>Ga0325400_1001549_pt1 | contig 19092 bp, 17 predicted proteins | sample PopdelMetagenome_2_FD_205662 | JGI IMG/M metagenome (GOLD analysis project Ga0325400, IMG submission 205662) | Populus deltoides microbial communities from Bellville, Georgia, United States - Xylem-PdKOR-R1 | ecosystem: Host-associated > Plants > Phyllosphere > Stem > Wood/Secondary xylem...
TATTCCGATCGCACCTCCAGAAGGCCGCAACAACCAACGCCGGGCGCGGTTAGCCACCGCGCTTGTTGCCTTCCTTGCTACAGGATGGGGGTTCGGGGGTGCAAGAACAGCGGATCGACCGCCCCATAGCGTGTCTCCAGTTACCAGATCACGAGTCTACCTGATCGATTGTCAGCAGGACGTCGTCGGTCACGGCTCGCATGTTATTGGCGGCTGCGACGCCGTCACCTTCCGGATGGCTTGGTACACAGTGGCATGCTCGTCGACACGCGCGGTGTGTCCTGCGATCCTGTCGGTCAACTTGATGGAGACGCGCGGTGCGGCCGCAACAAGGTCGCGAAACTGTACAAAGAAGGGGTTTTCGGTAACGCGTAGCACCGCCTCGTGGAAGCGAACTCGGAGTCGAGCACATCGTCCTCGTCACGCTCGGCGGCGCGCCTCCGCTCAAGTCCGTGCCGGACGGGTTCGAGATCGTCGTCACCTCGACGCTGAAGGCCACGGCCGAAATCACGCGGCCGCTCTTCTCCGTCGCCGTGGTCCTGCGCTATGTCGCGGCCTTCTACTGTCTGTCCGTCGCGCTGTGCGTCAGTCCTATGGGCATCGCCTACGCCATCTGGTCGGGCATCGGCATCGTGGTAAATTGGAAGGGCGTCGGAAGGTCCTGATTGGCCGATCTGGGGTCCATGCGGACAGTAGAACAGCCGTGTCCTAACGCTTGATTTGTTGTGACCGCGCGGCACGTGCGCGCGGCTGGCGTTGACGGTCTCGGCAGCGGCGCTGTTGCTGGCGAGCGCCCCTCGCCCTTGCGCAGACGCAGGAGGGCGCGACGCCGACGGCTCAGCAACAAGGCACCGCCAGCGGCGTCACCGTGCCGAGCGATGACCAGGGCACCGCCGATCCCGGCAGTGGCAACAGCGCTGTTGGCGGCGGCGACTTCGTCGTCACCGGCGTCCGCGCCAGCCTCAGCAGCGCGCAGGGATCAAGCGCAACGCCGACCATATCGTCGCCGAGGACATCGGCAAGCTGCCCGGCCGCAACGTCGCCAAGGCGTTGCAGCGCATCACCGGCATCGAGGATCCCTCGCTGACCCATCCGAGCAACTCCCAGCGATCACTTAATAGACGTAGCGATCCACGTTTCGAACGACGTGGGATAAAAGGTGCAAAGGGGATTGTCAGGCCAAAACCATCTTACCGGCTTGACGATCGCATGCACTCGACATACCAACAGGATGATAGCGCTAACGGTGCAACGCAGCCTGCCGGCACGAAGCAGGCGTGATCAAATCTGGAGGAGAGGCTTCGTGTTCGTACGTCGTCGTCACAACAACCGCCTATCGCTGCTCGCAGCCGCCGCCGGAATGGCTCTAATCGCCGCGGAAGCGCAGGCGCAGAGCGCCGTTTCTCCGGGGCCGGGTGGTCAACAGCCTTCCCCAGCCACGCAGGTCGATACCGCCGCCAACCCGGACGCGCAGGTGTCACCAGCCGCTGTGCAGAGCGTCGAGCAGGTCACTGAGACCGGGCAGCCCGGCGCGGACATCGTCGTCACCGGCATCCGCGCCTCGCTTCAGAGCGCAACCAACGCCAAACGTAACTCGGTCGCGTTCGGTGACTCGATCTTCGCCGAGGACATCGGCAAGCTGCCAGCCACCAACCTCGCCGAGACACTCAATCGGATCCCGGGCGTTCGCCTCAATCGCGATATCAGCGGTGAGGGCACGCAGGTCTCGATCCGCGGCCTTGGCCCCAGCTTCTCCAAGGTGTTGCTCAACGGCACGCAGTTCGCGGTGGCATCGGACGGCGGGACCAACGGATCGGGCGGCGGCAACCGCGAGGTAGACCTCGACTTCTTCCCGTCCGAGCTGTTCACCCGGCTCGACGTCGCCAAGACGCCGACCGCCTCGACGCTGGAGGGAGGCATCGCAGGCACGGTCAACCTCCGCAACGCGCGGCCGTTCGACAAGCCGGGCACGCACATCACCGTGGTCGCGCAGGGTGCCTATACCGACAGCAACGACAAGGTCGGGCCGCGCGGCGCGCTGGTTGCCAGCCACACCTTCGGCGACACGTTCGGCGTCCTGCTCGGTGTGGCCGGCGTCCGCCAGAAGACCCGCGTCGACGGCTATGACACGGTCGGCTTCACCGACGCCAACCTCGCCTGCGGCGCCGGGTGTAACGTCTCGCCGCCGGAGAGCAACGGCTTCAGCTTCGCTTCGATCACGCCCGCCAACGTCGGCCATGGGCTGGTCGCCGGCACGCCGGTGGACCTCGCGGCGACTTCGGGGCTGTCGCTGTCGCAGCTCTCCAAGGCGATCATCCCGCGGCTCGGCCGTCCGGTGCTGACCGAGGGCACCCGCGAGCGTATATCGGTCGTCGGCGCGGTCGAGTGGCGCCCCTCTGACGCCCTGCACTTCGCGCTCGACGGGATCTGGGCACGGTCGAAGCGTGATTACCTGCGCTCGAATATGAACTGGCAGGTGCGCAACTCGGGGCCGGGCACGTCACCCCAGTCGACCGGCGGCATGGTGCCCTTCGACATCGAGGTCGATCCGAACAACGTCGTCACCTCGGGCGTGTTCGCCAACTCCTCCTTCTTCTCCGAGAACAGCATCTTCAACCAGGACACCAAGTTCTGGAACGTGACGCCGAGCGCGTCGTGGAAGCCGAGCGAGACGGTCAAGGTCGACCTGTCGGCCAACTTCGGCAAGAGCACCTTCTTCCGCGAGCAGCCGACCTTCGCGTTCCAGACGGCGCCGAACTCGGGCGTCGAGGTCACCTACGACAACACCAACGGTAACCCGCAGCCGATCATCGCTGCCAACGTCGACCTGGGTGACCCGAACCTCGGCTGGCAATGGTACCGCGTCAACGTCCAGAATGTGCGTCGCGAGACCGAAACGCGCGGCGCACACCTCGACGTCTATGTCGGTGACGACACGCTCAACGTGAAGTTCGGCGCGGCCTACGACCAAGCCAAGCGCAGCGTCCGTGCCTATGACAACACCAACCCGTTCCAGCTATCGGTGTGCGGCAGTCCGTGCACCGGCAACACCGGCAGCGTCCCCACCAGCGCCATTCCGCAGTATCTGATGCGCACTGCCGCGAGCAACTTCGGCCATCTGTCGCGCGGCTCGTTCGGCGTGACGAGCTTCATCGTCCCAGACCTCGATCGCCTGAAGGAGGTGACGAACTACGCGCAGTTCCGCGACACCGCGCCGGAGACGCGGGGTGCCGTGACGGGCGGGTCGACGGGAGACATCGACGAGAAGGTCTACGGAGGCTACGCCGAGATCAACGGCACGTCCGAGCTATTCGGCCGCGAGCTGCGCGCCAACGCGGGCTTCCGCTACACCTACACCAAGCAGCGCGTCGTCGGCCCCAGTCAGATCGGCACCGCCATCGTCGATATCGTCGCTGACTCCAACTACGAGGAGGTGCTGCCATCGGCGAACCTCAGCTACGACGTGTTGGACAATCTGAAGCTTCGCTTCGCCGTGTCCAAGTCGCTGACGCGGCCCGACGCGGGCTCGATCCTGCCGGGCGTCACCTTCTCTGATCCTAGTGCGCAGATCGCCACCGCGGGCAATCCAGCGCTTCAGCCCTACACGTCCGACAACATCGACGTCGGTGGCGAGTTCTACACCGGCGGCGCCGGCTACATCGGCGTGGCGCTCTTCCGAAAGAGCATCAACGGCTTCACCGCCACCATCCAGCAGGCGACGCCCTTTTCCGAGCTCAACATCCCGGTGGACGCGCTTCAGGCCACGCAGCGGCAGGCGCTGCTTGACCGGGCGGCCGCCTCGGGCGTGGCGGTGTCCGCAGTGCCGATAACAGTCAACCTGCCCGTCAACCTCAACAACCTCGTGATCAAGGGAATCGAGGGCACGTGGAACCAGCCGCTCGACTTCGTCTTCAAGGGGCTCGGCTTCCAGGCCAACGGCACGCACATCACGCAGAAGTCCGATAGCGGGCTCGTCGCCGCAGGCGTCCCGCGCTGGCAGTACAATCTCCAGGGCTATTACGAGAACTATGGCCTCTCGCTGAGCCTCAATTACGTCTGGCAGGGCGGGGTGATCGCGGCCAACGCGCCGCAGAACAACCTCCCGCTCGGGCTGCTGGCGGACGCGCGCGGCCAACTCGACCTGTCGGCCGGCTATCAGCTGCCGTTCATGAACAAGGCGGTGCGGCTCACGCTCGACATGCTCAACCTCACCAATGCCCCGATCCGCACGACCTTCGGCTACGACAATGCCGCGTACAACGTCTACTATCCTGGGCGGCAGGTCCTCTTCGGCCTGCGCGCTAGTTTCTAAGCAGTTCCGGCGCGTCTCGACCCCTTCTCCGAGATTTGCCGTTGCTAGGCCGGTCTCCCCCGGGGGGCCGGCCCCTTTGTTGATTTGCGAGATCCACCTAGGGAGCTGCGATGTCCAGCCTGTTCTCCGTTACCCGAATAATCCTGGCTGGCATCGCCTTGCTCGTAGGCACAGTCGCACAGGCGCAGTCCACGGACGCACCGCACCTTGAGCGGCGCGGCAAGGCAACGCAGCTGATCGTCGACGGCAAACCGTTCCTCGTGCTGGGTGGCGAGCTCCACAATTCGAGCAGTAGCGACCTCGCGTATATGGCGCCGATCTGGCCCAGGCTGAAGACGATGAATCTCAATACGGTGCTCGCACCCGTCGCGTGGGAGACGATCGAGCCGCAGGAGGGTCGCTTTGACTTCAGCAATGTCGATGGCTTGCTGAGGGGCGCGCGCGCGCAGAACCTTCGGCTGGTTCTCCTCTGGTTTGGTGCGTGGAAGAACACATACTCGAGCTATGTGCCCGCATGGGTGAAGCGCGATCAGACACGGTTCGCGCGCGCGCAGACCAGCGATGGACGTGGAACCGAGAGGCTCTCGCCATTCTCAAGGACCACGAGGGACGCGGATGCGCGCGCGTTCGGGAAACTGATGCGGCACCTTCGTGCCGTTGACGGGGCGCAGCACACCGTCCTGATGGTCCAGGTCGAGAATGAGGTCGGCGTCATTCCGGAGTCGCGCGACCATTCGGCGGCCGCCGGTGCGGCGCTGGCCGCGGCCGTGCCCGAGCCGCTCCTTCGCTACCTTGCGGCGAACCGGTCCACGTTGCATCCGACGTTGCGGACCGCCTGGGAGACTGCTGGAGCCCGCACTGCGGGAACGTGGCGCGAGGTTTTCGGCGATCAGTCGATGACCGACTCGTTGTTCATGTCATGGGCTTACGCGACCTTCATCGAAGGGGTCACTGCGGCGGGGAAGGCGGAGTACCGGCTGCCGATGTTCACCAACGCGGCGCTGATCCGGCCCAATTACGAGCCGGGCCAGTACAATTCTGGCGGCCCACTCCCCTTCGCCATCGATGTCTATAAGGCGGGCGCGCCATCGCTCGACTTTCTGGCGCCCGACATCTACTTCGAGGATTACGCCAGCTGGGCGTCGCAATACACGCGACCCGATAACCCCTTGTTCGTGCCGGAAGCCCGCGGTGGCCCGGTCGGGGCGGCGAACGCGCTCTACAGCTTCGGTACGCTGGGCGCGGTCGGCTTCTCGCCCTTCGGGATCGATGGCGAGGGCGTCGTGTTGCAGGGAGACGCGAGTATCGGGCTCAGTGCGGCGGGCGAGGGCGATCCCGCGATGACGGCGCTCTACGGCCAGCTTGCCCCTCTCGCGCCCATGATCCTGCAGAAACAGGTGGAAGGTGGGCTCACGACCGTGCTGATGGAGGGCGGAGCGCAGCGCGCCGGACGCGGCCGCATCGGCGACTACGTCGTCAACATGACGCGTGCCGGCGGGGCGAAGGGCGACGTCGATCAGACCAGCCGCGTCGCGGCAATGTTCCTGCAGACCGCCCCAGACGAGTTCCTGGTCGTGGGCAGCGGCGACGCGCAGCTCAGTTTCACCACGGATCGCCCTGGCCTACCAATCGTCGGCATCGAAAGCATCGACGAGCAGATCTTCCGGGACGGCCAGTCCGTCACCGGTCGTCGGCTGAACGGCGACGAGACGGGTCAAGGCCAATCTCTGCGATTATTTTCAAAGGATTCTGGCGACGGGAAGGTTTATCGTCTTCGGCTCTACCGCTACCGCTGAGGCGGCTACCACGTCGGCGTCGACGGCGAGAGGCCGGCGTATGTGCGGCGAGGTCTTGAAGTCGACGCGCGAGCGTTTGTTGTACCTAGATGGACGGGCTTGATCGCGAGAGCCTTCCGCATCGATCGTCAATGACCGTCCGCACCTAAGCGTGTGCGCTCCCCCGGTCCGCTCGCCACGGGCATCTCTCTCGAGTGTTCAAGGCGCGCGCGCTCCGCGACCGGACCCGTTGATGCTGGCATGATCATTCTGCCGGCTCAGCCACTCCCGCGCGACGCGCGAAAAGGTGCCGACGTTCATCCATCTTCAGTCTCGCACGCTCCCGGGCATCGTGCTCCGTCGCGCGGTAGAGACTTTCCGTGACGCGTGTCAGGTGGACCTGCATCGCCTCACGAGCCCCATCCGGATCGTGTGCCCGTAGCGCGGCGAGTATGCGCCGATGGTCTTCCACCGGCGGCTGGATCCCGATCTGCCTCGCGAGCGAGAAAAGATAGACGCACAACGGCGAGCTGTACCTTTTGTCCCAGAGCGATTGTACGACACTGACGATGGCCTCGTTGTGGGTCGATCGAGCTAAGGTCAGATGGAAATCGCGATCTGCTCGTTCGCGGATGGTCGGATCTAATCCGTTGTCTGCCATCTGCGACAACAAGCCTTCCAGTTCGATCAGCTCGGCCTCGTTGATCGTGCCGGCGGCCAAGGCCGCAGTCTCACCTTCGAATAGGCGTCGTGCCTCCGTCACCTCGAAGGGCCCAACATTGTCCGTCAGGTCGGGTGTCGTCGCCTCGGGCCCCGTTGCGATGACGTAGACGCCGGTGCTGTGACGCATCTCCACCACGCCGCGCAGCTCGAGAACGATGATTGCTTCACGGACCGTCGGTCGGCTCACGCCGAGGAGATCCGCGAGCTCGCGCTCGGACGGCAGCCGGCTGTTCACCTGATAGTGACCCAACCGGATCGACTGTTGCAGACGGCGTGCGACTTGCATGTAAAGTCGCTCAGGAACAACCTTCGACCGATCCGTCACCAACGTCCCTTCGCCCATCCAGTACGACGCGGCCTGCTCCGAAAGTCAGCTGCACGCGCGCTATTCTCGGCCGTTCGCCTGCCTTACCACGTCGTCCGACAATCTCGAAACCTGCTTTCGGCGAGGGTGTGCAGCTATGCTTCCGTCGGCTAGGATACATAACCTCGCGGAGCAGATGCCGAGGCGTCGGACGGCAAAGCATTGTAGAGCGCCAAGCGGGCTTGCCGCGCCACAAGTGGGCGGTACCGTGCCACTGGGCTGGAACGAGCACCCGAGGAGAGTAGCGGATGCGGCTAAGTGGTTGGCGCACGAGCGGGCTGCTGCTTGCGGCTATGTTTCTGTCGGCGGCAGGTGACGCACCCACCGCCGCCGAACAGGACCATCGGGGCATGATGCGACAGTTGGGCATCGTGGAATTGCGACCAGGGCCCAGCGGCGACCCGGAGGCGCCGAACGCGGCCAACTACGATCCTGCAAAGGCGAACCCTTATTCGGTCTGGCCCGATCTCATGACGATGGCGGACGGGCGTCCGGTGACCAGCGCGGCCATGTGGAAGCGGGAGCGCCGGCCTGAGTTGGTGGAACTGTTCGAGCGTGAGATCTACGGTCGCATACCCGCCCTTGCGCCAACGGTCACCTGGCGCGTCGACAGCGCCGATCGTGAGTTCATCGGAGGCCGGCCAGTACTCGCGCAACAGCTGATCGGGCATCTCGACAATCGAGGAGCGCCGCAGATCGCGGTCGATATCAGGGCCACGCTCGTCGTGCCAGCCAACGCAAAGGGACCCGTACCCTTGCTCATCATGTTCGCGCCGGCTCGTTACCCCGCGCCTTCGCAGCCCGACGCGCGCGACGCCGCTCGCCTGGACGAAGCGATGAAGGCGCTGCTACTTCAGCGAGATCCATCGCTCGCAGCGATCTTTGCCAAGCATCCTGGGCTGGCGTTCGTGGAGCCTGGCAGTTTCCCTCCGACTCCGCCCCGCGATGATCGGGTGACAACGCTCATAGCCGACGGTTGGGGCGTGGCGCTGCTCGATACCGCTAGTATCCAGGCTGACGATGGCGCAGGCCTGCGCGAAGGCGTCATCGGCCTCGCTAATCAGGGGCGCGCTCGTACGCCGGAGCAATGGGGCGCGTTGCGGGCTTGGGGCTGGGGCGCCAGCCGACTTCTGGATTATCTAACTAAACGGCGGGAGGTCGATGCGGCGCACGTCGGCGTCGAGGGCGTGTCACGTTGGGGCAAAGCGGCACTAGTCGCCGCAGCATTCGATGAGCGGTTCGCGACGGTCCTGATCGGCTCCTCGGGCGAGGGTGGGGTGAAGCCACATCGCCGAACCTTCGGCGAACAGGTCGAGAATCTCACCGGTGCTGGCAGCTATCACTGGATGGCTGGCAACTTCCTCAAGTACGGGGCGGAGAAAGGACGGCTAGGCCGGAAGACGGCGGCGGACATACCGGTCGACGCACATGAACTGCTGGCGCTCGTCGCCCCGCGGTTGGCATTCGTAAGCTACGGCATCCCAGCGCAAGGCGACGCAGAGTGGCTCGACCAGCAAGGCAGCTACATGGCGACGATCGCTGCCGGGCGTGCCTGGACCTTGCTTGGCAAGCGGGATCTCGGTCGCGGCAACGACTATAGGGCGGCGGTCATCCCGCCGCCGACCACCGCGCTGATTGATGGCGAACTCGCCTGGCGTCAGCACGAGGGCGGGCATACGGACGCGCCGAACATGGAGACCTTCCTACGGTGGGCTGACCAAAAGATCGGGCGGCGGTGATTTCGCGTCCGCGAGTGCCCGAATAGGACGCCGACGCGGAGTGGACCTCCGCCGCAATCACCCGCCGAAACGCCTCTAGTTACCGCAGCGGGTTCTGCTCACCGGATTACGGCCAACGTCCCGTCCGCAAGCTCCTCGAACCGAAACGCCGTCGCATCCAGCTCGTCCGCGAAGGTGCCGAGCGTCAGGGCGATAAGTGCTCGGTCGTGGTCCGCCTGCTCACCTGCCACAAGGTCAGGGAGCGCCTTCGTGCGAGCGAGACGCGCTGCCGTCCGCAAGCCTTCGGCGAGTATCTCTATGCGACGGTCTGCCGGTCCGCCTAACACGTGTGCACCTCGGTTAACGCCTGTCCTCTGACTGGCACATGTTCGCGACTTCCTCGCCAACGTGCATTAGGGCCCCTGAAGGCAGCCGACGCGTCCGAAGCAGCGTGGGCTGACCGCCTGACGCAGGTCAGCACGATTACCCGGACCGATAGGTCACATCTCTTCGTTTCATTCTCGTGCTGACATCATTCTGGATGATTGCCGCCTTGGTCGCGGTCTTGCTCGTTGTTGGTCTCGCTAGTGCTGCGAGGCGTACCAGCGCGCGGCGTCGGCATGGTAAAGGCAGATAGAAAGAGGGGATTGGATGCTCGAATCGTCTGAGTTTTGCCGCGAGCGTGCTGCGGTCGAGCGCCAAGCAGCTTCGACAGCTACACTGCCTTTCGTTCGTCAGCGCCATATCGACTCGGCCGAAGGCTGGGAGCGCATGGCACAGCGAGGCGAGAAGCACGCGATGAGGGTGGCCGGCCGCTTGGCGCTCGAGTGAACACCGGTTGTGCCCGTCATTCGTCACAATACAAGCTGGCCGCGGTACCGATCAAAGCTGTGCTGCATTGAGGCACGATGCCACGCTTCCGCTTCACCATTCGTGATGACCAAGGTGAGGTCGGCAACAAGGTTGTCGACCTACCGGATATTTCAGCCGCAAAGGCTCAGGCGGTTGAGGAAGCGAGCCGAGCACTGGCGATCGTCGATGGCTCCTTCTGGGCAGACGGCCACTTGCAGATTGACGTGACGGACGGACGCGGCCTCAGCGTGGCGACTCTGATGATCAACGGCTTCGAGGCACCGGCCACCGGTACAAGCCGCGGGCTGAAGTAAGCAATTCAACCTAAACCGCTGACAGTCCGTGCATTTGGGTAATCTCGCCGCTGTAACTGGGCCGGGCCACCCGGCCGGGACGACGCCCCTGTAATCCTCCGCTTCGTCTCCCCGGACACCGGCGCCAGGTTACACCCAGTCACGCGGAGTTGGCGACGATCTTCTCGATGCGCTGAGCCAGGGCAAGGTGCTGCTGGGTGCTGGCTCCCGTGCCATGCTGCCTTGCGCTCGGGCCGCGACAAGCGATCGCATTAGCCATTACGCCGCCTGGCCGCGGAAGGCTATCGTGGCGAGGTGGTGAAGTCGTCAGCCTTCGCGAGCAGGGCTCGTCGGTGCGCCAGCAAACCAGCCTAAGCGGATGCAAAACGCTTTGACGTCGAGGGTACGCACCAGCCTTTATCGGCGAAATGATGAGGAGAGACAATTGTGGCTGAGAAAGCTGCGTTTATCCTCTTGGTTGAGGATGACCCTGACATAAGCGCCATCGCGGTCATGGCGTTGCATCTTGATCCAGGCTTCACGGTGACAGCCATGCGCACGGGCGCCGATGCGCTGCAGCATCTAGAGCGCTCACCCAAACCGGATCTCATCCTGGCTGATAACAACCTGCCGGACATGGAAGGGGTGGCCCTCGTCAAGGCCATCAAGGCTGCCATGAGCGAGGCACCACCGATCGCCTTTTTCACCGCGTCGGTACGATCGTCCGACATCGCGCGTTATACAGACGCGGGCGCGATCGGCACGATCGCCAAGCCGTTTGATCCGATCGGCTTGGCTGCTCAGGCCCGGGCGCTACTCTCTTCGACGTTTAGCTAACGGGTGACGTCGTTTTTCATCTGCGTAGGCAGGATCTTCATTCAGCACTCGCGCGCTAGGAGGATCGCGCATCAGCGGTGAGGGTACTGCAATGACCGATCGAGCCGATCAGGTGGAGGCGTTCGCCTCTGTCTTCGCGGAGTGCTTCGGGATCCGGGCGGTGGAAGTTGCGGAGCGCCAGCGCGAGCAAGCACGCGGTACGGTTCGAGCGCGATGGCAGCAGATCGTCGAGGTGCTTCCCGTGGCTGCGTTTTCACCAGCGTAACGCCAGATCCTGCTCAGCCTTCTGGTCTCGCGAGAGTGGTTCAGGGCGCGCGGGGTGAACCGCTAGGCGCCGCGCCAGGTTCGATGGATCTGAGTTAAGCCGCGAGCCTGCGATCCACGGCCTGTCCGATCTCGTCCCACCGCTTAGCCGCAGCTAGATCGTGCGCGCGAATGGCCGCTATGATCTGATCAACTACCTGCTGCCTCGCGCGGGCTCCGTGGCGCGCGACAAGGGCAGCCGCCGTCTGTTCGATGTCATTGTCGTTTGAAAAGCGCACGCCGAGCAGATGGCGAGTGAGCGTGAGCGGCGCCACAGCAGACTTGATGAGCTGATCCCTTGCTGGGACGGTGCAATCCCGCGCCTAAGCCAGCGCGGCGCCGGCCCGCGCGGCAGAAGCTACAAACACTATGAGGTAGACTCGGCGACAGCCCCGGCGCGTCTCACCGGACCCCGCGGATCGCACATGCGCCGCCTTACCTTTTCTCCATGTGTGCTTCGGTCACGCCGTGATCGATGATGCCGTCCGATCGCCGGTCTACCGAGCTTTCCGCGGCCCGTTCAAGCCGGGTGGCTAGCCCTCTCGGCTACTGATAGCCGCCGTTCTCCTCGCGCTCTCGCGCGGCATCCTCTTGCACTTTCTCCATTTCCTCGGTCTCCTGCTCCGGTGTGGGGGCGGCATCGTCGTCGCTGCGATGGTCGGTCATCGACGTCTCCTCTGCGGCCAGAACGCAGCGCAGGCACGACATGTCCGCGACGGTCATGCCGACGTGGTGATTTCGCCTGCGGCGACCGCGATCATCGCTCTTCCTTGATCCGACAGACGATAGTGACCGGGGCGCTCCCGCTCGAACCAGCCGTAGACGTTGCGCGACAGAATGGTGCCGGCGTCCTCCGCCAGGTGGCGCAGATCACGCGGCCGCGCCCCGGCGTCGCGCATCGCCGCCGCGCAGGCGAGCGCGCGCTGACGATAGGCGGTCATGATCGGCTGGCGCGATGAGCCTCCGGCAGTCGGATCGCCCTGACGCATGGTATGTTCTTTCACGAGCCGGCGACGCAGCGGTAGGTTGGGGCGCGGGCGATATGGCACGGGCTCGCAGAGCACCGCGACGAGGTCCAGACGCAGGTCGACAGCGAGCAATCCCACACCCAGCAGGCGGCACAGGCGTGTGACCCGCTGATCCTGGTCGCGGCCGCGGCGCGAGGCGGCCACAGCGAGATAGACGATATCTGCGCCGCGCATCCGGTCTACGGCCTGGAGCACCAGCTCGAGCGTGAACGACAGCTTGAGCTCCGCGACCACGATGAGCGGCGGCTCGCCAACGCGAAGCCCGACGGCGTCGCAGCCGCAGATCTCGCCCTTCACCGCGAAGCCTTGAGCCTCAAGGAACGTCTTCACTGGTTCGTACAACGCGGTCTCGCGCCAGTCGGTGGCATGTGGCGCGCGAGCCGTCCCGTCAGACCCGCTCATGCCGCACCGCGCACCGCGACGGCGAGATCGCTTCGGACCGGACCGACCGCGGCGACGAGTTCGCCGCCCTCGCTCTCGGCTCGGGTGCGGGTGACGATCGCTCCGGCGCGCGTGTCATAGCAGACGACGTCATAGGCGCCGTCGGCCAACCCCGGGACGTGCAGCACGGTGGCGCTCGCGTCGTGCCGCGGGGCAAGCGTGCCCTCCGCGTCGATCGCGTCGGTCCGTACGAGCCATGCGAGCGCCTGCCGCTCATCGCCGCAGCCGACCGTCGCCACCCCGCGATCGGCGCAGCGCAGCGCCGCGGAGAGATTGCGGCGACGAAAGGCGCTCCAGTCGATGAGTGGCAGGAAGTCCGCCAACCCTCGCTGTGCCACCCGCATCCCCCGCGTGAGAACATGCGGGTGGCGGTTGGGCCAGCGCATGCCACCGCCCGCGCCGCCGCTGGCGAGATGCGCCCATTGGATGTGGCGGAAATACTCGTCGTCGAAGGCGCTGGGCAGCGTCTGCTTGCGATCCTTGAAGCGGTGAATCGGGCCGTGCTCGGAGTCGAACACCGGGCGCGCGGGTCCGGCGTCGATCACCGCGGCGCGCATCAGCCGGGCAGCTGCGAGCGCCGGAGCGACGGTGTCGTGCGGGTTGTCGATCGTGCCATGCTCGTAGAGGTGGGTGTTGGCGAAATCGAGCGACCGGTGGCGGAAGATCGGCTCCACCAGCGCGGGGAAGCGGATCAGCTCGGGGCCGAAGATCGAGACGGTCTGGAGATTGGCGTAACCGAGCCGGCTGCGCTCATGCGTGCGCAGCCATGTCGACAGGTCGTCGATGAAGGGAGCGATCGCGGCCGGGTCGTCGCCGCCGTGCGCCGGGTGGATCTCGTTCCACAAGTCCCAGGCGAACAGTGCGGGGCTGCCGCCCCAGCGGTCGCTCGCGAACGCCAGCCTCTGCTTGATCGCGCGTCGCGTCTCGGGACAGGTCAGCCACGTGTCGCGGCCGGCACACGGGCCGCCGTTCGCGCGAGCATAGGGATGCCGCTGCCAACGGATCCACATGAAGAAGGTGTCATAGGGCGTGAGCAGCACCCTCAGCCCGACGCGCTCGAGCAGGCGGAACAGGTCGTCCCACAACCGCACCATGGCAGGGACGAACCGTCCGGCGGGACGTTCGAGATAGCGGTGCTCGCCATGACAATATTCCAGCATCAGCCGGATGCAGGTGACGCCGTGCGCGCGCAGCTCGAGCAGGTGCCGCTCGACCGCCGCGAGGTCGCGCCGCCGGAACAGTGGCGCGAGGTCGGGCCAGGTGATCGCGTCATTGTGCCCGATCGGCGTCCAGGATGCGCCGTCGTCGATCGTGAAATAGGGTGAGCCGGGCACCACGCGGACGCGGGCCATCGCCGGGGCGAGCGAACCTAACGGAACATGCACCGGCGCCGGATAGCCAGTCCGGCATGCCGGCACCATCGCGAAATCACCGCGGTGGAGCGACGACGCGGCTTACTTGATGTGGCGCAATCACATTCTGCTGAAGCCGAGGCGGATCGATCGCTGGCCGCTCGGAACGGCGGACTCGACCACGTGGTCGCGCAACCACCGACGCATCGCCGTCGGCATAGCGCCACCTAGCGATCCCTCTCTCGAGCGGCACGTGGGCAACCTCCCTGTGCGATCGCGTCACACAGAAGGATGTCCGACGCAGGATCTCGCGATCCGGGTCAGCGTTAGGCTGCCGCTACATAGGAGCAAACGCATGGCCAGACTGGCAAAATTCACGATTGAGCCCGACGGCGATGGATATCTGCTGCACATCGAGGGCGACGACGGAGAGTCGCTCGAACTGGTCGCCTCGGTCGAGCAGCTCGATCTACTCGGCGAAGCGATCGACCAACTGCTGGAGCAGGAAGACGCCGACGCCGACGACGAATAGCGCCTCCTGACCCGGACGGCGCATCCAGCGCTCGCCCGAGTCCGAGGTGACGAGCTGCCGGATCGTCGCGGCGATCCGGCGCTTCACAGAGGTCTTTCAGCTCATCGCCGGGCCGAGCACCATCGTCGACGGCGAAGGGTCTCCTGCGGCCCCGCCCAGCGGACGGAGATAGCGGATAAGCTATCCGGCGCTGCCGTATTCTGGCCAGACTGCCTGCGAGAAGACGCCACCGTCGACCAGCAAGGTCTGCCCGGTGACGAAGGCGGACTCCGGTCCGGCGAGCCAGACCACCGCTGCGGCCACATCCTCTACCGTGCCGACGCGTCTCATCGGTGTGATCGGCGACCAGCGGCCCGCGTAATCATCCACTTCGGCGCGCGTGCGATCGGTCTCGATCGCGCCTGGCGCCACGCAATTGACGCGTATGCCATGCGGCCCCAGCTCGAGCGCCGACACCTTGGTGAGCTGCTCGATACCGCCCTTGGAGGCGGTGTAGTCGACCAGACGCGGGAAGGCGAGCAGATTGCAACCGGATCCCACGTTGATGATGGCGCCGCCTGTCCCGGCCGCGACCATCCGGCGGGCAGCCGCTTGAGTATGCAGGAAGCAGCCTTTGAGGTTGGTCCGGATCACGCGATCCCAGTCCTCCTCTTCGAGCTCCAGCAGCGGCGACCATGTCTGAACCCCGGCATTGTTGACGAGGACGTCAGGCGTTCCACCCCAGTCTGCGAGAGCGGCGTAGAAGGCGTCGACCTCGCGCTTCACCCCGACATCCGATCGGTGTGCCATGGCGCGCCTTCCCATGGCCTCGACCGCCAAGACGAGCGTCGCGGAGTGATCCTCCCCCGTGGTAAAGTTGAACGCGACGTCACAGCCCCGGCGCGCCAACGCCAGCACCATCTCTCGGCCGAGACCGTCATTGCCGCCGGTGACCACCGCCGTTCTGCCCGAACCTGACATTCACGCATCCTCCTCGAAGATCGTCGAATAAAGCCGTGAAGGGCCATCGGGCGAAGGTCAAATCTCCCGCGGGCGGATAAGCCACTCAGCCGGCGAGTGGAGCATGGGAGAAGATCTGGAGGAGCGAACGGCAGAAGCTGGTGCCGGGGCGGGCCGCTCGAAATGATTGATCGTCGGTGGCGTGAGCGCCACCTGCGCCGACCCCCCCTGCATGCGCCCGCTATCACGTGCGGCCATGTTCTGATGCCGCGGCGAGCAACGTTTCTGCCGCTCCGGCGGGCGTCGGCCGGCCGAACAGATAGCCTTGGGCATGGCCACAGTTCTGCGCGAGCAGATAGGTCGCCTGCTCCGGCTTCTCCACGCCTTCGGCCACCACCGCGATCCCGAGTTGGTTGGCCAAGCCCAGCACGGCGTTGACGATGGCGGCGTCACCTGGGTTCGTCAGGAGATCGGCGACAAAGCTGCGATCGATCTTGATGACGTCGACCGGGAATTCCCGCAGGTGCTTGAGCGAGGCATAGCCCGTGCCGAAGTCGTCGAGCGCGACGGTGACGCCGGCATCGTGGAATGCGGCCAGCGTGTCGCCGACACTGTCTGCTCCGCGGCCGAGGAAGACGGTCTCGGTCACCTCGAGCTCAAGGAGCTCGGCGGGCAGCTCGTAACGGCCAAGCTGCCCCATGATGCGGTCGTACAGATCGTCGCGGCGGAACTCGGCAGGTGACAGGTTCAGCGCCACGCGCGTGGGCGGCAGGCCCATGTCGCGCCAGCGCGCGAGATCGGCACAGACCCGCTCGAGCATCTGCTCACCCAACGAGATCGCCGCGGTGAGATCGTCGAACGCGGCCGCGATCGTGTCGGGTCCCTGGATGCCCAGAGTGTCATGCCGCCAGCGCAGAAGCGCCTCGAACCCCGACAGCGTGCCGTCGCTCAGTCTCACCTTGGGTTGGTAGAACGGGATCACGCGATCATCGCGGGCGACCATCCGCGCGACCGAAAGCATCGACGTTCGGCGCTGCATGCTCGCCCGCATCTCGGGACGAAAGCGCGAGAGTTCTCCCCGCGCGCTTGCCTTGCCGGAATAGAGCGCGAGATCGGCCGTCTTCAGCAGATCACGCGCGCCGCGCCCATCCTGCGGATAAAAGGCCAGGCCCGCCGTCGCCTGGCAGGCGAGCGTGACCGAGTCGGTTGCGACGGGCGCGCGCAGCGCGCGCAATGCGGCTCGCAGGCGTTCCATCGCAGGCTCTTGTGAGGCGGCCTCGAAGATCGCGGCGAACTCATCGCCGCCAAGGCGCGCGATCACAGCGTCTCCGCCCAGCGCCGCGACGAGCCGCTCCGCGACGGTCCTGAGTAGCAGGTCGCCGGCGTCGTGCCCGACCGTGTCGTTGGTCTCCTTCAGATGATCGACGTCGAACAGCGCGAGCGTGAGCACCGCGCCAGCCGGTCGATCGGCGCGGGCGATGGCTCCATCGAGGAGGCTGTTGAAAGCGGCTCGGTTGACCAGTCCGGTCAGAGGATCGTGCTCGGCCGCCCAACGCACGCGCTGCTCGGCGGTGAGCTGCTCGGTGACGTCGCGGACGGTGACGAGGACGCGCTCAATCCGACCATTCGCCGACTTCACTCGCCAACCACTGGTCTGCATCCAGCGCAGCGCGCCGTCGTGGGCGCGGTGAATGCGGACGGTCAGCTCGAAGCGAGGGTGAGCGTCGCCGTGGCTGATCGAGTCGACGAGCTGCTGCAGGATGGATCGGTCTTCCGGAACGACCAGGGCGAGGGCAGTGGCAGGCTCCGCCGGCACCTCGGGAGCGAGACCGAGCATGGCACGGAATACGTCCGACCATAGACGTTTGCCGAGCAGGACATCATAGTCCCAGATACCGACGCCCGCCGCCTCCGCGGCTAAGCGGAAGCGTTCCTCGCTCGCTTGCAGGGCCGCCTCAGCCCGTTTCCGATCGTCGATGTCTTCGAGCGTGCCGAACCAGCCGAGCACCGCGCCCGAGCGATCCACCCGTGGTGAGGCACATGAGCGGAACCAGCGATGGCCGCCGGGCGTGCGTAGACGATAGTCGACGTCGACCGGTGAGCTGGTCTCGAGCGCCAAACGCCAGGCGTGCAGCGTCGGCTCGACATCGTCCGGATGAAGTGCGTGAAGCCAGCCGCTGTCCAGCGCCTCGGCGAGATCGATGCCGGTGACGTCGGTCCACCGGGCGCTAACGGTGCGAATGGCGCCGCTCGCGTCCGCGCTCCAGCTGATGTGCCGGGCCATCTCGACGCTGGTGCGGTAGTGATCTGCCTCTCGCTGAGCGGCGGCAAACGCCTCCAGCAGAGACCTAGAGGCTTTGGAAGGCCTTGAGGCGAGGTCGAGTTTCGATGTTGGCCGCCGCATCGAACCAGCTTTCCAGCCTGCGTTACCCTATACAGCCCGTCAGCGATCACCGCTTGGCGCTGAAGAAACCTGTAGGTAGCAACACTTTAGGCTTGGTTAGCGCAAGCCAGTCCAGCGAGAAAAAGCAGGCAAATCGATAGACATAGGTCTAGCGTGATCCCGGTTGTGAGGCGGCCAAGGGCGTCCTGCGCTGAAGGAGCAGCATACTGCGGACTTGGCGAAGAGGCAGCTCCGCGACGCGCCGGGTCACCGTAAGATCGACAGGCAACCGAAGCTGCGGAACCGGCGAGGCACCCCGGCGACCGCGGTTGGGTCTACGTTCGCATTCTAAAATTCTGGGCTATGTCGCGGCCTACCAGTGTCCGCCTGTCGCGCTGCGGGTCATTCCGATGGGCGTCGCCTACGCCCCATCACGACCGCCGGCCCGCGGACGGAACCTGATCACTCTGCCTTTCAAACGGCCGCTCGCGTGCCGGTTTGCACGCAGCGGTGTTACGACGTCTTGTACGCGCGTCCGGACTGGATCAGCCGCTGACGAGCGGTGTTGCCGGGCACCGCTATGTGGGTCGCCGGGTCGAATTCGTGCCCGGCGCCTGGAGCGTCGTTCGGCACCCAGAGTTCCACGACGGTGTTGGAGTAGCTCACCGGGAGGTAGCGCACCCAATAGCCATCCGGGTGATGGCTCCAACGGCCGCTCGGTACGTCCGAGCTGCCCTTGCCAGTGGGCGCTGCCCCGGCGAGCACCGCGACGCGTTCGAGTTCGCCGAAGCTGGTGCCGGGTGTCACCAGCATGCGACGCAGGTCCGCTTCTGCCTGCATCGCCTGCCGGATCTCGCGCGGCAGATTGTCGGCGATCGGCCCCTGCGACACCATGTCCATCACAGAGCGATTGAGCGCGGCGAGTTGGCGCGGCGGCAGCAGTTGCGCCGCGATCGCCTTGTGCTCCGTCGAGAGATCCTCCAGCTTCGCGCGGGCGACGATCGCCCAGAGAAGCGTCTGGATGTCGTGCTGCTCGATCTCGGGGTGCTGGACCGAGTTGCGCACGATCGTGATGACCGCGTCCTTGGCCGCACCGAGCGGCGGTGCGTAGAGATAGCCGTCTCCGCCGCCCGGCCCGTAGGTTCCGGCGTGAAGGCAGTAGCTCTGGTCGTGGAAGCTGTAGTAGCCCGGCTGGAGGATGAAGCCGCCGGCGGGCGTGCGCTGGAGCGCGGTCAACGGC
>Ga0325400_1001552_pt1 | contig 19083 bp, 8 predicted proteins | sample PopdelMetagenome_2_FD_205662 | JGI IMG/M metagenome (GOLD analysis project Ga0325400, IMG submission 205662) | Populus deltoides microbial communities from Bellville, Georgia, United States - Xylem-PdKOR-R1 | ecosystem: Host-associated > Plants > Phyllosphere > Stem > Wood/Secondary xylem...
TTTTTTTTTATCTTTTGTATGGATTTATTTTTGAAAATTAATTTTTTTCAGATAATATTTCTAATATGTGCAGCCTTGCATGATGTTTTTTTTCTTTTATTTTATTCGATCAATTTAATTTGTATCTCTATTTTTATTATCATTTTCTTAAATAAAAATATTATTTTAATAAATAAATTTAGCAAACACAACTAGGTAAATGTCTTGTCTTTCGAGTTTAAACATCTTGATCTACACATGTTTCTTGATTTTTCAAGTTTTATTTTTAGATATTGTTAATAATTTTTTATTTATTTATTCATACACATATTTATTTATTTAATTACATGTATAAATTTTTTGATTTAAATTATAAAAATATACTAAAAAATTTTATACATATAATTTTTTTATAAAAAATAAAAACATATGATAAATGAAGCTCAGTTCACATAATGATGCCTTTTTCGATATCAGCATCCACATTTCCACATCTACACATCAACACCCACATGCATGGAATGGAATGCAAATGCATAGGCACAATAACATCATAAATTTTTGGTTCTGTGAAATTCGGACTCCCTCATCTGTACCTTTCCGCCTCCCTCTTCCCACCCTCCACCCTCTCTCTGGAAAAAAAAAAAAAAAAGTTGCTCGCTCGTAGCTACTCTCTCGCGATATTTTGTCTCTCTCTCGATCTCCACGATCTGGCCTTTTTTTCAATCGAAAATTAGGGTTTCCTTTTCTCTCTATCGACTCCATATCGAGTCTCGTGCTTAACCTAGATTTTACTGGTTCCTTATCTTTTGGGGTTAACAGATCTACAGCGGCTCCTTTAGCTTTTTACGTCTGTTAATTTTCTTTCCACTCGTTTAAACATGTTTTGGAAGCTCACCGCTCTCTCCACCTCCTCTCCTGTAAGTTTATTTTTTCATCTCTAGGGTTTGTAAAGATTGGTGGATTTAGCTTTAAAATCGCTGTTATTTGGATCTATAAAACCTAGGAATACGCGACTTCTAAATTGAAATGGATTTCATGGTTTTAACTGGCTTGGACTGATTGAGTTGAGATGGATGTTGTTTTTCATCGTGTAGATTTATGTGATTCCTTTGTTAATTCAGCGTTTAATTAGTGAATGTTTGCGTAGAAACTGTAGTGAATTGTCATGTTTTTTTATGCAGTGCCCTGTGTTTGCATTGGAACCTTTTATTTGTCCGTGACATTTATTAGAAGAATTAATTAATTAATCAACTCTTCTAAAATGTTTTAATTTTAATTGCAGTAGCAGTTAATTCAATCCACATCTAGTGGGTACTTGGCGGCTTCTTAGTAAATGAAAGAAATGATGTTGAAAATTTGTTTAGGTTTTATATGTACTACTATATTTAGCTTTGAATTTTGAATGGGAGGGCCGCCTTGCTAAAAGTGCTACTAGGTTTATACTCGCCTAACCATGTTAATTCCGTTGCTGATGATATTAAGTTCTGCGTGCTTGGTAATATTTTTCTAATAAGCAAACATGTTTAGTTGTTTTATTAATATTTGCTATTCTTATTTCCAGTTTACTTATACCAACTTGCTGTTGCATCTGTAGGTGGAGTCATTATTAGACAAAGATAATTTCACGTTGGAAGAGCTTCTTGACGAGGAAGAAATAATCCAAGAATGCAAAGCTTTGAACACCCGACTTATCAATTTGTAATTTTTTTTCCTCCCTTCTTACCATCAATGCTGAAATGCTCTGATTTCTGCACAAGGCCATTCTCTATCATGCATAGTTTACTGTCACTGTACTGTTTGAGAGCATATCATAAAGTTGATCCTGGTGGATGCTCAACATAAATTATTGTATGCAGTCTGCGAGATAGAGCCCAAGTGGAGCAGTTGCTCAGATACATTATCAAGGAACCTTCAGAGGATGCTGAAAGCAAACTAGCCTTCAAGTATGTCATTTTAACTAGAGAAAACTGTTTTCTCATGTTGAAATGTCTCTTACATTAACTTTTTGTTTTTTTCTCTGACAAATTGCTTTCGGTTTTTAGGTTCCCCTTCATTGCTTGTGAGATATTTACATGTGAAATTGATGTTATTCTTAAAACTTTAGTGGAGGAAGAGGAGGTAGGTTTCATTTTTTTCATTGCACTTTGTTTTAATCTGGAGGTTGTTGCGGTAAATGCTCTTTTACTGATGGTTATCTTTACTTCCTTGCTATTTCAGTTGATGAACTTACTCTTCTCTTTCTTGGAACCAAATCGGTCTCATAGTGCCTTGCTTGCTGGGTATTTCAGCAAAGTATGTTTTCAGAACTTTGTATCCAGTTTTCACGAGAAGTTGTATCTTTAATATTTTGTTTGGCAAGGATCACGTCATTGATGCTATTTGCCTTTTATTCTAGGTTGTTGTTTGCCTCATGTTACGCAAGACAGTCCCACTTATGAACTATGTCCAAGTGAGAATTTTTCTACCTATATCTATGTTGTGGTTTGTTGCAACTTTTACTCTGCTTAATTGTAAAAACATGTTTGTTTCAATCAAGGGAAGTTGTGCCGTTCAATGCCCATCATTTAAATATTCATTATAGGCTGTGACCTGCTATGCGAATATATTTTTTCATGGTTAGGTTTTCATGGCATTTGATGGTTTAGAATTCAGTTTAGTAATACTAATTACAGGAATACATAATGTTTGTGCTAACTGGAGGAAGGAGGCAGTTGCATATATATCCACATAAACATTTATTGGGTCATAATAACAGTCACTTCGTTGTGTAAATAACATACTAGACCTCTCATATTTGTGTTCTCTGCTGCTTGAACATAGCATTTCATCCCAAAGTATATCCCAAAGTATAGCATTCCCCCCCTCCTGATTAGTTTCTCGTTGTTCAACATGAAAATTTTCTTCACTCTGCAATTTTTATATATATCATGTTAGGCAAGATGAGCATTTAAGTGAGGCTTATGATTTGCTCAGAGATCTGTAAAATTTGGATTGTGTTGGTATTTCAGTTTTACACTTTTTCTTAGAGTATCTGACTATTGTTAGTAGCCTGTTAGAGAAAATATTCACTATTTGGTTTCTCACAGGCCCATCAGGATGTTTTCCGCCAACTTGTTGATTTAATTGGAATTACATCCATTATGGAGGTAATTGAGATTCTTATCCTGTAGTGGTTTACATTTCGATAAGTTCTTGCGTGTAATATATTTTGTTGATGATATTGCTTGTTTCATGCAGGTTTTGGTTAGGCTGGTAGGAGCTGATGACCATGTTTATCCTAATTTTACTGATGTGATGCAATGGTTGGCTGATAGCAATTTGCTAGAAATGATTGTGGACAAATTGAGTCCTTCTGTAAGTGCTGCAATTTTGTCAAGAAAACATCTCTTTTTTTAATATGAACTAGAAAAAAATCTGAGGATGTAAGGTTAGTGTTGAGGCTTGGCCAGACAACTGAAAATGGAGGAAGAATCTGAAATGATTAGCAAGAGACTCTTTACAATGGATGTATTATATATTAAATAGTCTGATAATTTTCTCTTATGTGAACCAGAATCCACCTGAAGTTAATGCTAATGCAGCAGAAACATTATGTGCAATAACTAGAAATGCTCCATCGGCCTTGGCTACTAAACTCTCTAGTCCAAGGTTTGTTGGATTTTGTATCTTGGCTACTAAATCTACTCGTCCTTGTTTATGTTTTAATTTATTTGTGGTTTTGATGTTTTGGGCAAATGCAGTTTTGTGGCAAGGATATTTGGTCATGCCTTGGAAGATTCACATTCAAAATCTGGTCTTGTCAATTCACTTTCTGTTTGTATATCCTTATTGGATCCAAAAAGATCAGCAATGTCTTCTCCCTTGATGCATTCTTTTCGAAGCCACCATATATATGAGTCTCCAATCCCTGTAAATCCAGAGACTATTAGTGCAATGTTACCTAAACTTGGTGAGTAAATTTCTATGGTTGTGAGAATGCTCCCCCAACCAAAAAAAAAAGAAGCAGGAATACAGGGAAGATTCTTCTGAGATTTTTCCCGTTGTTTTTTCCTTCTTTCTTTGGGGTTTGGCAGCGCCCACAAACTTTTCAGTTTTCCCTATGCATTTTCATTAATTATATGTTTTGGATGCATCCAGTCAAACCAAGAATAGCATAACCATATTAAGTAGTATAATTTATAATTTAAAAAAGGATAGAGGCATCTGACAAAAGATGCTTTTATATAATTTTTTCCATCTTTTCTCTGTCAACGCCGGTATTTGTTAAGAACCTTAAGATTACCCATTCCATTTTGCAGGTAACTTGCTTCTGCTATTGAATGTCCGGTCTGATGAGAGGATTTTACCTACAACATATGGAGTACTGAAGCCTCCTCTTGGGAAACATTGTCTTAAGGTTGGTTTCATGCTTTTGCTGCAATCTTCATATGGAACACAATGCAAAACAGAAAATTTCAATAACATGGTTTTGGAAACTGTTAGGCAGCATAAACTGTATGGTTGGTGGAATATATAAACCTTTAGTTCAAATTACACTGAAGCGTAAACTTGTTTGGAAATTAACTGCTATCTATTTCAATTTAGATTGTGGAATTCATTGCGGTGCTACTAAGAGCTGGAAACGAAGCCACTGAGATGGAGTTAGTCAGCTCGGGAACCATCAAAAGAATCCTTAATCTGTTCTTCGAGTAAGTTTCTGCATCATTTTTTAAATGGCGAATTGAAGAATCAGTAGATTAATGAAGTTGGTAGCCAGGAACAGTTGTCTTTTTGAAGTTGCTCCAGTTATGGTGTGCTAGGTGATCATTCATGATTCTGATGTTTTAACTGATGCAGGTACCCTTACAATAACGCTTTGCATCATCATGTAGAGAGTATCATAATGTCTTGTTTGGAGATCAAGAGTGATGCTATGGTTGATCATCTTCTTAAAGAGTGTGATTTGATTGGAAAATTTCTCCAAACAGATAAAAACCCTTTAATATCCGGTGATAATAAGGTATATGGAGTTTTTTTTTTTATGATATTGGAATAATCTTGTATGATAGCAAAATCTTAGCAATGGTAATGATAAGGATTTATTTGCATGTTATCTACTGAAACAAAGGGGAAAGAGCTGAAGACTATATTCCATGCTACCCCCTCCACTTGAATTTAGTGGAATGGGAAATTAGATGCAAGTAGTATCATTTATATTCTGCTCTGGCATGTTTTATGTGTTGATAAACATGTTTCCTTATGCAGCCAACAGTTCCTGCTGCTGGAAAACAAGCCCCACGTGCAGGAAACCTCGGACACATTACACGAATTTCTAATAAGCTTTTTCAGCTTGGAAACATCAGTAGCCGCATTCAGACCTATCTACAGGTGGGTGGTAAGCTGGGATGTACATCGTGCATTTGTTTCACCGAGTACAAAGTTCCTTAAAAAAGCCCAGTCATACTGGCATGTGGAACTAGTGATAAAAGTTTGGTTGAAGGTTATGAGTGCTTAAGAACTAGTCTGCCCTCTAAACCATTGCTGAAAGAAAAGTTTGGAGTGACCTTTATCATCTCTGATATAAATCAAATCAAGCTTGTTTTGGCTAGAAGCATCCATAACCAGGTGCTATGCTGTGTTTTGTGGTTGCTGCTGCTTTTGATGATGACATTGTTTTCCACCTTGCTGCTCTTTGCAATTTCGAAGAGTTTTTGCTCTCTCGCATTGGGAACTGGAACTCCTAAATTTGTTCTTTTTTAGTTTCCTTTCTAAGTAATAGAGTATTTTCAAATATCCTTTTTTATACTTATACTGAAGTACACAATGTCATGACAATAGTTTTGTTATTTGCTCTTTTCAACTCCTTGTTTCATTTGGTGCATCTTTGCATCCAACATCAATGTAGTAGTGTGATTGAACTGATGTCCCGTCAATGGAATTTTGGTTTAATATCTTTTCTAATACTTATTTTTATACATCTCCAGGAAAATAGTGAGTGGATGGAGTGGCAAGCCACTGTTTTGCAAGAGCGTAATGCAGTTGAAAATGTCTACCGATGGGCTTGCGGGTATGCTCTTGCCTCATATTGTTTATGCTTATGCACTCTTTAAAACAGTGTTTGTAGCTGTGGTATGCTCATCGCTTGATGTGTACTCAAATATGTGATACCTATAGAACTAGATGTTTGTCCAAAACATATTTAAATAATAAGGATATGGTGATGAGGATTTAAATTTATTGGCAATCTGGGTGTTGCACTTATAATTTTCTTTTTCTCCCTCTAAAAATCTAACAGTATGGTGGGTTATCATTTTTCAATATGAATTATATGTTGAAATTTGCTAATAACATTTTACTTGATAAGCCTAATTTTCTTCCATTTGTGTTTCTGCTGTAAATTACTGCCACTGGAGTTCTCCCTGGAGAGAATGGATTGGTAATCTCACTTCATCCTCTTGTTTTGCACAGCCGCCCAACAGCATTGCAAGATAGGACGCGTGACAGTGACGAGGATGACCTTCATGACCGAGATTATGATGTGGCAGCTCTAGCCAATAATTTAAGTGAGGCTTTTAGATACAAAATATATGGGAACGAGGATAATGAAGAGGTACATAGTGGCTTCTCTTTTTGATGACTTTCATTCTCCTTTTTTTTGTACTGTTATTTATGTTTCTGGACTTTGGCTCTCAACTTGTATCACTCATAAAAACAGGGAGTCATATCTCAATAAGCCCCTTCTAGGATCTGAAATTCAAATGAGTGCCTTATGAATGATTCATTGAAATTTCATCCTTCTAAGGTTATTGCATCAACACACCGGTCCAATTGATATCAGCAGTTTCCTCCATCATGTGACACGCTAGCCTGCTTCTCTGCTGCCAGTTGCCATCTCTATCCCCATCTCCACTATTATTTATTATGCATCTCTCACTCGAGCCATCACATATTCCTCCTCACTCTCCCTTGTCTCTCTCTAAACCCATTAGTTTCTCATACTCTCCAAAATAACACCAATGTCACCGCTCTCCTCTCCATCTTCTCTCTAAAACAAGAACTCCAAACTCCATCAATCAATACACTCCCTATCCTTTACAAGAATCAATTCTCTATCTTTCACAAAATCAACTCTCTATTCAAATAAAAAACAGAGAACATGGAAGAGAAGATGTCAGGAGATGACTTGTGCCTTGGTTTAATAGTATTTATTTATTTCCAAACTTCATTTTAACAACAGCAATATACTTGATGCATTATGTATATCAATTCGGGAATTTGTTCAGATAATAAAATCAAAAGAATGATTTTTGAGCTAATGATTCTGAGTGGCTCATTCAAATGTTGTGATATATAAGAGGGATCCTTCATGTATCAACCTACAAGAAATGGCTCTTAATTTTTTATCATTTTGGTTGCAGGACAATGGGAGCCTTGATCGGGATGATGAGGTAACAGTTTAACTTTATAATACAAGTATGTGTTTGTGTGTGTGTATGAATCTTTGTTTCTTTTTTTCTTTTCATTTCTTTTCATTTTTTTTTGGGAGAGGGGGATTCATTGGTAGCGACTTTTCTCTATATTGCCTTTTGATAGCAAACATGTGTTGTTTGGTCTTTAATATCAGGATGTCTACTTTGATGACGAGTCTGCTGAAGTTGTTATATCATCCCTTAGGCTTGGCGATGACCAAGGGAGGTAAGGGTTTTAACCATCACACTGTTTATATTGAAATATTGGATCTTCTATAAGTTGCAAGTGCACCTGCCTAAATGTTTCATTCATCCTATTTACTGGACACATAATAGAGAAGTTGTTTTAAAACTTTACTAATGTGCAAGTCTCATTGCCCTTGGCCTGAAGCTTTAGCAATGCCTAGTGTGTGCATCTGCCTGCCATTCTTTCACCCTATTTACCGGAAAACTCGATTGTCAAAGTGTTTTTAAAATGCTATGCCAACTCTTGATGCTTTTGACTTGAACCTTTACATCTTTTTGGTTGCTAGCATAAGCAGTGCATTTGGTATAATTTCTTTAACAAATCATATAATATCAATATCTTGGATGTCAAATTATTAACATTTATATTTGAGAGAATTCTTTTTGGATATGATTAGGAATCTCACTGATTTTTATTTTTTTTTTAAATGCAGCAGTCTGTTCACAAATTCAAACTGGTTTGCATTCCAAGATGATAGACTTGGCGATTCACTTGTGAGCACATCGCCTGGAGAGATGATGGATCAGATTAACTTAAATGGAAATGCTAATGGCGGTAACAACGGTAGTGATGATGAGGTGGTGGTGGGAGAGGAAGATGAGTTGACCGAAAGCAAGGATTCTGTCAATGGCACATCCACTTCCAACACAAACCTCGTTGATCAATTTCCTGGGAGTGGTCTGGTTTCACAAAGCAGTGATGCAAATGCCCCTGATACAAGCTTTTTCAAATATGAGACATCAGTCAAAGAAGAATTGTTTGGAGATAGGCCTTTACCTGAATGGGTAGGGTGGGGAGAGTCATCAGATTTGCAAGCAGGGGGATCAACTGTGAATCCATTTGAAGATCATGACAACTCTGACGACTCTCTTTCCAGCCAAGCGAAAACAGTAACACCTGGTGCCAGTTCCCCATCAAGTGGGGAATCCATGCTTCCAAATGGCTTATCACCCTCCGAGGATTCTAGTGATGCATCCGTTAGCAGTGATTCAAGTAAAAAATCTCCCACCATGCCTTCTTTGTTTGAAGAGGATGTTGAATTTGTTGGTGTTGAGTTAGAAGGCACTGAAAAGGCAATGGAACAAGCTCTCAAGGAGGGGATAGTTGGTGAAGCAGGGCCTCTGAAGAGGAATATTTCACCGAAGGTTCCAGAGAAGGAGAATTCCGATACTGCCGAGGTTGATAATAAAGAGTTCAATGATGCAAACTATTGGAGGATTGATCAATAGGGTTGCTGTCGTTGAAAGATGATGATCGATCCTGTTGAGGTTTTCTGAACCTGAAAACTTGGATCCTAAAGCCACAGACCCCATTTTTGGATGGCAAGGGATTATGCAGCAGATATATGTACAGTATTTTTGTTTCCAAATGGGGATTGGATGGCAGGTCGTGTTATATGGTTTTACTGCTTGTTTAGTTGTCATTATTGTTAGCTACCTACTCTAATTGTTTATTATTCAATGTCTTTCTCGTTTCTTCCTGTTACTGACTTGTAGGGTTTTCCTCATCCATCAAAATTTATGTTTTACTCTGGCTAAAGTCTCATTCTTGGTTTCAAGTCGGTTGGCACTAGCCAATCTTGGAATTGGGTGCTTATGCAAGTGCTTGAATATTATCAGGAATTTATTCTCTCAGGAGTTCCTAGTCGGAAGGAAGATCAATTCTGAAGTTGTAAAACCCCGGAGAGGGTGATAAAGATCATATTTCAAAGTGTTTTTTTTTTTATATTAAAATAATATTTTTTATTTAAAATTTGTTTTTGATGCGACACCAAAACTATTTAAAATAAAAAAATAAAATAAATTAAATTAATTGGAAGTTCAAAAAAAAAAAAAACTCGTAGCCCCGGAACATTTTGCTACCGCAAATAAATTGACGTCTTGATTCGGATTTCGAGGGTATATTACATAAAATAAACCAGGTAATGGGAGTGGTTTTTTTATCTCCAACCAAATGTAGCAGTACACACACACACACACACACACACGATAAAACCCCGTGCTCTTGTTGTGTTTCGTCACGTGTAACGCGTGCAATTGCGAAGAGAATCCACACTAATGGAGATTATTCTAGAATGGCATGTATGGAGAATATTCTAGAAATGGCATGTCCTCATTATTATGTATATAGGCAATGCAACTGTGAGTGAAGGGGAATGAAGAGTAGAAAAAGAGAGAAGAAAGAGGAAGGGGAAGGGAAGGATGATAGAGGTGGTCTTGAACGACAGATTGGGCAAGAAGGTGAGAGTAAAATGCAATGAAGATGATACGATAGGGGACCTCAAAAAGCTGGTGGCTGCCCAGACCGGCACCCGACCCGATAAGATCCGGATCCAGAAATGGTACACTATCTACAAGGACCATATCACTCTCAAAGACTACGAAATTCATGATGGCATGGGCCTCGAGCTGTACTACAACTGATCAGTTACTCTGTGGTAATTACAGCTTAAACAAGTATTTCTTTCGATTGCTCTCTGCTTCTAGTTTCATGCGATTCGATGCTTCCTTTGCCAGGAAAGGATACAAGAGAGAGTATCATATCATATCATATCATATATCTGCGCGCGTTATCTGTGTATCATGTCGATGTGTGTCCTTCAATGCTCAACCAAACTTATCTGTGTAGTTTAATTTAATCGTGTAAAATGTTGTCTGCCACCCATATGAGATGTTTGTTTCTCCAGTTACGAGACTCTCTCCTCTTTTTATACTTAACATGATTTTATGTGGATTGGATTATTGCATTGTTCAGGGGTTTTCCAGAAAACCGACTCATATATAATAGTTAAATTGATTTTCTAGTTTAAATTTCTTTTGAGGATATTAATATGAGTTTTAAGTAGAATTTAATTACTAGAAAATAATCAAAAGCAAACCAGAGGGTCTGATTTGATCTTTCAGAATTGACTCTTAAACACTTTGTTGCAAATATGGATGCTGAAATAATGATCCTGTTCTACTATCTTTGGAATATTCCTGCTGGAGTTGAATTTTAACCCCTTTGCTTTTATTACAAAAATTTTTCTTCGGGTTATCCAAGTCTCGGATATTCAACGTCGTTCCCATGGCTGCTGCCAAAGCTGCTGTTATATCTGTTGGCGAATATCAGATATCAGATGAAGCCTTTTCAATTAGGTTATTCGCCTTGTGAAGGCACAATTTATAAGCATCCATCAGTATTTATATATGCTTGGGATTTCAAATAAGTAAATAAATTATCATTTTTCTTTTTTCAGATCTCATAGCGAACATCAACGAATCAGCCTAGGCATGCACCAACCCAACCCGGCCTTGAGTTGAACAAGCACAACCACACCAAAACCTAATCTATCATTGAACTTTTGTCATCTAATTAGAGAGGTGTTAGTTGGATCAATTAGAGGTTTAAAAGCTAAAAAGATCAAAGTAGCATTTAATGATCAAGTGTCAGGAAGAGTTTAAAAGATTATGAGACTTTAATGCCTAATAGCTTCTTGGTAGTTTCTGGTGGTTTTTGATTTTTTTTTAATATATAATTTTATGATAATAAATATAAGTTTTTATTCAAACTGAAATTTTACTAGAAAATTTAAATGTTTATATTTTCTATAAGATTAAAATTTAGTAGTACGTAGAGTTTGAAAAGGCTTTGCAATAAAATTTAGAAGTTATTATACGAGAATTATGTTATTTTTTTAGTCGATTTATAATTATTATTTTTATTTTTTTATAATTTTTTTTATTGTTTTTTTAGTTTTGTTTAGAATGTTTTACTTAGTATTAATAGAGTTATTTATTTTGTATTTTAGATTATTGATTCAAAACAATAGAGTTATTTATTTTGTATTTTAGATTATTGATTTTTTTTGAAGGTTGCTTGTTATTTAGAAACAATATTTTGTGTGGAAAGTTTCTTGTAATCTTGATTTTTCATCAAAGTTTTTTGCTTCTGGTTCATAATGTTTTAAAATTAATAGTTTGGGTTTTTTCATCCAATATTGTCAGTTTTTTAGTTTAGATAATTATTAAGTTAGATTTTTTATTGATAAAATTTTAGTTTTCTTGAGTTGTTTTTTATATTCATGGGTTTTAAGATTCTTCCCTTCTAGATTTGCATCAACTTATAACAACCATAAGTTGTCATTCTTATTTTTGTTATTCCTTCACCCCAATAACAGAATAGTTAGAGAAAACTAGAGAAGTAATAAAATTAATAAATTGTGGATTTTAATTTGAAATTAAAATTTGGTTATGTAAGGTAGAAAGAGGGGAGGGAGGTTAGAAGAAGCTAGAAGGAGGAGAAAGAGAGAAACAAGAAAAAAAAAAAGTGAAAATATAATTTTAGAAGGACGAACAAGATCAAGTTAAAACTGGCTATCAAAGGATAAAGGGAAAGTATTATTGTTATCGAAAAATAGAAAAATTAAGACTATCTTTTTTTATTTATATAAAATAATAAAAAATACTAAAATGTAAGGCTTTTTCTATGTACACTCACACATAAATCGCTATTTATCACAATAGTGTAGTTGTGTTTTTTCCCTTTATAAGAAACCATTTGCCTTGGTATCAAGAGTATTATTATCTTTTCAGATGGTTTATTAATCATTTAACATTTGATTAGGAGTTGTTTTGTCTTCTCATTATTTTTAACAATTAGATAACTTTATTACCCTCCAAGATAGATTTTTCTTTGGCTTGTTTGCGAGGTGTTTTTGCCTTTGTTATTTTTAAAAAATAGATGAAAGAGGTTTTGCCCATCTTTTAAAGAAATTAAATCATGAATGAAGGGTCATTTAGGTCTTTTTAATATGGTTTTTTTTGTTAATTTCATGATAATCGAAGGCAATTTGATCTTTTGCTGTTGGTTAATAAATTAAAAATAAAAAGTTGTTGATGTGTGCTTACAATGTGCTAATAAGTGGGGGTGCCTGCACTATTTGGATGGCTCGTGTGGTGCCTCCTAGTAGCCAAACCAAGTTTTTTAGCAGCCAAACCAAGTTTTTCACCGTGTCTTTGGTTGCACTGCCGTGTTTTTTTCTCATAGTATGAAGCGTGTCAATAGAGGTGAGACAGTTTGTTGTTGGTGGGTTTTTTTTCTTTTCTTTCTCTCTCCTACTCCTAAAAATACAAGTTTATCTTCTTTTTTTTTTTTATGTATTTCAATTATAGTTCTTATTTTTTTGGTTTATAATCTTGCTTTTTGACCTTTTTAGAAGCTTTTTTTTTAATTCAGCCATTAAATTTTAAATTGTCATATTTTATGTTTATTAATTTGATTTTTATTATTTTGATTTCTTATTTTTTTTCTTAACCCTGTAGTAAAAGTTTTACTTATTTTTTATTTAATCCCCAATTCTATTTTTTTATGTATATTATTTAATTTGATCTTTTTTCTTTTAATTACTATTTTTTTCTTGATTTTTTTGTTAAGGTTTTGGTTATGTTCAATTTCATCTTTGAATCCAAATTTGTTTTGTTTTATTTTTTAAATTTAGTCCTCATACTTTTGATTCTTGTTATTTTAATAATTTTTTTCTCTTCAATTTAACCCTCCAATAAATGGATTGTTCTTGCCTTTTAATTTGTTTTTTATTTTGATTTTCATCCTCATTTTTTTAATTGCTATTTTTTTATTTGAGATCTTTTTTGTAATTATTTTTTACTGATTTTATTTTTTGGAATTTTATTTGTGACTTCTCAGCTTTTCAATGTATTGTGATTTTAGTCTAATAACTCATATCATGGGTTTTAAAATTTATTTAAAGCATGGTTTTCAAAACTAATTTGGGGATCAACTCGGGGCAAGTCCTTGATCACTGATTATGTGGGTTGACTGAGGTTACCTTAATTTTTTAAAATTTTATTAACATATAGATATAACATCATTTTGAAAAAAAAGTTAAAAAAGGCAAACATTAATAGGTTTTGATTATGTTTTTTCATGGTTGATTGGGTTGTGGATTTACTTAACTTTTAAACAGATCATATCAGGCTAATTTTCCCATAATTTTTGTTGGAACTCGGCCCTACCTAAGACCTGGGTCACTGTGTCACGATTCAAAACATTAGGTCGGGTTTTGGAAAAGTGATCTATTAAGTTATCTTGATCTCATGATGTTGGTTGTATGTTTGGGAAATTAACATGAGTCGATATCTTTTTTTTTTCACTTCTTTTATCATTTATTATTTTTTCTATTTTGATCTTTATTATTTTGATTTAAGAATTTTCTACTAGATATTTTTATAAAAGTTATATTGATTTTCAATTTCATTATTCAATCCAAATTTATAGTTTATCATTTTTTACAATTTCATCCTGATTCTTTTGGAGTTTTTTTTTATCATTTTGTTAAGGTTATTATTCTTTTAAATTTAACCCTGAAATTAAAAATTTATTTTCGTCCTCAAATTTTTTTATTTTAACTCTTATTTTTTAAATTGATATTTTTTATTTTGATTTTTTTTTGTTATTCTCAGGTCACAGATTTGAAAAGTTAATAGGGGTCGACATCTTTTTTCTTCTCATTTCGGTTGCTTTTCAAAGTATTTTTTATGCCGAAATGCATTAAAATGATTTTTTAAAAAATTATTTTTGAGATCAGCATATCAAAACGATTTAAAATATAAAAAAATTAATTATTTACAAAAAAACAAAACTTAAATTTTTTAAAAACATGTATTGACTTAGATTTTCAAACGCTGTCTAAAACGTTAAAGAATGTTATTGTGCAAATTTGGGATTTATTGTCAATACATTAATATCGAATCGTGAAAATGATAGTCGCCACAATTATTACTCAATAATACTTGATCTCAATTTAAAACCATGTAGCTTCATTTAGTAGCATGCCTGTTTCTTGCCTTTATAAATTTATCGGCGACTTGCCTTTACCAAAAAAATAAAATAAAGAGAGCCACGCATGCGTTCATGTATGGGGCCAGAAGTATAGGCAAGAAGGCACATACAAAAATTACTTAAGTGAATTAAAAATATGAAAACGTTGGTGTATCAAAATAAAAAATATCAAAGTTCATACATTTGATTGACATAAAATAAAAGTTGGAGTACCAATAAAAATTTGAGGATAAATAACATGTCATCAAAATAAAAAAGTTATGGTGGATAGGACTCCTTATGAGCTTCTTTTGATATATTATTATCTAAAAATAATTAAATTATTAATAATTAGACAAAACCGAGAAATAACCTTTCATGTGTGAAATTATAGAAACTAAACTTGTTAGCTCTAAGTAAAAACCAAGCGGTAGAAACTAAAATATATAATCTTATGCCACGAGAAGCTCTTTAATTTTTTTAATTTAATTATATGACCATAATTATTTTATATAAAGAGTGATAATTTAAATTTTATTGAAATAAACTAATTTGCTACTATAATTTTTCCTTTTCTTATTAATATTTATATTTATAGAAAACATATAAATTTTTCTCTAAAAACCAAAAGCAATCAATACACATATCAAAATTGATTTGAATGATTTCAAATATGAATAAAAAAATATATCTTTCTAATTAAAACTCCTTTGTCATATTAACATGCTTATCTTTTTTTGGAATTTGTTTACCATAATATTTATTTTTTTTGACAACATTTAAGCAAAATCCTAAAAGAAAGTTTTAATTAAAAAAATATAATGATAATTTTATTGAGAATGTATTAAAAAGAATAAGAACAATATACCATTTATACAATGTTGCATATGACTCTTTAGTAGTGTCATCAAAAGCACTCTAATAGATCAACCCTGAGAATTCTTGATTTCGCCCCTTATTTGTTTGATTTTCAAATTAGATTTTGATGAAGTTGATTTAATATGACCTAGTCAATCCTATAAAAAATTGGTTGACTTAAAAATTCAAGATGACATTGATTTATTTTTCCAAGTATTGAGATGATTATATCTTGAATTAATCTAGGTCAATTCACTAAATTCACAAGTCGAGTCAAGAAACCTACTAGGATTAATAACTTTGTTGTTTTGAAACTATTTTTCATTAATTATATGATAATAAAAATAGTCACTTGCATAAAAGACACCAAATAATTTATTAAAAAAAATAAGATAAGATGTACAAAAAAAAAAAAGCTTACAAATACTGTAAATGGATGATATAATCTTATTCGAAAATAAAGTAAAAATTGAATGATATTTACTAAAATAATATCTCAAATATATTCTTGATTAACTTAATTATTTAATAAAACCAAACCTCTAATATATTTTTAAATAATTAATTTCAATAAAATCTAATTCAGATTGAAGGAAAATATTAAAAAAGTAAAGCTTGGTCCATTAAAAAGAAGGTCAAGCCCCCTCACATCTGTTTTTTTTTTTTCTAGATTAGATAAGTGACATGTCATCTTATTAACTGAAGTTGTTGACATATTATCTACGGTTTTAATCCAACCATCTAAGGTGGTCAAACACTTAGGTCCTCGTTTCTTGGATCAAAATACCATTTTGGTCTAAGATATGGAAATATAAGAAATCTTCTAAAGTTATTTTTAAAAGAGATAGATTGCTATGCTTATGAGTGCTAGCTCTTTATGTACGATAATTTATGTAATTTTATGGTTTATGGAAATATAAGAGGCATAACATTCTATTTAGAGGGAAATCCTAATAACTTTATAAATAACAGAATATTATTTTTCCCCTAAATAATATCACATATATTAGTTTAGGGTAATTTTAGAAATTTATTCAGTTAAGTTCCTACTTGATTTTTTTTAGGTCTAAAATTGTAATTCACTATATAAATTACATTTTAGTCCTTAATTTCTAAAACTTATTTACAATCAAGTTATATTTGATTAATTATCTCAAATTAATTTCTAACCAATAGTTTTTATTGTGTGACCCATTAGGTTTCTAATAAGTTGACCCAAATGTAAATCACAATCTTAAATAAAATAGGATTAAACAAATTAAATAATGTAATTTATTATTAATTCAGGAATTGATTAATCTGTATTTAAAGATTAAGTGCATCGTTTAATAACATGTCATAATATCTTATATTTTAAAAAAGTCATAAATGGTTTAAGTTAACTTTTTAGTAAGCAATTTCTCAATGTAATTATTATCCATTTATAAAAAAATATTTTGATTTAGATATTACAGCATGGAGTGTGTTTGTTGTGTAAAATCATGTTTATTCTTAACATTATAGTTATTGATTCATTGAATAAGATTTAAAACTTTTTAAATCTCATTTCACCTTGCACAAGGATTTCATAATCAATACTATTTGACAACATGTGGAATATTTTTCTTAAATTATCTAGGGTAATGAATTATCTCTTGATCACTCAAATACCTTTATATAGTTCATGTTATACCTATTATTTGCCTGTTTATTACCCTTGAATAGGACAACGTGTAATCAGAATCAAAGTATAACATTCTCTATATAAAATAACTTAGTGATCTCAAGTTTAAGAATCAGTTATACTATTTTCACGTGAGCCTTCTATAGATACAAGTGATCTTCCATGCAGAATTTTCATATGAACCAATTCAATATACATGTTATCTAACAAATACCTACATATTAGTTTCAGATATTTATTATACATCAATTTATGAGAATAATTGCTTCTTTTCATAAAGAAAAGAACATAGCATGTAGTCTCAACATCTCTAGTTAATGTCCAATGTTAATAGAATATCAACTAGAAACAATGATTTGATGCAAAAAAAATCTCATAATTATAACAATTTTATAATTTTCTTTGTGTAAGATCTGGTCCTCAAAGACTCAATTCTTTACAAGCAATAAAAATAAACTTTATTTTGCAAAATGAATCAATATAATGTCATAAATATTTTTTGACACCGTGATAAACACATGAAAAATAAATCATAAAACTCAATTCTTAGCCAATGTAACATGGAACGATGAAATTGAAAAAAAAATTAAATGACCAGAGTAAAAAAATCTTGAACATTGTTCTAATCTATAAAATTTTATGTCTAGTTGTACAATATTTATACATTAAATTCAACATACCTTTTAGTTTTTCTTGTAATATTTTGTTTTGAAAATAAATAAAGAAAAAAATTTTGTTTTGGAATTATGTAAGTTGCTTTTAATCATAAACAAAGTAGTATATTATGATCCTACTGTTTTTTTTTTAAATTGAAAATTAATCATTTTAAAAACACAACAATCAATTGTAAAATATTATTTTTAATCTAAAACACAACAATACCAAACACCTATTAGGATATATAACTTAATTTATTGAAAGAAGAATAACAAAACCATGACATGACACGAGCTTTTTTATTATACGTGTACATATAATAGTAATTAGTATGTGAATGAATGGATCAATTTAATTACAATTAAGTCTGAATTAAATAATTTTAGTTCCTGGGATACCTTATCATCGATTGAAGAGAAAAAATATAAGGTGTAATTAAATAAAAATTGGAAACGATGGACACATTAAAGTTTCAACTTTGAACAATGGGGTGGAGTGGTGGGTAGGGCGGAGTCAAATCCAAGCCTAGAGGCGGACGAAAGGCCCGGCCACCAAAACGGCGACACAAATGGAAACCACATGTGGATGTAGGGAGTTGTGTAGGCTCCCACTTCCACGTGCGTATCCTATTTAATAGAAGTGGTAGGAGAGCAGTATTAATCAATCATCGTAAGTGTCCGGAGAGTGTTTTAGAGTATAGTATTGGTTTTGTTTTAAAGTATTTTTTATTTAAAAATATATTAAAATATTATTTTTGATACAATATATCAAAATAATTAAGAAATATAAAAAAAATTAATTTAAACTAAAAAAAATTCAAAAATATAATTTAACTCAATATCAAAGAGCAACCAAATTTGTTTGAATTTGGTTATTTAAAAATTATAGCAGCCCACGCGAGACAGTTATTGCATGGAGCGCAACCTTTTAAGGAGTTTTTTTTTTTCTTAAAAAGAAAAAATTGTTTGATATGTTTTTTTAAAATTTAATTTTTTTATTTTAAATTAATTTTTTAGTATTTTTTTAAATTATTTTAATGTGCTATATAAAAAATAAATCTTAAAAAATAAAAAAATATTTTAATATATTTCAAAATAAAAAATACTTTTAAAAATAACATATATTTTTTTTTTCCTATAACTATGATATGGTACTTTACAAAAACTTTCCCACGTGTGCTATTTCAAAAACCTCTAAAAAGCAAGACATCACGGACATGCATGCATGCATGCGACATTACACACATAATCTTCAATTAAACTATTTTACCGAGTGCATACTACCAAGTGATTTAGAATCATCATAAGCGTTTCTTTAGCATCCAGTTAGGAAGAATCGATACTGCTGTTCACAACTCTTGGATTCTCCAGGAAATGAGAGCAGCAACAACTGGTAGTTGAAGGGAAGTG
>Ga0325400_1001555_pt1 | contig 19073 bp, 20 predicted proteins | sample PopdelMetagenome_2_FD_205662 | JGI IMG/M metagenome (GOLD analysis project Ga0325400, IMG submission 205662) | Populus deltoides microbial communities from Bellville, Georgia, United States - Xylem-PdKOR-R1 | ecosystem: Host-associated > Plants > Phyllosphere > Stem > Wood/Secondary xylem...
TTGTTCAACAAGCTCAAGAACTGGCGCCGGATCGCCATGCGCTACGACAAGACCACCGAATCCTACCTCGGCTTCGTCAACCTCGCCGCAGCACTGCTCTGGTTGCCCTTTGTCCACGGGGCCTAGCACCTCCTCCTCCACAGCGGTGACGATGGGCAGGTAGCCGTCGACCACGAAGTCGAGCACCGCGTGGAGGACGTAGTCCACGCCCTGGCCGAGCAACCCGGGCGCGGCCTCCAGCTGCTCTCGCAGCGACAGGTGGGAGCGGTCGGAGCCGTGGCGCACGGTGATGATGTGGCTGTGGCCCACGAAGATCGCCGTCTGCCCGTTGACGATGGCGCCGCCATCCAGGTGGGCGGTGCGGGCCACAACGAACAGCTGGTCGCCGTACACGTCGAGCTTGGGCAACTGGTCGGATTTGAGCGCATCCTCCACCGCGAGGGGATGGAGGCCGTAGAGACCCGCCAGCACTGCCATCTCGTCAGCGCGCGGGTTGCAGAGACCGATCCACACGAACTCCGAGCGATCCGCCAGGCAGTGGACCTGCTCGTCGATCCCGATCTCGCGGGAGCGGTGACCGTTGCGGTAGAGAAAGGAGGCGATGACCGGCACGACTTCAACCCTGGCGTCCGGGCGGCTCGACAGAGGGCGGGCTAGGTGGCATCTGGGCGCCTGCCCTGCTGCGGTTCGCCGTCCGCGCCCGCTCGATGGCACGTTCCGTCAGCAGAGCCGCCATCGCATACCGATTGTCCAGCGGCGCCGCGTCCTCGCCGCGGTTGGACTCCGGATCGTGGCCGGCTTGCCGCTCCGCCTGCCCTGACTCCGCCCCCGCGCTCGTCCTCTGCCCGGATCGGGTGCCGTGAACGAAGAGCAGGACGCCGGTGCAGGTCAGCACGAACGCCAGGAAATCGAACGCGGCCGGTGCCCCAGCCGGGGCCCGGCCGACGATGGCGTCGTACAGGGGTCGGCCGGGCACCCTTGCCCGGAGGAGCATCGCGGTCGCGATCAGGCAGGCGCCGATCGTGCGCGCCAGCAGGTCAGCATAACGGCCGCGAGCCTCATTACTCGGCTTCGCCATCGCGCCCCTTCCCGCGTGCCGATAGTGTCAGCCGACCCACGATCCGGGGGCGGGTGGTCGTTGGTCCGGGTAGGGCGGATGCTTCCGGGCGTGCGATGCGACGCGGCCGTCGCCGATTGACCGCCTTCAAGCCGCCCGGCTCCGCTCGCGGGTCACGTCCATCCAGGGTGCGAGCCGCTGGGGTCGAACCATCTCGGCTTCCACCCGGTCACCGACCACCGCCCAGCGTTCGCCGTCCACCAGCACCTCGGCCGCCAGAGCGCGGGCGTTGTAGCAGGACGCCATGGACGCACCGTAGGCGCCTGCGTCCCGGAACACGGCCAGGTCGCCCTCGCCCACGCGATCCACCTCGCGGTTGTGTGCGAACATGTCGCCGGTCTCGCAGACCGGTCCTACCACGTCGGCGAGGAAGCGGGCTCCCGACGGCTCGACGGCCTCGAACTCGTGCCAGGCGTCGTAGAGCGCCGGGCGCAGCAGGTCGTTCATGCCAGCGTCGACCACGACGATCGGCCGCACCGCGCCGGGCTTCACCCACAGCACGCGGGTGAGCAGCACGCCCGCGGCGGCGGCCAGGAAGCGGCCCGGCTCGAACATCAGCGTCGCGTCCCAGCCGCGCGTCACCCGCGCCACCATCGCGCCCCAGGCGGCGACGTCGGCTCCCGCCTCGCCGGGACGGTAGGGGACGCCCAGCCCGCCGCCCAGGTCGACGCGCGTTACCAGGTGCCCGCGGGTGCGGAGCTCGCGCACGAAGGCGCCTACGCGCGCGTAGGCGGCCTCCAATCGGGACAGGTCGGTGATTTGGCTGCCGATATGCACGGCCACGCCGTCCAGCCGCAGGCCCGGCAGCGCCGCCAGGCGCTCGTACACGTCCACCGCGTCGGTGATAGGGACACCGAACTTGGCGGTCGCGCCGCCGGTGCTGATCTTGGCGTGGGTACCGGCGTCCACGTCCGGGTTGAGCCGCAGCAGCACGGGTTGGCGCCGCCCCCGAGCGCAGGCTAGGGCGGACAGCACCTCGCCCTCGCGTTCCAGTTCCAGGCTGAGGTGGCCGACGCCCGCGTCCACCGCCGCAGCGAGCTCGCGCCCCGTCTTGCCGGTGCCCGAGAAGACGACGTCGCCGGCCGCAATCCCGGCATCCAGGGCACGGCGCACCTCGCCGCCCGACACGGCGTCCGCGCCGTAGCCCTCGTCCGCCAGCACGCGCAGCACGGCCAGGCTGGGGTTCGCCTTGACCGCGAAGTGCAGCCGCTTGTCGGGGACGGCGGCCAGCGCGTCACGGAACCGTCGCGCGGCGTCGCGCAACGCGCCGGCCGAGTAGACATAAGCCGGCGTGCCGGCGGCCTGGGCGATTACCGGCAGCGGCACGCCCTCGGCGTGCAACACGCCGTCACGGGGCTCGAAGAAGGACATGTGGATGCCTCGGCAAGAGAGTGTCAGCGCCCTCGTCGGGCGGCGTGGTGACGGGCGCGCACGACCGCAGCCAGCTCCCGGTGCCGCCCGCGCTCGATCCGGAACGCGGCACCGACGCGGCGGCCCTGAAACAACAGGACGAGCGCCACGACCGTGAGCACGAAAGCCAGGATGCCCGGCACGGCAGAGGCGTCCGCCCGTGCGAGGCCGCCGATGGCCAGCGCTGCCGCTATCAGGCCGAGCCCGGCGGACCGCCAGGCGGCGTCGCGGCGGGTCATGCCGCCCGCCGGGGGGTCAGGTGGCGCTCGGCATGCAGCGCGATCACGCGGTGGGAGGGCGGCCATGCGGCCCCGAGGGAGGGGACCACCACGTCTGGCGGCAGATCGTCCCAGCCCGTGTCGGCCGTACCCGTATAGAACCGGAGTTCGACGGCCGTGTCGACGAGGCCGCGAGCGGAGGTGCGCGCGGCTGCAACGTGCCTCGGGTCCGGATCGATCCCCCTCGCCTCGACCGACACGAAGCCGAGCGTGCGAGCGTAGCGCGCAGCGTGGATCAGGAGCGCCCCGCAGCCGCAGTGCGGGTCGAGTATGGCAACCGACCGCCGCCGCTGATCGCGCAGGTCGCGCAGCGCCGAGGCGACGGTCGGCCAGCGGGCATCGGCTTCCGCGCGAGTTCGAACGGACCGTGCAAGGGCGGCCGTCAACGGCACGGCTGCGGTCTGCTGCGCGAGATGAAAGGTATAGTGCATGGATGAGACCTCAGGCAGCCGCGGCGAGGACGCGCTCGTCGGCGCGGACCGGGGTGAAGGGGATGAGCGGCACGAGCGGCCGATCGGCGACCACGACGCGGGCGCCGGCGAAGGCGTGCCGTTCCGCCCGCGCGAACCCCATCGCGGCCGCGAAGGAGACGAAGCGACCCTCCATCCTCCCCCCGCTCTCCTGCGCCAGCCAGTGGCCGGCCCCGTCCTGTCCCACGCTGATGACGCAGCCGCGTTCGTCGGGCTCCGGGTCGATGGCGTCCATGATGTCCTGCTACTCCGGGTGGCGGGGCCGGGATCGGCGCCGCGCCACCGGGGGATTAGGCCCGTCCGCCGTAGCAATTCGAGATCGAACGCTCGTGATCTCGTTGTATTTTCATATGATCCGTGCCGCCCGGATCGCTTTTATACGTGTCAGGGACGGTCGTGCCTATCGTGCCCGGTCTTCTGCCACCGCTGGCTCACCTCGACAGGCTCGAGCAGACCGTGGCCATGGGTCAGGCATGCTCCTCCGATAGAGAAGGCCGCGAAGCCGAGCACGATCAGACACACTTCGAACAACGTTGGCGGATGTCGAGGCCCGGTCCTGACGAACGATGTCGCCTGCGAGATGCCGAGCAAGGCGACGATCAGGAGCGAGGCACCTGCCGCGCGAATACCGATGTCGGATTGCCCGACCGACCGCCAACCCATCCACCGCACTCCCGAGATGCGGCCGTCCAGCTATCGGGGATGACGTAGCATTTCGAGATCGATTTCGGTCAGCGGCGTAGTCTTTTCGCGATGGTCCGTCAGTTGTCGATCTTCAGCCGATACCCGACACCCATGTCGTTCGCGATGACGCTGCCGACCGGGGCGGGCGCCTCCAGCTTCTGGCGCAGGTTGCGGACCACGATGCGCAGATACTCCACCTTCGGGTCCTCGCCGCCCCAGACCGCGGCGAGGATGCGCTGGTGCGTCACCACACGGCCGGCGTGGCGGGTCAGCACCGCCAGCACCTCGTACTCCTTGCGGGTGAGATGTATCTCCTCGTCCCCGCGACGCACATAGTGTCGACCCAGGTCTATCGTCAGGTCGCCGCGCCGGACCAGCTTAGGGGAGGCTTCGGCCAGGCCCCTGTGCCGCAGCGCGACCCGCAGGCGCGCCAGCAGCTCCACCGTGTCGAACGGCTTGGTGACGTAGTCGTCGGCGCCGAGGTCGAGCGCGGTCACCTTCTCGTCCGTGGCGTCCCGCGCGGACACGACCAGCAGCACCCCGTTGTCGTCGTGCTGGAGGAGCGGGATGAGGCCCAGGCCGTCCCGGTCGGGCAGTCCGAGGTCGAGCAGCACGCCTTGCGGGTGTTCGGCGGCGGCGGCCCGCAGTGCGGAGCGCCCGTCCTCCGCTTCCACGACCTTGTAGCCGGCACCTTCCAGCGTGTTGCGCAGCAGGCGGCGGATGGCGGCGTCGTCGTCGACGACCAGGATCTTCATCGCCAACGGCATCAGTCCTCCACCGCCATGTCGCGGACCACGAGTGCCCCGGGGATAATCAGCGTGAACGCGGCTCCCCCATCCGCCCGGTTGGCGGCCTCCACGCCCATGCCCATCGCCTCGGTGAAGGCCTTGACGATGGCCAGCCCCAGCCCGGTGCCGCCGGGCGAGCGGTCCGAGCCCTCGATGCGCCGGAACGTCTCGAACACCTCCGCCTCGCGGCCGGGCGGCAGTCCGGGGCCGCCATCCAGCACCGCGAGGCGCAACTCGCCGTAGCGGTGCCTACCCTCGATCACGATCTCCGTGCCCGGGTCGGCGTAGCGCCCGGCGTTGTCGAGCAGGTTCAACAGGCAGTGGTGCAGCAGTTGCGCGTCGGCGCGCACCAGCGGCAGGTCGGGCGGCACGTCCAGCCGCACGGCGTGCCCCTCGAGCGCGCGCCTGGCGTCGTGCGCGGCGCCCGCCACCGCGTCGGACAAGTCTACCGGCTCGACATTGAGCTTCAGCGCGCCGGCCTCCACGCGTGCCATGTCGAGCAGGTTGACGACGAAGCGGTTGAGCCGCGCCGCCTCCGCCCGGATCGTGCCGACGAGTTCCGGCTGCCGGTCGTGGTCGAGCTGGTCGGCCGCGACGATCACCGCGGTGAGCGGCGTTCGCAGGTCGTGGCCGACCGACGACAGGAGCGCCTGGCGCAGCCGCTCGCGCGTGTGCACCGCCTCCACGTCGCGTACGTCCGCCTCCAACCGCAGCCGCTCCAGCACCAGCGCCGCCTGGTCCAGCAGGCTGTTCAGCAGCGGCAGCCGGTCGGCACGCACGGGATCGCCGCCGCTCTCGCGCGCCAGGCCGAGCACCGCCAGCGTCCGCTCGCCGGTGCGCAGTGGCTGGAACAGCCAGTCGGACGCCGCCAGCGTGCCCGAGCCGTTGCCCGCGGGGCGGCCGGTATCGAACGCCCAGCCGGCGGCCGCCTGGTCCATCGTGTCCAGACGGTAGGCAGGATCCGTCGCGGCCTGCACCGACAGGCCGCCGCCGGCCGGGCCCGGCGCGAGTAGCAGGGCGCGGGCGTCGAACAGGCGGGCCACGTCGTCGCAGATGCGCTGTGCCACGCCCTGCGGATCGGTCATGCCGGTCACCTCGCGCAGGAAGCCGGCCAGCGTCGCGTTGGTGCGTGCGCTGGCGGCGGCGAGATCGGCCTGCGCACGCACCCTGGCCGTCAGCTGGCTGGTCGCAACCGCGACGCCCAGCAACACGAAGATGGACACGACGTTCTCGGGATTGCTGACGCTTAGCGTACCCACGGGCGGCAGGAAGAAGAAGTTGTAGGCCAGGCTGGATGCGATCCCGGCGAACAGCCCGGCGCGCAGGCCGTACAGGCTCGCCGCCGCCATGACGGGCAGCAGGTAGAGAAGGGCGACGTTGCCCAGGTCCAGCACGTGGAACAGCGCGCTGGCGAGCGCGGTGACGACCGCCACGGAAGCGAGCGTCGCCGCGTAGCCCGCCGGATGGCCCCAGTCGCGGATGCTCCGTCGGGCGGGGTGCGCGAGCCCGCCGGCATCTGTCGACGACCCGGTGGGCAGGACGTGCACGGTGACGCCGGGCGTGTCGCGCACCAGCCGGTCCACCACCGAGCCGTGGCGCCACTCGAACCAGCGCGACCGCCTGGACTTGCCGACCACGAGTTGCGTCGCGCGCGCGTCGGTCAGGAAGGACTTGATGCCGTCCACGACATGGGCGGCAGGCACGGTGGCGACGGCCGCGCCGAGCTGCGTCGCCAGCGTCATCGCGGCCGCCACGCGCGCGTGCTGGTCGGGCGAGAAGCCGGCGGCTCGGGGCGTTTCTACGAACAAGGCGGTCCAGGGCGCGCGCAGGCCGTCCGCGACGCGCTTTGCCGCGCGCACCATCGCGTCCGCGCCCGGCAGCTCGTTGACGGCCACCACGATGCGCTCGCTGCCCGCCCAGGTGCCGCCCAGCCCCAGCGCGCGCACGTCGTCGAGCATCTGCGCGTCCACCGCCTGGGCGGCGCGGCGCAGCGCCAGTTCGCGGAGCGCCGACAGGTTGGCCTTGGAGAAGAAGTGGCCTAGAGCGCGCGTCGCCTCGTGGGGAAGGTACACCTTGCCCGCCTTGAGCCGCTCGATCAGCTCGTCGGGCGGGATGTCCACCACCTCGATCTCGGCCTGTTCCAGCACGCGGTCGGGCACCGTCTCGCGCACGCGGACGCGGGTGAAGCTCGCCACGACGTCGTTCAGGCTCTCGACGTGCTGGATGTTGACGGTGGAGTAGACGTCGATCCCCGCCGCCAGCAGTTCCTCCACGTCCTGGTATCGCTTCGGGTGTCGGCTGCCGGCCGCGTTGGTGTGGGCGAGCTCGTCGACCAGCGCCAGCCGGGGGGCGCGGGCGAGCAGGGCGTCCAGGTCCATCTCCTGGAGGGTGCGGCCTTCGTACTGCATCCCGCGGCGCGGCACGATCTCGTGGCCGCGGGTCAGAGCCTCCGTCTCGGCTCGGCCGTGCGTCTCCACGATGCCGACGACGACATCGGCCCCGTCGCGCTTCCGGGCGGCACCTTCCGAAAGCATCTCGTAGGTCTTGCCGACGCCGGGCGCGGCGCCGAGGAAGATCTTCAGCCGCCCGCGTCCCTCCTGCGCTGCCTGACGGAGGAGGGCGTCCGGATCGGGCCTGCCGTTACCGGAGACCGGCATCAGCGCGGGACAGTCCCGCCCGCCCCAGCCGCGGCGTCGAGCGACCTGTTCAGCGCCAGCACGTTGACGCGGGGCTCGCCGAGAAGGGACGCCTCTGACCCGGCCTCCACTAGTGCGCGGACCTTCGCCTCAGGCAGCCCGCGCACGCGTGCCACGCGCGGCACCTGCGCCAGCGCGGCGGCGGGCGACAGGTCGGGGTCGAGGCCCGACCCGCTGGCGGTGACCAGGTCGGCGGGCACCGGACCGGCCATGCCCTCGGTCCGGCGCTTCGCCACGTCGGGCGTCACACGATCCACCAGGGCCCTGGATGCCGGCCCGAGGTTGGAGCCGGACGAAGCCAGCCCGTCATAGCCCTTGCCCGCCGCCGAGGGTCGCGTCTGAAAGTAGCGGTCGGTCGTGAACGACTGGCCCATCACCGTCGACCCGATTACCCGGCCGGCCGCGTCGCGCACCAGGCTGCCGTTCGCCTGGGCCGGGAAGATCGCCTGGCCGATACCCATCATGGCGAGCGGGTAGGCCAGGCCCAGCAAGGCCGCGAACAGGATCGTCATGACGATCGCCGGTCGCAGTGCGGAGGAGAAGTCCTTGCCCATGTCCTGTGTTTCCTTATGCGAGGCCGATGCCGCCGACCACGAGGTCGATCAGCTTGATGCCGGCGAACGGCGCGAGCAGGCCGCCCAGGCCGTAGACGGCGAGGTTGCGTGCCAGCAACGGACCCGCGGCCATCGGCTTGTAGGCGACGCCCTTGAGCGCCAGCGGCACCAGCAGCGGGATGATCAGTGCGTTGAAGATGATGGCGCTCAGGATCGCACTCTCCGGCGTCGCCAGACCCATGACGTTGAGCACGCCAAGCCCCGGATAGAGCGCGACGAACATCGCCGGGATGATCGCGAAATACTTGGCCACGTCGTTGGCGACCGAGAAGGTGGTCAGCGCGCCCCGCGTCATCAGCAGCTGCTTGCCCAGGCCCACCACCTCGATCAGCTTGGTGGGATCGCTGTCGAGGTCGACCATGTTGCCGGCCTCGCGCGCGGCCTGCGTGCCGGTGTTCATCGCCACGCCCACGTCGGCCTGCGCCAGCGCGGGGGCGTCGTTGGTGCCGTCGCCGCACATGGCCACGAGCTTGCCGCCCTGCTGCTCCTCGCGGATCAGCGCCAGCTTGTCCTCGGGCGTCGCCTGGGCGAGGAAGTCGTCCACGCCCGCCTCGGCGGCGATGGCGGCGGCGGTCAACGGGTTGTCGCCCGTGATCATCACCGTGCGGATGCCCATCCGGCGCAGCTCGCCGAAGCGTTCGCGGATGCCGGCCTTCACCACGTCCTTGAGGAAGATGGCACCGAGCAGGCGGCCGTCCTTCGCCACGGCCAGCGGCGTGCCGCCGGCGCGGCTGATCTCGTCGGTGACGCGGCGCAGCTCGGTGGCCGCCGCCGTCTCGCCGGACCCGGGGTTCGCCTTCAGCACGGAGTCCACCGCGCCTTTCTGGATCAGCGTTTGCCCGTACCTGAGCCCCGAGACCCGCGTCTGGGCCGTGAAGGGGATCACCTCCGCCCCCTGCGGCATCGGCCGTTGCAGGTCGAACTTGTCACGGGCGAGCACCACCACGGAACGGCCTTCGGGCGTCTCGTCGGCCAGCGACGCCAGCAGAGCCGCCTCTGCCAATTCCGCCTCGCTGGCCCCACCGACCGCGCGAAACTCGCTGGCGGCGCGGTCGCCCACGGTGATGGTGCCGGTCTTGTCCAGCAGCAGCACGTCCACGTCGCCGGCCGCCTCCACCGCGCGGCCCGACTTGGCCAGCACGTTGAAGCGTACCAGCCGGTCCATGCCGGCGATGCCGATGGCGGACAGCAGCGCGGCGATGGTGGTCGGGATCAGCGTGATGAGCAGCGCCGCCAGGATCGCCACCGGGATCGCGCCGCCCGCGTAGCTGGCGAAGGCGGGGATGGTGCCGACCGCGATCAGGAAGATGATCGTCAGGCCGACCAGCAGGATGGTGAGCGCGACCTCGTTAGGCGTCTTCTGCCGCTCGGCGCCTTCCACCAGCGCGATCATGCGATCCAGGAAGCCTTGACCGGGCTCCGCCGTCACCTTGACCTTGATCTGGTCGGAGATGACCCGCGTGCCCGCGGTCACCGCCGAGCGGTCGCCGCCCGCCTCGCGGATCACGGGCGCACTCTCGCCGGTGATGGCGGCTTCGTTGACGGACGCCACGCCCTCCGCAACCTCGCCGTCGGCGGGGATCAGGTCGCCGGTCTCCACCAGCACCACGTCGCCGGCGCGCAAGCTGCTGGCCGGCACCTGTTGCAGCTTCCCGTCGTTGAGCCGCTTGGCGGTCAGTTCCGCCTTGGTGGCGCGCAAGCTGGCGGCCTGCGCCTTGCCGCGCCCCTCGGCCAGCGCTTCGGCGAAGGTGCCGAACAGCACCGTCAGCCACAGCCAGACCGCCAGCTGCGCCTTGAAGGCGATGCTGAGGCTGTCGTTGCCGACAACCAACAGCACCGTCATCAGCGCCGCTACGGCGGCGGTGACGAACATCACGGGGTTGCGCACGAGTTCGCGCGGGTCGAGCTTCAGGAACGATGCCTTGATCGCGGGCACGACGAGGTCGGCCGTGAACAGGCTCTTGGACTGGGTTTTCGCCACGACAGGCCCCCGATCAGGAGAGTTGGCCGCGGATCATCGCGAGATGATCGGCGATGGGACCGAGCGCCAGGCTCGGCAGGAAAGTGAGACCGCCCAGGATCAGGATGATGCCGACGAGCAGCCCCACCCACAGCCCGCCCGTGGTCGGGAACGAGCCCGCGCTCTCGGGCGTGTACTTCTTCGCCGCCAGGCTGCCGGCGATCGCCAGCATCGGCACGATGATGAAGAAACGACCGACCCACATCGCGACGCCCAGCAGCCCGTTGTACCAGGGCGTGTTGGCGGTCAGGCCCGCGAAGGCGGACCCGTTGTTCGCCACCGCCGAGGTGAAGGCGTAGAGGATCTCCGAGAAGCCGTGCGGCCCCTTGTTGAGTGGCCCGGCCAGGCCCTGCTCCATCACGGACGACAGCGCGGTGAAGCCCAGGATGACCAGCGGCAGCACCGCGATGGCGAGCACCGCCAGCTTCACCTCGCGGCTCTCGATCTTCTTGCCGACGTACTCGGGCGTGCGCCCGACCATGAGCCCCGCCACGAACACTGCCAGGATCGCGAACAGGAGGAAGCCGTAGATGCCCGCGCCCACGCCGCCGATCACCACCTCACCCAGTTGCATGTTGAACAGCGGGATCAACCCGCCCAGCGCGGTGAAGCTGTCGTGCATCGCGTTGACCGCACCGCACGACGCCGCCGTCGTCACGACGGAGAACAAGGCCGATGCGGCGATGCCGAAGCGGACCTCCTTGCCCTCCATATTGCCGCCCGCGACGCCGAGCTGATGCAGTACCGGGTTGCCGGCTGCCTCCTGCCAGTAGGTGACGGTGGTGCCGGCGAGGAACAGGATCATCATGGCGGACAGGATCGCCCAGCCCTGGCGCGTGTTGCCCACGGCCCTGCCGAACGTCCATGTCAGCCCGACGCCGATGACGAAGATCGACAGCATCTGGACGAGGTTGGTCAGCGCGGTCGGGTTCTCGAACGGGTGCGCGGAGTTCGCGTTGAAGAAGCCGCCGCCATTGGTGCCCAGCATCTTGATCGCTTCCTGCGACGCGACCGGACCCAGCAGGATCGACTGACGCGCGCCTTCCAGCGTGTTGACGTCGACCGCTCTGGCCAGTGTCTGCGGCACGCCCGAAGCGATGTAGAAGATCGTCAGCGCGACGCAGATCGGAAGTAGCAGGTACAGCGTCACCCGGGTCACGTCTGCCCAGAAGTTGCCGACCGTCTTCGACTCGCGCCGCGCGAACCCACGGAACAGCGCGAAGGCGAGCGCGATGCCGGTCGCCGCGGAAAGGAAGTTGTGGATCGTCAGCCCCAGCATCTGGCTGAGGTTCGACATCGTGCTCTCGCCGCCGTAGCTCTGCCAGTTGGTGTTGGCGGTGAAGCTGATGGTTGTGTTGAACGCCAGATGTTCACCCACCGCCGGCAGCTTCTGCGAATTGAGCGGGAGGACTGCCTGTAGTCGCAACACTGCGTAGGTGAAGAACATCAACGCGACGTTGAACAGCAGCATATGGACGGCGTACCGACGCCAGCCCTGCTCCTCGTTCGGATCGATACCGGAAAGCTTATAGAAGCCGCGCTCGACGGGGCCGAGCACGGGATGAAGCAGGGTCCGCCGTCCCTCGTAGAGAGCGAACAGCCACAGACCTACCGGCTTGGCCAGCGCCAACAATATGCCGGCAAAGCCGAGGATCAGGAACCAGCCCTGGAGTGTCATGCTTGCCGCCCCCTTCAGAAGCGTTCGGGGCGGATCAGCACCGCCACCAGGTAGACGAGGAGGCCGAGCGCCACGAACGCGGCCAGCCAGAGGTCGAAGGTCATCGCGGCACTCCTCAGGCGTTGTCGCAGAGCCGGACGTAGGCGAGCGTCGCCGCTACCAGCCCGAGCATGACCAGGATCCAGATCAGGTCTTCCATCCGAAGCTCCTCAGAAAGCCGCGGTCAGCGACACCACGAACGTGCTGCCCGCGATGTTGCCGGTGCCGTCCTGTCCCTTGCTGAAGCTCGGGCGCAGGTAGGTCGCTTCCCGGTTCGAGATGTCCGTGGCGATGTACGACACGTTGAAGGTCAGGTTCTTGTACGTGGCATCCGCACCGAGCGACCAGTCCCAGTACTCGCCCGTGGGCGACACGGCCGTCGCGTTCGGCCCCAGCCCGTTCTGCCCCCAGCTATGGCCGACATGCGCCTTGGCCGTGATCGGCGTGCCGGCGACCGCCAGCGCACCGTCGCCCCAGAGGTAGAGGTTGTCGTCCGTGTCGCCCGGATTGTTGTAGACACCGGCCGCGGCGTCGGTGCCGGTGTTGTACCACTTGCCGATCGCCTGCTGCTTGGGTGCGTAGGCGACGCCTGCCGTCAGCGTGGCAGGGCCGGCCGTGCCGGTCAGCTTGGCGTAGGGCTCGGCGAAGTCGGTCTTGTCTGCGCCGCCCGGATACATGTACCAGGTCAGTCCGACGTCGAGCGTCGCGTTGTCGGCCAGTTTCGCCTTGTATCCGCCGATCAGGTCCAGCTCCATGTTGGCGCCGCCGAACGTGCCCCATCCCGCGAGGTTCGAGCCCCAGACGCCCGCGTAGAGGCCGCTCTCGTGCGCAACGGTGATGCCGCCCTGGACCGCCATTTCCCGGTCCGACTGCGACACGCCGCGGAAGCGGTAGTCGCTTGCGATCGCGGCCGACCCGGTCACCGTCAGCATCGACGGAGGCGCGGTTTCCTCGACCGCCTCGGCCTTATCGTCCGCGGTCGACTGCGCAAAGGCGGGTACGGTAAACAGCGAAAGGGCGGACGCCGACGCCAGAATAGTCAAACCACGCTTCATATTGAAACCCCCAGGCAGCGGTACCGTACGTCCGGTACCGTCATGAGGGCGCCCTATTAGTCGCATCCAGCGTATATTTGCGAGATCGATTCAGATGATCGGCATATGTTTTCCGTATGTTTCAAAAAAATAGTGTGCCGCCGTCTCTGTTGAAGGTGGTGCAACCGTGGATTGCTGGCAGGTTCGCCCGATGCGACGCCGGGGCGCAAATGCGAGCCCTCGAGAGATGATCGCTATGGCAAAGGCCGTGCCGGTCAGGGGACGCGCGGCGCCACGGTGCGAAGTGGCGCGGGCCATCGACCAGGAAGCGTCAAGCCAGCATTGGGGAGCGTGGCGCGGCGCCGGGCGCCGCACCGGCAGGGTCAGGGCGCAAGTTCGCCCATGCCGGTGAGGTGCATGACGCCCTTGCCGGGGAGCTCGACACGTAGTTGCAGCGTGCCTTCTGTGGCCTCCACGAAATGGCGCAGAATGGAGAGGTAGAGATCGGTCTGGCGCTCTATCTTGAATTCGGCGGGCTGCTCGACGTCCAGTGCCTGCGCGATCCGTTCCTGGCTGCGGTCGGCGAGAAGGCGTAGCGCCCTCAATGCCTCGACCTCGGCCTTTGTCTCGGCTGTCCGGGCCTGGATACGTGCACGACGTTCGGCGGGCATCGCCGCCATCACATCGTCCATCGTGCGTCTGATCATCTCTTCTCCATACTGGCTAGGTGGTCGTCGAAGCGACCGTCCGCCCTTCCGCCCCCCCCCACCCGCGTTAGGCCTCTATCTGCCGCGCCGTGGACTCGCTCCGACTCATTTGGGGATTCGCCAGGCTCGTTTCGTCGCTACGCCGGCGCGCATGCTATGCGAGATCACCCATCGCTGCGGTCACGCCGAGCTCCGCTGCCTGTCCGGCCACTGGGCGTACGAGAAGGAGCGCGACGCCGAGCGCCTCAAGAGCAGGAACTGTACCGCCTGCGCGGCGACGGCCAAGCGGGCGGCGTCGGCGGTCAAGGCCGCGGCGGCGCGCGAGCAGCTGGCCGGTGTGAGGCTCCCCGCCCTCAGCGGCAGCCCGAGGCAGGTCGCGTGGGCGGACGACATTCGGCTGGAGAAGCTGGCGGCGCTGCGGTGGGCGGCACCGGCCGCGGTCGGCCCGGCGGCGGCAGTGGCCGACGCGCGCTGGTGGATCGACCACCGGTCCGCGAGCACCACCGCCCTAGTCGCAGCCTGGACGCGGCCGCCGCCTGACGTACCCTCTCTCCCGCCGACCGATCAACCCCGCACTCGGGCCAGCACGCGCGCGGCCACACCACTTTGGACTTGGAGCTGGCGGCCGTAACGGAGCGCCGTCGACGGCGAGGACCAGCGCAGCGTCAGCGCGATCCCAGCCCCGTCCTCGCCCGCGGCGAACAAATCCTGCGTTAGCCCGACCCGCAACGAGTGGGTGGAGAGCGCCGCCAGCGCCGCGTCGAGCTCGTCCGCACCTATATCGACCAGCCCGGCCGCGGCCGCGGCGCGGGCGACGCGCCGGTAGATGCCCGCCACACCCTGCCGCGTCAGCGCACTTCCACCGATGGTATAGGTGACGAGCAGCGCCGCTGCGGCGCCCGCGTCGTCCGCGTCGCCCCAGCGCGCGTCGGCCGCCTCCCTGGCGCGCTGCCGACGCCGGTCGACGCCCACCCGCCGGAACAGCACCCCCTCCCCTATCCCGCCCGCGGTGCGCCACGCGGCCACGCGGCGCACCGTGTCGGCGGACAGCCAGGCCCAGGCCCCGATCCCTTCCTGGTCGGTCTTGGACCGGGGCAGGAAGAGGAGCCCGGTGCCGTCGGGCTGCGGACGCACGTCCTCCACCCGAACGGCGGTGAGTTCGCTCACGCGCAGCCCGGCGTCGTAGCCGAGCGACAGGAGTGCGGCGTCGCGCGACCCTTGCGCGTCGCCGCCGCACGCGGCGAGCAGACCCGCGATCGTGAACCCGCCCGAGCTTCCCAGTTCACCCCCGAACCGGAGAGGCGCCGCCTGGCGCTGGGCGGCCCCCTTGCGGCGCCGGTTCGCCCGCAGCGCGCTGCGGACCATCGGCGCGGAGGTCGGCAACGCCTCGCCGCTGATCCCCAGCAGCCGGTGCGCGGTGGCGAGGCTCGCGACGCGACGCGCGAGGGTCGCGGGCTTGCGGCCGTCCGCCTCGAGCGCGCGCAGGTAGCGGACGACGTCCTCGGGGTCGGCGGGGCAGGGACTGCGGCGCTCGCCCTCGCACCAGCCGAGCCAGCAGTCGAGGTCGGCGGCGACCGCGAGCTTGGAGGCGGGCGCCATCGCGTCGAGCGCGGTCTCGACGCCGAGCGCGCTGACCGGGGCCGTGTCGGCGGGCGCGGCGCGGCCGAGCGCGGCGAGCAGCCGTGCGTCGGGCGTGGCCGCGCCGTCGCCGGCGGCACGGCGCCGCGGGAGCGCGCCGTCGGTCCGGACGAGCAGCACCGCGGTCGACGCGGCTCGGCCGTTGGTGGCCGCCACGGCTGCATTGCTCGTGTCGGTCACGTCCGCTTGTGACACATCGCTCGACACCAAGCCAATTACGCCCGCTTTACCCTGTTTCATCGCGCTTACCTCGGGTGTGTCGCTCTTATGGTACACCGCGCTGCCCCGCCGCCCTGTTCTGACCGATAACCCCTCTACGCATACCATAATGTCCAATTATGCAAAGTGGCTTAACGCGGCATGGCTCGGCACTGTTCATGTGCTAGCCACGTTCCATGGAGATACACCTCGAAGCCAAGTTGAGCGTCTACGTCGACGCGGCTACGGTGTCGCCATAGACACCCCATGCCGTGAGATCGCCCGATGACGTTCCAGGTCAACATCACCCCGAATGGACGCATGAGCCTGCCCGCTGACGTCCGACGGCGCCTGGGACTCACGGGCGGCGGCGCGGTCTACCTCGACGAGACGGACGACGGCGTCGTGCTGCGCACCGTGCCGCAGATCGTGGCGCAGGCGCAGGCGCTCGCCCGGCAGTACCGCGACGCGCCCGGCGCCGGCGTCCAGGACTTCCTGGCCGCCCGCGCCGCGGAGGACGTCGAGTGAGCGTCGTCCTCGACGCCTCCGCGATCCTGGCCATGCTGCGCGGCGAGGCCGGCGCCAAGAAGGTCGAGGGCGCGCTCGCAGGCGCCCGCGTGTCGGTGGTCAACATGGCCGAGGTCGCCGCCCACTACGTCCGGCTCGGCATGCCCGACGACGACGTGGACCGGATGCTGCGCCCCCTCCCCGTCTCGCTCGTCCCGGCCGACGCCGGCCTGGCGCGCGAGGCGGCCCGCCTCATCCGCCACACCGTCGAGGGCGGCCTGTCGCTCGGCGACCGGTTCTGTCTCGCGCTCGCCAAGCGCGACGGGCTGCCGGCTTGGACGTCGGACAGGCGCTGGAAGGACATCGCCTCCGCCGCCGACGTCAAGGTGGTCGTGATCCGCTAGGATCTAGGGCTCGGATCGCGGGAGCATGAGCAGCCTGCGATCTACCGAGCCCGTGCCAGCTAATCGTTCGTGCCCGCTCAGCCGTACCGGCGGCTGGAGGCCATGGTGTACCTCAGCGCGTATAGCGGGGCGTGGGCAACGGGATCGGAAGCGGGTTGCGGTCCACCCAGGCAGTGGCGAGCGCGCACAGCCGGTTCATGTCCTCGCCTCGGGCCTTGGCTTCGGCCACTACCTCTCGGGCTTCAGCCAGCTCCGCGCCCTTGAGCGCCGCGCCCATCCCGACGTGCGCCAGCCAAGCGTCGACCATGCGGCGATACTCCGCGTCCCAGTTGACGCCGCCGTTCCCATCCAATTCGTGCCGGATGCAGCCGGCGATCCGCACCACCTCGCCCTGCACGGTGGCCGCCGCCCCGCTGGACGGCACCAGCAGGTCCCACAGCCGTTCGAACCGATCCTCCCACCGGTCGCCCTCCACCGCGATCGGGGAGGCGCCGTTGTGCATCAGGCGCCGCGCTACCGGGGCTACGTCGAACAGCACGTAGAGCCGGTCCAGCGCCGCGCTGGTGGCGTCCACCGTCTCCGGGTTGAAGCGCGGCCGGTGGAACTCGAACCCCTCCCCGATCCTGACCACGGCGGGCGCGCACGCGGGCGTCCGTTCGGCACCGGCGTCCAGCAGCATCTCCGCGACCTCGGCCACACGCTCCACCGTCGCGTTGGAGCAGTGAGTCAGGCAGCGCTCGAGCGGCGTCCGCCCGTTCCGATCCGGCAGGTCCACGCCCGCGCCCGCCGCCAGCAGGTGACGCACGTTCTTCGGGTGCGCCGCGCGTGCCGCCTCACCGAGCGGGGTGCCGCTCCGGCCGCCCGCGCCGCGGTCGATCTCCGCGCCGAGCGACAGCAGCAGATCGACCTCCCCACGCCAGCTTCCCGCGTGGGCGTGGAGTGGCGTGTCGCCGTACCGGTCCTCGGCGTGTACGTCCGCGCCCTGCGCCGCCAGCCAGCGGATCAACTCCGCCGGGCATCCGAAGAACGCCATCGCGCACCGCCCGGAACTGCGGTCGCGCGCGTCGAGCTGGCACGTGTCGAACACCGCCTTCAGGCGGTCCAGGTCGCCCCGGCCGATCATCTCATCGAAGTCCTTCGGCAGGGTCGAACGCTTCCTGGCCACGGTTCATCCTCGTGCGGGGGACAGGCGACCATCCTCGCCCGCGAGGGAACGGGCTTCAAGCCGAACCGCAAGGCCGACGCAGGCGGCTGAAGAGGTAAAGAGGGGTGCTCACGGTCCGGAGCGTCCCACCGATGCTGTGCCGCGCCGCCCTCCCCCTCAAGCGCTACTCATTTCTATAGTCGCCTTCCTGCCTGCCGCCACGCCTGCACCGGATCCGACCTCACCCGCCGCACTGTCGGCGGATGTGAAGGTGCTGGCCGGCGGCGATTTCGGCGGTCGCGCGCCGGGTACGGCGGGCGAACCCAAGGGGCCCAGGACGCGCGCCGCCATTTCCGCGGCGCAAGTCGGCGGTAGACCCCGGAACTTTGCACCATGCAAAGTCGGACCCTTCCTCGGAGCCCCGCCGGGAAGGCCCGATGGGGCCGGAGAAGCGTTCACGGCAACGGCTCACAGGCCGCATCCGCCCCCCTTGGTGCGAGTCTATTCCATGTCTGCCCGACTGTTGTTCCTGCCTCTCGTCGTTCTGCTGCTGGCGGCGCAGGACCGCCCCACCCCCCCGACCGCGCGCGATGGCTTCATGCCGACGATGGAAAACGGGCTGATCCTCACCCCCATGTCGATCACCGCACGGCGCCACGTCGACCCGCGGCCCTACCGGGAATGGGCCTTCCTGCCCCGCGACGCGACCGCGATCGTCACGCTGGTCGATCCGGCGCGACCGGCCGGGAGCCCGGCGGTTGCCACTGAGAAGCTCTACCTGGGCGGCGACCAAATGCCGATCCTGTTCAACTTCCGCCTGCGGCCGGAGCTGGTGGACCTCGACGCGCGATACACCGTCAGCGCGCGGATCATGAACCGCGCCGGCAAGGTGCTGTTGCGAACCCGCGACCCGATCGAAGCCGACCGGATTGGATCGTACACCGAAGTCGATGTGGTGCCCGCCCGCTAGTCCGCCGCGCTACGCTCCGACTGATCGCCTCGCGCAGGGTGACGATCCGGCGGTGGTGAGGGAGGTCGGGCTTGCGCCCCGTGTACCGCCCCGCCCTCTTCACGATCTCGATCCCCTCGCGCTGCCGCTCCCGCCGCGTCTCGTAGTCGTCGCGCGCCGTCTGCAACGCGACCCGTAGCAGCATGTCCTGCACCGCCTCCAGCACGATGCGCGCCACGCCTGCGTTGTCGGCCACCAGGTCGGACAGGTCCACGATGCCCGGCACCGCCAGCCGCGCCCCCCTGCCCCGGATCGTCTCGGCCTCCGGCAGCGGCAGGTGGCTGATGCGGTCGATCCTCTCGGCCACCACCACCTCGCCCGGCTGCAGGTCCGCCACCATGCGCAAGAGCTCGGGCCGATCGGGCCGCGCGCCCGACGCCTTCTCCCGGTACACGGCCGTTACGCAGAAACCGGCCGCCCGCGTGCCGGCCACGATGCGCTCCTGTCGCGTCAGGTCGTGCTCGTCCGTGCTGACGCGCAGGTACATCCGCGCCGCCTTCACCTCGTTGCTTGCTCCCTGCTCCTCACTCCTGCCTAGCGCATCCGGGTACACCCGTAAGCGCCGTACGTGACGGTACTGGCTACGAATAGCAAGAGCGGATGCTGTAGAGCCTAGCCAAGCTGGCGGATGCACCTGC
>Ga0325400_1001559_pt1 | contig 19063 bp, 10 predicted proteins | sample PopdelMetagenome_2_FD_205662 | JGI IMG/M metagenome (GOLD analysis project Ga0325400, IMG submission 205662) | Populus deltoides microbial communities from Bellville, Georgia, United States - Xylem-PdKOR-R1 | ecosystem: Host-associated > Plants > Phyllosphere > Stem > Wood/Secondary xylem...
AAGAATCGTTCCTTGTGGTTGTGAGTTTAAAACTTTTTCCGTTGCACCAAGTAATGGGCCTGCATAGGCTGCCCCTTAGATTTTTTATTTCCCATCATTTTTATCCTTTCTTAATTGCTTTTTTTTTTAACCTAGTATGTGTGCAGTGGATTACCTTTCTAAATAGGCAATCTTTATTAAGTCAAATAGCTCCAGCAATTACCCCTTTTGTTTTAGTGTTGCTCTGCACATGCTCACACGATTACTTCCTTCATGTTGGATATTTTGGTTGCCATTGTGATAGTATCGCTCAAATCTCCTTTAATTCCATATAAAGATGCAATCCTTTTATTCTTTCAACTGTACTCGTTCTAGTTTTACCAGGTTTAGTATCACTTAGCGTCGATTTAGATAGAGCAAATTTTTAGGACAGATACTATTTCTGGTGACTCAGTGGTTCTTCTGAAATGAGTGAAAATGTTTGTAAATCAGGTGGGTACTGTTCTTCTCAGTTGTGCGTTCTTGTATGACATCTTTTGGGTGTTTGTTTCCAAGAAGTTGTTCCATGAAAGCATCATGATTGTGGTAAGTAATCCTCTGGTAATTTTACTATCTATCACATGCATCTTTTGGTTGACTTTCAATAATCAACGTGTTCACTTGCTGAAGTATAAAGATTGGTCACATCTTTTTTCTTAGGTGGCTCGTGGTGATAGAAGTGGAGAGGATGGTATCCCAATGCTGTTAAAGATTCCACGCTTGTTTGATCCTTGGGGTGGTTACAGCATCATAGGGTTTGGCGACATCCTTTTACCTGGGTTGCTGATAGCATTTTCCCTCAGGTTTACACTCCACTCCATGATTCTCTGGCATGTCTTCGCAAGAAGTATACCCTTAGCTTCTTTGTATACTTGTAAACTCGATATTTGCTAGCATTCTCTGGTGTTTATTCCTCATATTTCCCTCTAGGTTAAGATAATTTTTTTATATTTCTGTGATCAACGAATTCTTTTTTGCAAACTGTTCTTTTCTAAAATAAAAAATAGATAAAAAGGCAGGGAAAAATGCAGTTTCAGCAATTTGGATCACGGAATTGGGGCTTTCACCTTCTTGCAATATCTTTTCTTCTTCCGTTCTATTTCAAACCTCTGATGCTTATTTTAGCTGCTAGCTTTCTAAGTTGCTATAAGAATATTTGCAACAGTAGTTCTAGCTCTCCAAGTTATAAGAATCCAAATCTGCCGAGTCTTTTTTCTCCAAATAAACAAAATATCACCGTGAGACCTTAAGAGAAGTAATTGCTGAATAAAAATGATCATATTAATTAACACATTGAATGGGATTTATATAGATCATAAACATCCCAAACGGTTTACAAAGAATATCCCACGAAATATGGTCAAGCTAGTTACAATCAAAACAAATATTTGAATACAGTTTGTTACAACAGAAAGATAACAGCAGCTAAAGAATAGCTCTCCTTTGATTGAACTTCAATAAGCACTCTTGGCGTTTTTAAAGTAGAAAAACGATGAGGCATGCTGCTCCACCTTTGGTCTTGGGCTTCTTTTTCAGCTTGCAAAGTTCTTAATTTCATCAAGATTTTCTATGCAAAAAAAAAAAATAAAAATAAAAAAAATCAATTGTTCTTGCAGGTATGATTGGTCAGCAAATAAGAGCCTTTGTGCTGGTACTTCCCATGGGCAATGCTTGCTTACGGATTAGGTATGGAATTATCAAACTAGTCTCCATTCTCTATTGGAACCACTAAATTGCATTTCAAAATGAAAGGATAAAGAGGACTGTTGTGCTGTTCATATACTTTGGAATTTTGAAATAGAACTTATCTCTTACATGTTCACTTTTTAATCATGAAATGTGGCAGGTCTTCTCATTACTTATGTGGCACTGAACTTGATGGATGGCCATGGGCAGCCAGCACTGCTCTATATCGTCCCATTCACCCTTGGTAAATTCTTTTTCACAGAAAGAGTGGAAAACAATCTGAAAATGCAAAATGGTTTAGTGTTTACTTGACCCTATAAATAAAACTCATGCGTTGATGCAGGAACTTTTCTGACCTTAGGGAAGAAAAGAGAGGATCTCAGAGTCTTGTGGACACAAGGAGAACCACAAAGACCATGCCCCCATGTCCTTCTCCAACGTAGTCCAGAATTGGACTAGCAAAAATAAGATTTCCTGTGTAATTATGTTTGTAGTATTTTGTAGTTTATTGCCCATCCACTTGGAAGCTGGTGAGAAAGCAGCCGGTCAAGCTCAACATGGAAATACTGTATCAAGACTGCAGGCCCTTCAGATAAACCTAGAGCTTATTATCAGTTAACAAGAGTGAAGAGTGTGCATTATTTTTCCAGGAAATATCCTGTCAAGTACCGGGGAGATATTAGGGCTTGCACCTGCATTCCTTCTTGACAAAGAGAGGAGTGGTTTGTACAAAGACAATTGAGCTCCTATAATGATCTTGTCTCTCCATCCGGGGAAGACCAGGACGGATAAAATCGTTCCACGTGCATGGCAGCTATCCAAATCATTTCTCTAGTTTTGAATGCCTCATCTATTCATTTCAACAATGTTGTTTACGTAAAATGTGTTGTTTCAAATTTGGACCAGTGACTACGGATGTTTTTGTGTTGTAGAAACTGTAATTTATTAATTTTTTTTTATATATTTTTGTATCGTTTTGTTTTGATATATTAATATTAAAAATAATTTTTTTTAAAAATATATTATTTTCATGTATTTATAAGCAATTTCAATGTCAAACATTATCTATAATTATTTATTTTATATTACATGCAATTTTATGAAACAAGGTAAAAAACCATATCTTGTAAAAAGATTTAAACCCTAAACTTCTTATGCATTCTAAACATAAAATTAAATATTTAAAATTACAGCCAGGCATGCATGTTATCATATATAATGATAATTATCATGATTAAACTAAAAATAATATATGTAAGCTACTTATTTGTTGAGGAATTTAAAACTAGATTTAGTTTAAAAAAATTGTTATTAAAGATTAATTTTTTATTTTTAAAGTTTTATTATTTATGTAAACAAAATATATGAAATCAACTTCCTACCACCCTAAAAATATCATTTTATTTAATTGCATTTTTAAATAAGGACTATAACCTCAAGGAAATATCACTCAAATCTCTCTCTATAATAACACAACCTAAACTATAATGTCGAAGGAAAAAAAAGGGAAGGAAACAAGCTTAAAACTATTGAAGGTAAGCTAAATATTTAGGTAAAGAAAGTTTGAAAATCTATGTAAAACACTTTTTTTTAATGCCTTTTTTTATATTGAATTTTGAAATCAAAACTGACGTAGAATTCCTGTCATCTATCACTTTTAATTAATTGTCATAATACAAAATTAGTTTGCTAGTTTTTGCCTTTAAATTTGGACTTTTTTCATCAAATAAAAAATTATTTAGATTAAAAAGGAAGATTATTTAGACTCTTTATTCATTCATGAGCTAGAGAAACTAATGAGTTGGTAAAAAATAATTTTTTTATGGACAAATAATTATTTTATAACAAAATTCAAATTTAAAGTAAATAAGTAAAATGCAAATTCAAGATTGAAGCTCACACCCAAAACTTAGCCCTGGCTGAGCCAAGCAAGCGCATGAGTACTCTGACTTAAACCTAAAGCTACTTTGTTTTGGCTCATATATATAATTATTTATTTTTTTATTATATAAACTATAAGAGAATTTTTTTTTTTCTAATACGGGATAAAAAGGTTTTAGGTTTCATAAAAACATAGCAACCACTGGTCTTCAAGATCAAATTTTTATTTAAATATAATTTATTTTAATTATGATAATGTTTAATATTAAAAAAAAATTTTAAAGATCAATTTCTCTTTTATGTTTGTTCTTTTTATCTAGGGATACTAATCAAACACAACTTTATAGAATAATACCCAAATAATCCCAGTTTTCCTCTAATATTTTTATTATTTTCAACCCAACTATGTTACTCTGTTATTTTGCTTATATACTTTTGATGAACTCTAAAGAATTTCAAATTGGGTCATGCCTTCCTTGACTAGTGTCAATAGACTTTAAATGAATTTTTATTAAGGGTATGTTTGTTTCTTGAAAAGTAATTTTTGAAAAATTATTTTTTAAATTTTCTTGTATTTGTTTGTTATTAGAAAAGTTGGTTAACAGAAAATACTTTCTGGTCAATAAAAAACACTTTCCAGTCAAAGAGAAATTTAGCTTGGTTTTCAGGAAAATGTTTTCTTTTTATTTTGGACGGAAAACACTTTCCGGAAGTTGTGAAAAATTTAGAAATGTCATATTATTTGTTAATTATATCAAATCTGGTCCTCAAATTTTTGATTGCTATATATATATATATATATATATATATATATATTTTGTTTTGAATATTTATTTTTCAATTTCATCCCTTAGAATTTAATTTTTATATTAACTTTGGTTCTTATTTTTATAATTGTTATTTGCTTTTCCCTTATTATTTTTTAATTGAAATTTTTTATCTATCAAATTTGGTCATCATTCTTTTGATTGTTACTTATTTTATTTGAAATAATTTATAAAATGTTAATTATTATTATTTTAATTTCTTTATCTTTTTTTTATTAGATTTGATCTCTAATATTTTGATTATTATTTATTTTATTTGAGATAATTTATGAAATTATTTTTTTTCAATTTCATTCTCATTCAACTTTTTAATTTGTAAGATTTGTTCCTCGTTATTTTAATAAACTTTACAAAAATAAAATATTAATAAGTTATTTTCCAGTTCATTTTCCATGACATAACCAAACACCGAAAAATATTTTCCAACTTATTTTTCATTACACTACCAAATATCGAAAAATAATTCACTTTCCAAAAAAAACTACTTTCCAGCAAATAAATAGAGCCTAAATTGAATTAAGATGATCCTTGAACTTCTATAAAGCAAGTCTTTTATTAGAACAAATGACCCTTTGATATTGTATAGCAAAGAGAACAAGAACAAAGAGTATGAGACAATGAATATTATGATTTTCATGTGTTACATTATTTATAATTTTATAAGTTGTTATTGGTAATACAAGGTATTTATTTTTGCTGAATCTGGTCTTCCTCTGAAATCTCTTAATGTAAGAAAACTAAAACTAAATCGATGCTTCTTGCTTGTGTTGGAGTTTAAATATGAGGCATTGTGAGTTGGAGACTTGGATTATCGAGATCTACCACCATCCTTTATATATATATATAAAACATATATTAACGCTACTTGCTATAGTATTTAAAATAGCCAAGTATAATATATATATATATATATATATATATATATATATATATATATATATATATATATCAAGTATAAAAAGAAATTTTTTTTATTAAAAAAAAAAACTAGTTTTCTAAATAAAGTTGAAATTTACAATTGTGCCACAGCTATAGTTCTAAAATAGCCAAAATTCCAAACATAATTACAAAATCACCATTTTTACAGTGAAATAGTGTTTCTTTTTATTTTATTGTATAATATTTTCTATGCAATAAATAACATATCTAAAGAAAGATATTTTTTTTTGTTAGAAAATACATTAATAAAAAATAATTTATACTAACAATTACATTTTTCTAGGAAATTTAAATTATTGCATTTATGATTAAAATCTATTTTTATTGACGTAGAAAAAGAAAAATTGAAGGCACCCAGTGTCACAAGATCAAATCCCTATATATATTTTTTAGCTTCCTACTTGAATTTTAGTTAGTCTTAACTCTTTTTACTATTTATTGTGTTATATAATTTTTATTTTATTTTATTAAATACACTATCATTTTTTTCAATTCTCAATTGAAAGTTTTCATGAGGCAAGAAAAAGCTTTCATTGCAGTCCGCTAGCGTGTTAGTGTAGTGGTAAGAAAGGAAGCTTTAATCTTGAGGTAGATTAATCAGTGTTCTTGAATTTATTTCTAATAGAAATTAATTTGAGTTTTTTTTTTAAAGTTACTAGAAGTTTACATGGTTATTAATTTTAAAACCCGTAAAATTAATCAAAATACACGAAAGCTAGTCCGAACACTCATATTAATTTAAATAAAAAAAAAGGTTTTTTGAAAAAGTTCTTTAAAAAAGAACAAATGTATAAGATATGTACAAAACCGAAGAGCTCTACATGAATTCATCGTTTCCTTTTTTTTTTTTTTTAAATTGTGGGATTTAAGTGATTGGAATTCAAAGGCTTTGCTAAGCTGGAGTTATGAAGCCCTATTAGGTTGTTCAATGTCATACAAAAAACATATCTTTCAATGAAATGGACTTTACCATCGAAAAGTTGAATGAATATTTCGGTACTGCTAAACAAAATTTTCTTGTCAAGGAGAAGATTTTGTTTTCTGTCTTATTTGTCAGCACAAAATTGATTGGAAAAGTTGCCCTAGACAATATCGACTTTTTTGTCTTTCGTATGTATAATGATGTGGAGCCTTATTTTGGACAGTTATGAATTTGCTTATCTATGCTGGATAATCATTAGTATTGTTGATCAAGACCCAACAACTGATGACCCATGAAATGGGTTTAATTAAGCATAGTGTGTACTTAAAGATGCTTGTAGTTGGATCATTTGAATCTGTCAAAAGTCAAGCTAGTTACATAAATCCGAAGATCATTTGATGCTAAAAATTGTAGCTTTGCAGAGCAGTTTTCAATATAACAGTTTGGTGTGATTTCATTACTAGAATAAGCAGAATGTGGCTTTTTGGATGGAAAGGGCCGTCTGGGTTCTCAGCCTCTTCTACAGCGGAGGAAGTTACACAAGGGATTGATGGAACTGGTCTTACTGCCATTGTTACAGGTTTTACTTCCTTTTCTTGCTAAGCCAAATACCCTGCCCTAGTTCCCTTGCTAGAGATTTTAGTCTAAGGATACATGTAGGAAAATTTTTATGAATGTTTGAGTTGACAGGACTTCAGTTTTCACTTAATGAATTTAATTTAACTTCAGATCAAGATTCGCATTAATGAAAGAACTATCTGTTGTTAATTTCCAGGAGCATCAAGTGGCATTGGTGCAGAGACAACGCGTGTCCTTGCACTGCGTGGTGTCCATGTAGTTATGGCCGTGCGGAATCTGGATGCTGGTAGGAATGGCAAAGAAGCAATGCTCAAGGAAATCCCCAAAGCTAAGATTGATGTCATGGAGTTAGACCTAAGCTCAATGGCATCAGTGAGGAATTTCGCATCTGAATATACTTCCTTGGGTCTTCCTTTGAACATTCTCATGTAAGGAAGCAATGCTGAAGCAATTAAAATGCAGTTTTTATCTTATCCAATAGCAACTTTGTCACCAGTCAGTTGAATGCTACTGTTATGCTAGCAATAGAATTCATGTTCACAGGCATATTATAGCTTTCTTGCGAAGAGTAATATTTTCCTTTCCTGTTTGAAGTAATAATGCAGGGGTTCTGTCATCTCCTTCCAAGCTTTCTCAAGATAACATGGAGCTGTTATTTGCAACCAACCATATAGGTATGTTCTCTGACTTTTAAACATTGAAACATTCGGTCACAATATTTTATGTGTTGATATTCCAAATTGGGGTTGAAATACTGCGATTTTCAGGTCATTTTCTGTTGACAAACCTTTTATTGGAGATCATGAAAAACACAGCACAAAAAAGCAAGCAAGAAGGAAGGATCATTAATGTATCATCAGTAGGTCACCGTATCGTGAGTCGTGAAGGGATTTGTTTCGATAAAATCTATAACGAGGCGAGGTAGGTAACAGCTTGATGGCAGGAATATTCGTGTCTATGGTTTGAAGTTTCTACATCTAATGTTCAATGTCTTCATCGAGCATCAGCAGTTTCTGTCTTCCTTGCTCTTTCTGATGGCTGATAATTTCCTATTCTATTAGTTGGTTTTCTTATGGACAATCAAAGCTTGCTAACATATTGCACGCCAGTGAGCTTGCAAGGCGGCTGAAGGTAATTAAAGCATAATATGTCCTAAAATTATCTTAATTTTGTTTACCCAGTATCACAATAAAGGTTTTTTTTTTTTTTTTGCTGTACTCTAGTTACTTTCTTTATCAGACACCATGAGTCACCAATTTAAGCAGTTTGGTATTGAAGATTACCACCACAAAATATGAACAGATTAAATGTCTTAAGTTGAAATGTGAGTGGTAATCACATTATACTGATAGGAAGAATCTAATACAAAATTGTCGGTCCATTATCGCCTGAATTTACAGGAAGAAGGGGAAGAGATAACTGCTAATTCACTACATCCCGGAGCAATCCATACCAATCTTCTGCGGCACCAGGGTTTTGTTAATGGTAGACTTTTCTCAAGCCTTTTCACTTGATCATTCTGATATTCTGTGCTTTGACAACATACTTTTACTGTTTTACAGGATTTGATTAATCTGATGTTGGATTATGGAACTGTTGGTCTTCTTGCATATTTTACAGAACATTTGAAAAATCTTTAATGACTTGTATTTGTTGCTTATGCCATGGACCTTTTGACTATAATCAGCTTTGTGTATTTCTTCTTTTTCATTCACAGTACCGAAAATTGCCTGGTTTTATTAATATCTTTCCCATCCATTGGTCTCGATGCAGCTATTTTCAGCTTGTTCGGTAAATACATGACAAAAAATGTTCAGCAGGTATGGCCTTCATAGTCCTGAGAAACACATCGCAGAAATTTATCTCAATACGCAAATTGGAAAACGATGATGAAATTGTTGTCTGAACAATCAATCTGTTTGCTACTTACAATTCATTATTAACTCCATGTGGCCTGGTTGCTTAATCATTTCATTTGACTCTGGTTACAGGGAGCAGCAACTACATGCTATATTGCATTGCATCCACAAGTTAAAGGGATGAGTGGAAACTATTTTATGGACAGTAACATAGCAGAACCAAGCTCCCAGGCCAAAGATGCAGAATTGGCCAAAAAGCTCTGGGATTTCAGCTTGATCATCACTGAAAAAAAATAGTCAGGATTCTTTCATAGTTTTTTTGGCAGTAAATGAAGTTGTACTCTTGTGGACATTCAATGTCCATTGAACAATTTTTTTTTTTTTAAGTAAATGAAAGAATTTGCTTGGTTTGATGCTATAAAAGATATACAAAACTGGCTCAAAAATACATCCCCGTTCAAGTCATGATGCGGCAGAACTAGATTTAAAGACAAACCTGGCTCATTACTGCTCCCAAAATTTACAAATGCAGGTTGTTTTGCACTAGTGCACAGGTTGAATCAGATTTCTTCAATTTGATGCTAGGTATAACTGTATACATTAGATAGAAGAATATCAGCAGGGCAACCCACAATAAGTTTTGCACTGCGCTGTTATAAACTGATTAAAAAAAAACAGGCCAAGCCTGGCAAATTCTCAACTGTCATCTTCACAAAATCTGGACTTCCAACTTGGTATCGTCTTTCTGTACAATATTTGTTTTCAACTCCCACCACACCCTTCCAACCAAAAAATAGTATGAGGGAGATAAAAGCTATGAAATCCACAAATGGTAGTAGCCCTTTCTATCTTTGCATTCCAAGTATAATAAATCTCGGTTCTATATACTAGCAGTTATACACTTGATTGTAAGGAGCTGATGAATATGGGAGCTCAGAAGGCAATTTTCTCGGCATAATCAAAATCTTCATACACTAAAGAGTTTGCACACGAATTTTGGCCAGCAAAGTTGCGAGTAAAAAAAGAGTTAGTGGCTTCAGTAAAGTATATAGCTGCCAGGTAAAGAACTTCAATCACCAACACAAGCAGAACAGTTTGCAAGTGCTACCAAATTTCCATACTTGAGTCCTCCCATATCTAAGCTAACTGATTGCTTGCCATAAGAACTATGAAACAAAGCTCTGAGGCAATTTCCAAGAAATCTCTCCAGCCCTTGAAGCTTCCAAAAGATCTGACCAACTAGGATCACTTGTCCAGTCTTTATTTTTAGCACACGGATATGATTTGTCTCCCCTTGATTAAAATGAAAAAAATAAAGGAAGCATCAGGAGTTACAGTGCCAAGAAAACCTTTTCTGATAATGGATGGATTCATGCATAGTTTAGACTTTAGATTCCGTTGGAGTGGCCAATAATTGATGAGTTAGGATTTAGGTCCAGGGAGGGCTTCAATTTCATATGATCCCTTAGGAGCTGCTGGGACACGCGATCAGCTAAAACAGGGTGCCTATCATAGAGTTCAGGCTGTCCCAACTGATTTCCAAGAGCACTGTATTCTGAAGAAATTATTTCCCGGAAAACACAAGAGGCTTGTGACACACCTCGAAATAGATCAGGCTTTGGCTCCTGATAAGGGCTACTGCTATTGGGATAGAAACTACTTTGGGACCTAGGGATCATTCCTATGCTTTCTTGCAAGCAAGTAATGGGCTGCTTTGCGTGATGAAATGGGATGGCGCCACACCCACCAGTGAGAGGTGTGGATGAACCAGATGCAGTATGAGGGCTAGATATAGGAGATGGAGACATCCTTCCACTCAAATTCAGCGGTGACCTTGAATGGAGAAGAGGGCTTCCAACAGGAGACAATGGGCATGACGAGTTCTTCATTGTATAGACATTACTGAAATAGGAAAAAAGATCGAATTAATAATAAGAAGAAGAAAACTAGCTAAAGAACAAGGATTTCTGCCCTCAATACAGCAAATGCTAACATGCAGCTTCAAATTTCAAATGCACCTCAGGGCAATGAGGACAAAATGTTACAGGTACAGAGCAAAACCATTGAAAGATGTCTTCACATTAAAAGTTATTGACAGAACAAAGAACGCAGGATGATTTATTGCTGGCAGTTGTACTAGGTGATAATAACATCCGATCTAAAAAAAATTGTAATAATGCATCCAACTCATTTCATGCAAGTTGAGGGAGAAGATGACTAGAAAAAAGAGGTCTTTGAACACTGACTTCCTTCAACACTGCTCCCATAGCAAGTCATTGAATTTCAAACACGATAACTGACACAATATTTTTTTCTGTGCCTTGTTGAAAAATCTCTAGCTGAAATGCATTGTGCAGTATTAGTCAGTCTTCAGATAAGACAGAACTAGACATGCCAGTAATCCTACCAACACATTAGACAAACTTCATCAGACAATCCTTCATATGCAATGGTGCAGAGAACAACGAAGGGCAAGTGTACACGTGTGTGTGAGTGTGTGGGTGGAAAGGTGGGGGAGGAAGGGAGGGAGGGAGGGAGGGAGAGAAGAGGGACCTAAACCCTGAACCAAATTTTGACCCTCTAGATTGATGGATAGCAATCCCGTCTGAGTCAAAGCCTGAAACATGTCTTGCAGGTCCAGTTCCCTATTGGAAGTTCCAAAATTTCAACCCATCAGTCAATTCAAGAAACATCATCAAGGCCACAACAGATAAGTCAGGCAAAGTGAAAGGAATTATTCCATATAGTGCATCACGAAGAAAACAAAATACATAATGGTAGCATTAGCAAGCAAAACATGAACAAGATAAGACAAGATCACATATACTAGCCATCTAAGTTTCTGTGCATAAGATAAAACTAAACATATAGCTACTAACTCCCAATTAACACATTCATCCAGTCATTTACTTAACTGCCATCCAATATTGAAGTACCATGAGTTTGGGATGCTTATTATCATAGTTTAGTTCTGCTCTGTTTCTTAGTTTAGAAGATGGCTTATTCTCCTGACTTCCTCTGTATATTTTATTCTTTTTATGAGATGAAGTCTTTTGTTTTTTTAAAAAAATATTTAAGTTCCATAAACAGTAGCAATAGAACTTCCACTTATCTAATATAATCTGTGAGAAAAAAAATTGCAATACTTAATATCATAACAGGCACTAAGAAAAAATCCTAATACCATTGATCTTCCTGAATTCATAAATGGAGGCAGTTCTTCTGAAGGCTCAATGGAAACAAATGGCCTCTCCATGGAAGCAATATTTTTCACAAAAAGGTGATCCAAAAGTTGAGCAGCTGTTGGGCGATCTGATGGGTTCCGTTGCAAACATTGCCGCACAAAATCCTTTCCATCATCTGGAAGATGATCAGGGATTTCTGGAAGTTCCTTGCTGTTTCCAATCTTAAACATAGCAGGAACCTTTCAAGAAGCGAAGAAAAATGCGGGTAAGAAATAAGATCAATTCTAGCATGACAGCAATCTGACCAAGAAACATATCTAGATGTGCAAGCAGTGTCATTCAAATTGCAAAACAAGTTGTATGGCTAGAAAATTCAAGCTGTTGTCTTTCGATTTTACTAACCCCTTCATACTGGCTCCAAGGTGGTTTTGTTGTTGCCATCTCCAAGACAGTGCACCCTAGGCTCCATATATCAACAGCAAGATTACAACCATTTGAATTCTTTATAACCTGAAAACAATTAATGAATTTAAGAAATGTGTTACTTAAAAGCATCACAAAGAAATGTCAATTCAGAAAGTGACAATAGACCAAGGCTGACCTCAGGAGCCATCCAGTAAGGGCTTCCTCTGAATGAAAATGGACAAGACTGCCCAGATATCTGGAGATCAACAGAGTTAAAATGGGTTACAGCACATTGCCTGTAGGTTAATATGCATAAGAGTAAATTTCGCTCTTGCTTTGCAACTAAACCAAACAGATAGCAGTTATAGAGAATTAATTTCCTTTGGTTACATAACCAACAGAGTTTAGCATTGTTTAAACAAATGGCAAAGGCAGTCAACATATTTTTCCAGGTTTGCGTAACTAGAGAAAATAAAATTCCAGATAAAATCCTTACATGCTTTGCCATCCCAAAATCTGCCAGTTTCACACGGCCAGTGGGATCAACCAGAATATTAGCTCCTTTAATGTCTCTGAACACAATAGAAACTTATGGCATTAACATGGTCATGTTTATAAGAGAGTAGAGTAAATTATGGTTCGATATTAAAGCCATGAGATAGCAATTATAAGGCTCACCTATGGACAGTTTTTTTAGCATGCAAATAAGCAAGCCCACTCAAGATTTGTTGGGTGTAACTACGAATAGCTATTTCACCGAATTGGCCATATTCTTGAAGAAGTTTATAGATGGAGCCACCGGACACATACTCCAAGTATATATATAATTTGTCCTCCACCTGTTATGAAATAATAAACCAATTCAGTTAACAAAATCTTATTCATTAATCTGATAAAGTATCTAAAGACAGCACACTGCCATAAGGCATAAATGAAAAAATATTGATACAATGGAATTATAAAAATCCCAGAAAATATCACAAATAGTCTACTTAAAATTACTGCTAGTCTGTAACATACCTGGGGTCTCAGTAATTTGGAATGTTGAACATAAGAAATCAATAGTTTATTAATAACATGTAAAATGAAATTATTCAGAATGTAAGAATCTTTAAGGAGGTAACATAAAGCTGGTATGAAAAATGTTACCGTTTCAGATCCATAATACTGCACTATATTAGGATGTCTTAAGCGACTCAGAAGCATAATTTCCTGCACACGTTATCAATAACTATAAAATCTTCCTCAAAAGTTCTGAGAAGAGGACAAACAACAAGAAATCTTAAACCACTTATGAAATAACACAAGAAAAAAAAACATTACCTGTCCCAGCTGCTGTGCGCTTTCCTTTGATTTTGCATCATCTGAAAATAGAGTTACCTCCTTCATTGTACACAACTCACCGCTTTCACTAAGGTCCAAACAAAAAAAAAAATAAACAAGACATGCAAAATGTATAAAATAATGTGTATGGCAAATGGTTGATAACTCAATTCAGTGTGGTGACAGATACGTGTTCAAGAATATAATTGAATCTCCGGTTTAATCATGAAATGAAATGATAAAAAACATAAGATTTGAATGCATGATAACAATGACAAGGATGGTGATAGCGATGACAACTGCAGATGGGAACTCTACGAGGTACTGTTGCAAACGAGTCACACAAGGAGGATGCAGAATGAGTTAAAGAGGGTGTGAGCTGTGCAGGGAGGAGGAGGAGACATATCTTTAGTTCAACTGTGAAGTAAACGAAGGATTAAAATATCACTTGACACATGACAATGATGAAGATGGTTAAAGAACCATGAAAGATCGACTGTTGTTTTACAGAGGTGAAATGTCACAGGAGTAAAACATATATTTTGTAATTGCACAGGTCATAACTAATCTGAAACAATGTCAACTCAACTCAATTTAGTCTCAATCTCAAACATACTGGGAAACTAAATGGATCTGCTTCCTCCACCTTGTCATTTATGGAATAAATTTTCTGTGTTTTTATGATGCTAAATCACTCATGTCTGTACAATAAAGAATTTAGCAATAACCTTTGTACAGACCTGTTAAGCCCAAGATATACATCTCCAAAACTGCCTCTCCCAAGTAAACGACCTTTCTTCCAGCGTGAACCAGGACTTGTTGGATTCTCCATCCTATTAGGACTTCGAGGCACTGAAGGAGATGTTGTAGTTGAATAGGTAGGAGAAAAGGGACAGGTGTTAGAGGTTGTTATCGGGGGAAGAGGCAAGCGGTGGCTTTGTTGCTTTCCATCATCAGGACAGCTTGTAGGCGACTCTATGGTAACCCCTACAGCTCGATGGTGCAGAGGTGTGACAGCACCACTGTGTATTCTGGAGCTGGGACCTGGGCTGGTCATTCTGGGGCTAGGTAATGGAGAACACTCAGGACTGCATCTACTGTTTGGCCAAAGAAGCTGTCCTGACATATCTCCACCTATCGAGTTCTGCCCAGAATTATAACCTGAACCTGGACTTGAGCACTGTCCAGATCCTAGTAAACCAATATCTGAGTAGGTCTTTCCTGCCCAGAAACCATTGTTGATAACTTGCTCAGTGCCAAATGCTCTCATTGGGCTTCTAGGACTCGACAATGAGCTGTCTGGAGCACTAAAGAATGCTCCTCGATGAGGAATCTGTAAATTCTGCACTTGAGAGCTAAAAATTGCCCGTTTTGGTGGTGTAGGCAGAATCTGATTATTTACAGGTAAATTAGCAGGTTTCAAAGTTTCTATTGAGTTCTTTTTATTTACAATTGGGGATTGATCCTGTTGCATAATGCTTCAGCAGGCATAAGAACAAATTTTGTCAGAGATAAAAACAAAACCTGGAAAGACACTTTAAAACTTTCAATGGCACATATGGAAGCTAACCTTGGAGGGCTGTTCACAGCAGTTCTGTTCCCATTTTCATAGTCAGATGTGAGTGGGCTAAGGGCTCGTGATTCAGACAAGTCATCACTATCTATGGAGCTATCACTGGACACGGAAGCAGTGGCTATATCCCCCACTGTGTCTGCTTGGTCCAGTCTATTAGGGACATGTCCTGGTCGTGGAAGGGGCAAAAGATGGAACGGCTTGGCACCTCCTTCCAATCCTGGTTTCACTGAAGCACCAATTCCAGAATCACTGTGCCCAATGCTAGTATGGCACACCCCTGGAAGTTGAGGTGGAAGTGGAAGTGGAAGTGGTTGAGCCTGAGGCCTTTCAGCAAAACTTTGACAACGTGATACATGTGAGGAAAGTGATGGTGATCTTGATGGGACACGGGATAAAGAGCCCCTTTCTGAAAGAGTATCTTTACAACTTCTCCAAGATCCTCCTGATTTACCATTGCTCTTTTCTTCTGATGTAATCTTCAATTTCCTATTTATTGTATCAATGAAACTTTCCTTGTTTGCTTTCTTATTTTCCTCTTTGGATGAAGACTTCCCCCACCACGAGCGCATATTTATTTCAACAATTGACGAAATGACAGCAAATTCCAACTAAAGATCTTCACGATCTCTCACATTTGCACCAACTTAGTTGCCATGAATGCAACAAATATACTTAACATAATTGCTTTGCCGGCAAAAAAACCCCATAAAAGGAGCACAGAAAATGGCACAGCTTGGGAATGTCAATCTGATGAGTTGGAATATAAACTTGTATTAGCGTTTCGTTATCAGCAGCTATGCAAAGATACCTGCCCAAGCATAAAATCCAGAACTAAAATCACATTCAAAAATGAAAAGAAAAAAACAAGGCACAGAATTCCATAATCAGTAAAAACAGCATGGCGGAAAATTCCCCGTTTGTTTGTGGAACCAAACTCCATGTTTAAAATGTGGGCATGATGACTTTTAAGTACCTGTATGCATCGACTGTTATGACAATTTTAACGATTTAACTCTTATCTTGACATCAATCCTTGATGAGTTGATTCCAAATTCATGAATAAATTCCTCTGATCACCGTGGTCATACCACGTGTATGATTTGCAACTCTTAGTCTCTTGTGCGCTTCTTTTACAAGTGGAAATTATCACCTTGGCCCCTCATTTTATCCCCTAACTAATGTCTAATCCACACTGGAAGAGAAAATCTTGAATTCTAATACAGTTATAGTCCACTCCAGGTCAAATTCAACAAAATTCAAGAAGACAAAGACACCATTTTCACACTACCACAAAGACCTTGGCATGCACTCAACAACTGTTATTGAATTAGATCCGTTCTTCAATGCCCCAGTTTTCAAAACAGACTAACATCGCCTCCTCAACCTTAGCAACCCAAAACACAATCTATCAACACCAGATCTAAATGTCCTAACTTTTTGAACATCACAAACTAACCAAAAAAAAAAACTAAAGAGCAAAATATACGAAACAACCATGCTTAAAATTAAAAACCCATCTCCAAATTCACTTGAAAGAAACATAGAAACTCTTGAAACATCAAAATTCACCTAAGAGACAGTCCTTTTAAGCTCAAAAAAAGAAAGAAATAAATTCAAGCTCGAAATTGGAAGGCAGAAGCTTTAGTCTTTGTACTTACAGTGTACGTGAAAATATATAAACTTACAGTCAGTTAGCTTCGGACAGAATAAAAGAAAGAAGAGAAGAGAAGCTGAAAAGTCACAAACAAAAAGAAAGGTAGGCAGAGAGCAAAATAGAAACAAAAGCTTATTTTAGAGAGAGAGTGAGAGAGAGAGATTAATTATTGGAAAAAGGGAAGACCGCAGTAGACTCGTGATGCGTGATAGTAACTTGGTGCTTGAAATCATGACCGTGGTAGATTTCCATTGATACGATGATGTAATTTGGTGTTGATTGGGTCAATCTTGGTGCGAGGGAGCATAGAATAACTCTGGTATGTGATGCATGTGATTTTCATTTTTTCTTATAGGCTATCTTTAACGACTTGCTTCGTTTATTCCATAGTCATGCTTTACGCAATTGAGTTTTCATGGAAGATTCTTTTGCTTTTGCTTTTTTTGGGGTATTTTTAACGTTATTTATTTTTGTGTATGATTATGTCTTCTAGTGGTAAGTAATCGTGTTAAGTGTTAACAACTCTCTTCTCTTGAAACACTCTGCGTGTGCGTGTCTGTGTATATATAACGTTAGCATTCACAGGATCTTTCCCAGATAAAAAGTACAAGTGGAGTGTAATGATAAATGACAGAGGGAATTGGGGGAGAAAAAGGTGAAGGGATTTCAAGGCTTTATATGCTGTCCACCAAACCAACAACACTTCAAGTGTAATAATCACCATAGGTTACTAGTAGATCCACCACACCCACACCTAAATTTATTAAACATGACAGACAAGCTGCTCAATCAGACCTTATCTGCTAATTTGCTATATAATAATAATAATAATAATAATAATAAAATAAATTAAAGTAGTAGTCCTCCAATAATATATTTTTTTCTAGATAAAGTTTTATTAAATTAAATCCAAGAGCATAGTTATTAAACCAGGATCGGTCTGGCTGGTCGACCCAAGACCTGGATCAGTTCGGGTTTGTTAAAAGACTGGCTGGTGCAATAACCTGGCAAAACCCGGTCGACCCGGCGGGTCGACCCATGACCCAGGCAAACCCGGACAAGACCCGGTTTTTTTTCCCTTTTCAAATGTGGTTATGTCCTTCGGCCTCCCTTCTTATTTCATCATTTTCTCTACAATGAGTTGTTGTTAGCAGCAGCAGAGAGGAAAGGAGAGTAAGGGATGCTGTTGTTGGAGGCTGGTCAAAGGAGAGCCTAGTTGGGCTGGTCTCTTGTTTTAGTGGGCGGCGGTTCTGGTTTGGCCAAGAGACAGAGGCGGCTAAGAAAGAAGAAGGAGGGGTTCTCTAGTTTTGGCCAAAAAACCAGAGGGATGACTGAGAGAAGGATGAGGGAAGTTGTGGTCGGAGTCTTCATCTCATGCTGCTTGACGGAATGCCTTCTAGAACGAGAGTGAAGAAAGAAGGAAAGAGAATGTCTTTTATCTTCCAATTTTTGATAGTCAGTCACTCATGGCAGCTGTTTTGGTGGCCAAGCAAAAAGGGAAGTGGTGGCTGGTTTTGGGAGATCCAATTTCGAGTCATTTCTTGGTGAACATAATCTGCTATAATCTCTTCGATCCCTTCATTTATACGCCAGAATAAAGAGAGATTAGGTAGGAAAGTGGAAGAGGTTGGTTTTGGAAGAGAAAATATAAAAGCAGGGGGAGTGACGGCTTGTTGTTTTATTTGGTAGAGACGGGGAAAAGTTTAGGTTTTGTGTGTCTTTCCTTCAAAATTTTTAGTTAACCAGGAAATATATTAAATTGCAATATAGGGCATTCCCCGTAGTTTTTGGAACTATTTGGCTGGGAAAGGTAAATTACAAAGTTGTTGTGGAAATATTAATTTTCTTAGGTGTTGTCATTAGCTTTCAAAAGAAAAAAAAAACCAGTGAATTTCCGGATTGACCCATAAAACCCGAGACCCGATCTCTTGGCCGGGTCAACCTCCGGAACGGGTTTAATAACTATGTCCAAGAGACATAAGTGGAACACTATTCTTCAATCCAAGAGGCATAAGTGTACCCTTTTGCCTCTCATTCCAAAAAAACAATAACCTGGCTAGTAGGGGTTTTACTATCATTTTCATGCGACACATTGATAATTTGCAAATTAATTGCGGGTAATTGATTTTTTTATCTTTTCTTGGTACATGAAATTTACTTATCTAACCTTCGCTTGAACTAGCATTCAAGGGTTTTTTAGTTTTTTTTT
>Ga0325400_1001560_pt1 | contig 19061 bp, 16 predicted proteins | sample PopdelMetagenome_2_FD_205662 | JGI IMG/M metagenome (GOLD analysis project Ga0325400, IMG submission 205662) | Populus deltoides microbial communities from Bellville, Georgia, United States - Xylem-PdKOR-R1 | ecosystem: Host-associated > Plants > Phyllosphere > Stem > Wood/Secondary xylem...
GCTTCTCCATCCGCCGATAGAGCGCGCCGCGCGACAGGCCGAGCGCGGCGGCCGCGATCGAGATATTGAAGCCGCTGTTCCGCAACGCTTCCTCGACCAACTGGCGTTCGGCGCGATCCAGGTTGAGGTCCGGCGCGGCGGGGGCGGACGAGGGCGACAGCGCCGGTGCGGGCGGCGGGGCCGCGCGACCCAGCGGGAAGTCCGACAGACCGAACCGGTCCCCCTCGGCCAGGATCACCGCGCGTTCGGCCGCGTGGCGAAGCGCACGGACGTTGCCGGGCCAGTCGTGCGCCACCAGAGCCGCCAGCACCGTATCCGGCATCGCGCGCGCGGGCTTGTCGTAGCGGACGCGATACTCTTCCAGGAACCGTTCCAGCAGTGGGCCGACGTCCTCGCGCCGGTCGCGCAAGGGGGGCAGCTCTATCTCGACGGTGTTGAGGCGGAACAGCAGGTCGGGGCGGAAGCGCGTCTCGTCCGCCAGTGCTGCGGCGGGCACGTTGGTCGCCGACACCACGCGCACGTCGATGGGCACCGGCGCGTTCGACCCCACGGGCACCACGCGCCGCTGTTCCAGCGCGGTCAGCAGCCGCGGCTGGAGGTGGAGCGGCAGGTTGCCGACCTCGTCCAGGAACAAGGTCGATCCGGCCGCCGCCGCCAGCCGCCCCACCCGGTCGCCGCGCGCGTCGGTGAAGGCGCCGCGGACGTGGCCGAACAACTCGCTGTCGAACAATGTCTCCGACACCGCACCCAGGTCCACCGTCACCATCTCGACGGACGCGCGACGCGACAGGCGGTGCAGTTCGCGCGCGACCAGTTCCTTGCCGGTCCCGTTCTCGCCCAGGATCAGCACGTTGGCGTCGGTGGGGGCGGCTTTCTCTATCAGCGAGCGGACGCGCGCCATGGCGGGCGAGCGGCCCAGCAACGTCGAGCCGGGCGTATCCCCTTTCGGCTGGCCGTCCGTTTCCCGGCGCGACCGACCCAGTGCCGCGGCGTTGGCGACGGTCGCCAGCAGCCGGTCGTTGTTCCAGGGCTTGGACACGAAGTCGGTGGCGCCGTGCTTCATCGCCGCCACCGCGGTCGCCACGCTGCTGTGCGCGGTTATCATCACCACCGCGGCGGCCGGGTCGGCGCGCAGGATCTCGCCCAGCCAGCGGAACCCCTCCGCCCCGTCGGTGGCGCCGCGCGCGAAATTGGCGTCGAGCAGGATCGCGTCGAACCCGCCCCCGCGCACGAGCGCCGGCACCTCGTCGGGCGCGGACCGCACCTCCACGCGGGCGAACAGGCGGCCCAGCACCAGGCGCGCGGACAGCAGGATGTCCTCGTCGTCGTCCACCACCAGGCATCGATCGAAACGCGGAGAGGGGGCAGCCATGCGTCCCTGTGCATTCATTGACGCCGCGGGATCAAGCGCGTGCGCCCTTTCCCCGCGCGGGGATCAGCGCGGCAGCAGCGGGGGCAATTCGGGCAACAGCTCGCGTGAGAGCAGGCCGATCGGGCCGATCCGGGCCGCCATTGCACGGCCCGCCTGTCCGTGCAGCCAGACGCCCCAGCCCGCCGCGGTCGCAGGCGCGGCGCCGCGCGACAGCAGACCGGCGATCACGCCCGCCAGCACGTCACCCGACCCGCCCGTCGCCAGTCCCACGCCGCCGCCGCCATAATGGAGCAGCGCGCCGTCCGGGCAAGCGATCACCGTTTCCGTGTCCTTGAGTACCACCACGGCACCGAAGCGTTCGGCGATCTCGACCGCGTGGGCGGCGGGGTCGGCGGCGATCGCGTCCGCGTCGCGGCCCGTCAGCGACGCCATCTCGCCGTGATGCGGGGTCAGCACCGATCGCCCGGTATGGGCGCGCACCGCGTCGCACAGCGGGCCGGCGCAGGCGACGGCGGCAGCATCCAGCACCAGCGCCATGTCGTCGCGCGCGCACTCGGCCACCAGCTGTACCAGTCGCGCGGCCGCGTCCGGGTCGCCGATGCCCGGCCCCAGCACCATGGCGTCGCAGCGCGACGCCGCCCGGCACAGCGCATCCGCCGGCTCGGCCGCGATCTCGCCCTCATCGTCCTCGGGCAGGGGCACCACGCCCGCCTCCGGCACCGCCAGCCCGATCGCCAGCGCGGCCGACGCGATCGTCGCCAGCTGAAGCTTGCCGGCCCCCACGCGCAACGCTGCCTCGCCCGTCAGGCGGATCGCACCGGGGACGGAGGCCGCACCGCCCACCGCCAGCACCCGCCCGCGGCTGTTCTTGTCGGTAGGGCCGTCCAGCGTCGGCAGCGGATTGGAGGCCCGCCAGGCGGCGTTCAGCTCGGTCACGGCGCGATCGGCGGTCATCGTTCGGTCTCCCCGGAGGCGGCGGGTTCGGTCGTCACGTCCGCGCCGGCGGCGACGGGGGCGGTCTGATTGTAGCGGACCAGCATCAGGCGGCCACGACCCTCCGACGCGTCCGGATCACGGCGATATTCGGTGACGGAGCAGTTGGCGACGTCGCCTTCGGCGTCGATCGCCAGGATCCGCGCCTCGTCCATGTCCTCCAGCACGTAGCGCAGGCACAGCACCACCACCTGGTGCGCGACGATCATCAGCCGGCGGCCGCCGTGATGCAACGCGATCGTGTCCATCAGCGAGCGTAGGCGCAGGATGACGTCGCACCACGCCTCGCCGCCGGGCGGCCGATGGTAGAATTTGCCGAGCGACGCCCGAAACGCCGCCTGGTCGGGGTGCAGCGCCTCGATACCCCGGCGGGTGAGACCGTCGAGGATGCCGAACTCCTTCTCCCGCAAACGCTCGTCGGCGGGGATGGCCAGATCGGCGTCGCAGCCGCCCGCGTCGCGGAACAGCTGCGCCGTCTGCATCGCGCGGGCATAGGGCGAGGCGAGCAGTACGTCCGGCCGTTCGGGCTGATCGCGGAACCAGCGGCCCAGCGCCGTCGCCTGCTCGCGCCCTCGGTCCGACAGCGGCACATCCACGTCGCGACCGCCGATATCGATGCGTTCCAGTCCGTGCTGGTCGGCGAGGTCGCGGGCGACGTTGCCCGCGCTTTCGCCGTGACGCACGATCCACAAGCACTCGGGCCAGCCGGAAGAAGGACCGGGCGTCATTGCCGTCCCGAGATATGGAGATGCATGGCAATCACCCCTGATGTTCGCGACGAGTGAACGCGCGACGGGGCGACCGGGTCACATATCGCCGAGATATCAGGGCAGCGACGCGAGCTGCGCCTCGTTGGCGCGTTGCGCGTCCGTCCGGGTCAGCTCCACGTCCAGCTGTCCCGGATCGACGTCCTGATCGGTCACGACCACCGTAGTGCCGAGGTCGGTGACGGCGAACAATTTCTTGGCAAAGGCGGTCGGCAGGCGGACGCAGCCGTGGGAGTCCGGGAACCCAGGATTCTTGCCGGCGTGCAACGCGATGCCGTCCCAGGTCAAACGCTGCATATAGGGCATGGGGGCACCGGCGTAGAGATTGGAGCGGTGCACCTCCGCCTTTTGCAAGATAGGATAGATGCCGACGGGCGTGTTCTTGCCGTCCTTGCCTGTGGAAACGGCGGTCGCCGCAACCAGGGAGGTGCCGCGATACACATAGGCCCGCTGCTGCGGCAGGCTGACGACCACGGTCACGGGCACCGTAACGACGTCTACGGTGCCGGGGTCGTTCCAGACATAGCCGTTGGGGGGCAGGGTGGACGCGGCCTTGGCCAGTGCCGCCGTAACAGCGCCCATGCCCTCGTCCGAGTTCGTCGCCGCCAATGCCGGCGACACGCCGAGCAATAGGGCGGCCACCGTCATCGTGATCTGGAACGTACGCATCACATTCTTCCCGTCCATGTCCCCTTCCGCCCCTTTTCAACGCCTGTCCCACGCGATGGTGCCACGGTTGTTTCGCGGCGAACGGTGGGTGTTTCACGGCGGGACGCGCAACCATGACGCGATGGTTAAGACACTGCGCGGCAATGCGGCCTATATTGGCCAGTGAAATCAGAGGTTCGACCGAATAGATGAGCGATAAACACGACGCGGCGGGCCGTCGCGCCTTCCTGTCCAATGCACTGGTGATGGCGGGCGCGCTCGCGGTGCCGGGCGCGGTGCGCGGCGCCACCGCCGAGCGCCGGCTGACGCCCGGCGACCTGCGCCCACTGTCCCCGGCGCCCGTGCCCGCTACGACCGTGCCCGCCGCCGCGATCGCCCCGCGGAGCGTGCGGCCCGAGCTGCTTCGCCGGGCCATGGGGGCGCTCGACCGCCACGGCGCACGCGTTCAGCGGGATCGGCTGGCGGTAGTGGATTTTACCACCGGCTCGGCCCAGCCGCGTTTCCATTTCGTCGACCTGCTGTCGGGGCGTACCACGTCGTTGCTGGTCGCGCACGGCAGCGGGTCGGACCCAGCGCACACGGGCTATCTACGCCGCTTCTCGAACGATTTCGGTTCCAACGCCTCGTCCGAAGGGGCGTTCGCGACCGCGGACTATTACGTCGGTAAACACGGCCGGTCGCAGCGGCTGATCGGGCTGGAACCGACCAACTGCAACGCGCTGCCCCGCGCCATCGTCATTCACGGCGCCTGGTACGCCGAGAAGACGATGATCGCCCAGCACGGGATGCTCGGCCGCAGCCAGGGTTGCTTCGCGGTCGGCGAGGGCGAGCTTGAGCAGGTGTTCGCGCGGTTGGGGCCGAACCGAATGATCTACGCGGCCAAGGTGTAGGGGCGAGGCCCCCGGCGGGGCCTTGCCCCCGGCCGGCGGGCCGCCCGGCCCGTTCGGCGGCGGGGCGTGAAAGACCGCCCCTATTCAGGCGTGGATCGGCTTGCCCGTCACCGCCATCGCCGCTTCCTTCACCGCCTCCGAATGGGTGGGGTGGGCGTGGCAGGTATAGGCGATGTCCTCGCTGGTCGCGCCGAACTCCATCGCCTGGGCCACCTGTGCGATCATCGTGCCGGCCAGCGACGAGATGATCCAGGCGCCCAGCACCCGGTCCGACTTGGCATCCGCGATCACCTTGACGAAGCCGTCGGTGTCGCGGTTGGTCTTGGCGCGGCTGTTGGCCATGAAGGGGAAGCGGCCGACCTTGACCTCCCCCTTCTCGCGCGCGGCTTCCTCGGTCAGGCCGACGCCGGCGATCTCGGGCATGGTGTAGGTGACGGACGGGATCACGTCGTGGTTCACGATCCCGGTGTGGCCGGCGATGTTCTCCGCCACGGCGACGCCCTCGTCTTCCGCCTTGTGCGCCAGCATCAGCCCGGGGACCGCGTCGCCGATCGCCCAGACGCCGTCGACCTTGGTGCGAAAGTCGTGGTCCGTCTCCACTTGGCCGCGGCTGTTGAGGGCGAGGCCGATCGCGTCGAGGTTCAGGCCATCCGTATTGGCGCGCCGGCCGATGGCGACCAGCACGTGGCTGGCCTGGATCGTGTCGCCCTCGCCGCCCGCCGCGGGCTCGACGGAGACGGTTGCGCCGCCGTCCTGAACGGCAACGCCCGTCACCTTGGTGGACAGGCGGAACTCGATACCCTGCTTCTTGAACAGCTTGGCCGACTCTTTTCGGACCTCGCCGTCGAAGCCCGGCAGGATTTGGTCCAGATACTCGACCACGGTCACCTTCGCGCCCAGCCGGCGCCAGACGCTGCCCAATTCCAGTCCGATCACGCCGCCGCCGATCACCACCAGATGCTCCGGCACGGTGGGGAAGGCGAGCGCGCCGGTGCTGTCGACCACCACGCCGCCGTCGATCTCGACGCCCGGCAGCGGAGTGACGGACGAGCCGGTGGCGATCACCACGTCCCTGGCGGTCACGATCTGGTCGCCGACCTCGACCGTGTGGGCGTCCTGAAAGCCGGCGCGGCCCTTCAGCCACGTCACCTTGTTCTTCTTGAACAGGAACTCGATGCCGCCGGTCAACTCCTTGACCGCCTTCGCCTTCTCCGCGTGCATCTGGTCGAGGTTGAGCGTCACGCCCGAGAAGTCGACGCCGAACTTGGCGAGGTGACCGCTATGCGCCTCCTCGTACAGTTCGGACGCGTGGAGCAGCGCCTTGGACGGGATGCAGCCGACGTTGAGGCAGGTGCCGCCCAGCGTCTCGCGGCTCTCCGCGCACGCGGTGCGCAGGCCGAGCTGCGCCGCGCGGATGGCGGCGACGTAGCCGCCGGGCCCCGCGCCGATCACGAGGACGTCGTAGTCGTATTGCTGTTCGTCGGCCATATCCACCTCGGTGTTCGCGCGGGGGGCGAGCGTTGCCCCCGGCCCATATAGGATCGATCAGAGGTCGATCAGGATGCGGGTTGGGTCCTCGATCGCGTTCTTGAGCGCGACCAGGAAGGTCACCGCCTCGCGCCCGTCGATCAGGCGGTGATCGTAGCTGAGCGCGAGATACATCATCGGGCGCACCACCACCTGGCCATCGCGGACCACGGGGCGGTCCTCGATCCGGTGCAGACCCAGCACCGCCGACTGGGGCGGGTTGATGATGGGGGTCGACATCAGGCTGCCGAACACGCCGCCGTTGGAGATGGTGAAGGTGCCGCCGCGCATCTCCTCCATCTTCAAGCTGCCGTCCTTGGCGCGGCGGCCGAAGTCGCCGATCGTCTTCTCGATGCCCGCCACCGACAGATCCTGCGCGTCGCGGATCACCGGCACGACCAGGCCGTTGGGCGCGCTGACCGCGACCGACACGTCGGCATAGTCGCGGTACACGATCTCGTCGCCTTCGATCGAGGCGTTGACGGCGGGGATGTCCTTCAGGGCCATGCACGCGGCCTTCACGAAGAAGCCCATGAAGCCCAGGCGCACGCCGTGCTTCTTCTCGAACAGGTCCTTGTACTTCGCCCGTGCCTCGATGACGGCGGTCATGTCCACGTCGTTGAACGTGGTCAGCATGGCGGCGGTGTTCTGCGCCTCCTTGAGCCGCTTGGCGACCGTCTGACGCAGACGCGTCATGCGAACGCGCTCCTCGCGCCGGGCGGAGCCCGACGCGCGGCCGGCGTCGGCGGCGCCGACGTCCGACGAAGGTGCGGAGGCAGGGGCCGGCGACGCGGCCGGCGCCTTGGCCTGGGCGGCGGCGGCCACGTCCTCCTTGGTCAGGCGGCCGTCTTTGCCGGTGCCCTTCACCTGGGCGGGATCGACGCCCAGTTCCAGCACCGCGCGGCGGACCGACGGACTTAGCGCCGCCGAGGACTGGGCGGGCGCCTCGTCGGACGGCTGCGCCGCCGGCCGGGCGGCGCTCTCGGGCGCCCTGGTCGCGGCGGGCTGGGGCGCCTCGGCCTTGGCGGGGGCGGCGCCGCCCGCGTCGACCGTGGCGAGCAGTGCGCCCACCGACACGGTGTCCCCCACCTTGACCGCGTGGTCACCCATCACGCCGGCCACGGGGGAAGGGACCTCGACCGAGACCTTGTCCGTCTCCAGCGACGCGATCGGCTCGTCGGCCGCCACCGCGTCGCCGGGCTGCTTCAGCCATTCGCCGAGCGTCGCCTCGGTGATCGATTCGCCCAGCGTCGGGACCAGCACTTCGGTTGCCATATCTCGTTCCTTCGCGGGGGACGGGCGCGGCCCAATCCCCTGTCCATCCTTACGAAGCGGCCTTGCCGCCCTTGGTGTCGCTCTCACGCGTGCGGCGCACTTCGTTGCGAACCGAGTGGCCGAGCGCGTCGGCGATCAGCGCCCCCTGTTCGAGCTGGTGCCGCTTCATCAGGCCCGTGGCGGGCGACGCGGCGGCCGCGCGGCCGGCGTAGCGGGCCCGCGCCACGGGGGCGCCGGCCTGCTTAAGCGACTGCTCGATCAGCGGCTCGACGAAGAACCAGTAGCCGTTGTTGCGCGGTTCTTCCTGCGCCCACACCACCTCGCGCAAGGCCGGCATCCGCGCCACCCGCTTCGCCAAAGCCTCGCCCGGGAAGGGATAAAGCTGTTCCACGCGCACGATCTGCGTGGCCGCATCGCCGGCGGCGTCGCGCGCCTCGATCAGGTCGTAGGCGACCTTGCCGGTGCACAGCACCAGCCGCTCCGTCGCGTCGTCGGCGGCACCGTTGGTGTCCGACAGCAGCCGCTTGAAATGCGTGTCGCCCAGGAAGTCCTCGCGCCGCGACACCGCCAGCTTGTGCCGCAGCAGCGACTTGGGAGTCATCACGATCAGGGGCTTGCGGAACGCGCGGTGCATCTGGCGGCGCAGCAGGTGGAAATAGTTGGCCGGCGTGGTGCAGTTCGCCACCTGCATATTGTCCTGCGCGCAGAGTTGCAGGAACCGCTCGGGACGCGCAGAGCTATGCTCGGGGCCCTGGCCCTCGTAACCGTGGGGCAGCAGCATCACCAAGCCGTTGGCGCGCAGCCACTTGGCCTCGCCGGACGCGATGAACTGATCGATCATGATCTGCGCGCCGTTGACGAAGTCGCCGAACTGCGCCTCCCACATCACCAGCGTCTTGGGGTCTGCCAGCGCGTAGCCGTACTCGAAGCCCAGCACGCCGTATTCGGACAAGGGGCTGTCCAGCACCTCGAACCGGCCGTGTTCGACCGTCGACAGCGGCACGTATTTATGCTCGTCGCCCTGATCCACCCAGACGGCGTGGCGTTGCGAAAAGGTGCCTCGGCCCGAATCCTGACCAGACAAGCGGACGCCGTAGCCCTCCGACAGCAGCGAGCCGAAGGCCAGCGCCTCACCCGTCGCCCAGTCGAAGTTCTGGCCGGTGGTGAACATCTGGCGCTTGGCGTCGAGCACGCGGGCCAGCGTCTTGTGGACGTTGAGCCCGTCGGGCACCGCCGTCAGCTTGGCCCCCAGCGCGTCGAACAGCTTGGGCGCCACGCCCGTCTCGACGCTGCGCCGCGCGGTTTCGGCGTCGGCGGGGACGGACAGGCCGGACCAGCGGCCGGCGAACCAGTCGGCCTTGTTGGGCTTGTAGCCCGCGCCCGCCTCGAACTCGCCTTCCAGCAAGGTGGTATACTGGCGCTCGTTGTCCGACACCCAGGCGTCGTCGACGACCCCCTGATCCTTCAGGCGGCGAGCGTAGATGGCGCTGACGGGCGGGTGGTCCTTGATCGCCCGGTACATGATCGGCTGCGTGAAGCCGGGCTCGTCGCCCTCATTGTGGCCGAAGCGGCGATAGCACCACATATCGATGACGATGTCGCGGTGGAATTTCTGACGAAATTCGATCGCCATCTTGGTGGCGAAGGTCACCGCCTCCGGGTCGTCGCCGTTGACGTGGAACACGGGCGCCTGGACGCCCTTGGCGACGTCGGACGGGTACGGGGAGGAGCGCGCGAACTGCGGGCTGGTGGTGAATCCCACCTGATTGTTGATGACGAAGTGGACGCAGCCGCCTGTATTGTAGCCGCGGATGCCCGAGAAGCCCAAGCATTCCCAGACGATGCCCTGGCCCGCGAAGGCGGCGTCGCCGTGGATCAGCACGGGGAGCGAGCGGCTATGCTCCTTGAGGTCGCCGGCGATGGTCTGGACGGCACGTACCTTGCCCAGCACCACGGGGTCGGCCGCCTCGAGGTGGCTGGGATTGGCGACCAGCGACATGTGCACCTTGTGCCCGTCGAACTCGCGGTCGGACGAGGTGCCGAGGTGATACTTCACGTCGCCCGACCCGCCGATGTCCTCCGGATTGGCCGATCCGCCCGCGAACTCGTGAAAGATCACGCGCAGCGGCTTGTGCATGACGTTGGCCAGCACGTTCAGCCGGCCGCGATGGGCCATGCCGAACACGATCTCGGCCACGCCCATCTGGCCGCCGTACTTGATGACGGATTCCAGCGCGGGGATCATGCTCTCGCCACCGTCTAGGCCGAAGCGCTTGGTGCCGACGTACTTTCGGCCCAGGAACCGCTCCCACTGCTCGCCCTCGATCACCTTGCTCAGGATGGCGCGCTTGCCTTCCGGCGTGAAGTCGATGGCCTTGTCCTTGCCCTCCATGCGATCCTGGAGGAAGCGGCGCTCCTCCACGTCGACGATGTGCATGTATTCCAGGCCGACGTTGCCGCAGTAATTGGCGCGCAGCGTGTCCACCAGCTCGCGCACCGTCGCCCATTCCAGCCCCAGCGTGCCGCCCAGATAGACGCGGCGGTCGAGGTCGGCGTCGGAGAAGCCGTGATACTCGGTGCGGAGGTCGGCCGGCATCTCACGCTTGGCGAGACCCAGTGGGTCGAGATTGGCCGCCAAGTGGCCGCGAACACGATAGGTGCGGACCAGCCCCTGCGCGCGGATGGCGTCGGCGGCTGCGCGGATCACGTCGGCGTCGGAGAGTTTGGCGGGGGCAGGGGCCGCTACGGGCTTGGCGCCTTTTGCCGGCTTGGGCGCGGGCTCCATCTGGGTCGGGTCGAGCGCCGCCGTCAGATCGTCGGTGGTGCTGAGCGGCCACCGATCCGAACCCCAGGACGGGCCGGCCATCGAATCCTCCAGCCCCTCGAAGAAGCCGCGCCAGCCGGGCTCGACGCTGTCGGGCGACGCCTTGAAACGAGCATAGAGTGCGTCGATGAACGCGGGGCTGACGTTGCCCGCGATGTCGGAGAAGTCCTGGCCTTCGTAGCCCATCACATCGTCCTCGAACGTCCGGATAGAGCGCGCCGCGAGCGGCGGACGCTTATCCGTTCAATACTTCCACCAGCGTCGAACCCAGTTCCGACGGGCTGGCCGCAACCTTGATGCCGGCGGCTTCCATCGCGGCGATCTTGTCCTCGGCGCCGCCCTGACCGCCCGACACGATCGCGCCGGCATGGCCCATGCGGCGGCCCGGCGGCGCGGTGCGGCCGGCGATGAAGCCCGCCATCGGCTTGGACCGGCCGCGCTTGGCCTCGTCGCGCAGGAACTGGGCGGCTTCCTCTTCAGCGCTGCCGCCGATCTCGCCGATCATGATGATCGACTGGGTCGCCTCGTCGGCCAGGAACAGTTCCAGCACGTCGATGAAGTTGGTGCCGTTGACGGGATCCCCGCCGATGCCGACCGCGGTGGTCTGACCCAGCCCGGCGTTGCTGGTCTGGAACACCGCCTCGTAGGTCAGCGTGCCCGAGCGCGACACCACGCCGACCGAGCCCTGCTTGAAGATCGAGCCCGGCATGATGCCGATCTTGCACTCGCCCGGCGTCAGCACGCCCGGGCAGTTGGGGCCGATCAGCCGCGATTTCGACCCCGACAGCGCGCGCTTGACGCGCACCATGTCCAGCACGGGAATGCCCTCGGTGATCGTGACGATCAGCGGGATTTCGGCGTCGATCGCCTCCAGGATCGAGTCGGCGGCGAAGGGGGGCGGCACGTAGATGACCGACGCGTCGGCGCCGGTCTTCACCTTGGCCTCGGCAACCGTATTGAACACGGGCAGGTCGAGGTGCGTGGTACCGCCCTTGCCCGGCGTGACGCCGCCGACCATCTGCGTGCCGTAGTCCAGCGCAGCCTTGGTATGAAAGCTGCCGGTTTCGCCGGTCATACCCTGGGTGATGACGCGGGTGTTCCGGTCGACGAGGATGCTCATTTCTTCTCCATCGCGAAAGTTCCGGCAATCATGGATACGCCAGGCCCCTGTGATTCTCGGCTTATCCAGGCGCGAACAGTAGTCTCTCGTACCTTCCAGACGCTTCGTTCTGGCGTGCCGTCGGTTCGATGACCACCCAATTGCGTCATCACCTCAGACAACGCATTCGGTGAAAGGCGTGACGCCAGATAGCTTATGGCTCCACAACCGACACCTCGGGGGGCGGCCATCAGAAGCGTAGGATTGGTAGGATGCGTATAGAAATCAGGGAATGGCATGCGAGACCAGCCAAAGCGGCCGAAATGTAAGCCAACATCGCTATACGACTTGTCTGCTACTTCCAGACATAAAGCCGCCGCCGTCTTAAAGTCTGATATCGACGCGATCCGATCTTTTGTATCGGCGGCGGCAGGGCTGCCGGCAACAGCCAGCAGAATCAAGATGGCGGCTGGTTTCAACCCAGGCTCTCATCGATGCCCTTGCACGCGACCAGCAGTTCCTTGACCGCGTCGACCGAAACCTGGAGGTTCCTCTTGGCCTCGTCGGACAGCTCGACCTCGATCACCTTCTCAACGCCGCCGGCGCCGATCATCACCGGGACGCCGACGTAGAGGTCGTCCACGCCGTATTGGCCGGTCAGGTAGACGGCCGCGGGTAGCACGCGCTTCTGGTCGTAGAGATACGCCTCCGCCATGGCGATGCCGCTGGTGGCGGGGGCGTAATAGGCGGAGCCCGTCTTGAGCAGCGCCACGATCTCGCCGCCGCCGCCGCGGGTGCGCTTGACGATGGCGTCGATGCGCTCCTGCGTCGACAGGCCCATCTTGATGAGGTCGGTGACGGGGATGCCGGACACGGTGGAATATTCCAGCACGGGCACCATGGTGTCGCCGTGGCCGCCCAGCACGAAGCTGTTCACGTCCTTGACCGAGACCTTGAACTCGTCCGCCAGGAAGTGGCTGAAGCGCGCGCTGTCGAGCACACCCGCCATGCCGACCACCATGTGGTGCGGCAAACCGGAAAACTCGCGAAGCGCCCAGACCATCGCGTCGAGCGGGTTGGTGATGCAGATCACGAAGGCGCCCGGCGCGTTGTCGCGGATACCCTCGCCCACCGCGCGCATCACCTTCAGGTTGATGCCCAGCAGGTCATCGCGGCTCATGCCCGGTTTGCGGGCAACGCCTGCGGTGACGATGATGACGTCCGCGCCCGCGATGTCGGCATAGTCGTTGGAGCCGGTGACGCTGGCGTCGAAGCCCTCGACGGGGCCGCACTGCGACAGGTCGAGTGCCTTGCCCTGGGGAACGCCGTCGACCACGTCGAACAGCACCACGTCGCCCAAGCCCTTCAAGGCCGCGAGGTGCGCGAGCGTGCCGCCGATATTGCCGGCACCGATCAGCGCGATCTTCTTGCGAGCCATGATATCCCCTGGATGTTGGCGAAGTTGCCGCGCTCCGTAGGCCGAACGCCGGCGGGGGGCAACCGATAAAACATTTTAATGATATCAGTTCGCAAGAGCATTAAGACCCGTGGCCCAGAGCTAGATAGGCGTCGGAGCGCATCTCCTCCAGCCGGCTGACGGTGCGATCGAACTCGAAGCGGCCGTCGCCCGCGGGGTAAAGGTCGGCGGGCTGCGCGTCGGCCATCGCCAGCAGCTTGACGCGATGTTCGTAGAGCGCGTCCACCAGCGCCACGAAGCGCGCGGCCTCGTTGCGCATGTCGGGCGTCAGCACGGGAATGCCGACCAGGATCACCGTGTGGAAGCGTCGCGCCACCGCCAGATAGTCCGCAGCACCCCGCGCCTCGCCGCACAGCGGCTTGAAGGCGAAGACGGCGACGCCCTTCAGCGCCTTGGGTACGCGCAACGTCCGCCCGCCGCCCAGCTCCAGTTCGGTCGCGGGCACGTGCTCCGCGTCCTCGGGCGGATAGTCGGTCAGACGGAAGAAGGCCGCCGACAGCGTCGCGGTGTTGGCGGGCGAGTTCGGCACCAGCCAGGTGTCGACGCGGCCCAGCCGGTCGCGCCGATAGTCGGTGGGCCCGTTCAGCGCCAGCACGTCCAGCTTTTCCCCCAGCAGCGCGACGAAGGGCAGGAAATGCTCGCGGTTGAGGCCGTTGAGGTAGAGCTGGTCGGGCGCGCGGTTCGACGTCGTCACCACCGTGACGCCCGCCGCCAGCAGCGCGGTGAAGAGGCGCGACAGGATCATCGCGTCGGGCGAGTTCGTAACCATCATCTCGTCGAAGGCGAGGAGCCGCGTCTCGGCGGCCAGCGCGGCCGCGACGGGCGCGATGGGGTCGCCCGCCTCGCGCCGCCGTTCGCGGGCGATGCGGGCGTGAACCTCAAGCATGAACTCGGCGAAGTGGACGCGGCGTTTCGCGTCGACGCGCACGTGATCGAAGAACAGGTCCATCAGCATGGACTTGCCGCGCCCCACGCCGCCCCAGAGATAGACGCCGCGCGCGGGCACGACCCGTCGGCGGAGGAAGCCCGAGGTGCGCGGGTTCTCCAACTCCGTCGCAAGCGCGTCGAGGCGGGCGGCGGCTGCGGCCTGTTCGGGGTCAGCGCGCAGTTCGCCGGACGTCACCAGCGCGCGATAGGCACCTAGAACCTCCGCCATCGTGTCATGCCGGTCCCGTGGTGGGGGACAAGGGGCGGGGTGGCGGGGCGGGGATCATCGCGGACGCGCATAGCGATGCATCCCTTTGCGTCCACCCCGGCGGCACCAACCGAAACGGATGCGACCGGGCGTCGATCGCCGTAATATGTACGAAAGGACGGTGGACGCCCGACCAGCGCTGTTTCAATAATGGACAGTTGGTACGATTCACCGCGCAGAGCCAGGCAGGGGGTTGCTTGATCCAGATTTGCTATACCAGCCGGGTCATACTGCCTTTCTGCTCAGGGGATTACAACGAACTTGCGGGGCAGGCGCAACGGCTGAATACGCGCGATCGATTGACCGGACTATTGCTCTACGACGGTTCGCGTTTTCTACAGGCGTTCGAAGGGCCGGCGGCGGCGGCGGACGCCTGCATGGCGCGCATCAGTCGCGACCGACGTCACACGAACATCGACGTGATCGGGCGGCGGCCGATCACAGCGCGGCAATTCGGCATGTTCGCGATGGCGTCGCTGATGCCCGGCGAAGGGGACCGGTCGACGTTCGTGGCCGCGATCAAACATCATGTGGCGCACGTGCAGCTGCCCGATCTGAAGGCGCTGTTCATCGGCTTCGCGGTGCTGAGCCGGCCGCGCGAGAGCAGCTGCGTCGACGCGGCGGGCGGTGAAGCCGACGCGCGTTGAAGGCGACCGGCCCGCGAGCGATGCCAGATCGTGCCGCAACGGTTGTCAGACGACGCGCTCGGCCTCCATCTTCTTGATCTCGGCGATCGCCTTGGCCGGGTTCAGCCCCTTGGGGCAGGTGTTGGCGCAGTTCATGATGGTGTGGCAGCGATAAAGGCGGAACGGGTCCTCCAACTGGTCCAGGCGTTCGCCCGCCATCTCGTCGCGGCTGTCGGCCAACCAGCGATACGCCTGGAGCAGGATCGCCGGCCCCAGGAACTTGTCGGCGTTCCACCAGTAGCTGGGGCAGCTGGTCGAGCAGCAGGCGCACAGAATGCACTCGTACAGACCGTCCAGCTTGGCGCGGTCCTGCGGGCTTTGCAGCCGTTCCTTGCCCGACGGCGCGGTGGTCACCGTCTGGAGCCAGGGCTTGATCGAGGAATATTGCGCGTAGAAATGCGTGAAGTCGGGGACCAGGTCCTTGATGACGTCCATGTGCGGCAGCGGCGAGATCTTCACGTCGCCGCGCACGTCCTCGATCGCGGTGGTGCAGGCGAGGCCGTTGCGCCCGTCGATGTTCATCGAGCAGGAGCCGCAGATCCCCTCGCGGCAGGAACGGCGGAAGGTCAGGCTGCTGTCCTGTTCCGCCTTCATCTTGATGAGGGCGTCGAGCACCATCGGCCCGCACTCGTCCAGGTCGACCTCGAACGTATCGTAGCGCGGATTCTCGCCGGAGTCAGGGTCGTAGCGATAGACGCGGAAATTGCGCAGACGCCCCCTGGTGCTTGATTCGAAACGCTGGCCCTTCTGGGGCACGCTGTTCTTGGGGAGCCTGAACTCGGCCATCGTCGCTCGTCCGCCTGCGCTGTCGTTTCCCGGCAGGTAGGCCCAGGGCGGGCGCGGGGCAACCGTTCCCCGCGCCCCGCCGGTATCAAACGTTGCCGATATCGTCGCCCGGATCGTCCCAGGGGCGATAATAGAGCGCCGCGCATTCCTCTCGCAGGCATCCGCCCTCGAAGGACAGGTCGTCGCGCCACGCGTCGCGCACGAAGTCCAGCGTGTTGATCTGCCGGTCCTCGAAATACATGGTGTGCACGTCCTCGCGACCCGCGCCGTAGACGACGCGGGCGACCTTGGACCAGATCGACGCCATGGTGCACATGCCGCACGGTTGCAGCGTCGAATACAGCGTGGCGCCATACAGGTCCTGGTCGCCGACCGCGGCGCCGGCCGCGCGGATACACAATATCTCCGCGTGCGCGGTCGCGTCGTGATCCTCGGCGACGCGGTTGTGGACGCGCGCGATCAGTTTCCCGTCGCGCACGATCACCGAGCCGATGGGGGAGACGGAGGGGTCGGAGCCCTTCTCACGCGCGACGCCGATCGCCTCGCGCATCCAGCGCTCGTCGTCGGCTGTCATATCACGTCCAGCACGAGGCCCAGGTCGCGCGCTTCCTCGGCATCGATGTACCAGTTGGACGGCGCGCGCTCCTTTAGTTCGTCGAGCGTGACCTTCGAGCCCGCCACGATGTCGCGGAACCCTTCGTCCTGGATCTTGATGGAGTGTTCGATCTCGGCGAGCTTGGCCTGGAGCGTGGCGGGCAGCGTCGACAGCGGGCCCGACAGGTTGACGGTGGCGTTCATCAGCCGCTCGTGCAGCATCAGCCGCGTGTCCCGGGTCAGGAAGCGCTTGTCGGTCGGAAACGCCGACATGAAGGTGGCGCCGGCCGAATAAACGGCGACCTTGCCCAGGAACAGCGTTTCCCGGCCGGTATATTCGCGGATCAGCCGCACGTCGTCGCCCATGGCGCGCGCGACCTCCGGGTCGCCGCCCAGCGTGGTGATGCTGAACACCAGCGGCCCGTCGCCGCCGGCGGCGCCGATCACCTGGCCCTTGAAGGCGTTGTACATGTCGTAGTCGACCGTGCCGGCCAGCTGTACCTGCGGCACGGCGAGGGCGGGATAGTTGACGGCGTTCGATCCCCGGTCGGGGGCATCGTTCGCGGCGGCGGGGGCGGGGCTGTTGGTCATGGCGGCGCGAACCGATCGCCGGGCGGCGAAGTTCCGCCGAAATGTTGATCGAGGCGGGCCGCTGGACAGTTGCCGCGGCTCGGGGGACAGGAAGGGCGGTTTCCCCGATCGGAGAATGGTTCTTGATCCCCGTCCTGGCCCTGTTGCTCGCCGCCGCCCCCGCCACCCAGGCGACGCGCCCGAAACCCGCGCCGCGCGCGCCCGCGGTGCCGGCGGGCAAGGTCCGGCTGCCGCCGCTGAGCTATACCGTCGAGCGGTCGGGCCCGGCCACCGGCGCGCATCCGACGCGAAGCGACACGGTGCTGGTCCGCTATCGCTTGACGCTCCTCGACGGGCGCGAGGTGGACGCCAGCCCCGCGGACGGGCCGCCCGCGCGCTTTCCGCTGGGGCGGCTGATCCCCGCCTGGCAGGTGATGATCCCGCTGATGCGGCCGGGCGACGTTTGGACCTTCTTCGTGCCGCCGGAATACGGCTACGGCCCGGTCGCCAAGGGCGACGACCTGCCCGCCAACAGCTTCCTGGTGTTCCGCGTCGAACTGGTGGGGATCGAGGCGGGGGAATAGCGCACCCCGCTTGCGCCGCCCGCGCCGACGCGCGAAGGGCGAAGGCGTCCCAGGTCCCATCGTCCCATGCGCTCCGACATCCTGCCGCAACCACTCCGCCATCTGCCGTGGCGGATGCTGGCCGTGCTGATCGCCGTCACCGGCTTCGGGCTGGCGACGCTGTATTCGGCGGCCGGGGGCAGCGCCACGCCCTGGGCGCTCAACCAGGCGGTGCGCTTCGGCGTGCTGTTCGGGGGGATGCTGGCGCTGTCGCTGGTGGGGCCCGGCACGTGGCGGGCGATCGCCTATCCCTTCTACGGCATCACGCTCATGCTGCTGATCGCCGTGGAGGCGATGGGGCATATCGGCATGGGAGCGCAGCGCTGGATCGACCTGGGGATCATCCGCCTGCAACCGTCCGAGTTCATGAAGCTGGCCGTCGTACTCAGCCTGGCGCGCTATTTCTCGGGCGTGCCGCCGCGCTTCCTGCGCCAGCCGTCGGTGCTGGTGCCGCCCGTGCTGATGCTGGGGGTGCCGGCGGGGCTGGTGATGCTGCAACCGGATCTCGGCACCGCGATGATGCTGTTGTTCGCGGGCACCGCCGTGCTGTTCCTGGCGGGGATACAACTGCGCTGGTTCATCGGCGGCGCGCTGCTGGCGGCGGCGGCGATGCCCGTCGCCTGGGGGATGCTGCACGACTATCAGCGCAACCGGGTGCTGATCTTCATGGATCCCGAGAGCGACCCGCTGGGCACCGGATACCATCTGTCGCAATCCAAGATCGCGATCGGTTCCAGCGGATTGTCGGGCAAGGGTTTCCTGCGCGGCACGCAGAACCAGCTGGACTACCTGCCCGAGAAGCAGACCGACTTCATCTTCGCGACCATGATGGAGGAATGGGGGCTGATGGGCGGGCTGGCCGTGCTGGCGCTCTACGCGTACCTGGTCGGCTGGGGCCTGTCGGTGGCCGCGCGCGCGGGGCGCGTGTTTGAGCGGCTGGCGGCGGCCGGCTTGAGCTTCACGCTGTTCCTGTACGTGGGGATCAACGTGGGCATGGTGACGGGCATGGCGCCGGTGGTGGGCATTCCGCTGCCGCTGTTCTCGTACGGCGGGTCGGCGATGATGACCGTGCTGATCCTGCTCGGCATCCTGATGGGGATCGACCGCGACGCGCGTCGACGGCACTGACGCCGCACGCACCCGGCGGCATAACTTACCATGATGTATGGCTTTCCCGGCCGATCGACGGCCTGGAGAAAATGGTGCCCAGAAGAGGACTCGAACCTCCACGACCTTGCGATCGCCAGCACCTGAAGCTGGTGCGTCTACCAATTCCGCCATCTGGGCACGGGGTAGGGGCGCGCCTTTAGGGGGCGGGTGCGAGCCTTGTCAACACGTGTCTCGCCGGGCAATGGCGCGGCCGGCAGATACGGTCGCGAAGGGTGTGGGTACGGGCATGAGGGATCAACTGGTCACGCTGATCGGCGGCGGGGGCTTTCTGGGCCGCTACGTCGCCCAGGCCCTGATGCGCCGCGGCGCGCGCGTTCGCATCGCGCAGCGCGATCCTCGCCAGGCTTGGTTCATCAAACCGCTGGGCGGGCTGGGCCAGACGCAGTTCGTCGGCTGCGACGTCGCGCGGCCCGACACGGTGCGCCGCGCGGTCGAGGGCGCGGACGCGGTGGTGAACCTGGTGGGCCTGCTGGCGGGTGATTTTCAACGCGTCCACGTCGACGGCGCGCGCGCGGTGGCGGAGGCGGCCGCGGCCGCCGGAGCC
>Ga0325400_1001562_pt1 | contig 19052 bp, 10 predicted proteins | sample PopdelMetagenome_2_FD_205662 | JGI IMG/M metagenome (GOLD analysis project Ga0325400, IMG submission 205662) | Populus deltoides microbial communities from Bellville, Georgia, United States - Xylem-PdKOR-R1 | ecosystem: Host-associated > Plants > Phyllosphere > Stem > Wood/Secondary xylem...
GTGAGTTAAAAAGACTTTCTCAGACCAGAAAGGGATAAAAGACACCCACCTTTCATGTGATCCTGTTAATTCTTGCACATCAACCTTTGTCCCTTAGCGAAAATGCAGAGCTGTAATGTCAAATGGGGTCCCAATAGCCTTTTGACACCTAGCACACAGTCCCCACCTCACCAGATAGCTTTTGAGCCTTAACCATGGGTGACCCTCCTCACATTCTCCTATAACAACACCTTTTCTCCCTTTGCCCTCCATTCTCTTCTTTAGACACATTTATTGAAGCTAGTAATAGGTGTATTGATTTCATAATCATTCAATGGCTTCCTTTTGCTCAACATTCCTGGCAATGTCCACGGTCTTTATGGCCTTTTTTTCATCACCAGCTTTGGCATCTCAAATACACGCACGAATCTCTACTATATCAGCAGCACCTGCGTTTTTGCCTGTTGCTCCCTTATCCTCTCCCCCAACTTTATCGCCAGATATCGAACCTTTGCTCCCAACTCCTGGAGCTGGAGCACCTTCTCCAACTGAGTCATCCCTACCAACCATTCCTTCGAGCCGAAGCCCTCCAAATCCAGGTGACATACTGGCTCCTGGGCCTGCAAGATTTTCAATTTCACCATCCGGGTCTTTGCCAGCCTCTTCTTCAGTTTCTACAACTTCATCAGGACCTTTAAATTTAGCTTTTTTTCTTGGTTTGCTGGTGTTATGCTCAATGCAGCTTTCTGGTGTGTGAGGTTCTCTTGGTGGCAGCTCAATTATTGTTGGTAGTGGTTCCACTTTCTGTTTTTCTGTTTGGACATTTCTTCTTTTTTATATGCTAGTGTGTATATTATATGCTTTGTCGAGGTGAGTGAAAGTGTGTGGCAATGGCATTAATGTTGTTAGGCTGTATATTCTATTTTTCCATTTACTTAATATCCTTTTCACCTTATAAGCTAAAGATTAAGGATGATTTGATTGAATAACATTACGATGACTTTCCTAAAAATTGTGAAACAGTATACAATAAAATAAGATTAGAGCAATGCCATAATGAACATAACACTACAGTAATTTTCCTAGGTTTACTTCGAGGGTAATTATGCACCTGCTATTACAACCTATTCTAGATAGATATAAACTGTGTTTACAAATTACGCTACTTACCGTCGAAAATCCACATCTAGAGAGCTAGGACACTACTCTGAGACTTTGAAGATCCATTAAAAAGCTTCCCACGAAATACATCCTTCAGCTTCTCGAAGGTGAAATGGCTTCTGTTTTGGTTAGCTACGCACTTCCTCAGCTTCACATTCTCTAGCTTCAACACTTCAACTGCGAAACTGAGCTGTCTTATTACTTCCCTCTTCTCTTCATCTTTCTGCAAAAGATGCTCCTTGTAAATCCTGTTCTCTTCTCCGAGAACTTCTATTTCTTCCCTCATCCTCACCACTTCAACATCGTAGAAAACACTAGAAAATTCAACTTCTTTGATTCCTTCATTGACTTGAGTTTCTTTCTTTTCTTCCCTCTTCTCTTCAAGTTTCTGCAAAGGATGATCCTTATTAACTGTCCTCTCTCGCCTAAGCCTTTCTATTTCTTCCCTCATCCTCACCACTTCAACATCGTAGAAAACACTAGAAAATTCAACTTCTTTGATTCCTTCATTGACTTGAGTTTCTTTCTTTTCTTCCCTCTTCTCTTCAAGTTTCTGCAAAGGATGATCCTTATTAACTGTCCTCTCTCGCCTAAGCCTTTCTATTTCTTCCCTCAACTTCATCATTTCAGCATTGTACACAACCCTTGAAATTTCAGCTTCTCTTATTCCTTCCTGGACTTGAATTTCTTTCTTTTGTTCTCTCCCCTCTGCGTCTTTCTGCAAAAGATAGTCCCTGTAAATCCTCTTCTCTTCCTCGAGCCTTTCTATTTCTTCCTTCAACTTCGTCACTTCAGCATTGTACCTGATGCAAACTTCAACATGTTTCATTCCATCATCAACAAGGGTTTCTTCCTTTCCTTCAGGAGTCTCAATTTCTTCCAATTCTTCAACAACTTGAATTTCATCTTGTTCAGGGTCATCTACTTCAGACCCAGCAGAGTCCTCAGAGTCACAGGTCTCGGAGTGGCTATCATAGGTTTGATCTGTCTTCACGCTCATTAACTTCTCTGGTCGGTGCTTGGTTGAAAATGGTGACCCAATGGTTGCCAGGAGGCGGTTTCCAGAGTCAGACTTAAGTTGATCATATCGCTCGGCTAACAAGCGATGTGCCCTATAAAAATCTTCAACCATGCTAATTAGCTCTGGCCGTTTCTTGTAATACATCTCTGCACGTTGAGCAAAAGAATCTGCATCTGCTTCTATCAGTTTCAGCATTGACTTTGTCTTCTTGTCTAGCTCTGCCAAAGCAGATAAGAGATCTTTAATACCATAATTTTTTTTTTTTTTTGGATTCGAGGAAACCTCACCCCCTGGAAAGCGCACTTTGTGGGCCCAGGTGAGCGAGTAAAACCCCGGCTGTCCCAGGCTCTTACAAGAGGTGCACGCCCTGACTCGAACTCGAGACCTGCTGTGCAGATCTCAAACCCTTTGCCATCACGCTACACCCCTTGGGGACCATAAATTTACCATCTCATCAGAAGTACAAATTAAGACACTATTAATTAAGGCAATATGTATTAAATTAATAAATCTCAAACACTGGAAAATTCTAAAAGATCTAATCCCGGGATACTCGAAGGCAAAATGCCTAATCCTAGGTATTTATTAACACAAAATGTTGCATTGCAAGAGATCTAGAACTTGGAAAGAGTAGGGCCCTGCCAACTTATCACAGAGAATTGCAACTAGCAATTTCTTTAACTAGCTAGTTAAGCTCAACTCGATGTAGTGCCATTAAAATCTCAGGTGGGTTTAGAAGTAAAGAAAAAGAAAAGGGGGCATTGATGAGTTTATGACGGGGGCCTATGCAGGAAAAGGAAAATAGAGAAAACAAGAAAAGAGAGTCTATGGCCCTACCTACTTCCCAAAAAAAATTAAGAATCTGCGATTTGTGCTTCATAAAGGTCGCTTTACTTCAACTAATAATCAACTGATAATCATTTTTAGAACCTTAAAAATGATGAGCATACTTCTCAAAGCCATTCCCTCAAAATAAACAAAGATCATGACTGTAGTTGGTGGACTTTCAGGCTACGTCCTCTGTATTGAGGGCCATATACCATAATTGATACACCCAAGCAGTCTCACTCGGAGACAATTACAAACCCTTAAAACCATCACATCCTGGTTCCTGGACTGTAGACCATTTCTCAAAATCAGTGCCATGAAGATAACACATGATCCATATTAACTCAAAGTTACTCCATTTCTATCATAATTCGTTCACGATACCCATTTTATCCCATCTATCCTGTCAGTTTTTAAATGGCTGAGGACCCCTCCAATGTCTGCCCCTTTTTTTGCTTTGAATTGTGTTGAATATTCATAACATTATCGATTAATATTCAGCTAGCAAGTGCAGTCTTGGAGATACGAAAATAAAATCTAAAAATTCCCGCTTCCACTATGTTCACGGGTGAAGAAAAGGCTCCAAAGCAAATGAACTGTCAAGCAAATCAGTAATTCTAAAACTTATAGTGTCTCTGATAACTTTTTTTCGGTAGTCCACTCTTTCATACTATCTTAAACCTACAACTAAAAACAAACTTCGGCTACCAAAACATGGACCTGATAAATTAGAACTATCCCTTTAATATATGGGCCCAGCAAGTCTCGATGCTCCTTTCAAATAACACAAAGGAAGAAGGAAGAAATTCCGAGGGTTAAGTAATTGGACCCACCCTCCCTCTAACCCCACATGGTGGTAGAGCAACCTTTATTGTCAGTATAAATTGTCCCTACAACCCTAACAAGTATGATGACAATTAATTCTTGATTCTTTCACCCTGAAGTTCTCACAGAATCCATAGTTTGACCCGCCCAAATGCAACACTTTTCTTGTACTGATCCTTTTATTATTTTTTTCAACCTAGAAATTGTCATATCAGAAAAATGCGTAATTTCATCCATTGAAGTAATCTACCTCGATAAGGTATCAAAATTTGTGTACTAATCCATTCACCTTGTAGTCAATACTATTAAGAGAATAAAAAAGCAATTACTGTAACTTTGACATCACACACAAACAAGAAAACAGTTACTACTATATAATCTAGAAAAAAAGAAGGAAAGAAAACGCAAAAATAAATAAACAGATGGGAGGCTAACAGGGGGGTTTTACCAGCAAGAGTAGATTGTAGCCATGGAGAGCCACTTGAGGTATGGTGAATGTCAAACCACCACCAGTGTGATGTTTCCTTGTTCATCATCATCTCTACCTTCTTCTTCACCTAATATTAAATTAATACCCCACTATGAAAATAAAAATCAGTAATTTTGATCCCAGCAGGAAAATTGAACCTAAACAATATTTACATTAGCTAATTGGATGGTGAGGGAGGGGGCTACTTTAGTCATTTCAAACGGTGAAAACAAAGAAGGATGTTTCAAAATTTAAACGCCAAATAAAAGTTGCCAAAAATTCAAAACCATTACACAGATACGATACACGCACAGCACAGCACACCGCAAATCTGCGCCAGCACATCAGACTAGGCTATATGTTAAGGCCAAACAAAATAACACATGTCCCTTCCTGCCTTCCCAGGTGAGGTCAGGTGGGGGCGTAAATAGAAGATCAAACAGAAGCCGAACAATTATTTTCTTTGTTCTTTCTTGAAATCGGAGCATACTACTCATGCTAAATCAATCTATAATAATAAAAAGAAAATAGAGTATGATAAGTTAAGCACTGAAGAAACACAAACTTCCCATGGCGAAGAATGGTGGAGATCATGTGGTGGTAGTGTCCAGCCAATGCTCACAGAAACAAGCAAAGTTATGTGATATAGATACAGTCAGAGGATGATAAGAAAAATACCGAGATGAGAGAATCCGTACGCGAACTCGATCGTCTCTCTCTCGTCGTCTATGCTGCACCCCCAAACCTTCCCTCTCTGCAGTAGTAGTAGTAGCAGCAGCAGTGTCTAACACTAGATGAGACAGAGTTGTTGTTTAAATTAAATGCTTTTCTCCTCCAGTTATTCATTTATTTTTTAATAAATCTTATTTGTCTCCTTGTAGTATTCTCCGGGTATATATAATAATAATATATCAGGTTTTGAGGCAATGGCAACTGGCACCCGTAGAGGGAGGGAATTCAGGAGTGAAAGTACGAAACTAGGCAAGCCAACCACACGCAATCTCTCCTTGCTGGCTCATAAATCAAGGCCTAAACGGGGATTTCAATGCTTTGAATTTGGACCTTATTTGTACATAGTTACATACATGACCGTGGACCGGTGCGGACTGTAGAGTGCATAAACACCCCTAGTGGGGGCCGCATGTGTGAGTAACGGTCGAAATCTTTCCTTCTTTTTTTGCAAGATAGAAAGCCCAACTTGGTAGCTTCATAAATTAGTCCTAATCTGAGTTCGCCTTTTATATCGCTTATTAGCACCTCGTACACGCATATACCTTTGTTATCTCGCCTTCACTCTGCATCTGGTCGGATAATTATTTTTTTAAAAAAATATTATTCCAACACAAAAGTACCTATCTCTTAAAAAAATATTTTCAAATGGTAAAAAGAAAAAAAAAAGTAAAAAAATTTGTCAAACTGTATTAACTCATTAAACTCGTGATCTAGTTTATTTAACCAAAAATAAAAATTTTTAAAAAATAAATCTCGAAACTCAATCCTCAATAAACCAAATATTAAAATATAAAATTAAAAAAATAAAATCTAACATATGAAATGATAAAAAAAATAGCAATTGTAAGGAAAAAAAAGTAAGACCTAAGCCTATAAACCTGTCAAATCTACGGGTTAAGTTATGAGATCAGGATAACTCAATAAAAAAATAGAGAAAATCACGAAACTAGATTTTTAAAAAACCAATGTCGAATTATGAGATGACAGAAAAAAATAAACCCAAAAAAAAAAGATGACAACCCTTGTTGGCTTATAAAACACATGCCCCAGGCCATTTGATTGGAAGAACCAAATATAAAAAAACCATGAAGGTTAATTCTCAACAAATCAAGTGTTGAATGATAAAATAAAAAAAAATAATACAAAATGATCCTAAAGAAAAAAAAGCAACTAAAAGGAAAAAAAGGGGGGCAAGCTTAACCATGTTAACCCATCAAATCCATGAGCCATGTCATGAGATATGAATAACCCTATAAAAAAAATGAAAAAAACCATGAAGGTTTTTATTAAAAAAATCAGCATTGAGTAATGAAATTGAAAAAAAAATAAATTCATAAAAAAAAAGAAACCCGTGCATGCTCATAAAACTTATGACCCAAACCATTTGATTAGAAACATCAAACCTGTAAAAACCATGAAGCTCAAATCTTAAAAAAATCAAAAGTCAAATGATGAAATTGAAAAAACATTAAATTATAAAAAAGAATTAAAAACATAAAATAATAATCAAAAGAATATTTATCAAATTTGAAGAAAAAAATTGAGAAAGTGAAGTTTTATTGATTGAAGCGCTAAATTGAAAAGAAAAATAAACTTTATAAAAGAATTAAAAAAAGAAACCACCCAAAAAGTGAGGACCAGATTTTAAAAAAAATAACAAACTAATTATTTTGATTAAATAATAGAATTGAAAACAATTAAAAGTTTATAAAAAAGATAAGAGATAAAGAATGAGGATTGATACTCAAATATCTTCAATAAAGAGGACCACCTTAAAGTTTTAATTGTTAGACATGAATTTTGAAGGAGGAAAAAAAGAAAACAAAAGAAAATAGTTTCGGCTGGAATCCATCCAAAAACACCAAACATGCACCACTGATAAAGAAAGAGGACACTATGGGGAATCTAATGACACAGAAGAAGATAATTTTTCACAACTAAAGGATGTCATACGAATCGTCAAAGTGTGGCGGAACCCTTCAACCCACAACAATGTGCATGACACACACCTGATAGTTTTGAAAAATTAATAATTTCTAATTGATGCAAGAATACCAATTTAACTTTCTACTAATTTGGTTACAATGTAAAAGCCAACATGAAAATCTAGAGATGCTCCCACAGCAGGTCTAAGTTAAATTTCATTTCAAGGGTGAGTTAGTAATTTTATTGTGCTAAAAAAATAAAATCTCAAAAAAAAACCTTAGCAACCAATTATCTGATTTTTGCTTTAAAAGGAAATAAAGGTATTTTAGTATTCTAGAAAAGTAAAAATACCTTTGTAACCCTATTGAAAATGAAAATGATAAATGAATCACATGGAAAAAATCATTTTACCTCTGAGCCTAGTCTTCTAGGATGATTTGGTGAAGGAAAACCATCAATTTATTATTACAATCCAGAACTATAATATTTTTCTCACACCCTATATATTTTGTTAATATATATATATATATATATATATATATATTGGTATAAATCATAAACCAATTATACAAATTGTTATTAATCCATTAAACTTTTATCAATCTAGCAAATAAAAATAATAAACTCACAAACTAGAAGAACACAAAAATAACAATTACTCACACCAACAATAATCTTATATATAGTGGTGCAAATGTCAACATATAAATACACAAATGTGGAAGTATATATTAAAAAAGAAGAGACCTCAAGTTGTGTTATATATCTTTTCGACACAAAGGATGTAAAAGAGAATTAAACAAGTAGTTTGGGCAAGTTAGTTTTTTTATCAAAAAAATCACAAAAATAACATTAATGTTTTTTTATAGTGATTTAATGTTCTTTTTGTTCATTTATTATAACAAAAAAATATTTTCTAGAAAAATATTAAAAAAGCATCATTGACTATTTGATTGAAAGAGCAAAGTCGAAGGATAACTTATTTTATTTTGATTGGATCAAATTGATATTGAAATTACTTAATAACCCTAGTAATTTAATTAGTTGTCCCTTTGAGATTTTTAGTTTAGTTTAGTTTGTTAATTATTTCATTGTGATTTAATTTGATGATGTTTTTCTTCATTTACTATATCAAACTAGATTTGTTGCTTCACGGGATAGTGAAAATATGTAAAAGTCAAATTATTTTTTTTCCTTTAATTTGATTATCATAACAAAAAAAAAATTAACTTGCATAACAATAATTGGTATTGCTAATAACGTAACATAATAATGTTCCATTTGAAGACCTATAAATGCATGATTTGAAAATCTAACCAACTTATTGTCTTCATTCACATGTTCAGCTATAAATTTTTTTATTTTAAATTCTACTAATCCAAAATAAATTTGAGCATTCATAATATGATCAACAATATTAAAATCTCAACTTGACAAATCCAAAATAATTATAAAATTTTAATAAAATACAAGAAATAAAAAATACAAATTCATCATAAAAAAACAACATAATATATTTATATTATCTACATATATCCTACTTTATCTATGTTTTCTACTACAAGTTGATGGGTTTGCTTCATCAATAGCACAACTTCCACGTGTTTAAATGACCTCGTCCTCTTACACAGTATTCTATAGACGTAATATCTCTCCAAACATGTCAAGTGCATTGCAGCAATTGTCGAACCACTAAGATGAATGATAACGAGCATGATCATCATCTTCGAGACAACAAAGATTAGTATTGACTTCTCAACTTTATTGTTCTTTAAAATAAGGTGTCTGTAAAACTTATTACAATATCAACCATGTAATTTTATTAACTATATTTTAACATAAAAACAATTAAACCTCAAATTTAATTATAAAAAAACTTTGGTGACACATACTTGACTAGTTTGTTGTCAATCCAACTGGCTGTAATAAAATGACAAAACTTGAGTTGGATTATTTCTAAATAATCTACTTTTACGGCACTTAACATTAAAAATTCATATTTGTGCAACATCTCATTATTAAATGAAATTCATAAATATATAATTGCATCAATTCTTTCGCTCTAACATTCTTGCGGAGGTTCTCGTCATCAACCTTTTTCCAATAAGACAGAGAAAGCTTGCTCAAGCCAATTCAACTACAAAAAGTCCTCCTTAAACATGTTAAAAGGGATTGTCCTAATATGTGTTCGTAAAAATCAAACTTATTCGAAACCCCCCCTAATAATTGTTCATCTTTCAATTAGCAAGCTAAGAAGAACAATTACATTTTGCAATGTATGATTTATTTTACCAACTCAAAGATGAAACCTGTAAGCTTCACACCTTTATCGCTTAATTAGTGCATAAAAAATCATGATCCAACTTGATATGTTCCAGGTAAGTAATATTATAAGAACTCCCCTGCATGACGAACAACTTTATATGGTTGTCTAAATTCATGAACTCATGTTTTTTTATAATATATCTTACTGTTTTCTTGTAAAACAAGTAAACATATTCAATATATTATTTATAAGGTGATATTATATTATGAATATAATTATCATGTTATTGGCAATTTCATGTAATATAAAAACAAGCTTACAATTTGCCTCCATATGCCCTTTGATCTAAGCATATACTTCCATTATAAAATAGAAAATATTCAAAGTCATACATAATTGCATGAATCCAAACCTAAATTATAGTAATTCAAACAAAATATTCAATTATAATAAATAATTCTAAAATTCAATGCAAACCGTAAATTATCTAATTTCAACCTAAATGATGTTATTTGTATCATCAATTGCATGCCGTCATACCTAATTGCATCAATTCAAACATAAATTAACAAGATTTTTAATTATGACAATTAATCCTAAAATTCAATGCAAACCATAATTTACATAATTGAGTTGCATGAAATCATACCTAATTCATATCAATTTAAACAAGGTTGAATTTAAACAAGGTTGAATTAAAATTGATTTGATGGTAAATTCACTTGTAAGGTATAAATCTTAACAAGTGGAGTTGAATTTGTGAAAGTTATTCATTTTTGTTTTTTGTTATTATTTATAATGCCTAATGTAAAGGGAAAATAATCAAATTCAAAAATCAATCCGCTCTTATCCAGAATTCGTCCATTTCAGTGGCTATAGAATTAATTCCAGAGCAAAATCTTGCAAACATACATATAAATGGAATTGAATCCAATTGTTTTGAAATCCAAGGATTACAAAGAGCAGTGGATGATAGCTACTCTCATTATATACACGCTTATGATATCGTACATGCATATTTTACCATCACGCCCACTCATCATTGTGAAGTACAGCCTTGTGTGCAAAGTAAAGAGTCAGCTGTTTTCTCTTCTTCATCTACATAAAGATGAACCAACCGCAATTTATACATTTCTATATCCAAGATCTATGATTTATGTACCCTTCTTCATCTACTAGTAAGTAGATTCCATCAATGAATAATCCTTTCGGGCGGTGAGTCATGGACATGTGCTGTAAATCCCCTTCCACCAAATACAGGACGCATAAAGGAATCATCAAATTTCCGCCAGAAGTGATGGACAGTATGGCTTGGTGTGGTCAGGAGCATGCGTAGACTCACTGGACGGGGAATATGATCACCATTCATGTCAGATTCTGAATCTTGTCCGTTGGCAAGAAGAGGAAGATTCAGAAGCTTTAGATTTGTCAAATCTGAAGGCAACATTGTGTGTTTCCTTGGCAACAAGAAGCTTATAAGAGGCTTGGTCAATAATCCAAATACCTGAAATGGCCAATTAACTTCAAATTACAAAATGAATCACAGGGAAGAATTGTTTCGCATGAATCAAATTTGTGCAGCACAATGTTGACTGGATCTATGGTATAACTGCAGTTTTTTAATGAGGGAAACTGACAACTTGATCTGGCTTTGTGTGTTAGACAGGGACCTGGCTTCCGTTAAGCTTTAAGCCTTTAACTAGAAGTGTATTAGGAGTCAGTCCTGCCTAGGCAGCAGTAACTGAACAGTATGATATCTACTAGGGAGTGGCATCATGCATGTGCACAAAATCTGATACCCAAAAATGATTGAGTGAGTAATTTATCTATGGAACACAAAGTAGAAGTTCTCAATGATGGAGATATTCCAATTTAAGAGTGGAGTGGGTGGATTCTATGGCATTACCCTCTCATGTGTTCAAATCTCTTACTAAAGACAAAGAAAGGTAAACCATGTATATGCAATCAATTGAAAACATGCAAACAGCCAGGTAAAAAGTGATTCCATATCTCCACAGGTAAATTCCCAGCATGCAAAGGATCATTTCTTATCTTAGCAATCAAATGCTACAGGGAGCTATAAATAATGGACGAAGGGCCCAGTAAATTGTATTGCCAAAGACCAGCCGGGCATTGTTGAAAATCCATATAAATAGGATGAATATAGCTAGAGAGGATAAAGTTAAAAAGATATATGAACTTTTTTAACATAGAGGTATGAGGTCTCTTACCACAGTACTAAAGAGAACGACAGTTATGGTGCTGGTGATCATGATAGCATTTTCTTGTAGTTGTGTATGCCCTGACCTAGTGAACTGCAAACACACAATAATACCAAATAGATTATAGGGAAACACCATCTAAACTAATAATGTCCCTCTCTGCATAACTTAACTATGTTATTACAGTAATGGAATGCAAAAGCATCCCCGCATAAGGAAGAGCAGGCAATCACTGCAGCATGCCAGTTAGATTATCTTACCACGTGATTAAGAAATTCAGATAGCAAACAAATTAGTGGAGCAAGAGAAAACTCTCAGCTGCTTTTGTTTTTCCCATTTAGTGACCATTTGTGTACGCAGTAATGCTGCGTATCAAACTGCATTTGGCTTGAAAAGGCATCAAGCCAAACACTTTGAACAGCGTAGACAAACGTAGCCTTAAAATATCAGCATTTCACTCACTCTAGAAGGAAAAAATCAGTTTGTTTGTGCATCTTCTGGACAAGTCATCTTATAACTACCTTTCTGGAATTATGAACATTCTAAACTCATAAATCTCGCCTTAAATTTACCTGATTATAAGCAAGTGCCATAGATACAGCTCCTCGCATAAGCCCAGCCCACCATATTACAATCTGTTTTGAGTAAAATCAACAACTCAGTAAACTGCAGGGATTAAGAAACTGGCAATAACAAGATGAAAAATTACCTACCTGCTGCTTGAACCCAATTTTATCACTCTGGGACTTCTTTGTCAAATTGGATATGAAGGATAGCGGAAATATGGAAGCTGCTCTTCCAACCAGAACTAGCCCAAGAAGAATTGAACTCACACCAATTGACTTCCCAGGACTGAAAAATCAGTGCAAAATCAGAAACAAACAAAGCACATGCTATTTGCATGAGCAAATTGAAATCTCAAATGATGAACATAAGACAAATCTTATCCAAATAATAATAATAATAATTGAAGTTTTTTAATGCAAAGGGAGAGGCAAAATGGGTAAAGCATGAAGATAAGAAAGAGACTCAAGGAACTATCCATAAGTAGACTTTTGAAATTACCTCTTGCTCACAATTTTCCACTTCTCAATGTCCAAGGCATCCATACCAACATATAGGAAGATGAAAATTTCTGAGATAAACGACATTGTTGCAAAAGCATGTCTGCAGTAACAAGTAGCAATAAGAATTTGATACAGTAACAGGACAACTATGAGTGGCGACCAAGAAGAATATAATGAAACGAATCAGGATGGATTTCAATGTCCAGGGGAATTCTTTACAAAATTAAACATACTTGGTAGTGACTCTTGAACTTTCAGACACATTATGCCAGGTGTAGTGTGACATCAAGATACCGCAAAAGAAGACGGTGAGAATGCCACTTAAATTGAACAACTGGACAACAAATAAGTTGCCAACACCTTCATTAGAACTTAAAATTGTATACAATTAATGTTAAGAATGATGTTTTCAACAAACTAGAAAAGGATTTCCATAGCTTAATAGGAATCTTACTTCAGCCATAATATATGAAAGATACGCCATAAGAATCATCAGAGCAACTTCACGATCAGTAGAGTGCCTGAAATGTCAGATAATTAGGTAATTTATTTTCATTGGAAAAAATGGAATATCCTTCTTTGATAATAGTCCTATCACATGTTCCATATGGGAAGACATGAGATTCAACAGTTAAGGGAGGACAAAAGAATGAGATTCCCTGTTAGATTCTGGAGAGAATCCAGTAGGGCCAAGGCCTTGTGATAAAATTGTGCAAGACTTCAATTAAACAGCAAATCAAGAAAAACTATAATCACTAGCCTCTAAATACCTGCCAAAGTACAACTTCTTTATGATATAAGCACTTATTAATCCAACCTGAGAGTTTAAGAAACACAAGTGTTGGAAGATATTAGAGTTTTACAAGCATGCCAGCATATGCTTCCCATGTGATTCAAGATGTATAAAAAAATAGTAAAAATGTTGTGAGGATAGCTTCAAATGAGACATTATTATTTATTGGAAAAAAATAATAATATGCTCTTTGAAGATACTCCATCCTAGGGATTAAGCAAGCGGGCTTTATCAACTGCTTAGCAGATTTTCAAATTATGAACCCCTACCTTCTTATAGTGCTGATATGATTATAGTCAGGTAAGCTAATGGTGACCAGAAACATACGAGAAAAAGTAAAACCTGAAGTGGCATGCTTCATCAGTAGAGAATTTTTGCCAGCAAATTTGATGAAATAAACGCAAATTATCATCCCCAAAATAAACAGAAGTGAGGAAATACAGATAAAATGACATTAAACATCCATTCAAACATAAGCATGTGAGAGGGAGCGAGGCTCACTGCTATCCCTAGCGCCGTGCTTGCGCCAAACAAATAGAAGAAATTGCCAAGCAAGTGTATGGCACTGCTCGAGGTGATGTGTGAGAGGTCAAACCGCAGGATTGCATTGAAAAGCACAACGGACGTGGCATCATTTACCACTCCTTCCCCAAAGACTAGACTATACAGTAAAGGTGTCTCTTCTTGATCGAGCACCTACCGCATCAGATATAAAACTCAGCAAAGAATGTTCATCGAATTTTGATAAAATTTCGAGAAAAAAAGGGGGTATTTATACCTGCAAGGTGCAAACAGAATCCGTGGCTGAAAAGATTGCTCCCAAGCCTAAAAAGAGGGGGGTGAAAGTAATCTTAAGAAAAGTATAGCAGAAGATATTAATTTATACTCTACTAAGCAACATAGGATGGAAGTGCATTAAATTTTCATGCTTAAGAGAACCTTTCACATAGGGATAGTAGTGAATCAAGACAACAAATTATGATCTAGAAAACACTCTTGAGACATAAATGCTGCATGTAAATGTAATTCTACAACTTAAAATAGGATGAAGTTTTTTGTTTGCTCCTCCTTCAGTGAATTCATCATAAAAGAACATCTATGTCAGGAGAAAAAATAAACAATCAAGTTAAGAGAGCTAATACCTAGATAATCCACCGTGTCCAAGAAACCAATATCCAATTTCTTGAATAACTGCGCTGTACCTGAATCAACAGTCCAGAAGTTATAACCAAAATAAACCACAAACATCCTCTGAATTAGTAGTAAACAGCCTAAGGATGAAGTGATTAACAACCACCACTACTTGATTTCAGGCAAAGAAATATCTAAATTTTTTGTTATAAGTTTGATCACACGATGAAAATTAATGAATTGATCAACTACATATCCTTCACCTACACATAATGCCTCCTATTGCAATACAAGCAGCAATGATTCCAATTAAGCAAGTAACTCATAATTACACTCCAACGAACTAACATTCGGCCCAAAATTACTCAGAAACAATTTTAAAAAATAAAAGATTGTTGAATAATACAGCCGCTGGATACTGATAGAATAAAGCAGCTGAGCAACCATCGTACTTGCTCTTGTGAAGCTAAGCAAGTTAGTTAACCAAGCCATTTCAAAGTTGAAACAATGTAACATTGATATTCTCAGATGCTATAAACTTTAATTTATCAAGAATTTCGTAAAAAAATAATAGGATGTTTGAAAAATAAAATACCTAGTGATATGATGATAAAGGAAATTAAAGTTCCGACAGCTCCAAACAGCATAATTGTCATAAAGTTTCGGAAAAACTGCTTCTTTTTCACCTGAAAACTGGTGCATGCATCAAATCATCCACTTGTCAGCTCACCAAAAAAAGAGAGAGATAAATTGAATGAATATCAAGCACTTACCCAGCATTGAAAATGATGGGTGGGAGAAGATATATAAAGAAAAGTTGTTCATCAAACAACAAAATGTGTGAGCTTCTTCCTTGAGTAGTTAGCAAGATCAAAGTGCCAGTACAGAGACCCTGTAAACCCCAGATAACAAAATAGATCAGTCAAATTACGACCAACTAACTAACTATGTGATAAAGAGAGAGAGCACGAAAGAGATGTGGGGGGGGGCTGACAATGGCAAGGGCAGTAATGGACTCGTTAATCCATCGATGCTTCTCGAGAAGATGACCAATCAGAATGCAAGCACAAAGGAGTGCCACAAACAAGGTAATTGAATGGATTGGGGCTTGATCAGGTTCCGATACCATCCTCAAACCGAAATTCATCGTATCAGAATTGGACCCAAACCTATAACGATACAAGGAAAACAAAAACAAAAACCGTCAAACAAACTGAAATCAATCAAATTCAAGGTGATCGATCACGCAATTAATACACAGAGTAATTAGGGTTCCAAATTACTTCTACAAAAGAAATTAATAAAAAAAAATGAAGTGAGAACCTAGAAATACTCCTTCTCTAATCTTTTTAGTTTTTACCTTGCAATTGCAGCCTTGAGATTCTCTTCAGATAAAAAGGAAAAGGAAAGCGTTTGGAATATATATATTTGATTCGAAGAAAGAGGGAGAGAAAACTTAAAAGCCAAGCAAGAGAATATGTTGTCCTTCAGAGAGAAAGCCAGGTGTGAGGAGTAGAATGGAGACGACGTCAACGTGTGTGGGCGTGTGTTTACCTGGAGATAACGATTTTAAGTATATATTCCCCCACTTCTGCTGCTGCTGCTGCTGCTGCTGCATCTGACTAAACGAGAGATAACCCGGATTTATTTGATTTTGACTTGGAGAGGCAGTTCGGCCGTTTGGCGGATGGAGGGAATTTAACGCAAGCAAAAACCGCGAAACTGCTTCCCTTCCTTTATTTATTTACTCCTTTATTCATATCACGTGATTTCGAGGGTTCCACGCAGGATATCACGTGATTTCAAGGGTGCCGGAATGTCTAGTTTTTTAAAAGTATTTTAAAAAAAAAATTATTTCAACATTAATAGATTAAAATGATAAAAAAAACATTAAAATAAATTTAAAATAAAAATAAATAAACTTTTGTGAAACGTTTTTTTGTACCTTGTCCCTAAACAGCGCCCGCATTTTGCTCATTTTAATGTGGTCGCGGGTTTTATTTCTTATCAATGGAGGCCCGTAAGGTTTAATGATGGAGTCACATTGATCCCTTTTCTCTCGTAAAATGTAATATTAAAGTTAACAAACTTTTATGGAAATTCAACCAAGCTTCCATGTTCTCCTTTTAAACTGATAATTTTGAATTTAATAGAGATTTCTAACAAGTAGAAAGGAGAGAGATTGATAGAAGCCAGAATATCAAGGACTTAATTGCTCTTATTAGAACCACAGGGTTCAATTTAATTGAATCATTGAACATCGGGGACCTCGACCGGCTCCACTGCAGAAAAACCTGCGCCCGACCTTACTGGATTGCTCTTTTGGGTCGGGTGCCTGCTAATATCCAAAGGGCAACGCAAGTTGGATAGGCTGCAGCCGAGGAGATCAGCTTGTTAAGAAACTAAACGACGGACATGTTTGAGCCCGGCAAACTAAAAAATAAGGGAGTTTTACTGTATATCTTCTTACAAATTATTATTTATTTAAATAATACTTTTCTTTTCTTTTTTATTTTCTTCTTTAATTTTTTTTATTAATTTTTTTTTCAATTGTGTTTTTTTTTCTTTGTTTTCCCGTAGCAACACGGATACTAATCTAGTTAAAAAAATATAAGGCTAATAAATTCTCAAAATAATATTCAAGTGAATTTAATGAATGTTTATAGACACAAAATATTTGGAAGGATATTTTTCTTTTATTTATTTTATTTTCTTGCTTAACCTATATATCATTGCACAAATATTTGGATTTTTTTATAATGTATTTGGTTTTGTTATTTTTTTTTATTGTTTATTTGGTTTTGTTGTTCGTCAGATTGTAAGTGCCCTTCCGATGATAGATGGATCATGGATGGTTAGTTTGAGAGGAATGCATAGCACGTATAGCGATGAACTAGTTATGGACCCGTGTCACTGTCAATTTATTTTTTAGGTAAAAAATGATATTTAGATGTCGCAAATATATTTCTAAGCATATACAACTCGGGTCGTAAACTCGATTCGATAAATAAATTGGTTATGTGTTTAATTAGATGATAGAAAAAATATACAATAATAATAGATGGATTAATTTTTTAAAAAAATATATACAATCATCATAACATGAGGAAAAAAAATTTTCAAAATGAGAAAAATAATGTAGTTTAATTCACATTTTATTAAATACTAAAAAATGAAATGAGGTAGGAAAAAAAATAACCCTATTAAACTCGAGTTAGCATGACAAGCATTTAACTCGTGTAATAAGAGTCAAGCTAAAATGTGCTAACCTATCAAATCTGCATCTCAGATTATGAGATCGGGACAACCCGAAAAAAAAATAAAGAAAATCTCAAAGTTTTTTTTTTTAAAAAAAACATTGTCAGGTGATGAAAGCTTAAGAAAATACATAAAAAATAGAAAAAATGTTAAACCGGGTAAACTTTTTAATCTCATGACTCAAGTCATTAAATCGAAAGCACCCCCCATCTGCAGAAAACAAAATGTCCAGTTCTCCACCAATCAAATATTGAATGATAAAATTAAAAAAAAATAATTATACAAAAAATCCAATACAAAATGATAGTAATTAATGTAATGAGAATCAAAACGAAAATAAAAAATCATTTTGAATTTTCATAGAAGGCTAATATTGAAAAGAAAGATTAAATTAACAAAAGGACTCGGGGAAAAAAAGTAATAAAAATACAAGGATAAAAATAAATTTTTGAATGAATGGTAAAATTAAAAAAATTAAAAATATAAAAGTTATATTGAAAACAATGATATATAAAAACTCAGTATGGAATGCTGCAATTGAAAATAAATATAAATTGTACAAAATCATCAATAAAAAAAAATCAAAATTTTATGAAATTGAAATCTCAAAACATCATTGACAACTCCAAATTTTTGCGGGTTAACGTGATTTTTAATAGGATGAGAGAGAAAAGTGGAGGGAAAAGAAAAAAAATCGTTTGTGGCAAACCATGCCACCTTAATGACACATGTCACCTCATAAAAAAAAAATAGAACATCGTGGAGCATCCAGTGAAACAATGGAATATAGTTTTTGGCAGGCTAAAAGAGTCATACATGAGACCATAAAGGCGGAGGTGCCTTTGGCATGTGTGTTAATAACTTTTTTATTTTTTAATAGTTTTTTATATTTATTAAAATAACAAAGTGCCATATTACCCACTTGATCATAATAAAAAAATCAAAGTGAAAAGAAAAATGTGTCCCTAAATGTTAGTTTTGATTTTTTTTATTTCAAAGACATGTTGATTATTTTACCATGATTTTAAAATAAAAAAAATTTTTTTTACTCTCGAGCTAGATGATAATGACTAATTGACCATGTGTAAAGACCAAACATAATTTAGAGATTTTTTTTATGAAAAAAGCACAATTGTCACTAAATTGTTCTAGTGAAAAATAATCTTGAGTTTGGGTGAATAATGATTTTTTAAGGAGTTTTAGTTTTTTTTAAACACTAATGAAACAGGGTTCTCTTGCATAATTTATTAATTACTCAGTGGGTGTTTGTTTATGCGTTATAATTTACTATTCAAAGTATTTTTTAAATTATTTTCCATCCAAGAAACATTAAATGATAGTTTTTTAGGTGTTTTTGGATGGCTTGATGTGTTG
>Ga0325400_1001565_pt1 | contig 19031 bp, 21 predicted proteins | sample PopdelMetagenome_2_FD_205662 | JGI IMG/M metagenome (GOLD analysis project Ga0325400, IMG submission 205662) | Populus deltoides microbial communities from Bellville, Georgia, United States - Xylem-PdKOR-R1 | ecosystem: Host-associated > Plants > Phyllosphere > Stem > Wood/Secondary xylem...
CCTCGCCCGGCGCCAGGAGGTTGCCGCCGGACAGGTCCTCGTCCGCGACGTCGGCGCGCGGGACGGGGCGTTCGACCCATTGCGGATAGCCTTCGGGCGAGCGTTCGATGTCCTGAAAGACGACGGGGTCGGTGCCCGTTTCCACCCAGCCGGCGCCGCCGCAGCGGTCACAGATCGCGCGGCGGCAGCGAAAGGAAACGAGGTCGATTTCCACGTTCCACGCGCCATGGCCGCGGCAATGGGGGCAGCGCGCGTCCAGCATGCCCTTGCGCGGCTGCAGCGGCACGATGTCGAACGCGTGCGGCGCGTCGGGGCCGTCGGGATACACGATGTTGCTGGCGTGGGGCATGGCGCGACAATGGCGGGGGCGGGAGTGGGTTCCGCGGCGGGTCTGCGGCGCTCCCGTCCGGAAGGCTGGCCGCAGGCTCACGCCACCGTTTTGAGCACCCGCTTGGTCCCCGCCAGCAAGTCATCGACCTGTTCGGCCGTCGGCTCCAGATCGCCGGCATGGTCGCAGATGTTGCGGATGTCGGCCAGATGCGAGATGAACCGCCACATCGGCTGATCGATGACGTCGGTGTCGCGCAGGCCTTGCGCGAGATCGGCAAGACCGGGCTTCTTGCGCGATAGTTTGACACCGTGATCAATGCATACCTGCTTCAGGTGGCGCTCCAAGACGACGCCGGTAATCGCCCCTGCCGCGCGTGTGAAGCCTTTGCGTGCCAAGATCTCCGCGGCGTCGAGTTCGTCGTCATACGTATCCGCTTGAACAATTTGCCTGAGCTCGAACAAGCGCGAAGTGAAGCGCCGCTTCGCTGCCTTTACGATGGCAAGCTGCTGGCTGAAATGCGGGATCGCCGCCGAAATGCCGACCACCTCCTTGCCGTCATAGCTGCGTGTGGCCTGCAGCCCGAGTAGAGCATCGTGGATACGATAGTTTTCAGCATCCAAGGTCTTACGTGCCTTTGTGGTGTCGAAATGAGCACGGAAGTCGGACAGCCGATCCGGTAGAAGTTGTTTTACTAGAGCAAGTGCCTCCGAAAACCATGCTTCGTAGCTCCCCGGGAAACGCGGCAGTTTATCTAGCCAGGCGGCGATCTTAGCCCTCTCTTGTCATCGCCAAAAGCTGCGAGGATTTCCGCGCGCTTGCCGGCGTAAACCTCCAGCGCGGCGCTGAGTTCATCGCCCTCATGGATGAGGCGGTCGAGTTCATCGCTGAGCCTCTTGAAGCTCGGCGTCATGGCTGCGGCTTCAGCGCTCATCCAGTCAGGATGACGTGGCCTCTCCTAGGCTGCAAGAGGCGGTCCCAAGAACCAAATGGGAACAAAGTGGTTGACAGCACGACGCTGTTTAGGTACATAACAGGAACGATGACGAATTGTGAGTCGGGCCGGGGCGCGGGGGCGCTGCCGGCCCGTCGTCGTTTCGGGGCGGTTCGGGGGAGGCGCGGGTGATGGAGCTGAAGAGGAACAATCGCGGGGTGCTGCAGAAGCGCACGGGCAGGCCGGGCGGGTTCGGCAAGGCGGCGCGGGCGCGCTTCCTGGATGCGTTGGCGCTGACCTGCAACGTCCGCGCGTCGGCGCGGCACGCGGGGGTGGATGCGCGCACCGCCGAACGGCTGCGCACCCGCGACGGCCAGTTCGCGCGGCTGTGGGCGGACGCCATCGATCTGGGCCAGGTGCGGCTGAAGGAGGAGCTGCTGGCGCGCGCGCTGGGGCAGGTGGACGACGAGGACAATCCGGGCGCGGAGCGGGCGCAGGCGCCCGCCCGGCTGTTCGATCCCGATCTGGCGCTGAAGATCCTTCAGCTGGCGGCACGGACCGCCCCCGGCGGCCAGCGCCGCGCCGCCGCCGCGCCGGCGCCCACGCAGGCGGAAGTGGACGCGGCCTTGATGAAGCGGGTGGAAGTGGCGGTGGCGATGCTGGCGAAACGCAAGCCGGCGGTACCGCCGGGTGCGGAGTGCCGTGTCGGTGCCGCCGGCAAGCCCGTCGATACGGCATTGCCCGCCTACCCGCGGGCCGAGCCTTGAGCGCGGGCGGGGAGGCCTCGCCGGCGCGGCAAATGCTGGCCATGGCGGTCGATATGGCGCCGGAGAAGCGGTTCGCGCTGTTCCTGGAGCAGGAGCCGGCGATGCGCAGCGCGATGCTGCAGCAATGGTCGACCTGGGCGCATCCCGGGCAGGTGCCGCCGCCGGGCGACTGGCGGGTGTGGCTGATCCGCGCGGGGCGCGGGTTCGGCAAGACGCGGGCGGGTGCGGAGTGGGTCAGCGCGCTGGCGCGGGCCGATCCGGAGGCGCGGATCGCGCTGGTCGGCGGGACAATGGAGGACGTGCGGCGCGTGATGGTGGAGGGCGCCGGAGGGCTGCTCGCCTGCGCGGTGGCGGAGGCGCGGCCGATCTGGCGACGCGACGCGGGCGAGCTGGAGTTCGCGAGCGGCGCCAAGGCGTTCGCCTATTCGGCGGAAGCGCCGGAGGCGTTGCGCGGGCCCGAGCATGGCGCCGCCTGGTGCGACGAGCTGGCCAAGTGGCGATACGGCGACAAGGCATGGGACAATCTGATGCTGGGGCTGAGGCTGGGGGAACGGCCACGGGCGCTGGTGACGACGACGCCGCGGCCGGTGAACCTGCTGCGGCGGATCATGGCGGCGACCGGCACGGTGGAGACGCGCGGGGGGACGCGCGACAACCCGCATCTGCCCGGTGCCTTTGTCGAGGAGATGGAGGCCCTGTACGCCGGATCGCGACTGGGGCGGCAGGAGCTGGACGGCGACCTGGTCGAGGCGCTGGACCATGCGCTGTGGCCGCGCGCGACGCTGGAGGCGGTGCGGACGCAGGCGGGGCCGGCGGCGGTGCGGCGGGTGGTGGTGGGGGTGGACCCGCCCGCCACCGCCGGCGGCGACGCGTGCGGGATCGTCGCCGCGGCGCTGGGCGGCGACGGGCGGGCGTGGGTGCTGGAGGATGCCAGCGTCCAGGGAGCCAGCCCCGAGCGCTGGGCGGCGGCGGTGGCGGCGTGCGCCCGGCGGCACGGCGCCGACCGGGTGGTGGCGGAGCGCAACCAGGGCGGCGACATGGTGCGCAGCGTGCTGATGGCCGCCGACGCCGGGCTGCCGGTGACGCTGGTCCATGCCACGCGCGGCAAGGTGGCGCGGGCGGAGCCGGTGGCGGCGCTCTACGAGCGCGACCGGGTGCGGCACGTGGGGGCGCTCCGCGCGCTGGAGGACGAGCTGGCCGGGCTGGTGGTGGGCGGCGGCTATGACGGGCCGGGGCGCTCGCCCGACCGGGCGGACGCGCTGGTATGGGCGCTGACCGCGCTGATGCTGGGCACGCCGGTGACGAAGCCGGGGGTGCGGGTGGTGTAACCATCCGACACCGGCGAGCATAAGCGGGAGACAAGGGGCATGAAGTGGTTCGGCAGAACGGCCGGGCGCGATCCGTCGCGTCCGGCGCTATCGCGTGCGGGGGCGGGCGCGGTCGGCCCGGGCGCGGGCCTGGGCGAGTGGCCGCGCAGCTACGAGGCGCAGGTGCGGGACGGCTACGCCGCCAATCCGGTGGCGCAGCGCGCGATCAGGCTGGTTGCGGAGGCGGCGGGGTCGGCGCCGCTGGCGGGGGATGCGGGCGTCGTGCGGCTGCTGGCGGCGCGATCGGGCGGGCAGGCGCTGATGGAGGTGGCGGCGGCGCAGCTGCTGCTGCACGGCAATGCGTACATCCAGGTGCTCCGCGACGCGGACGGGGGCGCGGCCGAGCTGTTCGCGCTCCGCCCCGAGCGGGTCGCGGTGGAGGCGGACGCGGCCGGCTGGCCGGCGGCGTACCGGTACCGTGTCGGCGAGCGAACGGTACGGCTGGCGGCCGGATGCGAGCGGCCCGACGTGATCCATGTCCGCAGCTTCAACCCGCTGGACGACCATTATGGCCTGGGATGCCTGGGCGCGGCGGCAGGGGCGGTCGCGATCCACAACGCGGCGACCCGGTGGAACAAGGCGCTGCTGGACAACGCCGCCAGGCCGTCGGGAGCGCTGGTGTACCAGCCCGGCGACGGGTCGGTGCTGGCGCCCGACCAGTTCGAGCGGCTGAAGGCGGAGATGGAGGCGGGGTTCCAGGGCGCCGCCAATGCCGGGCGGCCGATGCTGCTGGAGGGCGGGCTTTCCTGGCAGGCGATGAGCCTCTCCCCCGCCGACATGGATTTCATCGGGCTGAAGGCGGCCGCCGCGCGCGAGATCGCGCTCGCGTTCGGGGTGCCGCCGATGCTGCTGGGGCTGCCGGGGGACGCGACCTACGCCAATTACCGGGAGGCCAACCGGGCGCTGTGGCGGCTGGCGGTGCTGCCGCTGCTGGACGCGGTGCTGGTGGCGCTGGGGCAGGGGCTGGCGGGCTGGTTCGGGGAGGAGGGGGTCCGGGTCGACCTGGACCGGGTGCCCGCGCTGGCCGAGGATCGCGAGCGGCTGTGGGCGATGGTGTCGGCGGCCGACTTCCTGTCGGTCGAGGAGAAGCGTGAAAGGCTGGGGCTGTGAGCGCGCCGCCGACGGGCGTGCTGGCGCAGCTGATGCGGCAGGCGGCGCAGGACGGCGCCGACCTGGTCACCCTGCGCGCGGTGGCGGAGGAGGCGGGCGAGCAGGCCGCGACGCGCGCGCTGGCCCGGGCGGGGCTGTCCGACGAGGCGGCGCGCGCCGACCTGGCCGAGCTGCGCGGGCTGCTCGCGGCGTGGCGCGACGCCAAGCGGGGGGCGTGGGCGGCGGTGTTCGCGTGGATCGGGCGGGCGGCGGTGGCGGTGCTGCTGGCCGGGATCGCGGTACGGCTGGGCTGGAAGGACTGGCCGTGAGGTTCGCGGGCTATGCCGCCGTGTTCGGGCGGGTCGACCGGGCCGGGGACGTGTTCGCGCCGGGCGCCTTTGCCGGGGCCGGGCCGGTGCCGCTCCTATGGGCGCATCGCGGCCGGGCGGTGGGGGCGATCGCCGCGATCGGGGAGGACGCGCGCGGGCTGAGGATCGCGGGCCGGGTCGAGGATGCGGCGGTGGCGCGGCTGCTGCGCTGCGGCGCCTTGCGCGGCCTGTCGGTCGGATATCGGCCGCTGGTGGTCCGGACGGGTGCCAGGCGGGTGCTGGAGCGGGTGGCGCTGGCCGAGGTCAGCCTGGTGGCGGTGGCGATGCAGCCATTGGCCCGCGTCGACGAGGTTTGGAGCGAGGAGGAACCATGACGGAAGTGATCGAACGGCCGGCGCTGGCGGGCGCGCAGGCGAGGGAGAGCGGGTTCGGGGCGTATCTGCGATCCGGGCAGACGCTGGAGGTGAAGGCGTTTACGGGGGCGACCGGGGACACGGGCGGCTATGCCGTCCCGCGCGAGATCGACGGGGAGGTGGCGCGCACGCTGAGCGCGGTGTCCCCCATCCGCCGGATCGCCAAGGTGGTCGCGGTGGGGTCGGCGGGTTATCGCAAGCTGGTGGCGGTGGGGGGCACCCCATCGGGCTGGGCGGGGGAGACGCAGGCCCGGCCGGAGACGGCGACGCCGAGCTTCGCCGAGCTGGCACCACCGACGGGCGAGCTCTACGCCAATCCCAGCGCCAGCCAGGCGATGCTGGACGATGCCTGCTTCGATGCGGAGGCATGGCTGGCGGACGAGATCGCGCACGAGTTCGCCCGCGCGGAGGGCGCGGCGTTCGTGAACGGCAGCGGGGTCAACCGGCCGCGGGGCTTCCTGACCGGCCCGGTCGCGACCACAGGCGACGCGACCCGCGCGTTCGGGACGCTGCAATACCTGCCGACGGGGGTGAACGGCGATTTCGGCGCGCGGGCCGACGAGACGCTGATCGACCTGGTCCACAGCCTGAAGAGCCCGTACCGGCAGGGCGCCTGCTTCGTGATGGGATCGTCGACGCTGGCGCGCGTGCGCAAGATCAAGACGGCGGACGGCGCGTTCCTGTGGCAGCCGTCGCTCAGCGCCGGGCAGCCGGCGACGCTGCTCGGCTATCCGGTGGTGGAGGCCGACGACATGCCCGACATCGGCGCGGGGTCGCTGTCGATCGCGTTCGGCGACTTCCGCGCCGGGTACCTGATCGCGGAACGGTCGGAGACCGCGATCCTGCGCGACCCGTACACCAACAAGCCGTTCGTCACCTTCTACGCCACCCGCCGCGTCGGCGGGTGCGTGGCGGACAGCCAGGCGATCAAGCTGGTGAAGTTCGCCGCGGCGTGAGGTGATCGGGGCGGGGTCGGGCATCGAAGCCCCGACCCCGCTCGGCACAGACGGAGGTAGCTTATGGACGAGGAGGTGCCGGCCGCCGCGGTGATCGCGGCGGCCGCGTCCGCGCGCGCGCTGATGCGGGGGCCGCCGGGCGAGGAGGTGGTGCTGGAAGCGATGGCGCAGAGCGCGATCGCGCTGGCCGAGCGGTTCTGCGGGCGGGTGCTGGTGGCGCGGCCCGACGGAGATTGGACCACGGTGCCGGGGCCGGTGCGCCAGGGCGTGGCGCTGCTGATCCAGCATCTTGCCGAGGACCGCCCCGGCGACCTGCCGCCGGCGGCGGTGGCGGCGCTGTGGCGGCCCCACCGGCACGCGAGGCTGTTGTGAGCGGGACGGGCGGAACCGCGGCGGGCGCGGGCGCGGCGCTGCACGCGGGGCTGGTGGCGGGGATCCAGGCCACCGGGCTGCGCGCGTTCGACGCCCCGCCGGTGCGCGCCACCCTGCCCTATGCAGTGGTCGAGCCGCCGCTGCTGCGCGGGCGCGGCGCGGTGGGCTGCGACGGGGCGGAAGGACGGGTCACCGTCACCGTCCACGACGCGGGCGAGCGGCCGACCCGGCTGTGGCAGCTGACCGGCGGGGTGGAGGCGGCGCTGGCGGCGACCATGCCCGAGCTAACGGGCGGATGGCGGCTGTTGGTGGCGGAACTGGGCACCGCCAGGATGCGGCGGAGCGGCGGCGACGGCGGCCTGCGCTGGACCGCCGCGGTCGAGATGCGGGTGCGGATGTACCGGGTGGCGTGAGACCCGTGCGCGGCAGGGTGCGGGACGGGGCGTCGGCCTCGCCCGGCCCCTCCCCGGCACGAACAGGAAGGAGATGGTGATGGGCGTGGAGAAGGGATCGGCGTTCCTGTTGAAAGTCGGCGACGGAGGACAGCCGGCGGCATACGCGACGGTGGCGGGTCTGAGGACCACCCAGCTGTCGATCAACGGCGAGGCGGTGGTCGTCACCACCAAGGATTCGGGCGGATGGCGGCAGCTGCTTTCCGGCGCGGGAGTGCGGTCGGTCAGCGTGTCGGGCGCGGGAGTGTTCACCGGCTCGGCGGCGGAGGCGCGGCTGAAGGCGGGCGCGCTGGCGGGCACGGTGGACGATTACCGGCTGACCTTCGAGGGCGGGGAGACCATGACCGGCCGGTTCCTGGTGACGCGGCTGGACTATGCCGGGGACTTCAACGGCGAGCGGTCCTACACCGTGTCGCTGGAGAGTTCGGGCGCGGTGGTGTCGCAATGAGCGGCGGCGCCAACCCGGCAAGGGGCGAGGCGTCGGTCAGGGTCGGCGGCGCGGAGCTGGTGCTGCGCCCGTCCTTCGCGGCGCTGGTCGCCGCGGAGGGGGAGCTGGGCCCGCTGCTCCAGCTGGTCGAGCGGGCGGGCGAGGGGCGGCTGGCGCTGGGCGAGATCGTGGCGCTGTTCTGGCACTGCCTGCGCGACCGGCCCGAGGGGGTGACGCGCGAGGCGCTGGGCGAGGCGGTGGTCGGCGGGGGGCTCCAGGCGGCGATGCCCGCCCTGCGCGTGCTGCTGGGGCAGGTGGTGACGGGGCGGTGACGATGCCGGCCACCCCGGACGCGACGGGGACGGCGCCCGTTCTTGCCGGACCCTTCCGACCCGGACCCCGGCCTTCGCCGGGAAGGCAGGAGGAGAGCGATCGCCCGGCGGCGCTTGCCGGGCTCGCCTGCGCTTCGCTGGGGTGGAGCCCCGACCAGTTCTGGGCGGCGACGCCGGCCGAGCTGGCCGCGATCGTGCGGGCGATCGGGGGCGAGCGCGCGGCGCCGGCCGATGCCGGGCTGCTGCAACGGATGAAGGAGGCGTTTCCCGATGGATGAGGAATGGCGGGTGGCGCTCAGCGCCGACACCGACGGGTTCCGGCGCGAGATGGGCGAGATGCGGCAGCTGGTCGAGACCGCGCTGGGGCAGGGCGGCGCCCGCGCGGGGCGGGCGATCGAGACGTCGCTGGTGCGCGCGGCGCGGGCGGGGGCGCTCGGCTTCGAGGAGCTGCGCGGGGTCGCGCTCAGCGCACTGGGCGACATCGCGGCGGCGGCGCTGAGGGCGGGTTTGCGCGAGGCGCTGTCGGGGACGGGCAAGGGCGGCGCAGGCGGGGGTGGCGGCGCGTCGCTGGCGACGGCGCTGGCGTCGCTGCTGGGGTCGCCGGGGCGGGCGACGGGCGGGCCGGTCGGGCCGGCGCGGCCGTACGTGGTGGGGGAGCGCGGGCCCGAGCTGTTCGTGCCGACCGCGGCGGGGCGGGTGGAGCCGATCGCGGCGGCGGGCCCGCGCGAGGTCCGGGTGGCGATCACGGTGCGGGCGGAGGCGGAGGCACAGGCGGGCGCCCTTCGGCAATCGGCCAGGCAGGTGGCGCGCGCGGTGCGAGGCGCGCTGGAGGGGTGAGGCGGGATCCCGCGAGGGGCGTAGGCAGCGGGTTCAGGGGAGCGCGGAGGAGGGGGCGTGCGCGACAGGGCACCTGCCGCCGCGCACCTTCGCGAGGGAAAGCCGCCCACGCGGCGGGTCGCCAGGCCGTGTCTCGGCGACTGTCCTATCCGCGGCTCCGTGCCGGTCCTGAACCGGCCCCGTCCATCAGCAACGCGACCATGATGAAGAGGGGGCAGCGATGGGGCATTGGTTGGCGTCCGCGCGGACGGTGCAGCAGGAGGGGGTGCTGACGCGGTTCGACCCGCAGTTCTGGACGGTGAACTTCCCGCGGCCGATGATGGCGTCGGTCGTGTCCACCGCGGCGGATGCGCTGCGCGTCGATGCCGTCTTCTACAAGGCGGACGACCTGGCCGGGCTGATCTGGGAGGCGGAGGACCGGCACGACCACCCGCTGCTCCGGTACGAAACGGCGCGTGATTTCCGCGGGTGCCGGCTGCGCTTCCGGTGGCGGTCGGCGGGCGTGCTGCCGCTCGACGCGGTCAACGGCCCGGTGCTGACGATCGAGGGGCGCGACGCGACGGGCGCCCCGCGGGCCTGGTACGTCCGGCTGTGGAACTATGCGACGGGAAGCCCGACGGATGCGGCGGTTCGGATCGACTTCGCCACGGCGGCGGGCGGGTTCCTGCATCCCGGCGAGGCGGACCCGGTCTGGGCGGGCGACGTCGACCGGATGTTCGTGTCGCTGGTGCCGCCGGGCTATTCGGGCGCGGACGCCCCTTTGCCGGCGGCGGTGGAGGGCTGGGTCGAGATGGCCGGGATCGCGTGCGACGGGCCGGGATCGGTGCTGGCGATCGGCGATGCCGTCGTGCCCGAGCACGGCCTGGGGATCGCGAGCGGCTATGACGACAGCTACCACCTGACGCCCGCGCGGCTGCTGCGCAACGCGCTGCACCTCGGGTACCGCGGGCGCATCGTCCATTATGTCGGGATGAGCCATTATTTCCGGCTGGAGGCGCTGTATGGCGGCTATTATGTCAGCCTGGCCGGGGGGACGCTGAACGCCCCCTGCCTGGCCTGGCACCGCAGCTTCGCCGCGGAGGCGCGGGAGATCGGGTACGAGGTGACCTGGTCGCTCAGCTACGAGCTGTTCGATGCGCATTGCTGGAACGACTGGAAGCAGCGCAGCCTGGACGGCGCGCCGGCGCTGACCGGGTGGGAGCCGCCGTCGACGCTGCTGAGCCCGGCGCACGCGGGCGCGATGGGCTATCTGCGCGCGGTGGCGGCGGCGTTCATGGGGGTGGCGGCAGAGGCCGGGCTGCCGCCGCACTTCCAGGTCGGCGAGCCATGGTGGTGGGTGCAGCCGGCCGGGCAGCGGCCGTGCCTGTACGACGCGGCGGCGGTGGCCGCGTTCCAGCCGGCGCCGATCGCGAGCATGGCGGGGCCGAAGACCGCGGCCGAGACGGCGACGCTGGACCGGGCGGGCGCGTGCCTGGCGGCGTCCACCGCGGCGCTGGTGGCGGCGGCGCGCGCGGCGGCGGGGGAGGGAGCGGCGTTCCGCAGCTACCTGCTCACCTATCTGCCGACGGTGCTGGACCGGGCGGCGCCCGAGGCGAAGCGCGCCAACATGCCGCTGGGCTGGGCCGCCCCCGCCTTCGACGTCCTGCAGCTGGAGGATTACGACTGGGTGGTGGCAGGCGACAGCGTGTCGACCGCCAGGGGGGTGGCGGCGGCGACGGAGCGGCTGGGCTATCCCGCCGGGCGGCAGGAATATCTGTCGGGGTTCGTGCTGCGCCCGGAGGAGCGGGCGCAGTGGCGCGCGATCGACGCGGCAGCGGAGGCGGCCCGGGCGAGGGGGGTGGCGGCGAGCTACCTTTGGGCGCTGCCGCAGGTGATGCGCGACGGGTTCGTCCATTGGGACGAGGGCGAAGGGGGAGAAGGGGCGATGGACGCGTTCGACGACGTGCTGTTCCCGCTGGCGCTGGGGCGCGGGGTGGAGGTGAGCCCCGGCTGGTCGACCGCGGTGCTGACCGCGGCGGGCGGGGCCGAGCAGCGGGTCGCCGACTGGGCGGCGGCGCTGACCCGGTACGATGTCGGGCCGGGGGTGCGGAGCGAGGCGGACATCGCGGCGCTGCTGGCCTTCTTTCGCGCGCGCATGGGACGGGCACGCGCGTTCCGGCTGCGCGACCCGTTCGACCATGCGGGCGCGGGCGCGGGCGAGGCGATCGGCACCGGCGACGGCGCCGCGCGGCGCTTCGCCCTGGTCAAGCGGTACGGCGCGGTGGCGCGGCGGATCACGCGACCGGTGGCGGGCAGCGTCGCGGTGACGGTGGGCGGCGTCGCCACGGCCGGCTTCGCGGTGGAGCCGGGGGGATGGGTGGTGCTGGACGCCGCGCCGGCGGCCGGGCTGGCGGTGGCGGCGAGCTTCGCCTTCGACGTGCCGGTGCGCTTCGCGGAGGACCGGCTGACGGTGAGCGGCGCCACCCACCTGGCCGGCGAGGCCGCGTCGGTTCCGCTGGTGGAGGTGCGGGAGGAGTAGCGCCGCGGCATGGGTGTTGGGGGCGGAATGGGGGGAGCGACATGGACTGGCTGGAGGAGCCGCTGGCGACGGTGGCGCTGTGCTGGCGCATCGAGCGGCGCGACGGGGTGGCGATCGGGCTGACCGCGCACGACCGCGACCTGTTCGTCGACGGGCTGGTGCACCGGGCGAGCCCGGGGATGGTGCCGTCGGCGATCGAGCGGGCGGCGGGGCTGGAGGCGGACACCACGGAGGTCGCGGGCGCGCTGAGCGCCGACGCGATCACGGAGGCGGACCTGCTGGCCGGGCGGTGGGACGGGGCGCGGGTGGCGGTGTTCGCGGCCGACTGGACGGACCCTGCGCGGCGGGTGGCGCTGGGCGAGGGCACGATCGGGGCGGTGGCGCTGAGCGAGGGCGGTTTCACCGCGGAACTGCTAGGCGTGGCGGCGGCGCTGGACCGGCCGGTGACGGAGGACACCGCGCCCGAATGCCGCGCGGCGCTGGGCGACCGGCGGTGCCGGGTGCCAATGGCGGGGCGGCGGTGCCGGGCCAGGGTGGTCGCGGCGGACGGCGCGGCGATCGTGCTGGACCGGGCGGAGCCGGCGGCAGGGGCGTGGACGGGCGGGCGGCTGCGCTGGTTCGGCGGCGCGAACGGCGGGATGGAGAGTGCCGTCGCAGCGGCGGACGGGGTGGCGGTGGTGCTGGCGGCGGCGCCCGCCTTTGCGGTGACGGCGGGGGTGCTGGTGGAGGTGGAGGAGGGGTGCGACAAGTCGATCGCGACCTGCGCGGGCCGGTTCGCCAACGCGGCGAACTTCCGCGGCGAGCCGTTCCTGCCGGGCATCGACCTCCTGACCCGGTACCCCGGCGCATGAGCCGGCGCGAGACGAGGGGCGAGCGTGCGGCGGCGGCGGCGCTGGCCTGCGTGGGTGCGCGGTTCCGGCTGCACGGGCGGGACGCGGCGGGCGGGCTCGACTGCGTGGGGGTGGCGGCGATCGCGGCGGCGGCCGCCGGATGCGCGATTCCGGTGCCGAGCGGGTACCGGCTGCGCGGCGGCGATCCGGCGAGGGTCGCGGCGTTGCTCGACCGCTGGCTGGCGCGGCGCGCGGAGCTGGGGGTCGGCGACCTCCTGCTGGTGCGGCCGGGGCCGGGGCAGCTCCACCTAGCGGTGTCGGTCGCGGGCGGGGTGGTCCACGCCGATGCGGGGCTGGGGCGGGTGGCGATGCGCCCGGGCGCGCTCGGCTGGGCGATCGTCGGCACGTGGGGATGGGAGGGGTGAATGGCGACAATGGTGCTGACCGCGGTGGGGACGGCGGTGGGCGGGCCGATCGGCGGCGCGGTGGGGGCGCTGGTCGGGCAGGCCCTGGATCGGGAGGCGTTCCGCCCCAAGCGGCGGGAGGGCGCGCGGCTGGCCGACCTGCGCGTCCAGGCGTCGAGCTACGGCGTGGCGATCCCCAAGCTGTTCGGGACGATGCGGGTGGCGGGCAGCGTCGTCTGGGCGACCGACCTGATCGAGCGGCGCAGCGACACCCGCGCGGGCAAGGGCAGCCCGACGGTGACCCAGTACAGCTATGCCGCCTCGTTCGCGGTGCTGCTGTCGGCGCGCCCGATCGCCGGGGTGGGACGGGTCTGGGCGGACGGCAAGCTGTTGCGCGGCGCGGCGGGGGACATGAAGGCGGCGGGCACGATGCGAGTCCACCTGGGCGGCGAGGACCAGCCGGTCGACCCGCTGATCGCCTCGGCGGAAGGGGCGGGGACGCCCGCGCACCGGGGCCATGCCTATGCGGTATTCGAGGCGCTGGCGCTGGCCGACTTCGGCAACCGCATCCCGTCCCTGACCTTTGAGGTGATCGCCGACCCGGCGCCGGTTGCCGCGGGTACGATCGCACGGGCGCTGGCCCCGGAGGTGACGGGCGAGCTGGACTTCGCCTTTGACGGCTATGCGGCGGAAGGGGATGCCGGTGCCGCCGTCGCCGCGCTGGCGGCGGCGGCGGGCGGCTGGGCGGCGGCGGACGGCTGGGCGGTGCGGCTGGGGCAGGATCGCGGGGCGGAGGCGACCGTTGCCGACCGCGGGGTGGGCGTGGACGGGCGCCCGCCCGCGCGCGGGCGAAGCGTGGCCGCCGCCGGCGGGGTGCCGCGGCTGGTCAGCGTGTCGCACTTCGACCCCGCGCGCGACTGGCAGGCGGGCAGCCAGCGCGCTTTGCGGGCAGGCACGGGGCCGAGCCTGGGGCGCGGTGAGGAGCGGGTGGCGCTGCCCGCCGCGCTGTCCGCGGCGGGGGCCAAGACGGTGGCGGCGACGCTGCTCGCCGCGGCGGAGGCCGGGCGGACGCGGCGAACGGTGGCGCCGGGGCTCACCGGGTGGGCGCTCAGGCCCGGGCAGGTGGTGGCGGTGGCGGGGGAGCGGGGCCACTGGCGGGTCGAACGGGTCGCGATCGAGCGGATGACGGCCGTCGCGTCGCTGGTGCCGCTGGCGCCGGGCGCGCTGCCCGCCGCCGCCGCCGGAGGACGCGCGACGGTGGCGCCCGACCTGGTCGCCGGGCGGACGATCCTGCACGTCGCCGAACTGCCGCCCTTGGGTGACGAGCCGCTCGCCGCGCCGCGGCTGAGCGTGGTGGCCGCGGGCACCGGTGCCGGGTGGCGGCGGGCGGCGCTGCTGCTGAGCCTGGACGGCGGTGCGAGCTGGGAGGCGGTGGGGGAGACCGCCGCGCCGGGCACGGTCGGCACGGTGGTGGCGCCCCCGGGGCCTGCGGCGGCGGCGCTGGTGGATCGGCGCCACGCGGTGGAGGTTGTGCTCGCGCACCCCGGCATGACGCTGGCCGATGCCGACGCGGATGCGCTGGACCGCGGCGCCAATCTGGCGTTGGTCGGCGACGAGTTGCTCCAGTTCGGGCGGGCGGAGCCGCTGGGTGCGGGGCGGTGGCGTCTGTCCGAGCTGTGGCGGGGGCGGCGCGGAACGGAGGCGGCGATCGGTCGGCAGGCGCCCGGTGCCCGGTTCGCGGCGATCGCGCCAGGCGCGGTGCGCGCGATCGACCTGCCGCCGAGCGCGATCGGCGGCACGGTGCGGGTGATGGCGGCGGGGATCGGGGACGATGTTGTCGCGCCCGAGATGGCGGTGGCGGTGACCGGCACCTCCGTGGCGCCGCCCGCGCCGGTGGCGCTGATCGCCGCCCGGACAGGTGATGGCGTAACGACGCTGCGATGGATCCGGCGGAGCAGGACGGGATGGCGTTGGCAGGATGGCGGCGACGCGGCGTTGGGCGAGGAACGTGAGTCGTACCGCATCGGCATCTCCACGGCAGGCGGCGACGAGCGGAGCGTGGTGGTGGACACGCCTGCCTTGCTGATCCCGACCGCCGCCGGTGCGGGCGTACTGAATGTAACGGTGCGCCAGCAGGGAACGCTGGCCGAATCGGCTGCGGCCACCCTGACGGTCGCGGCGGCAGCTTGAGGAGGAGGAACGATGACGGATACGACGGCGCGCTGGTACCTGCCGCTGCTGGCGGCGGGACAGGCCCAGAAGGAGATGACCCACAACGAGGCGCTGACGGCGCTGGACCTCCTGATCCAGCCGGTGGTGCTGGCGACCGGGCTGGACGTGCCGCCGACGGGCGCGACGCCCGGCCAGTGCTGGATCGTCGGCACCGCGCCGACCGGCGCCTGGGCGGGACAGGCGGGCGCGGTGGCGGGCTGGACCGACGGAGGGTGGCGGTTCGCTCCGCCGCGGGAGGGCATGAGCGCCTGGAGCGTGGCGGATGGCGGGCTCGCCCGACGGCTGGCGGGCACGTGGCGGATCGCGCCGCGGCCCGTCGTCGCCGACCCCGCGGGTGGAACGACGACCGACCTTGAGGCCCGAGCGGCGATCGCCGCGATCCTGGCGGCGCTGCGCGCGCACGGCCTGCTCGCGGGGCAGCTGTGACGTTTGGGCAACAGCGGCGACTTTTGTCAGCTTGCGCGGAAACCCGACCGCGAGTAGTGGGTTTGCACGGTCCGTAGTGACGAACCAAGAAAGGGGACTAAGATGCGGAAGCTTGCCGTAGTACTGGCGCTTGCCTCCACCGCCATCGCCACGCCCGCCCTCGCCCGCGATAATTCGTGGTACGTGGGTGTCGCCGGCGGCGCCATGGTGGTCGAGGATCTCGACTTCGATATCGGCGCGCTCGACAATGCGGGCACCGTCGACCATGATTACGGCTTCGACGTCGACGCCAACATCGGCTACGATTTCGGTGCGTTCCGCATCGAGACGGAAGTGGGTTACCGCCGCGCGACGGTGGACAACTACACCTCGACGACGACCACCCCGGTGACCAACGCGGCCGGTGCCGTGGTCAACCAGCCTGCGGGCAACTTCGACTACGCCGGTGGCAAGACCTCCGCGCTCAGCTTCATGCTGAACGGCCTGCTCGACTTCGGCGAGGACGACGGCATCCAGGGCTTCGTCGGCGGCGGCGTCGGCGTGGCGCGCGTCAAGACCGAGCTCGGCCTGAACCGCCGCGCCAACTTCGTCGACGACTCGGACACCGTGTTCGCGTGGCAGGGCCTGGCGGGCATCCGTGCGCCGCTCAGCGACAATCTGGACGCGACGCTGAAGTACCGCTTCTTCAACGCGGACAATGTTCGCCTGGTCGACGTGGCCAACCGCAATTACGAGACGCGGTTCCGGTCGCACTCGATCCTGGGCGGCCTGACCTACAATTTCGGCGAGCCCACCCCGCCGCCTCCGCCTCCGCCGCCGCCGGCAGAGCCGGCTCCGCCGCCCGCGCCGCCGGCTCCGCCGCCGCCGCCGGTCTGCTCGCCGGGACCGTTCATCGTGTTCTTCGAGTGGGACAAGTCGGACATCACCCCCGAGGCGGGTTCGATCCTGGACAACGCGGTGACGCAGTACGGCCAGTGCCAGGGTGCGCAGGTCATGCTGGCCGGCCACGCCGACCGTTCGGGTACCGCGCAGTACAATGTCGGCCTGTCGCAGCGCCGTGCGGACTCGGTGCGGGCATACCTGACGTCGCGCTCGATCCCCGACTCGGCGATCACGTCGCAGGCGTTCGGCGAGAACCAGCCGCGCGTCGAGACCGCCGATGGCGTTCGCGAGGTCCAGAACCGTCGCGTGGAGATCACCTACGGGCCGGGTTCCGGCCAGTAAGCGATCGCCGCATCGCGGACATGAGAAGGAGGTCGGCAGCGATGCCGGCCTCTTTTTCTTTTAACCCTTCCTTGCGCCTGCTGGGTTTTAGAATGGTGTCGTCGGACCGAGCCGACCATGCCGCGCGCCCATCAAGGAAGCGACAGTTCATCGCGATGGGTGCTCTCTAAGGCCGGGAAGCGCCCACCGTTGCGGTTGCTGCCCGTACGGGAAGGCAAGACTAACTCTACTTACCGGCAAGCCAGAATATGGGCGACGTTCCGACCTGCCTTGCCGTGAGCCGAGCACTCACTTGCCCTCGACCGACATTGGGCCACTCAGAGGCTAGGGGGTGCACAGGACTTGGGAAGGTAGGGCCGACTAATCTTGCACATACGCTTATCGATCACCCATGGTGAGTGGCCAGACCCAAGAAAACCGGGGCGTTCGCGTTGGGGCGGTGTGGGGGAGATTTCTGATCGCCTGAAGGGATGCGGCGCCTGCCGCCGCGGCCCTCACGGCTATCGAGTCGGTTCTAGTGGCACTCACCGTCCTTGTTTGCGCGCGGAGCGCCAACCGGCGTTGCGTCACGCTCAACATGACTGTGAAGGCATAGCTGCACGATTACGCTCTGCATTGTCAGGTCCAGTCCAGGCCGGTCATAAGAAGCACGGGGATGCGACAGACAGCTTAAAACTGTCGAAGCTGCTCAACGACGCGGCGTGCGGCGCGCGGCCACGCTGTATGAGTTAAACATATACCTACTCATAACTTTATGATAATAAATGCGGTTTGTTTAACAAGGTCCTCTACAAGCTTTACTAATACAGTAACTTCACGACTTAGATGACTGTAGCATCGAGTTCATCGAGAGTCTGCAGGAAAAGAGGCGACGACTCTCTACCAATACAGCTTGTTATAGGACAAGTGGCTGAAGCATGGTCATCACGAACACAGCCCGGATCGGTCAGAAGGCCGCATTTGGGGATTCATGCATCATCACCACAAGATCGATCAGGCCCGGGCGAACCAACACATACGGTAATCGGTTGCGGGTGTTGCGACCTGCCCCTGCCATGCTACCGCCGCGCGCAACGTGCACGGACATGCATGGCGGGCACGTCGTCCGCCACCACAATCGCAAGGAATATCAATGCGCATCGCGATGATCGGATCAGGATATGTGGGTCTGGTATCGGGAGCGTGCTTCTCCGACTTCGGACACCATGTGGTCTGCGTCGACAAGGCAGCCGCCAAGATCGATGCGTTGAACGCCGGCCGGATGCCGATCTACGAGCCGGGGCTCGACAGCCTGGTCGCGAAGAACGTGGCGGCGGGCCGGCTGAGCTTCACCACCGAACTGGCGCCGGCGGTAGCCGACGCGGACGCGGTGTTCATCGCGGTCGGTACCCCGTCCCGCCGCGGAGACGGTCATGCCGACCTGTCCTACGTCTTCGCCGCCACCGCCGAGATCGCCGCCGCGGCGGCCCGCCCGCTGGTGGTGGTCACCAAATCGACCGTGCCGGTGGGCACGGGCGACGAGGTCGAGCGCATCCTGCGCGAGCGGGCGCCCGACGTGGAGATCGCGGTCGTCTCCAACCCCGAGTTCCTGCGCGAAGGCGCGGCCATCGACGACTTCAAGCGTCCCGACCGGATCGTCGTCGGCACCGAGCCGGGGAATGGCGGCGCGCGCGCAAAGGAGGTAATGCAGGAGATCTACCGCCCGCTGTTCCTCAACCAGTCGCCGATCCTGTTCACCGGGCGGCGCACCAGCGAACTGATCAAATACGCCGCCAACGCGTTTCTCGCGACCAAGATCACCTTCATCAACGAGATCGCCGACCTGTGCGAAGCGGTCGGCGCCGACGTTCAGGACGTCAGCCGCGGCATCGGGCTGGACAACCGGATCGGCGCCAAATTCCTCCATGCCGGCCCCGGCTATGGCGGATCGTGCTTTCCCAAGGACACGCTGGCGCTCTTGAAGACCGCCGAGGATTTCGACAGCCCGATCCAGATCGTCGATGCGGTGGTCAAGGTCAACGAAACGCGCAAACGCAAGATGGGCCGCAAGGTGGTCGCGGCGCTGGGCGATGCGCCGCGCGGCAAGACCGTCGCGCTGCTCGGCCTCACCTTCAAGCCCAACACCGACGATATGCGCGATGCGCCCAGCCTGGCGATCGCGCAAAGCCTGATCGATTGCGGCGTCCATGTCCGCGCCTTTGATCCCGAAGGCATGGAGGCGGCCAAGGGGATGTTGCCCGAGGCGACCTATTGCACCGACGCGTACGAGGCGGCGGCGGGGGCCGATGCGGTGGCGATCGTCACCGAGTGGGACGCGTTCCGCGCGCTGGACCTCCACCGCCTCAAGCGGGCGATGGCGGCGCCGGTGATGGTCGACCTGCGCAACATCTATCGCCGCGAGGCGGTGGAGGCGGCGGGCTTCGCCTATTCCGCGGTCGGGCGCTGATCCGTCAGCGCCGCAGACAGCCAGGGCGGAATCAGCGCGTCGCCGGGCGCGTCGACGCGGCGGTGTTCGACCATCAGCCCGAGTTCGGGGTAGGTCGCGCGGGTGCGGTCGCCCGGCGCGGTCAGCGGCGCGACCAGGAGGCGACGGTTCACCTTGGCGCGGTGGTGCATGCGGGCGGTGTTCTCCTGCCCGACATAGCAGCCCTTGGCGAAGCTCACCCCGTTCAGCTCGCGCGCGTTGCATTCGAGCCAGAGCGTCTCTCCGCTGCCGAGTTCGCCGACGCCCTCGACGACGCCCAGCGCCAGGCGATGCGCGTGCCAGCCCGCCGCCGCGGGCGCGGGCGGGCCC
>Ga0325400_1001566_pt1 | contig 19030 bp, 15 predicted proteins | sample PopdelMetagenome_2_FD_205662 | JGI IMG/M metagenome (GOLD analysis project Ga0325400, IMG submission 205662) | Populus deltoides microbial communities from Bellville, Georgia, United States - Xylem-PdKOR-R1 | ecosystem: Host-associated > Plants > Phyllosphere > Stem > Wood/Secondary xylem...
AAAAATAAAAAATATATATTATTTAAATACTTTTCTGAGTGAAAATTACTTTAAAAAATAACCGCAACCACACTTTTTTATTATCACTTAATAAAGGTCCTAAAAGATAACGATATTATATTTAGAAAAAGTTAAGTTTCATAAAGCGATAGGTAATTATGTAGAAATAATGTAAAAAAAAAAAGAAAAAAAAAGCTAATAAGAATTGACATATCTTTCTAATATTCAAAATATCAAGAAAATGGTGTCCAAAAGGTGTCAGACTATAAGAACAATAAAGAAAACATGTCAATTCACCAAGCAGCATATGGTTATATGTTTTTATATAGGGTTAGCAAATGATAGGAGAAAGCCGAGAATATATCTTGATCATCTTTATTAATACATCTTTGATAATTTGGCCATGAAATCAAATCGTAAAAATACCCTTGCCTTCTAGTTAGATCAACTTTGGCATATATTTATAGTATAATTTAAGAGTTTGGTAGCCAAGAAAGAGAGAAAGGTGAAGGCGTTGCACTCAATATCATTATTTTATTTTATTTGAGTTATTTGTGTTAGATAATTTTAATTGATGGTTGAGCTCAATAGTTGTATATTTTGGGATTATGTTATTTATATGTTTCTCTTTCCGTTTATAAGACAGTTTTTAATGATTAAATAAAAATGACAGACTTTTTTCCCTTCGTGAATTCTTTTTTCTTCCTGGCCTTTTCCTTTGTTTGCTTTTAATTCTTAGCTTATTTTTTTCAAGCTTTTTTCTTTCTTACTTTAATTCTTTTTGTTCATTGTTCCATATCAAATGGTAATGCAATAAAATCATCTGAATAGGTTCATAAGGATGTTTTTTCCTCTGAACTACCTGATATTTTACCCCTTATGCATGACATTCAACATGCTATAGATTTTGTCCATGGTGCCACATTCCCAAACTTGCCTTACTGGAGGATGAACCCTAGTGAACATGCCGAATTGCAATGACAAGTATATGAACCGTTACAAAAATGGATTTATACGAGAGAGTTTGAGTTTATGTACAATATCTACTTTGTTAACACCTAAGAAAGATGGATCATGGATAATGTGTGTAGATAACTGAGCCATCAATATGATTATAATCAAGTATCGTTTTATCATTCCTTGATCGGATGACATGCTAGATATAATGGTAGGAGCCCAATTTTCCTTTAAGATTGACCTAAAGAGTAGGTATCATCATATTAGGATCCACTTTGGAGATAAATGGAAAACTGCATTTAAAACTAAGGATGGATTATATGAGTGGCTAGTCATGTCTTTTGACATTTACAATACACCAAGCACTTTTATGAGAGCAATGACATAAGTGCTTAGGCCATTTATGAGAAAATTCTTGGTAGTGTATTTTGATGATATCCTTATTTATAGTAAAAATAAGGAAGATAATTTAGATCACCTTATCCAAGTTTGTACCACCCTAAAGAAGGAAAGTTTGTTTGACAATGTCCAAAAGTGTTCTTTCTAGCTTAAGAATATTCATAAGGTTTGTAGTTTTCTTAGGCTTGTGTCTTTATATTATCGTTTCATCAAGGGATTTAGCACCATCATATTGTTTATTATAGATGTTTGAAATAAAATGAGTTTTAATGGAGTGAAAGAGCTAATAAGACATTTGAGGAGGTTAAGAAGATGATGACAGAGGTCCTAGTAATGCGGCTTCCTAACTTTACTAAGGTGTTTTAAGTGGAATGTGATGGTTTATGAGTTAGTATAGGTGGAGTACTTAGTTAGGAATATGACCCTGTAACCTGTTTTAGTGAGAAACTTAACAAGACCAAATAAAAGTACTCAACCTGTGATAAAGAATTTTATGCGGTGGTTAAGGTTTTGGGTTATTGATGCCATTATTTGCTATCATAAGAGTTTGTTCTTTACTCCGACCATGAGACCCTCTATTATCTCAACTCTTAATCATAGGCATGGTTGTTGGGTTGAGTATTTGTAAGCCTATTTATTTATTTTGAAACATAAATCTGGAATGAAGAATAAGGCGTTAGATATCTTGACTCACCGAGTAACACTATTATCTATAATGAGTGTTGAATTTACTAGATTTGAGAGACTTAAAGAGGAGTATGAATCTTACCTAGAATTTGAAGAAATATACATGACTTTGAGATATGAGAATAATCGTGTTATATATGGTTATCACTTCCAAGAAGGGTATTTGTTTCAAGATAATAATCTTTGTATCTTGAAGAAATTAATGCGTGAATTTTTTATATGAAAGATTCATGTTGGAGATCTTTCAGAACACTTTGGAAGAAATGAACAATTGAAGAGGTAGAACGTCAATTTTTTTTGGTCTAGTTTAAAAGGAGATATAGCTAAGTTGTCAATGTTAAACATATCAACTAGCTAAACATAGAAAATAAAATATTGGTTTATACACCCTGTTGTCTGTTTCCACTTGCCCTTGACAAGATGTAAATATGAATTTTGTGCTTGGGCTTCCACGTACTGCAAATAAGTATGATTCTATTTTTGTGGCTGTCGACCGCTTCTCTAAGATGACCCATTTTATCCCTTGTACTAAAACCATAGATGCTTTTAGAGTTATGAAACTTTATTTTAATGATATTATCAAGTTACATGGTCTTCCCTAAACCATAGTCTCAAATAAAGATAGATTTATGAGTTATTTTTGGAAAACCCTTTGGCATATGGTGAAAACTAAGTTGAAGTTTTATAGTATCTAGCACCCCCAAACTGATGGTCAAATTGAGGTGGTTAATAAGAGTTTAGGAAACCCTTTGAGGTGTCTAGTGAGTGATCATCATAGGAATTGAGATTTGGTTCTTCTTATGGCTCAATTTGCCAATAATAGATTTGTTAATAGGTCAATAACATAAGTCCTTTTGAAGTTGTACATGGTTACAAGCCTAGAAAACCTTTAGACCTTATTTCCATACTCTTCATGCTAGAGTGTCCAAATCAGTCAAATCTTTTGCATGTAGAATTCTGGATTTGCATATTGAGATCACTAAGAAGCTTCAAGGTAGTAATGCAGAATATAAACTTCACGCTTATTTACATAGATGACATAATGAATTTAATGTGGGAGACTGTTATGATAAGGATTACATCTGAGTGGTTTCTTTTGCGAACTAATCAAAAATTATATCCATGTAATGCGGGGCCATTCAAAGTGCTACAACAGGTTGATCCAAATGCTTATGTTTTTGATTTACCACTTAATTTTGACATTAGCTCTACATTTAACATTGAAGATCTAATTGTATATGAGAAACCACATCCTATTCCAAATGATCATTTTGAGATGCCACCTAACTCTCCTTCCTCTTCTGATGATCTTATTGAAACTTCTACCTCTTTTACCTTGACCTCAACATAAAAGACAATATTGATGCTATTCTAAATGAACAAGTTGCTTTTACTAAGAATAGTGAGGTTCCTAGTTCGTTGGGTGAGTCGACATGATTCATATTGCATTTGGATTGCTAGAGAAACTTTATAGTAAACTAATCCAGATCTTTGAGAGTACTATTAGAGTTGCCCAAAGCTTTACTCGGCGGGGTCGACTTTCTCCAACTTTGGGAGAGTTGATTAAGACATCAGACCCATACCACAAATTACACGGGTATATAAATGAAGACGTATAGGATAGCCTAGCCTGTCACTTTTTGGTTGAGAGATTGATTTGGGCCTATTTCATTATTTTATTTTATTTATTTGAGTTCTTTATATTAGATAGTTTTAATAGATGAGTTAAGCTCAATATTTGAATGTTTTCAGGTTATGCTATTTATATTTTTCTCTTTCATTATGTGAGACAGTTTTTGATGATTAAATAAAAATAACAGACTTTTCCCTTTCTAAATTCTCTTTTCTTCCTAGCTTTTTTTTTTCCCTTTCAATTCTTAGCTTCTTTCTTTAAAGCTTTTTTCTTTCTTACTTTAATTCTTTTTGTTCATTGTTCCATATCAAATGGTAATGCAATAAAATTATTTATTGACTTGAGTTTCACAACAAGAGTGAAAAAGTAACAAATTTAGAATCAATTTATTGTTTCATGATGACTGAAATGCAAGCATATATATATATATAAAGCTCAAAATGAAGCAAAATTTGTGCATCGTCTCACTAAAGCAATCGATTTTCATGAATCATCAACCACAAGCCAAGATCTAGCACAAAGAATAGTGAAATTAAAGAAAAAGTGAAGCTAAAAAACTGACAATAGAATTGTGTATCATTTTGCCTGTATAAATCCCTAAAGGAGATACAACAATATAAACATCTTGTATTAAAATTACAATAAAAAAATGAAAAGCAATGGAAAAGACCATGTGAAAAAAAAAGTTTTAGCCCAAGTGACTCATTATCAACTCGAATTGATTTATATTGCAGCTGCATCAATATTTTACTTTGAGGAATTATTTCATCGTGAATTCTTCTATTACCATAAAAATTGACCATGTATGATTTCTTCCAATTTTTTTTGTCCCTGCTATCTTACACCCGTCCCTTGCATTCCTAGAGGTTAATGATGGACATCCAATGAATGTATTCTTTTCTAATAAATTATAAACCACACGGATCTCCAATTATTAAAGCAAATTTTGCAAATGAGTTCACTTGCACTTAAATTACAAAGTAGTAACTAATTACATATAGTAAATAACGGGGAGCAGGGCAGAATAAAGAATTGGATGGAGCAAAGAATTTTAAAAAGAGAAAAGTTAGAGGTCGAATGCACAGTTCTATTATAAGCAAACTTAACAAAAGGCAAACATTCTTCTCAACTTTTCAGAATTTTTTGAATAACAACACGCACAAATTATGATAAAGTTATATTCACTATCTATTCTTGCACCTTATCTTTAAATTGCCAAAAATTTATGTTTTTCTCCCATAAAACCTTTGAGTTTTTCTCCTATTTCACTAAAAACTCAATTCATTAAGTCTTCCTATGATGACCAAATCGAGGATGATCTTGACAATGCCATTGTCAAATTGTTTCTGAATTGTTGGGGGAGCATATTGTGACTTGTTTCTATCTAGGTCCTTTTTGTCTTTGTAGTGGGTTTTAAGTAACTCACATAAAATGTAGGGTGAAGTTTCAACTATTTTGGTAAAATCAGATTGTATGCAACAACTCCCACCTTCTTCTTAACTTTAAAAGGCCCATCATATTTTGATATCAACCCTTGTTGAATCAATCTGCTAGCGATTTTTTTACATATTTGGTGAATCTATCCCCAAGGCTTGTTTGGTATTGATAATGGCTGAATCAAACTTATCTCGCACTGCTATAAGGTTTTGTCTTGCTGTTATACTAAACAAGTTTTGACATATAAATCTACGTCTTTATTAATCATTGACCAATAATATGTTTGGGAAAACAAAACTAGCATCCCTTCCCTTCTTAGATGTCCAACCCACTACGGATCATGTGTCTCTAACATGAAGAATTTTCATAGCTTCCCTTTTGGCATGTAGATTAGACCCTCTTTGGCATTGGAGAGATTGTTTTCCAGCCAATATCTTTGTACTATCCCTTCTTGTACAAGATCATTCAACTTTTTATAAGCTATATCTTTTTCAGGAGCTTGATGAAGTCGTTCCATCATGTCCATCTCCATTTGCACAAAGGAAAAAAGGTAGCAAGAACTTCATGTCTGCTAAGTGCATCCATAACTTGATTGTGTTGCCCCAGTTTGTGTTCTTATACAAGATCTTACTCGGCCAAGAACTTTTGCCATCGATATTGCTGCAGCGACAACTTCTTTTGTGTTATAAAGAAAATGTCGTCCACATTATTTGTTTTCACAGTAAACTTCAGCCCTAACAAATACATCCACCACACACCAAGAAAGTGAACCACCACAGTCATTTCCTTCTCATATGTCGAATACCTCTGTTTTGCCTAATTTAATTTCTGACTTTCAAATGCAACTGAATGTCCCTCTTATAACAATACATCCTTAATAGCCCTATCCAAAACATCTATATGCACTTTGAATAGCCTCTCAAAATCAGATAGTTTCAACATTGGCATTGACGTAACATCCATTTTCAGCTTGTTGAATGCTCGTTGACATTTATTATATCACTTTTGCCTCTAATTTTTCTTCAACAGATTAAACAGAGGGGCGACCACTTTGCTATAACCCTTAATAAATAGATAATAATAGTTTTCTAAACCTGAAAAGGATCGTAAATCAAACACCTTCATAATAGCTGCCCATTCCAGTATAACTTATACTTCCTTCAGATCTATCCTCACTTGGCCCATACTTACCAAGTGCCCTACGAATATAATTTCAGAACATGCAAAATCACATTTATCCTTTTTGATGAACAACTTATATTCCCTCGACCTATTCAAAACCCTAGACAAATGCACCACATGATCCTCTATGCTTGTACTATAAACCACAATTTCATCTAAATACATGACCATAAAGTCATCTAAGAACTCATATATCATATCGTTCATCAAGTTACAAAATGTAGTTAGAGCATTGGTTAAGCCAAATAGCATAACTAAAAACATATATGAATCGTACCTTGTTATAAAATTCATCTTATGCTTGTGCCCTTTAGCAATTCTACCCTGCCAATAATCAGATCTAAAATCTAGTTTCATGAAGATAGAAACCCCACTTAACCTATCCATCAAGTTCTGCACCAGCAGCACCAAATACTTATTCTTTATCGTCATCTTGTTTAATGCATAATAATCCACTCATATTCGAAGATTATCATCTGCCTTTTTTTGAAACGGAATAGGAGCAACATAGTTTTGGAGACATATGATACAAGAGCTGTAATGGTGGTGTCGCACTGGGCACTAGTTCAATTATGTGATCAACGGCTTTTCTCGGTGGAAGCTTTTTCAGCAACTCAAGAGACATGACATCTTTGTACTCTTCTAAAAATTTAGAAAAGACATTCAACATTTGCTTAATATATCCAAAACCCTTACCCATCGCTACTACCGAAAACATTTTGCTGCCCTTTTCAAGGCTTTTTTTATCACGATGGATGAAATTATGCTACTGTTACCCTTGCTACTTCCAACCATTAAAGTCTTATAGCAAGACGTAAAATCAAGGCATGTTTTATTGGTAATCAAAATTCCATCGAAGCACAACATCAACACAATCTTAGCCTTTTTCAAAAAGTCTAAGCTAAAATGACATTAAAATCATCAAGTGCCATAAACTAATAAATCATACTCCCCTACCACTTTTTCAGCACTATAAGCAGTTCCCATTACCCTTTGTGCCTTTGCATTCAGTGCCTTCATTGCCGTATAATTGTTACTCAATTGTAGTTCCAATTGCGTCACCAATCTGTCAACAACAAGGGTGTTCGTAGCACCAAAATCTAACATGGAAGTAATTTCCCTGTCATTCACTCTAATTTTGACATACATTAGAGTGTACAAAGCACCTAATTTTCCTTGCCGCAAAGCATTTAGATACACTAAATCAATGTTAACAATGCTGAATTTATCCATTGAATCCTCTAATTCCATAACCAAATAGTTCAACACATGCATTGGGTTCATATGCATGATTGTTTCCTCATGTTCACTATCATTGACCAAAATAGCTTTCATATATTTTCTAGTATAGTGTGGTCCCCTAAATATAATCTTAGCTTAGCCAACATTTAGCTTGGGTTCTTTTGTCATTACCCTTGTCATTAGCAGACTTGAATCCACACCTACCAATTTCTTCTTCTTCTTTTCTTCCCTCTTATCTTTTATCTTTGATTTTGAGGGGACTACAACAGACCTATCCTTCATAACTATTTTAAAATCATAAGCCATTTGCGACATCAATTGCGAAAGACAAATCGATCACTTTTTGTTGACTCAATTTTGCTTGTGCCTAAAGTTGCAAACCAGATAGAAAGTTGAATAATTTCAACCGTTTCAAATCTTTCCTTACAATTTGGGGACATATTATTCAATAGAAACTATTCCTTTAATCCTTGCTTCAGATGCACCCAAGTATCAATCTTTAATCATCCTGTATTCAAATCCTCTCTAATTTTGGTCCTCGACCACAGTTTTGCATCACCCAACAAGTACATCACGGTGATGTTCACTTGTTCACCCACATCAATCTTAGTTACATTAAAGTATTACTCCATATCTCACATATAATTTTCCAACTCTTTGGAACTTCTCCCACCACCGAATAGATTTGGCTCTAACAGTTTTGGTTTGGATGTGCCACCATCTCTAGGGATGTTTGTTACTGCTCTCTTCAAAACATAAATTTCATCCTCAACAACCTGCAACTTTTAGCTTGTTTCTGGCGTGAGTTCCACATATTATTTAGTAGCCTTTTCTACAATATCCATATCCAATTCTAGTCTCTTATTAATGGAGCAATCTACGTGTTCTGGGATTGGCCCAATCAAGCCTTCTAGACGTGTCAATGTTTCACGACTTGATTCCATACCTAATGGCATGTGAAGTCAATCACAAGTTTCAGAAACTTACCAGCAACAGCTTTCACAGAACAACCAAATATCCTTTCTAGCATGTAACCCTAATACCACTTGCCACAACGTTAAATTTCCATCAAAATCTAGATCCCTATACGGCAGTCTAGTCCCTCTCTAGACTCAACCTATCTCACAATTCAACTCATGTTTGTCATATAAACTAAGGTGTTTCACATACCCAAAAGGCTTTCCCTAAACTCTTACAAGTTATAGACAAACCATAACAACATAAGTATACGAATCAGAATCACAAGCACATTTACAATAAAAACTCCTAACCTTTATTAATACCAATAACAAAGGGTACACAAAATTTTTTATGTGTGCAATGCACAATATCTTGCATGCTACATAACTCTTGCTTCTATTTATATAACAAAGAATACATAAGTTACATAGAAACTACCCTAATACAAATCTAAACAAATATGGACAGTGTTGTCCAAAAACAGTAAAATTGTGGCCAACTGCCCATTATTGTAACAACCAGCAATAGCTTTCACAGAACAACCAAACCATCAAGCCAATCAGTTGAGCCCTCTCTATCAGCCTAGTTGTGTTTACTTACATCTTGAACAACTCACCATCCAAGTCTAAAGTCGTGTCGAATATAAATTCATTGCTCATACACACCTGTTATGCACTGCTATCTAATTTACCTCTGCCCACGGGTATTGTTACTGTCCATGCTGTCAAGATCCCAACAGTGTTTTACCAGCACGCCCTTACACCTAGACCTGTAACACATGTATTGATTATTAAATGAACAAACACTGTAGGGAGCTACAAGCGTGCCAAATTAACTTTACATTTTCTTCTGTACTTTTTGTTACCTAGTGCCAGTAGTGGAGTGGTTCCTGGAGAAGAAAATGACAATGAGAATATGGTTAAGCATTAGGTTGCAATTTGCAACTCCTACTCCCACTCAACCTGCACCCATCAGCTGTTTTAACTTGCTGCCGTATCACAAGGTGAAGCACTCAAAATCTTTCGTGTGATTCCATGTCCAAAGGCGTACTTTTTCTTTCATAATTATAAATTTTGGCTTTGGAGTTCGCCACCACATGCATTATCACTACTTATGTTATTCAGCCTCGGGTCAGAGGATGCTCGGACTAGACTCAAGAAAAGGACATGGAAGGGCCATATTATAACGAGGAAGAGAGAAACCAAGAAGTGAATGCTTGTTGCTCCAACCGGCTCTAGTAAAGGCTATGGATCATATACAGAACCCATGCATTTATCTCTATAAAGTTAGCCAAAATAAATAAATTTTATATTGTATTGTTTTTTCCTTTGAGAGAAAATATTTCTCAATCACGAAAAATATCCAAAATTAAAGAACTTGTTTATTTTTGAAAATAAAAATAATAAATACATCAATATTATAACTATTTTCATAAAAAACAACAAAATCATAATTTATAACAATCATCTTAATATTTATATTTGTGTTGTAGAGTATTAATTTTATTTCATCAAGATTAAAAAGATTTAATTAAAAAAATATATTTTTAACTCAAATTAAACATCTTCATATTAGATTTATCAAAAATTAAATTTATGACACTAATTAAATATAAAAAAATTAATTTTAATCTTTTGAATTGCTAGAAAGTACTTTTATATAAAAGAAAAAAAAGGTTTCATTCATGTTTTTTCATCATTTGAAAAAATATTTATGAAAAATTTGTATTGAAAAACTATGAATAACCTTTTAAAAAATATTTTTGAAACTTGGTATAAAGTTTGAAAACTAAAAAAAAAACTAATTTTTTTAGTTTTTTAAATAAAAAAATATTGTATTTGAACGGAGAAGTTTCATTTTTTTTACTCAAGTTTTTTAAACAAATTAAAATATTATTTTATCTATGACTAACCTGATCTCACTTTTGCCCCAAAAGAAAGCCAAACAATAAATGTTCATATAAATGGTTCAGCTAGAGAAATTCTTAGTGAAAAAGAAAGTATTTCATCAACTCCTCTGTTACAAGATATATTTATATAAAATCATATCCCCCACTGCCCCCTCTTCTTCGTTTCTTAACTTTAAAACAATTTTTCTTCCATGAAATCCTTCCCGAATAATAAGAAAACCAGGAAGAATGAGCTCCCTGATACTCTCAATGAAACGTTGTTGCCAGGCCTACCCGACCACCTTTCTCAAAACTGCCTCACTTCTCTCCCACCTTCCATTCTTTTCTCTGTATCCCATGCATGGCGGCGGCTTCTCTATTCTTCATTATTCGCCCCATTCTTCTCCCTTTACGCCCTTCTCTCTGCATCATCATCGTATCCTACCACAAAAGACAATCAAGTGGATAGAATCAGTTCAATTGAGCTCATGTCATTTGACCCTATATCATCATTATGGCGATCAGTCCCTAGTATTCCAAAAGATCCACCACTCCACCTCCTCCACCGCCACCCATCGTTTTTATCAAGAAAGCTCTCAGTACAATCCCTAACAGTCTCTAACCATCTTGTTCTTATATCTGGCACCACTCACCAGTTTGTCCCAGCACTGTCTAGGCCATTAGTCTTCCATCCAGAGTCTAACAAGTGGTTCTTTGGTCCTCCGTTCACTAGCCCTCGGCGTTGGTGTGCCACTGGTTCTGTGCATGGAAGGGTTTATGTGGCGAGTGGGGTTGGTCCACGGTACAGTGGAGAAGTAGCTAGATCAATGGAACAATGGGACTTCAGGCAACAAGGTAACCATTGGAGATGGGAAAACATGGCACCACTGAAAGATGGTAGGTTTAGCAGGGAACCTATTGGTGCAATAGGATACAAAGGCAAGCTTTACATGGTCAACGTTAAAGGCAATGCACCGAAAGAAGGTTTGGTTTATGATGTAGAAGAAAACCAATGGAATGATATGCCTAGAGGGATGCTAGCTGGATGGAATGGACCAGCAGCTACAATGAATGAAGATGCTATCTATGTGGTGAATGAAGTAACAGGAGCTTTGAGTGAGTATGATTGTAAAAATGATTGTTGGAAGAAGGTCATTGAATTGCCAGAGCTTAAACTCGCTGAGCAGATCGCCGCAGGAAGAGGGAGAGTTTGTGTGGTTTGCGCGAATGGGGAGACGATTGTTGTGGTGGATGTGATGGCGAGGCCTGCACGGTTTTGGGTGGTGGAGCCACCGCTGGGACAGCAAGTAGCTGGACTGCATATATTGCCCAGGATGAGTGGCAGCTACTAGCGTGTTTATAAGCATTAATGACATGCTTTGTAACGTTGTCCAATTAGATGTTTGGTTGATTTTAAAGCATAGTTTCCCTGCAGGATGAAAACTCCATTTTAAATTTGCAACTTCATAAGGAATTGTGATCAGCTGAATGCTTCAAGGAATCAAAGAATGTCTGTCTTGCTAGGGAATGGCAGAAGAGCAGGAATGTTTTGTCTTGCCTGTGTATTTACTTCCCGTACAGTTCTTTCCTTCTATGTGTAATCAACAGGGTAAGAGTTATATTCTCATACTAGCCTATGCTCTTAATAAATATATAAAAAGGTATCAAAGAAAAATACAAACCCTATAACCGAAACACCAAGGGTGTGTGTTTATTAACAGATCGAAAATTATTTTCCTTTTCTATTTTAATTTTTTTTTCTTTCCTAATTTTCCTTTTCAATTGAAAACGGGGTTCAGTTGTTCAAAATAAAAATGATTTTTCCAATGAAAAAAAATAAGAAAATACATTAAAATTATAACTATTTTCATATAAAAATTAAAACTATAATTTATAATATTCATATTAATATTTTGTATTTCTAACAATCCAATTGTAGAATATTTATTTTATTTTATTTTATTCAAATTAAATATTATCATGAAAAAAAAATCTTTATATTAGATTTATAATTAAAATTAAATTTATAAAACTAACTAAATATGAAAAAATATATTAAAAAAATCATAAAATGAATGACTCCCTTCAATTTAAATCACGAAATCACGGTTCACTATCAAATTTAGTAGTTTTTAGTTTGTCAGTAAGTTCGTCTTTAATAAAAACAATCAATAATAACTTTACAAACGGACCATGCATGTCAAAAAACAATTACTTGCTTCCCTCTATCTGTCATTTTGTCGCTGAGTTGCAGTAATATTTACAGTAATTCTTGTCCAACTCTCTAGAATGATCTGACAGGCATATTCCATTAATGATTTAACAGTTATAGTGATATTTGTAGTAATTTTTTTCATCTCTCTGAAATATACCGACGAAATTATTTCGTCGGTAATTTAACAATTGTAGTGGTATTTGCAGTAATTCTTTTTCAACTCTCTAGAATATACCGACGGAATAAGTTCGTTGGTAACCATGTCAGTAATAATTTAAATATATATTTTTTAAAAATGTATTGAACAAAAATAGAAAATAATTAAAAAATAAATTTGTATAAAATTTAAGTATTTAAAAATCAAATATATTAATATAAAAACCAAATATTTATTTCAAATTTATACATTAAAACACAATGAAATTAGAACAAATGCGACGCTGGAGAAGGAGGTTGGTCATCCCCTAGACCGTGGGGCCAATAAGATAGTGCACATTTACCACCAATCTGTGATTTAATATCTATGACCATTCAGCGGAGTTCTTCATAATCCACAAAGAGTCATTCATATTTTTTTTTTAATTGAGATGGGTTATTTGTTCTTGCACTCCTTGATCCAACAAGACCATGAATTTCGGAGACTCAGTGCTCGGGACTAATTGCGAGCACTTAACGATTGAAACACTATGGGCCGTCCGCAAGTTCTCGGCCATAGTATTAGAGAGTCCGTACACCCAATTTCTATCGGTTCCGCCAGATGATCCTACCTCCAACCACAAATCCGGATTGAAATCTAGGTGGGTTGAAGGATCCTCCCTATATCTCTCCTTCAAGCAGTTGTTATATGTCTCCTGGAAATAAAAAATGAAATCATAAAATTCAAGAAAATAATAACTTAATAAAAAAATGGTTGAAAACCAACGTACCATAAAGTGTTGAGTTTGGTTATCGACAAATTGTCGCATCTTTTTTTGGCAGTCATCACTTCGCATATGCGTTTCCATAAAAAAGCTCTATTAGACTTGGTTCACATCCAAGAGTCGTAGCTTGTAAGATAAAAATATTATCAATTAAATATATTTATAAATAACAACAAATTAAAAAAATATAAATAAAATAAATCTTACCATTCGGTTCGTATGCAAAATGAATGGAATGGAATCGTTGGTATGCGTGGTAACCAAACCATGAATTTGTCGGCTTTGGTTCCTCGCACCAGACTTTGACCGTCCTATGAAACACTCGGACATTACGTGCTGAATGTATTCCACCAAAATAGTCTCCGGGATGTATGGCGACCTGAAATCCTTCTAAACTGCCACATCATTCCAGCTTGGTAGAGTGCTTTCTTTGGCATATGTTTTAGATTTCTTTGCGCCTTATACCAAAAATCATGCAACCTATATGATACAAACATATTATCTATGAGTAAATGACAAATGAAATTTTAATATTTGAAAAAAAATATCTTGATTTCGATATTACCTAGTTGCAGCGTGATTCTTTCAAATCCTGATCGCAACATTATCATTTGCTCTATCCCACTCAGATCTAGCATTGCAGTAAAAATTTATAAAAGAAAAATTTTCAATAATTTCAATAAAGTAAACAAATTAACATAATAAATAGTAAAAATTTTAAGTTAATACTAATATTAAATCTTGAAAACCATGCATTAATATGCGGTTTCCTTTCAGGATATTTGGAAACATGACTTCATTGAAATAAAGTGTAATAGTCCTGACACAATCAATGTTAAAAGATTCCAATATATCCTTTTTATTTGAGGGTAATTTTTTGCCTTGATATTGAATCATAGGTTAGGGTTCTTAGACATAAATTGGGGAAAAAATACTTATTGTTGAGATTAAGTTAATTCATGTGTGTGGTATGTAGTTTATGAAAGTATTGTGTGAAGGGAAGGGGGAGACGAGTCTGGACAGACTTGTCTCCTAACTTTTGATGAGATGTCAGGTAGGAGGATGAGGGGATTAGGATCGGGTTCCTCATAGAAATTGTAGATTTGAATGTTAGTTAACCAAGGAAACTGATCTTGCTCAATTTGGAAATGTAGAACTCCAGTTATGGGTTACCAACTGAGACTGAGCCGTGACTGATTATGTAGGGCAGTAGGACTAATTAGTAAATGAACAATTTTGACTATCTTGGAGGCAAAACTGGGTTCTCCTCCCTTAGAGAACTAGTAGCCTCGTGTCTTAGCTTTCCAACGAGATCAATCTCAATTAAAATGGAGTTTTAAAACTTTAGATATAGTTAAAAATCTGATGAGTGTTCAGACAGTAACAGTTGGAAAAGTCAAACAGTAACGGTTGGAAAAGTCAAACAGTAACAGTTCAAAGTCAAATAGTAACAATTGGAAATTGAACAGTAACAGTAGACTTTCATGTTAATAGTATAAATAAGAATATAAAAGAATTGAGTCATACGAACACTTGTGTATTGAGATATTAACTCTGAAAATATACATGATATATGTATGTATGTTATTATAAGGAAATGAACATACATAGAAAGTAACATATGAGTAATGGATGAATATGAATTCTCTATAATATCGGCGTGAAAGAATCATAACAAAAAAAAAAACCTTCCTTGTGATTCAGGAGGAGCAACCAGGATCGGATCTTCTGTTAGGGGAGGTCGCGAGGCAGGCGAAGCAGGTGTGTGATTTTCCCTCCTATTTGCATTTATACAATTTAGAATCCTTCTGGTGAATGCAATTATAATAAATATCATGTTAAATGTAAATAAATCCTAGTGTATTTACAAGATTAGCTTCGGCTAATGGCATCCGTGATGGGATTGCCGGGATATGATTTACATGATTAGCTTCGGCTAATGGCATCCGTGATGGGATTGCCGGGATATGATTTACACGATTAGCATTCGGCTAATGGCATCCGTGATGGGATTGCCGGGATATGATTTACACGATTACCTTCGGCTAATGGCATCCGTGATGGGATTGCTAGGATATGATTTACACGATTAGCTTGCAAAGTCACCCAGTTTATGCAAGTAAATAAGATTATTCAATTAAGAATATACAAATGGGTGTTAATTGGGTTTAAAAGATTTACAAACAAAATATAAGTTCTTTGTTAGAATTCTCATGGATTCGATAGAAAGTTAATACTTCATTCGTATTCATTACATGAGCTTACATATATTCTTTATCAATATAATGATATGTTTATTTATGTAACAGGTCCATCAAACATCCAAGAAGATCATTAGTTTAGGATTCTACCTTGCAAAATTAACCCTTTTGAAATATCTAAGAACACTTCTTATATTGTAAATACTTTCTTTGCATGTTAGTATTCCTTTTCCTTTAAATTTTATGATATAATTGTGTTGGACTATGTTCATACTGAACTTACTCCTATATATATATATATATATATATATATATTGTGTTGATTGTATGAGGTGTGGAATTATAAGGTCCGAAATTAAGGGACCTTGTGATGATGGGTCATTTGAGTAAACTGATAGTAGTCGATAACTTGGGATGTCCTAAATGCAAATGAATTTTTATTTTTATTTAATCATATACATGAATTTCTTCACTTTTATTTATTTATTTATTAATTTTTTTCCCCGGGGTTTACATAAAGGAATTTCCATCGATGATTTAAATGCCGATGTTATTATTCAAGCAACCTCAATATTTATAAACTTGAAAATTAATAAATTTAATGAAATATTATTTGTTCATAAATGGTTAAACATAAACCAACTCAAAGCACACCAAACTTACATTAAAAGGTCGTCCTTCTACTTATCTTGTATTTACGGGTGAATGGATCCCATTATGAAGGGACCTCCTCTGTACATTGCAGCATTGACACAAGAGAGGTCCATTTCGATTTCAATTAAGACCAAGGGAGGGCTAAAAATTAATATCATATTAAATTGTTTGTTAACGCTAACCAATGAAGGTCCATTCTTGTGTCAATGTGTAACAATGTAACTTTAATGATAAGAAGACTTAAGTTTATTCTAACCTTCTCATTTTCACCATTCCACATTGAGATAAGAGACTTCAGTCTCCCTATCACATTGAATTCAATCCCATCATTTTCTTTACCAATGATAAAATAAGAAGGTCCATTTTGATTTCAATTGTTTGCCCTTCAATGGTCTTTTACTAGATAATTGTTTGTGATTTGTTGTGAGTCATATAAAAAAAATAAATGTAATAAAATATATAATTGTTGTTAATGTGTTTTCTAGCAGCAAGAATAATTTTAGTCGCGGATTCATAATTAGATGCATACATTTCATAAAATAAATTGAGAATTATATGAATCAAATGATTAATTGATGAGTTTAACTACTGAAATTGAGAAGACAAAGAGAGGGCTAAGCTTAGAAAAGAGATGCTGGTTGAATTCAAATTGAAATACCATTCGGTTATATATTAGATCATACCTGGAGCTGTAGAACTTGAATTTAGATCTGGTTTATATGAATAGAAAGTTAAGACATAGGCCTAAAAATTTAATGAAGAGTCCAAGATTCAAAAGGACCATTTTCAAGTTCAAATTGTAGCAACAACAGAGAAATCGGAACCTATTCTACAGCTCAGACACTGTTCAACCCATATCTCGAGTTTTAGAAGTCCAAGTAACCTCATTCTTGTTTTGTTGGAAAGCTGAGACAATTCCCTAAAACTTTTATAAAGACTATCTATTCAAATTCTGATGTTAGCAATGACATTTTCTGCAAACAAGAAGATAAGGACGGTTACCAAGTCAAGAGGTGGCCATCCACTCAACAATTAGTCATCAAATCAATATTTCTGAATTTTAGCCTATAAAAGGAGGCATTTGCCATACATTTAGGCATCTTGGTTTTCAAATCAAGATCATTTCCTTACTTTCTTTCTTTCTTTGTGGCTTTAATGTTCTAGTTTTATTTCATGTTATAATTTTATTAATATCTTGTTTATGCCTTTCATTTCCTTTACTATACTTATATAATTATGTTCTCATCTTGTTTATTTATGTTTCTCTTCTTTATAATGTTTAGCTAAGTTTAATATGTCAAGGTGCAAAGGTTTCACTAATTGTGTTAGGATATGTATAATATATACTCAACATGGACTTCAATGCTTACATCCAAGAAAGTTTGCTATTAACATGTCTTATCATTTTTATCTTATTAATTCTTAATACCTTACTTGTTAAATGGTTAATCTAGATTTGTGTTGTATAACACTTGGTACAATAAATGATTGATCCTTCATAACCAACTGTATGGTATAACCAACACCTGTGCTATAAAAGGACCTTGATTTGTTATTAACATAAGTTAGCATCATGAATTCCTGACAATATTTAAAAGTATGGTGTTACTAAAATAAGATAACTAATATGATCATGTTAATAATTTATAATGAGCTATTAATGACAAATCATCCGATTAGAACCTCTTTTGTGTGTGGTTTCCAGTTGAGTAATAATAAGAGTTTTTATTATAATTATTTGAAATATCATTAGTGGATCCTCTAACCTTGATATTTGTTTTATCATTGTTTAATCATCACATTAATTTCACTTCTCAAAATTCTCTTTAGCTTATTATTATTATTATTATTATTATTATTATTATTATTATTATTATTATTATTATAGTTAACGTCCCTGGGATTCGACCCCGGTCTTGCCAGATTATTTATTACTTCAACACTCTTGCATTTGAGAGAAGACATCAATCTTTTGGTCGTGAGTTTTTGGCGCTAGAGGGTAGTAGTTGACATAAAAAAAACAAAAACAAAATATTGATGATAATAAAAATATAGATAAGTTTTGTTTCGTAGCCTCCCTAACCTAAGCAATTAAGCTCAAATGGGTGTTTTAACACCTAATACCCTAAAATCAACTGACTTGGGAGCTATTGGCCCAGTGCTTGTTACATGGGTTAAGAAGGAAAGCTTAAGAGAATTAAACATTACACTATCTACATATCAGTATTGCAACCAGAGTTACTAAGTTCGTAAGGGTGTCTCAACACCTAATGCCCTAAGACCAACTAGCCTGGGAGTCATTAGCCGAAAGCTCGTTACATGGGTTAAAGATGCATTGTGTTTTAAGTTATATGTATATATATTTAAAAGAAAAAAAGAAAAAAAAAAGTTAACCTTAGAAAAACATTAGAACATAATATTGTTTTCTTCCAATAAAATCCCCATCATCTATGTTTTCATACATTGAGCACATAAAAAAAGGTTTATTAATATCTTGTTTCAACTGTATGAAGCAAATATATAAATTTAATGAGAGTTTGTTTATTTGGATAGATTAATAGAAGTAGAATGATGAATGTCTTGCTTTGTGGAACTTGCAAATTATTTTTCTATTTTAACGCTTTGATTACTAGAGATTAATAATAAGCTGGTTGG
>Ga0325400_1001567_pt1 | contig 19029 bp, 22 predicted proteins | sample PopdelMetagenome_2_FD_205662 | JGI IMG/M metagenome (GOLD analysis project Ga0325400, IMG submission 205662) | Populus deltoides microbial communities from Bellville, Georgia, United States - Xylem-PdKOR-R1 | ecosystem: Host-associated > Plants > Phyllosphere > Stem > Wood/Secondary xylem...
GGCGGGGGCGCTCGTGCATCTCCAGCGTGGTGACCACGGTCGCGACCTCGGCCGGGGCGACCGGGATCAGGACCATGTCGCGACCGGGGGCAGGCTCATCAGGATCGCGTCGATGTTGCCCCCGGTCTTGAGCCCGAACAGCGTGCCGCGGTCGTAGACGAGGTTGAACTCGGCATAGCGGCCGCGCCACGCATTGCGCCGGGCGATCTCGGCGTCGGTGAAGGGGGTGTCCATGCGGCGGCGGACGATCGCCGGATAGATGTCGAGGAACGCCTCGCCGACCTTGCGGGTAAAGGCGAAGTCGGCGTCGAAGTCGCCTTCCAGATGATCGTAGAAGATGCCGCCGACGCCGCGATGGACCTGGCGGTGGGGGATGTAGAAATAGTCGTCCGCCCACTGCTTGAAGTGGGGATAGTAGGCGGGGTCGTGCGCGTCGCACGCCGCTTGCAGCCGGGCGTGGAAGTCGGCGGTGTCCTGCGCGATCGGCAGCGGCGGGTTGAGGTCTGCACCGCCACCGAACCACTGCCTGGTGGTGCGCAGGAAACGCGTGTTCATGTGCACCGCGGGGACGTGCGGGTTGGCCATGTGCGCGACCAGGCTGATACCGGTGGCGAAGAAGCGGGGGTCGTCGCCCGCGCCGTGGATGGAGCGCGCGAACTCGCCCTCGAAGGTGCCGCCGACCGTCGAGACGTTGACCCCGACCTTTTCGAACACGCGGCCGGTCATCACGCCGCGGACGCCGCCCCCCGCATCCTTGGCGCCGGGCTCGCCGGAGGGGTCGGTGCGGTCCCAGGGAGTATAGACGAAGGCGGCGTCGGAGCCGGCCTCGCGCTCGATCGCCTCGAACGCGGCGCAGATGCGGGTGCGCAGGGTTTCGAACCAGGTGCGGGCGGCGGTCTGTTGCGGGTCGAGGTGCATGGATGCGCCTTCATCGGCAGCGGGCGTGGGGTCAACCGGTCAGATTGCCCTACCCATGCGGCGTGCTAGGCTGCGGGTCCCGACGGGAGTGCCTGCCATGCCGAATGCCGAGCCGACCCATGCCGCCGTGGCGATCGTGCCCAGCGTCGACCTCGATGAGAGCGAGCGCTTCTATGCCCGGCTCGGGTTCGAGCGGCAGTCCGACTTTCCGCTGCACGGTTACCGCATCCTAGCCGATGCGGGCGGGGCGGGCGTCCACCTGACCCGGGTTGCGGCGGGGGCGATCGACCCGGCGACGACGGCCTATGGCATCTATCTCTATTCGGCCGACGTGGCGGCGCTCGCCGCGCGGCTGGGCGTCGCGCCGGAGACTAGGCCGTGGGGGCTGGTCGAGTTCGCGGTGTCGGACCCGAGCGGGACGCTGGTGCGGGTCGGCTGGCCGGGCTGAGGTCAGCTACGCCAGCCGTCGGTCTGCCGCAGCGCCTCGCCCAGCACCATGCCGGCGGCAACCGCGACGTTGAGCGAGCGGCCGGTGCGCATCGGGATCGCCACCCGCAGGTCCGCGCGGGCGTGGACGGCCTCGGAGACGCCCGCGCCCTCCGATCCGAACAGCAGCACGTCGCCGGGATCGAAGCGGGCGGCGGGGAGCGGCACCGCGCCGGTGGTGGTGGCGAGCACGAGGCGGCCGACGGCCGCGGCCTCGAACGCCGCCCAGTCGGGGTGGCGCACCACCTCGCCCGCATAGTCCATGTGCGCGCGCCGCAGCGCCCGCTCGCCCCAGGGGAAGCCCATCGGCTCGATCAGGTCGACCGCGACCCCCATGCACGCGGCGAGGCGCAGGATCGTGCCGACATTGCCGGCGATGTCGGGCTGGAAAAGCGCGATCCGCATGGGCCTGCGCTGTAACCTGCCGCGCCCATCACGCAAACGCCCGAGGATTCACGGATTGCCTAAACGCGCGCACCCCGGCTATCAGCACGCGGGAGCCCCCATGGGGAGGGGTGCGCGTGTGCCGGTTCCGGCGATCCCCGCATGAACAAGGGTTGAGGTGAATGACGACTGTCGCAGACCAGCTTCCCCCGGGTGAAGACCCGGCGCTGCTCCAGGAAGAGGTCCACGATCCGCGCCGCCGCGATTTCATCAACGTCGCCGCGGTGTCGTTCGCGGGCGTCGGCGCGGTCGCGATCGTGCTGCCGCTGGTCAACCAGATGAGCCCGTCCGCCGACGTGCTGGCGCTGTCGACCACCGAGCTCGACATCAGCAAGATTGAGCCGGGACAGGCGGTCAAGGCGTCGTTCCGCAAGCAGCCGCTGTTCGTGCGCAACCTGACCCCCGCCGAGATCGCCCAGGCGAACGCGGTGCCGGTTGGCTCCTTGCGCGATCCCCAGTCGCTCGCCGAGCGGACCAAGGCGGGCAAGAGCAACTGGCTCATCACGCTGGGGGTCTGCACGCACCTGGGCTGCGTGCCGCTGGGAGCGGGCGAGGGCGAGAACCGTGGGCCGTTCGGGGGCTATTTCTGCCCGTGCCACGGGTCGGCCTACGACACAGCCGGGCGCATCCGGCAGGGGCCGGCGCCGCGCAACCTGGAAGTGCCGCCGTACGAATTCAATTCCGACACCGTCGTGACGGTGGGTTGAGGTAGCCGATCATGAGCTTTCCCTGGGCCAAGCACTACGAGCCGAAGCAGCCGCTGATGCGGTGGCTCGACGAGAAGCTGCCGCTGCCGCGCCTCGTCTACAACGCGGTCGGCGCGGGCTATCCGGTGCCGCGCAACCTGAACTATTTCTGGAACTTCGGCGTCCTCGCGGGGCTCGCGCTGACGTTGCAGATCGTCACGGGCGTGACGCTGGCGATGCATTACGCCGCCAACGGCGCGGTCGCGTTCCAATCGGTCGAGCAGATCATGCGCGACGTCAACGCGGGCTGGTTCCTTCGCTACGCCCATGCCAACGGCGCGTCGATGTTCCTGCTGGTGGTCTACATCCATATCGGCCGGGGGCTGTACTACGGGTCGTACAAGGCGCCGCGCGAGATGGTGTGGCTGCTCGGCGTCGTCATCTTCCTGCTGATGATGGCGACCGCGTTCATGGGCTATGTGCTCCCCTGGGGGCAGATGAGCTTCTGGGGCGCGCAGGTCATCACCGGCTTCTTCTCGGCGATCCCGGTGGTGGGCGAGACGGTGCGCATCTGGCTGCTCGGCGGCTATGCGCCCGACAATGCCGCGCTGAACCGCTTCTTCTCGCTCCACTACCTGCTGCCGTTCGTGACCGCGGGGGTCATCATCCTCCACATATGGGCGCTGCACATCCCCGGCTCGAACAACCCGACCGGGGTCGATGTGAAGTCCGAGGCCGACACGGTGCCGTTCCACCCCTACTACACCGCCAAGGATGGGGTGGGCGTAGGCGTGTTCCTGCTGGTGTTCGCGGCGCTGATCTTCTTTTCCCCCAACATGCTCGGCCACCCGGACAATTATGTCGAGGCGAACCCGCTCTCGACCCCGGCGCACATCGTCCCCGAATGGTATTTCCTGCCCTTCTACGCGATCCTCAAGAGCTTCACCGCCGACTTCATCCTGCCGGCGAAGCTGTGGGGCGTGCTGGCGATGTTCGGGTCGATCCTGCTGCTGTTCTTCCTACCCTGGCTCGACACCTCGCCGGTGCGCTCGGCCAATTTCCGGCCGAAGTACCGTGCGTTCCTGGTCGTGCTGCTCGTCGACGTGTTGATTCTGGGCTATGTCGGCGGCGCGGAGGCGAAGCCGCAGACGGTGCTGATGGGGCAGATCGCGTCGGCCTATTACTTCCTCCACTTCCTGGTGATCCTGCCGCTGGTGTCGCGCTCGGAGCGGCCGCGCCCGCTGCCGACCTCGATCACGGAGGCGGTGCTCGACAAGCATGCCGGACTCGGCCTCACCAAGAGCGCGATGGCGAACTGAGAAGGACACGAGAGCAACATCATGGTTCGCTTCATCGCAATTCTGGTCGGCGCGGCCTTCACCTTCGTGCTCGGGCTCGCGCTGTGGGGCACGGTGGCGACCTGGATCACCGATCCGCCGCTGCCGTCCGCCGAGCACGAATTCCTCCACCACCCCAAGGATGCCGAGCTGTCCTCGGCCGGCTATTTCGGCAAGTTCGACCGGCGTCAGGTCCAGCGCGGCTTTCAGGTGTACAAGGAGGTCTGTTCGGCCTGCCACAGCCTGAAGTACGTGGCGTTCCGCGACCTCGAGCACATCGGCTATTCGGAGGCCGAGGTGAAGGCGATCGCCAACCAGTGGGCGATCGAGCAGCCTTCGGTGAACGCCGAGACCGGCGAGGCCGCGACGCGCAAGAACCTGCCGTCCGACCACTTCCCCTCGCCCTTCGCCAACGAGGTCGCCGCGCGCGCCGCGAACAACAACGCGCTGCCGCCCGACCTGTCGCTGATGGCCAAGGCTCGGCATGATGGCTCGAACTATATCTACTCGCTGGTCGGGCCGGACGCCTATGTCCCCCAGCCGGCAGCGCTGGTGCGCGAGTTCCCGGGATCGAAGACCCCGCCGGGGCTCCACTACAACCAGTATTTCGCCAACCTCAACATCGCGATGCCGCCGCCGCTGACCTCGGACGGGCAGGTGACCTATGCCGACGGAACGCGCGCGACCCGCAACCAGATGGCTAAGGATGTGTCCGCATTCCTGACCTGGACCGCGGAGCCGAACCTGGAGGCGCGGCACGGTGCGGGGCTGGCGGCGGTGATCTTCATCGCGATCTTCTGCTTCCTGGCGTGGGGTGCGTACCAGAACGTCTGGCGCGACGTGAAGCATTGAGATCGGTCCGCCGGATCGACGCGTGACAGGGGGCGGTGCCGGCGAGGTGCCGCCCCTTTTTCGTCGGGAGGAACCGTGGTCGGTGGAGCGTCGTTGACAATGGTCGTCGTCGTAAGTGCCACCATACTCCGCGTATCTGGAGAACAGCCATGTTGAAGCGTATCGGCCTGATCGGCCTGGCCCTTGCCGCGGGGCTCACCACCGCGGCGTGCAACGACGGCTATGGGTATAGCGGCGTGTCGGTCGGCTATGGCTCGGCCGGCTATGCCGATCCCTATTATGACGGCTATGGCGCAGTCGGCTATGGCGGGTACGGCGGCTATGGGTATGCGCCGTCCTATTTCGGCTGGTACGACGATTACTATTATCCGGGTACGGGCGTGTACGTGTACGACCGCTATCGCAGGCCCTATCGCTGGAACGGGGCGCAGCAGCGGTACTGGCAGGGACGCCGCGGCACCTATGGCAATGCGCAGGTGCGCAGCAACTGGAACGACTTCCGCCGCGACTACCGCAACGAACGGCGCGACTATCGCGGCGACCTGCGCGCCAACCGGCAGGCGTATCAGGGCGGCACGATCGATCGCGACCAGTTCCGGCAGGGCCGCCGCGATGCCCGGCGCGAGTTTCGCAACGACGTGCGGCAGGACTATCGCGACCTGCGGCGCGACAACCGCGCCGCGCGCGGGTTCGGGGCGGAGACGCCGGGTGGGACGGTGCGGACGGCTCCGGGTGGCGGTGGCGCGCGCTTTGGCGGGCGGGGTGGACGGATCGGCGGTCGCCCGCGGGGCTGATCGCTCGACCGCTGTCAGTGGCTGTGCCGGCGATGTCCGGTGGTCGTGCTATCCCGCGTCGTCCGGACCGACCGCGACGAAGACCGTGCTGACGAAGCGGAGTACGGATGCGTCGTCCTGGTTGAAGACGGTCGTGCGGCTGCGCAGGATGCCCAGATCTGGGCGGCTTTGCGACAGGCGCTTGTCGAGCAGTTCGCTTTCGCAACGTAGCACGTCGCCCGGGTGGACGGGCTTCAGCCAGCGCAGTTCGTCGACGCCCGGCGAGCCGAGCGACGCCTCGCCGCGGTCGGACAGGTCGGCGACGAGCATCGCCATGGTGATCGCGCAACTGTGCCAGCCCGATGCCGCGAGCCGCCCGAAATGGGTGCCTGCGGCGCCCTCGTCGGAGAGGTGGAAGGGCTGCGGGTCATAGGCGCGGGCGAAGGCGAGCACCTCTTCGCGGGTGACCTCGTAGCGGCCGAAGCGACGGACCTCGCCGACGGTCCTGTCCGCGAACCCGGTCATCGCACCAGCACCTGGCGGAAGGGCCGGTCGGTGCCGTCGAGTGCGGGATCGCCGGGCAGGCCGATCAGGTCGCGGAGCAACGGCGCGACGTCGACATTGTCGAAGGTCGACAGCCGGCGTCCACGCGCGAAGGCGGGGCCGGTCGCGACAAACGCCGCGAGCATCGCCGGGTCGGCGGGGTCGTAGCCGTGGTCGCCGCGGACATAGGTGTCGGGCTGCGCGTCGTCGCGGGCGAAGCGCCAGCCGGTTTCGGCGAGGCACACCACCGGCGAGACGCGCGGGTTGCGGCCATAGGCGAAGCGACGGGGCAGCGTCTCGCGGGTCCAGCACTGGTAGTGCGGGTGGCGGCCGGCGATCGCGGCGGGAGCGGGCTGGCCGGGGAGCGGGAAGACGTAGAGCAGCGGACCTTCAAGGATGGCGCGCATCCGGGCGGGATCGATCGCGGTTGACAGCGGGATGCGGTTCGCGGGCGGGACCGGCGCCATGCCGTGGTCGGAGACGATCACGAGGTTGGCGGGCTGGCCCAGCGCGGCGAGGCCCTGGCGCAGCTGGAGGATCGCGGCGTCGACCTCGCGGATCGCGGCGACCTTTTCGGCCGAGAAGAAGCCCTGGTTGTGCGAGCGCTTGTCGACCACGTCGAAATAGAGGGTGAGGAAGCGCGGGCGCTCGGGCGCGGGGCGACGGAGCCAGTCGAGCACGAAGCGGACCCGCTGGGGGCTGGTGACCGCGGCGTCGTAGGGCACCCAGATCGAGGGGCGGACACCCCGGATCGCGGCGTCACTGCCCGGCCAGAACATGGTGGCGGTGGGGATGCCGGCGTGCTCGGCGGTGACCCATAGCGGCTCGGCGGCTTCCCACCAGAAGGGGTCGTGGCTGACCTTGGCGTCGCTGATCTGGAACTGGACGCCGGGCTTGGCCGCATCCTCGAAGGTGTTCGAGACGATGCCGTGGCGATCGGGGCGGAGGCCAGTGACCAGCGTTTCGTGGTTGGGGAAGGTGAGGGTCGGGAACGAGGGTCGCATCGCCGCCGACACGCCGTCGGCCGCTGCGGCGTCGAGCGCGGGGGTGTCGCCGCGGCCGAGGTAATCGGGGCGAAAGCCGTCGATCGAGACGAGGATCGTCACGGGCGCGCGCTGTTCGGGCGGGGCGGGGAGCGCGCCGGTGGCGGGGCCGGCGGGGCGCGAGACGGATTCGAGCGCGGGCGGGCGGGACGGATAGGCGCAGCCGGCGAGCGCAAGGGCGGCGGCGAGAATCGGGAGCTTCATGGGCGGACGCCCCTTGCTTGGACCGGCCCTGACGTGGACCGGCCGCGCCCTAGCACGCCACGGCGGCGCTGCCAGCCCGATGCGAGGGCAACGAAGTGAGTCAAGTGGAGGAAGTGCAGGCGATAGCGCAGTTTCGCGGGGAAGCGCCGGGGGAGCGACGCCGAAGCGGCGGCTACGCACCCCATGCGCGACTCACATGCGCCACTCACGCCCCGATGCGCGCCGCTCACGCGCCGGGGCGCCACGCGCACGCGACACCGACGCCACACGACGCGCCGGATGCGCGACGCCGACGCGCCGGGCGACCGGTGAGGGTGGGTGCGCGAAGACGCGGGGTTCATTCGGCAGGGTGAAGCAGAAACGGCGAGTGTAGGACAGCGGTTTTCAGGCTCTTACAGGGCGCTGTATTTGGGGTGAGAGGCGACCGGTGCTGATGAGGGGACCGGCGGCTTCCGGACGGCGGATGGTCGTAGCCGGCCCTGCGCCGCACTCCCGCCATCCCCGCCAAAGTCGGAGCCTTGGTTCACGACGGGTATTGCGATGGCTGGTTCGGCATTGCACCCGACTCCGCGATGCGTAGCATGTGAATAGTACAGTGAGAGGATACATGAGCATGTCTGCCACCGACGCCGACCTGGCCCACCGGGTTGCCTGCCTCGAACGCAAGTATCGCATGGCTTTGATCGCCGCCGCCATCACCTCGGCCTGTGGCATTCTCGCGATCGTGGGAGCGGCGGGTAGCCGTGCTGTCGCCGCGACGACGACGCAGTCCGACAGCAAGATCGCGGATGTGCTGCGCGTCCGAGAGTTGAATGTCGTCGATGGGAATGGCGTCACTCGCGTCAAGATCGGCGCGCCGCTGGCTCATGCGGTCGTCAACGGTCAGCAGAACAGGTCGCGAGGGGGTCGTCCCGAGGATACGATCTCGGGCATCCTGCTGTTCGACGTCGAAGGCGTTGAGCGGAGCGGATATGCAACGGTGGATCACGGCTATTCGAACGTCATGCTGACGTTGGACGACAAGAACAGGCAGCACGCGATGTTCATCGCCGAGCCGACAGGGGCAACGACGCTGCGCCTGTTCAACGCCGATACCAAGGACCGGGTCGACGTCGCCATCGATGAAGACGGGCCGTCCATCTCAATGGTGCGGCGAGGGAAGGAGATTTACCGCTTCCCGACGCAATGACGACATCGGGCGGTGGATACGGAGACGGGAAGGTCCGGGCAAAAGGGACGGCAGCTCTCGGTATAGCGGGCTGCCCGACAAATGGCCGCGAGCGAATGCAAGCGGAAGCAGCGTCACCCCGGCTTGAGACCGGGGTGACGGGGGCGTTGGCGTGGTGTGGCGAGGCGGGTGCGGGTGGGAGCGTGTTGCCCGGACTCGACCCACCCCCGGCCCCTCCCTGGTGGGGTGGCATGGAGGGGAGTAACGGCCCCTTTCGTTCGTGGAGGGAACAGTGGCCCCCGTCAGGACGGGAGGGGGTGGCCGCTCTACCAGGGCGGGGAGCCGTGCGGTCCTATACGTTGAAGCGGAAGAGCATGACGTCGCCGTCGTGGACGAGGTATTCCTTGCCCTCCTGACGGAGCTTGCCGGCGTCGCGGGCGCCGGTTTCGCCGTTGCAGGCGATGTAGTCGTCGTACGCGATCGTTTCGGCGCGGATGAAGCCGCGTTCGAAGTCGGTGTGGATCTCGCCCGCCGCCTGGGGGGCCTTGGCACCGCGGTGGACGGTCCAGGCGCGGGCTTCCTTGGGACCGACGGTGAAGAAGGTCAGGAGGCTCAAGAGCGTGTAGCCGGCGCGGATGACGCGGGCGAGGCCGGTTTCGGACAGGCCGAGTTCGGCGAGGAACTCGCCGCGGTCTTGCGGAGGCATGGTCGCGATCTCGGCCTCGATCGCGGCGGAGACGACCACCGCCTGCGCGCCCTCGGCCTGCGCCTTGGCGAAGACGCGGGCGGAGTGGGCGTTGCCCTCGGCCGCGTTCGCCTCCTCGACGTTGCAGACGTAGAGCACGGGCTTGGCGGTGAGGAGCTGCGCCTGCGCGAACAGGCGGGCTTCCTCGGGGTCCTTGGGGGTCGCGAGGCGGGCGGGCTTGCCGTCGCGAAGCAGGTCGAGCGCTTGCCCCAGGACGGCGGCGGCGGCCTTTGCCTCCTTGTCGCCCTGCTGGCCCTTCTTGACGAGGTTGGGGACGCGCTTTTCAAGCGATTCGAGGTCGGAGAGCATCAGCTCGGTCTCGACCGTCTCGGCGTCGGCGATCGGATCGACCTTGCCCTCGACGTGCGTCACGTCGCCGTCCTCGAAGCAGCGCAGGACGTGGACGATCGCGTCGACTTCCCGGATGTTGCCGAGGAACTGGTTGCCGAGACCCTCGCCCTTCGACGCGCCGCGGACGAGGCCGGCGATGTCGACGAAGGCGAGCTGGGTTTCGATGATCTTGGCCGAGCCGGCGATCGCGGCGAGCCTGTCCAGCCGCTCGTCGGGCACCGCGACGTTGCCGACATTGGGCTCGATCGTGCAGAACGGATAGTTCGCCGCCTGCGCCGCCGCGGTCTGCGTCAGCGCGTTGAAGAGGGTGGACTTGCCAACATTGGGCAGGCCCACGATGCCGCAGCGGAAACCCATGGGGATGCTTTCGTGGGATGGAGGATGCGGGCGGCCATAGAGGCGCGCGAGCCCGGATGCCAGAGGTGGTGAGGAGCGGGCCTTAACCGGCCGGCAACCACGATCGGACGATGGGATGGCAGTGACCCTCGTGCTCCCCATGACCGCCGCCGGCGTCGACCGTCGCTGGCGACCGCCGGCGGGGGCGGGGCCGGCGCTGGCGACGATCGCGGTGCTGGCGCTGCTGCTCGCGGGCGGGGTGGGCGGCGGCGCGATCGGGTGGGACCGTGAGCTGGATGGGAGCGTGGTCGGGCTCGCCGCCTTCTGGAGCGTGGGCACCGCGTTGCGCCGGTTCGCAAGCGCGCGTGCGGTCGAGCGGGTCGGGGCGGGGGTGCAGATGTTCGCCGCGTTCTTCGCGCTCGCGATCCTGGCGGCGCTGGTCGCGGCGTTGTTCGCGACGAGTGCGCGGCCCTATGCCGATGCCTGGCTGGCGGGGATGGACCGCGCGCTGGCACCGGGGTTCGACTGGCCCGCGACGATGCTGGCGCTGGGGCGGCATGGCTGGGCGATGCTGGCGCTGACCCATGCCTATGGCGCGTTGCAGTGGGAGCCGCTGGTGCTGCTGGTGCTGTTCTGCGCGACCGGGCGCGACGCGCGCGGCTGGCGGCTGCTGGCGGGGTGGTCGGGGGCGCTGCTGGTGTGCCTCGCGGTGTTTCCGTGGGTGCCGGGGCGGGGCGCGTACTCGTTCTTCGGGATCGGGGCGGGGGAGATGCCCGGCGTGGGGCTGGGGATCGCGTGGAGCGCGCCGGCGCTGTTGGAGGGTTTGCGGGACGGGTCGGTCGCGGTGCTGGGCCATGCGACGATGGACGGGATCGTCACCATGCCGAGCTTCCATGCGGCCGGCGCGGTGGTGCTGGGGTGCGCGGGATGGCAGGCGGGGCGGCTGCGCTGGCCGTTGACGGCGCTGAACGCAGGCATGCTGGTGGCGGCGGTGCCGATCGGGGGGCATTACCTGGTCGACGTGATCGCCGGGGTGGGGGTGGGCGTCGTTGCGGTGCTGGTGGCGGGGCGGTTCAGCGGTAGTTGAAGCTCACGCTGATCCGTTCGCCTTTTGCTGCATTGGCGACGACTTCGTGGCGTAGCCAGCTTTCCCAGAGCAGCACGTCGCCGGGTTGGGGCCGGACGGTGACAAAGGTGCGGCGTTCCTCGGGCGCGTCGGGGGTGCGGGGCGGGGCGGCCATCAGCATCGGCAGGCGCGGGTCCTCCAGCTTGAGCCCGCCCGCGCCCGGCGGCATCGCGAGATAGAGCGTCCCCGACACGGCGCTGTGCGGGTGGATGTGCGCGCCGTGGTGCCCGCCGGGGCGGAGCAGGTTGACCCAGAGGCTGTCGAGGCGGAGCTTGCGGCCGTTCAGGTCGAACAGGCACGCCTGCGCGAAGCGGGCGACGTGGCGGTCGAGGCGGCGCTTGAGGTCGGCGAAGGCGGGGTCGCGCTGCGGCAGGTCGCCCAGCGAGGCGTAGCTGGTATAGCCGCGATAGCCGTGCTCGCGGCTCCAGCGGCGGCCGGCGGTATCGTCCCGCGCCAACGCATGGACCGAGTGTTCGAGCTCGGCGAGGAGCGCGTCGTCGCCGAGCGGCTCCTGGTAGAGCAGGGTGGGGAAGAGTTCGCGGACCGGCATCGCCCTTATAAGGCGGGCCGGGCCGTTCGCGTCAACCGAGGACGCAGTACCCGGCCATCGCGCGGACCATCGCGGTCGCGGCGGCCGGCAACAGCAGCGTGCGGGCGGCGGCGGTGGCGGCGCCGATCCGGTCGTCGGCGACCAGCGCCCACAGGCCGAGCACCACCGCCTCGTCCTCCTCGACATTGGGGTGGCAGGGGCGCTGAAAGGTCAGCGTGTCGGTGGAGCCCTGATCCAGCGCGCGCATCGCCCGGTCGAACGCGGCCTGGCGGGCGTCCAGGCCGGTGCCGCGCGCCATCGCGCCCGCCGGATCGCCGGCCAGCGTCAGCGCATGGACCCAGGCGCGCATCGCGCCCAGCAGCAGGCGGGTGTCAGGATCGAGGGTGGCGACGGGTCGGTCGATCAGGGCGTACACGGACACTCCCTTCGCTAATGCGAATGCCTCTCATTACGATAGGGCGCGGAGCGAGTCAAGGCGGCTGGTCGTGTGGGTCGGGCGGGTGGGCTGCTTGCGCCGGCGTTATCCCCGATCACGCGTCGCACGTCCGGCGGTCGAAGAAGCGGGGCTTCGGCTCGAGGCCGGGGTGACGGGGGTCAGGCGGTAGTCCGCCCCGGCAGCGCGGCGTTGATCGCCCGGCGCTCGGCGGGGGAGGCGGTGCTCCAGCGGGCGATCTCGTCGAGCGTGCGCAGGCAGCCGTCGCACAGCCCATCGGTGCGGATGACGCAGATACCGACGCACGGGCTCGCCCAGGACTCTTGGGCGTCGGCGGGCTCGGGCGTGACGAGTTCGATCATGCCGGGATGGTGAGCGCGACCTGAAGGAAATCGGGGATCGGGCCGTTCCAGCCGCCGTCATCGGGGGCTTCGGCCTCGGGCCGGCGGCGGTCGTCGCCGCGGCGGGGGCGCTCGGGGCGCGAGTCGCGTTCGGAGCGGGGTTCGCGCTCGGGGCGTTCGGACCGCTCGGGCCGGGCTTCGCGCTCCGGGCGGTCGCGTTCGCGGCGGGGGCGGCGGGGAGCCCTGTCCTCCACGGCATCCTCCACGGCGGGTTCGGACTGGGCGGGTGCCTCCAGCCGGGCGATGGTCTGGCCGGTCAGCTTCTCGATGTTCTGGACGTTCTCGGCGTCATCGGGGGCGACAAAGGTGTAGGCGGTGCCGGTCGCCCCCGCGCGGCCGGTGCGGCCGATGCGGTGGACGTAGTCGTCCGGGTGCCAGGGCGCGTCGAAGTTGAAGACGTGGGATACGCCCTTGATGTCCAGCCCGCGCGCCGCGACGTCGGAGGCGACCAGGATGTTGATGTGCCCCGACTTGAACAGGTCGAGTTCGGCGAGACGCTGGGGCTGTTCCATGTCGCCATGGATCTCGCCCGAGCGGAAGCCGTGCTGCTTGAGGCTCTTGTTGAGCTCGCGCACCGTGGTCTTGCGGTTGCAGAAGATGATCGCGTTGGTCACCTCCTCCTGCCCGAGCAGCTGGCGCAGGCGACGCCGCTTCTCGAACGACTGCGCGGGCACCGGCACCAGCCACTGGGTGATGTTGATGTTGGTCGAGGCGGGGCGCGCGACCTCGATCTGCTTGGGATTGTCGAGGAACTTGTCCGCCAGCTTCTTGATCGGCGGCGGCATGGTGGCCGAGAACAGCAGCGTCTGGCGCGTCCTGGGCAGCTTGGTGCAGATCTCCTCGATATCGGGGATGAACCCCATGTCGAGCATCCGGTCCGCCTCGTCGATCACGAGGAGGTTGCACCCGGTCAGCAGGATGTTGCCGCGCCCGAACAGGTCCATGAGGCGGCCGGGCGTCGCGATCAGCACGTCAACGCCCTTTTCCAGCGCCTTGACCTGATCGCCCATCGACACGCCGCCGATCAGCAGCGCCATCGACAGCTTGTGGTTGCGGCCGTATTTCTCGAAGTTCTCCGCGACCTGCGCGGCGAGCTCGCGGGTGGGTTCGAGGATCAGGCTGCGCGGCATGCGGGCGCGGCTGCGGCCGTGCGCGAGGATGTCGATCATCGGCAGCACGAAGCTGGCGGTCTTGCCCGTCCCCGTCTGGGCGATGCCGATCAGGTCGCGCATCATCAGTACCGGCGGGATCGCGGCCGCCTGGATCGGGGTCGGCTCCGAATAGCCGGCGTCGGTGACGGCTTTCAGCAGTTCTTCGGACAGGCCGAGGTCGGCAAAGCTCATGGGTGCGCCCGGAAACGCCGCAAGCAGGTCTCGCGACAGGTTCGCGGGGGCTTTCCTATTTCAGGGGGAAAGTCAATGTTTCAGCGCGTCGGCGTCAACGTGCGGAACCGCTTGATCCGGCAGCCGGCGCCCGAGCGGACGCGGATCGCGTCACGGCCGGCGCAGACCCGGCCGTCGCCGGCCGGGCGGAGATAGAAGCCCGAATAGAAGTCCATCGGCCCGCAGTCGCCGTCGAGCCGCGCGCGCAGCCGGGTGCCGCCGACCAGCACGAGATCGACCTGCTCGCCGGTGATCGCCGCCCCCGCCAGCGAATTGGCCGCGACGCACTTGGGGCCGTCCGACTCCTTGTACCGGACGGGGGCGGGGATCGGCCGGCGCCCGACCGGGGCGACCGCCATGCGAGGCACCCGGATGATGACCCGCTGGTGGATGGTGAGCTGCGCCAGCTGCACGAGTTCCGGGTCCTCGGGCACTGCCGCGGCGGGGGCGGCGATCGCCGTGACGGCCAGGGGGAGCGACAGGCGGAGCATCGGCAGCCGAGCCCTAGCCGGCATCGTTGAACGGCGGATGAATTGGGATCGGTCCGCTGCCGCGCTGCTACAAGCCGGCGTCTGCCGCATGATGCGTCTTGGCGAGCGCCGACCGGATGCCTAGCTCGGTTGCATGACCCCCGCGCAATCCGCCTTTCTCCACGACATCGCGCCGCGCCTCGATCCTCGCGCGATCGTCACCGACCGGCAAGCGATCGCGCCGTGGCTGACCGACTGGCGCGGGCGGTTCCGGGGGGGCGCGCCGGCGCTGGTCCAGCCGGGGAGCACCGCGGAGGTGGCCGCGGTGGTCGCGGCGGCGGCGCGGCACCGGGTGCCGCTGGTGGCGCAGGGGGGTAACACCTCGATGGTCGGCGGCGCGACGCCGTCCGCGGACGGCGAGGGCGTGATCCTGTCGCTGAGGCGGATGGACAAGGTGCGGCGGATCGCGGCGGGCGGGCGGCTGGCGACGGTGGAGGCGGGGGTGGTGCTCGACGCGCTCCAGGCCGCCGCCGCCGAACATCGCCTGCGGCTGCCGCTGACGCTGGGGGCGCGGGGGTCGGCGACGATCGGGGGCCTCGTGTCGACCAACGCGGGGGGCACGCAGGTGCTGCGCCATGGCACGATGCGCGGGCTGGTCGCGGGGGTGGAGGCGGTGCTGGCGGACGGATCGGTCCACGACGGGACCGCGGCGCTGAAGAAGGACAATCGCGGCTACAGCCTCGACCAGCTGATGATCGGGGCGGAGGGGACGCTGGGGATCGTCACCGCCGCGACGCTGACGCTGGTTCCGGCGGTGGCGGTGCGCTGCGTCGCATGGGGCGCGCTCGACAGCCCGGCGGCGGCGCTGACGCTGCTGCGACGGTTCGAGGCGGCGGGGGACATGGTCGAGAGTTTCGAGCTTATCCCCGACGCGTCGCTCGCCGCGGCGCTCGCCTATCTGCCGCACGCGCGCGCGCCGGTGGCGGGGCGGCACCGCTGGCACGTCCTGGTCGAGGCGACCGCGGGCAGCGCCGACGGCGATCCCGCCGGGTGGACCGAGCGCGTGCTTGGGGCTGCGCTTTCGGACGGCCTCGTCGCCGATGCCGCGATCGCGCAGGACGAACGGCAGGCCGCCGCGTTCTGGGCGATCCGCGATTCGCTGTCCGCCGCGCACCGGGCGGAAGGGCCGGCGGTGCAGCACGATATCTCGGTGCCGGTCGAGGCGATGCCCGGCTTCCTGACCGGGGACGCCGCCGCGGTCGAGGCGCGCTTCCCCGGCACGCACGCGGGCGGGTTCGGGCATCTGGGCGACGGCAACGTCCACTTCCACGTCCGCGCGCCCGCCGGGGCCGACCCGGAGCGCTGGTATGCGCACGACGCCCCGGTCGTCACCCGCTTCGTCCACGACCGCGTCGTCGGCCTGGGCGGCTCGATCTCGGCGGAGCACGGCATCGGCCAGTTGAAGCGGGACGAGCTGGAACGGCTCGGCCCGCCCTCGCGCCTCAACGCGATGCGCGCGATCAAGGCGGCGATGGACCCGCTCGGCATCCTCAACCCCGGCAAGCTCATTGCCTTGGGGCCGGCGACCCCCTAGTCACCGGCGACAGGAGGGGCATCGGTCGCCCCGGTCGTCGACGGAGAGTTTACCCATGGCCAGCGCACCGCTGCCGCTGTTCTACAACGGGCTGGAGCCGCTTTCGAGCGAGCTGCACCCCGACCACAAGGTCCGCTCGCAGGAAGCCGCGCCGTTCCTCGCCACCCAGCACGCGGTGCCGATCACGGTGGACGAGTTCCCGCTGGTGCAGCGGTTCATGCCGATCGTGTTCTCGGTCGGCGACGACGCCATCCCGCTGGCGCTGATGGGGCTGAACGAGGGCGTCAACGTGTTCGTCGACGACGGCGGCAAGCTGCTGGAAACCAACTTCTACGTTCCTGCCTATGTCCGTCGCTATCCGTTCATGCTCGCCCGCCTGCGCCCCGACGCGCAGGAACTGAGCCTGTGCTTCGACCCCACCGCCGACGCGGTGGGCGCATTCGACGAGGGTGAGCCGCTGTTCGCGGGCGGCCAGCCGACCGAGGCGACCAAGGCGATCCTGGCGTTCAACGAAACCTTCGAACAGGCGGGCCAGCGCACCCAGGCGTTCATGGCCGAGCTGCGCGAACAGGGCCTGCTGATGGACGGCGAGGTGTCGATCCAGCCCGAGGGCGCGGCCCAGCCGTTCGTCTATCGCGGGTTCCAGATGGTCAACGAGGAAAAGCTCAACGACCTGCGCGGCGACCAGCTGCGCAAGATCATGAAGTCGGGGATGCTGCCGCTGCTCCACGCGCACCTGTTCAGCCTGGCGCTGATGCGCGAGGTGTTCGCGCGCCAGACCAGCCTCGGCAAGCAGCCGCAGCCGCAGCTGTCCGCCACCGTGAACTGACGCTCGTGACCGATCGCCGCCCCTCCACCCGGACCGAGCGCTACACCGACGTGGCGATCGCGTTCCACTGGTCGGTGGCGGTGCTGGTGGTCGCGAACCTCGCGATCGGCATCCTGCACGAATCGGTGCTGGGCTGGGCGTTCCCGGTCCACAAGGCGATCGGGATCACCGTGCTGGCGCTGACGATCGCGCGGGTGGCGTGGCGGCTGGGGCATCGCCCGCCGCCGCTGCCCGCGGACACCCCGCGCTGGCAGGCGGGGGTGGCGCACCTGACGCATTGGGGGCTGTACGCGCTGCTGCTCGCGATGCCGCTGTCGGGGTGGATCATGTCCTCGGGCGGGCCGCATCCCAGGCCGATCAGCTGGTTCGGATTGTTCCCCGTCCCGCACCTGCCGGTCGGCGAGGCGGCGGCGGACGCGGGGCACAGCGCGCACGGGGTGCTCGGCTGGCTGATGCTGGCGCTGGTCGCGCTGCATGTGGGGGCGGCGCTGTACCACCAGTTCGCGATGAAGGACCGGCTGCTCGCGCGGATGGGGGTGGGGGCGGCGTGAGGTAATCCTCCCCCCTCAGGAGGAGGTGGCAGCGTAGCTGACGGAGGGGGAGGAAGCCCTCGCGTCCGTTGGGCGTCCGCCCCCTCCGTCGCCTTCGGCGCCACCTCCCCCTGGGCGGGGGAGGATCAAGGAAGCGGCACTGCCCGGCTCTCCCGACCGCTGAAATCCCAACTTTTTTCAGGCCGGGCTTGAACCTTTGCGCGGGCTACCCATTTAGTGTCTGCGATGTCGTGTCCCCCCTTTCGCGGCATCGTACGGCGCGCTTTCAGCGCGCCTCCTCCCTGAACCTTGGCCACCTCGTGCGACTATCGCGCGGGGTGGTTTTTTATTCGGCGGCGATCGGAAGTGTAGGCATCGGGGTCGGCGCCATCGCCAGCGCCTCGTCCGCCAGCCCCGCCAGCACCGCCCGGACCAGCGCCGCGGTCCGCGCCAGGCCCGGGCCGGGCCCACTCAGGCTCGAGTCGAGGTAGAGCAAGCGGTCGAGTTCCAGCTGGATCGCATGTACCCCGCGCGCCGGCCGGGCGTGGCGGTCGATCAGGTGCCCGCCGGCATAGGGGGCGTTGAGCACCGCCTTGAGCCCATGCGCGCTCGCCGCCGCCTCCACCCGCGCGACCAGCCGCGCCGCCGCGCTCCGTCCGAAGCGGTCGCCGATCACCACGCGCGCAGGGTCGGGCGCGGGCAGCGGCGGCATCGAGTGGAGGTCGAGCAGCACCGCCACCCCGAACCGCGCCTGTGCCGCCGCCAGCGCCGCCGCCAGCGCCTCGTGATAGGGGCGGTGGTGCGCCGCGATCCGCCCGAGCACCTCCGCATCGGCGAAGCGCCGCCGCCACAGGTCGCCCGCCGCCCCCGCGCGTCGCGGCACCAGCCCGAGGCCGCTGCGCACCTTTGCCGAGCGGTGGGGCGTGGCGTGCGCGCGCGCGCCATCGTCGACCTGCGGGTCGCGCTCGTCCTCCGCGCGGTTCAGGTCGATCCAGGCGCGCGGGGTGTGCTGGATCAGCGTCGTCTCGGCGGTCCGCGCCGCCAGCGCCACCGCATCGACATGCCGGTCCTCCAGCACCGCAAGCGCCGCCGCCGGCACCCGGATCGCGGCGAGCAGCTCGGGCGGATAGGCGCGCCCGGCATGCGGCACCGACAGCACGACGGGGCTGGCGGGCGCGTCTGGCCCGAGGAGGTCGAAGCTCCGCATCCCGGCCACGCTATGCCGCCCCTCCACCCGGCGCAACGGGGAAGCGGGCGGGCGCGCAAGGTGCTGGAAATCTTAACCGCACATACCGTAAGCGGAGGTCCGCATCCAAGAGGAACGACGACCCATGATCCGCATCCTGCTGGCCGAGGACGACCAGGTCATGCGCGAATACCTCACGCGCGCGCTGGAGCGTTCGGGCTATCAGGTTGCTGCGGTGGACCGGGGAACGGAGGCGGTGCCGCTGCTCCACGCCGAGCGGTTCGACCTGCTGCTGACCGACATCGTCATGCCCGAGATGGACGGGATCGAGCTCGCCCAGCGCGCCGCCGAGATCGCGCCCGAGATGCGGGTGATGTTCATCACCGGCTTTGCCGCGGTGACGCTGAAGGCGGGCCGCGCGATGCCGCAGGCGCGCGTCCTGTCCAAGCCGTTTCACCTGCGCGACCTGGTACTGGAGGTCGACCGCATGTTCGCGATGGACCCGACCGGCAGCATCTGAAAACCGCTTGCGCGCATGGCGAGGCGCGGCTAGAGGCCCCGAACCCCGGAGGGCGTGTAGCTCAGTGGTAGAGCACTGTGTTGACATCGCAGGGGTCGCAAGTTCAATCCTTGCCACGCCCA
>Ga0325400_1001568_pt1 | contig 19028 bp, 19 predicted proteins | sample PopdelMetagenome_2_FD_205662 | JGI IMG/M metagenome (GOLD analysis project Ga0325400, IMG submission 205662) | Populus deltoides microbial communities from Bellville, Georgia, United States - Xylem-PdKOR-R1 | ecosystem: Host-associated > Plants > Phyllosphere > Stem > Wood/Secondary xylem...
ACAAACTATAACAACTACAAAATTATACATTCATACTACAAGTTTCTTTGACAAATAACAATTAAACAAGTACAAACATTAACAAAATACATATACTAAAACAATAAAATTCACAATTAAATATTAAAACTAAAAAGGATAGATTTACTTACAAAAAAATGATAAAATCTACAAGAAACGGATATTGTGACCACTTACAAGATATAAGAAACTTGAGTGCTCGTGTTGAGAATAGTGGAGTTTGGGATGGGTGTTTGGCTGCAATTTGGGAGGGGAGAGGTGGGATGGGAAAGAAGAAGAAGGAGAAACAGAGGAAGAGAGTGTCGGCAGATGGGGGTATATAATGGTTTTTTCCGACGGAATCACCGACGAAAGTATTCCGTCGGTGATGCCGTCGGTGAAAGCGCCACGTCACTATACGGCTATCTCAGTTTGAATCCCTCGGTAATTTCTGTTGGTAAAATCGGCTGACGTCACCATGCCGTTGCGTATTTCCAGACGAACTGTATACTCCGTCGACAAAACTGTCTGTATATACCGTCGGAAATTCCGTCGGTATATACCGACGGAAGTACCGACAGAATAAATCCGTCGGTATATACCGACAGATTTGGAGACGGAATTATTTCCGTCGGTAATTCCATTGCTTTTCTCCGGTTTTCTGGTAGTGAGTCAGCTGACACGTCGGCACATTGGGACCCACATTCCACGTCATCAGCTGCGAGCCGAGCTAAGCCAAGCCATTTTGGAGCCGAGTCAAGGCTCGAGCCAAGTAACAGGATCCAGTGTAGCTGATCCTACGTGCAACCGGATCTGAGATTGAATCTGGGCCACTCATCAGGCCAGAATTGTTTTGATCAAATTCTAGCTATCTGAAATGCGATTTGGATGATTTTAGACTTGTTTCCAGCTAATTTGATCATTCCGGATGCAATGGTATGGTCCGATCATTGAGATTTATGACCGAAAGTGGTGGTGGTGAATTATTAAAGAGAGATTGCCCGATCAAGAGGCATCTGAAGGTCATCACGGTGGTCGATGGAGATGAAGAAGAAGAAGAAGACTCATATGTTTACCCAATTACATGTGCTGAATTGATTAGTGAGAATTTTAATTGCCTTAAAGAAAGGCAAAATTGGGACACTCTAGACACCCAATTATGTGGACAATTAGAGGTGTAGAGTGAAAATTGAGAAAGATCAATGTTGACGAATCTAAGCACTGATAGTCTCACCAGATGTTAAGAAATCAAGTATTAAACCAGTATATTCCAGATCACTTGCAAAGGAAAGCCGCAACAAAGCTAGCAAATGATTGTATATACGGAAAGACAGTACGACGGATAGATATGGCCTAAGAAGTTCTGGCTAGGAGATTGGGTTTTAAGCGGGACCAGTGTGACCCCTCCAATCTTTCCTGGGAACTTTCTTAGTGGAAGGATTATCCATACGGTACTATTTTCATATATATAGCAGTTTGTAATGAAACGGTTGAAGACTAGCAAGACGACGGCACAAAGGAACAGTTGGGTTCCATATGTTCAAGGATCTGATGAAGTGGTGATTTCTCCAAAGAAGTTAGATTCTGTGACTGTGATTTCTCGAGAAGAGAATTGATGAAGACCTTGATAATGGAAGAGAAATACAGCAAGGGGATTAAGATTAGCACCCTATTTTGACTTGGATAGGTGTTGTGACAGGATGAGCTGTTGTCAAACATAAGCAAGGAATAGGGAGAAATCTGGAGAACAAAAATTGCACGAGGGCACACGGAGATTGTGCAGGAGTACCCGTAAGATCCAACGAGGTACTGAAATGAGACAATAGGTGCAAGGAGAAGAAGTGTTCCCAGATGAAGCTCAGAGCAGAGACTGTTAAAGTTTGTACAACAGGCGAAGACCGTTCCAATGCATGCAAGGATGGAAAAAGAGCTGTTGTAGAGGCACCTAATTGAGGGGGTGCAAACGCCTGTGATAAAAGGCGACCGCCTATGATGAAAGGCGAAGACACCAAAGAGAGTTGGTGTAGGTGGAGTTGTTAAGCACAATGATGAAAGGCGTAGAAGCAGGGGCTTAATTGCATAATTATTGAAATTTGGTGGTCAATTAGGGACTTGATTCAAACAATCTGAAATAAAGGACCAAACTGGAAAAGGCACTAAAATCAAGGGATCCAATTACAATTTATCCAGAGGGCTTGATTGCAAAATTGTAAGAACATCCAAAGACCAAATCAGAAATATCCATTTTGATAGGAAGACGACATTGTTTCAGAGTACTATTTCATCACCTTTCTTCATAGCCATTTCAGCAAACAGTAGAGCCATTTCAGCAACAAAAACAGCAGATTGCTTCAATTATGGGGAATGTTTCACGGCTACTATTCCTCTATGTCGCACGTGGGCAGCGTTGCGGCGAAAACATCCACCCTCAAATTCTATCTAGTGTGTGGCAAATGTGTGGAGACAAGGAATTCTTATCTTTTATTAATGGAAAAATGGAATGGGAGTCGCCACCTAGTATTTTGGTCACTAGGAACCCTAATTGGTCTCAGAGATCGGGTACGGGGACTGGTTGCGTTAAAGGAAGCTATTAGCACCCCAAATACGCCCTACCTAAGGTAAGCTGCATTGTTTTATTTTCTGATAAAATCTAAGGTCTTGTCGTGTTTTCTAGTTGTGGGTTCGTCTATGGTTTAAGAAAAGTCCTCCTCGGTAAGGAGATCCTTGTCTTATCGGGTAAAACATGACCGTTCTAACACTAACAAAAGCATTTAATATCCGGAATACGTCTTACGTATAAGGTCGTGCCCCCTTCCTCTTCTCTTTCTCTCCTGTGTTCTCTCTGTTTCGTCTTTTCTTTTTCTCTGCTTTTTCGTTTCTTATGCTCACCCTCTCCTCTGTTTTCGTCTCCCTCTTCTCCCCTCTCTGCTCGGTCCTTCTTCTGGATTTTATAGCCAGAGGATGCGTGCGTTATGGCATGCATATGGTAATGGCCGCGTGAGACATGCTCCCCTGAAACAGCTCCGCTATCTCTGCAAAAACGCTTCCCTGTTTCTTTATTTCCAGCCGTTTCTTTCCTTTTGAAGAAGACCATGAACAGTGCGCGCAATTCTTAATGAAACGGCGCCGTTTGCTGATTCAAAATGCATATTTCTGATTTGGTCATTGGATGTTTTTTGTAATTTTGTAATCAAACCCTCGGAAAAATTGTAATTAGACCCCTTGATTTTAACGCCTTTTCTAATTTAGTCCTTGGTTTTGGATTGTTTCAATTAGGTCCGTAATTGACCACCAAACTTCAATAATTATGCAATTAACCATATGATTTGACCAAATCAACTCTTCAAAATTATAATTAAACCCCAGAACTTTAATTTCTTCCAATAAAAGCTTAAATTGACTTGAAAATCAATTTTTTCTTGTAATCAAACCCTCCATAACTTCAATTAAACCTTAGATAAAATTTAATTAAGTCCATAAACATCTGATTTTAGACTTTTCTTTCTCAACTTGAATTTTATTTGTCAACAGGGCTCTTATCAATAAAAAATATACTGTTAAATTTCAACATTTTGCATTTTTGAACCTTCTCAACCAATTTTGTCCCTTTTGTTTTTAGCATTCCAGTCCTTTTCTCGCTCCTATTATTTTTGGGATTTCTTTCGAATATTTTTTGATATATTTTTTTTGTATTTTCTCATTTTTTTTTGTGGGAACCCAAAAATGGGTAACAACAGATGCCCCCTCTTTACAATGCTTACGAAGCAAAACATCATCAATGTCTTGCATAGTAAGCTAGTAAAGAAAAAGAAAAAGAAAATGATCTCATTATCTTGGGCGATATGTCCTTTTTGATGAAAATTGGTCTACTTTCACGGGTGACCTACCCACACACACTCACTCGGTTTATTTTCATGGGCAACCTACCCTCAAACTCATAGTGGTCTATTTTCACGGGCGACCTGCCCACACATGATCATCCTGGTCTATTTTCAGGGGTGACCGACCCACACACTCACACTGGTCTATTTTCATGGGCGACCTGCCCACACATGTTCATCGTTGTCTAACTTCATGGGCGACCTGCCCTTCCACTCACATTGATCTATTTTCACGGGCGACCTACCCACACATGCTCATCCAGGTCTATTTTCAGGGGCGACCGGCCCACATGGTCTATTTTCATGGGCGACCTGCCCTTCCACTCATACTGATCTATTTTCACGGGCGACCTACCCACACATGCTCATCCTGGTCTATTTTCAGGGGCGACCGACCCACATGGTTTATTTTCACGGGCGACCTACCCACACATGCTCATCCTGGTCTATTTTCAAGGGCGACCGGCCCACATGGTCTATTTTCATGGGCGACCTGCCCTTCCACTCACACTATTCTATTTTCACGAGCGACCTACCCACACATGCTCATCCTGGTCTATTTTCAGGGGCGACCTGCCCACACTTCATCCTGGTCTATTTTCAGGGGCGACCGGCCCACATGGTCTATTTTCATGGGCGACCTGCCCTTTCACTCACACTGATCTATTTTCACGGGCGACCTACCCACACATGCTCATCCTGGTCTATTTTCAGGGGCGACCGACCCACACACTCACATGGTCTATTTTCTTGGGCGACCTGCCCTTACACTCATATTGGTTTTTTCTTTCTTTCTTTCTTTCTTTTTTTGAAAATTTCCTAATGGTAGGGTTCTTCTCACTTTTCTTTCCGTTCCAGGGTCACAAACATGATTCTCTGTTATCATCAGCTCAATGATTCTTTTTTTTTTCTCTTTTTTTTGAGGATGTTCCTATAACAAATAAAAATATGTGTGCAATGCTTTGAGGTTAGATGACATGCATGCATCCTTACCTGATTTGAAATATAGGTCCCCCCTTTTTAATGTTCCATCGTCATAAGGTGCCTTTGTTTGCTAACCAAAGCCTTCTTTACTCTTTCCATGTACTGGCCCGTTCATGTGCTAGTCATCCACTCCATTGTAAATGCAGCGCCTATCCTAGGTTGTCTTCGATGATTACTGGTTTCACTGTTTATCAAGCTTGACAATGCCCCTCAAGTGTGGTGTTGCTTAATTCATCATGAAGGAGCTCAACAAATCATTTCATCCCCTGGATTCTTTCGAGAATCGTTCTTTGATTAGCTGTGTGCATCCTACCAGCACTCATCAAGAGGTTTTCTAGTGTTGTCCTCATTTTTAAATTGCTAATCATCCATTGACTTGCCTCTAGTGCTCATTCATCTGATTATCTTCCTTTCAACACCATTGTCGTCAACTTCACATCTTCATCATTTAATCATCATTTTTTTATTCCCCCTAGGTGATCTGAATACTGCTTGTTTTTCCTTCTCAAGTCCACTGTATTGCCCCCAGCTGCTCAAGTTTTTAAGAAGTGTCGAGAAGTATTGATGTCACTTCTGTCAAGATTTTACAAACTCGATTGGTGCTCTTTTTGTTTGACAATCTTTTTTTTGTTCGGGAATCAACTCTCATATTTCAAAGATCATGTCTATTTCAAAGTCTAATTGTTGAAATGAAATCAGAGAGATGTCAGTTTTTTTTTCAAGTATTTTTGAAATTCAAGTTTCTTTGGTCAAAGGCCCAACATACATCATTCAATACATTAGTCCTTTGATTATCTTGTATTTTGAAAACAGAAATTGACTCATCAAAAGATTAAAATGGCTTTTTTCCATGGTTCTTTATGTCAATTTTAATCTCTGATCTTGGGTATATCATTTGATGGTCTGTGATGAGGTGACCTTCTGTGAATTTCAAGAAACAAGATGCTCAAGTCAGAACTCGGGCTTTTATCAAGAAAGGTGTTTTTTTTTAAGCACTTATTTTATCAGCATGCATAATAACAAGTAACTTAAAACATGAAGCCACGACTCTTATGGAAAAACTCTTCAAGCTTTGAGAGTGTCATTTATCGGTTCAAATCGCTTACTTGATTAAAAAGGGCTTTTAAAAAGCACGTAATGTAGGCTATGGTTTATGGATATGAAAGAAAGGAATTTTACAGGCTCAAAAGGTGTTTGAGAGCTTCAAAAACCTAGGATCAACATCAATTATTCATCATTTCTCTTTCTCTTATTGTGTTTATAAAGAAAACGACATATAACCTTATTAACCTCAAATATCAGAATTCTCTTAATATATGTCAGAATGCAAATCCAACTTTTTCTTTGATGAATAACCAATCTCAATCATCTGTTAACATCAGGAGTTTTATCATGGATGCCAAAAGTCATGTTTATAGCCCAGATTTTTTTTTTTTTACTTTTGACATTTGTTGTGAAACTTCTTTTGTCTTTCCTAAACTTAATAGACATTCTCCTTCCTTTATCTTTGACCTGCCTTTAAGTGTAAGCAATTTTCTTCTTTTTTTTTTCTTTTTTTTAATGGCTTTCACATAGCCTTTCTCACAGTTTGTTTTTTTTTTAACATGCCCCTAGTCTAAGTCTTCTTTCTTTTATCTCTCTCTCAAATGTTGGACTTTTATTCTAAGCCTTTCCTTTCACTTTTGTCTTCTCTTATTTGCCCCCAGTGTGGGGTGTGATCCTTGTCAGGGTTTCTTTTGAAAAGAATATTCTATCAGGCTCAAAATGGGATTGCAAATGATATATTTCCAGTATTGCGAAAGGATAAAACAAAGATGACCTTTTCTCATTTCAAGCAAGAACGGTGTGAACTGATAAATTTTGACCTCGTCCAGTGTAATGATTTGGACTTGCAAGAACCTTGATTCGCGAGTCCATAACTACTGAATTCATTACATATCATCATGCATACTGCTAAAACTTAGCTACATGGTGGGTGATTTAGTTTCATGTGTGAGCTCAAAATTTGTTTGGTCACCCCATATCATTTTAACAAGCGTCGAGTTATTTCTGAAATCAAAATACTTTTAATCTTTCTAGGTTGATTAGCCTTAATTGCATGTTGGAGTTTGATCTAAATATTTTGTCAAAAATGAAATGCTAAACATCTCCTAACTTCAGAACAACAAAGAGACAAATAAAAAACATGTTTTGTTAAAGAATGAGATGTGATCCCAAAACAAAATGCAAAATGACACAATTCCATAACAATATAATTGACAATTCATCGCCATTCATGGACCAGTTTTCTTAGCAAGCATTTTCGATCACTTGTCATTCTGAAGATGTTCGGGGGATAATATAGCCAATGACATCACCTTTTACAAACTTAACTTGCCTCTTGCTCATCCACCTCCAGAGTAATCTCTCATCATTGTTCTGGAATCCATGGTAGAACCTTCAATCTTTCCCCTCTTCATAGCTTGTTCAATTCTTTCAGCAATCCTCACAACTTCATGGAAATGTTGAGCTGAGCTTCCTATTAAATGCTCATAATAAGGGGATTGAAAGGTGTTGGCAAACAACATCACCATTTCTGTATCTATCAGTGGAGGTTGAAGATATGTTGCCTTATCTCGCCATCTGTGCGCGTATGCCAACATATGTTCAACCTCCACTGATAGATACAGAAATAGTGATGTTGTTTGCCAACACCTTTCAATTCCCTTATTATGCGCATTTAATAGGAAGCTCGGCTCAACATTTCCGTGAAGTGGTGTGGATTGCTCAAAGAATTGAACAAGCTATAAAGAGGGGAAAGATTGAAGGTTCTATCATCGATTACAGAACAATGATGAGAGATGACTCTGGAGGTGGATGAGCAAGAGGCAAGTTGAGTTTGTGAAAGGTGATGTCATTGGCTATATTGTCCCCCGAACATCTTCATAATGACAAGTGATTGAAAATGCTTGCTAAGAAAGCTGGTCTAAGAATGGCAATGAATTGTCAATTATATTGTTATGGAATTTTGTCATTTTGCATTTTGTTTTGGGATCACATCTCATTCTTTAACGAAACATGTCTTTTATTTATCTCTTTGTTTTCCTAAAGTCAGGAGATGTTTAGCATTTAATTTTTGACAAAATATTTTGATCAAACTCCAACATGCAATTAAGATAAATTTTGAGCTCACACATGAAACTGAATCACCCACCATGTAGCTAAGTTTTAGCAGTATGCATAATGATATGTAATGGGTTCAGTAGTTATGGACTCGCGAATCAAGGTTCTTGCAAGTCCAAATCATTACAGTGGACAAGGTCAAAATTTATCGGTTCACACCGTCCTTGCTTGAAATGAGAAAAGGCCATCTTTGTTTTATCATTTCACAATACTGGAAATATATCATTTGCAATCCCATTTTGAGCCTGATAGAATATTCTTTTCAAAAAAAACCCTGACGAGGATCACACCCCACACTAGGGGCAAATAAGAGAAGATAAAAGTGAAAGCGAGGGCTTAGAACAAAAGTCCAACATTTGAGAGAGAGCTAAAAGAAAGAAGACCTAGACTGGGGGCATGTTAAAAAAAAATTGTGAGAAAGGCTATGTGAAAGCCATTAAAAAAAAAAGAAAAAGAAAATTGCCTACACTTAAAGGCAGGTCAAAGATAAAGGAAGGAGAATACCTATTAAGTTTAGGAAAGACAAAAGAAGTTTCACAACAAATGTCGAAAGTCGATAACAAAAAAAAAATCTGGGCTGCAAACATGACTTTTGGCATCCATGATAAAACTCCTGATATTATCAGATGATTGAGATTGGTTATTCATCAAAGAAAAAGTTGGATTTGCATTCTGACATATGTTAAGAGAATTCTGATATTTGAGGTTAATAAGGTTATATGTCGTTTTCTCTACAAAGACAACAAGAGAAAGAAAAATGATGAATAATTGGTGTTGATCCTACATTTTTGAAGCCCTCAAACAAATTTTGAGCCTGTAAAATTCCTTGCTTTCATAGCCATAAACCATAGCCTACATTACGTGCTTTTACAAGCCCTTTTTAATCAAGTAAGCAATTTGAACCGATAAATGGTGCTCTCAAAGCTTGAAGAGTTTTTCCATAAAAGTCGTGGCTTCATGGATTAAGTTACTTGTTATTTTGCATGCTAATAAAATAAGTGCTAAAAAAAACAACCTTTCTTGATAAAGCCTAAGTTCTGACTTTAACATCTTGTTTTTGAAATTCACAAAAAGGTCACCTCATCACAGACTATCAAAAGATATACCCAGGATCAGAGATTAAAATTAACACAAAGAACCATGGAAAAAAGCCATTTTAATCTTTCGACGAGTCAATTTCTCTTTTCAAAATACAAGATAATCAAAGAACTATATATATTGAATGACGTGTGTTGGCCTTTGACCAAATAAGTGAATTTCAAAAATTTCATTTCAAGAATTTGAATTTAAATAGACATGATCTTTGAAGTATGAGAGTTGATTCCCGAACAAGAAAGATTGTCAAGCAAGAAGAGTATCGATCGAGTTTGCAAAATCCTTGACATAAGCGACATCAATACTTCTCGACACTTTTTGAAAAAAAAGTTGAGCAGTCGGGGGCAATACAGTGGACCCTAAAAAGGAAAAAAAACAGTATTCAGATCAGCTAGGAGGCAATAAAAAAATGATTAAATGATGAATTGGTGAACTGAGGACAATGGAGTTCAAAGAAAGATAATCAGATGAACGAGCGTTGAAGGCAAGTCAATGGCTGATTAGCAATCTAAGATGAGGGCGACACTAGAAAACCTCTTGATGAGTGCTGGTGATTCACACAACTAATCAAAGAACGATTCTCGAGAGAATCCAGGAGATGAAGGATTTGTTAAGCTCCTTCATGATGAATTAAGCAACACCACACTTGGGGGGCATTGTCAAGCTTGATAAACAGTGAAACCAATAATCATCGAAGACAGCCTAGTTTAGACACTACATTTACAGTGGAGTGGATAACTAGCACATGAACGGGCCAGTACATAGAAAGAGCAAAGAAGGCTTTGGTTAACAAACAAAGACACCATATGACGATAGAACATCAAAGAGGGGGGGACCTATATTTCAAATCAGGTGTGTGTGTGTGTGTGTATAGAAAAATTATATTTTTTAATCCAATATAATATGCACGTAATCTAATATTGAAATAACATGCACACTCTATAATATTGGATATATAATCCAATATATATATATCAAGAGATTATATTAAGTTGGTCATCTAGTGAAAAAGTTACACAGCAAAGGAAATAAAAATAAAGTAACATGTTTGAGAATTATATTCGCCTATACTAGTGTAGATATTGTTCAAAGAATGGATCTAAGCAGCTACTTTATGAAAGAATAGACAAAGAAAATATTATTAATCCGGGTAGATTTTCTTAAAGATGAATTTGTTCCTTACTTGAGTTAAATTAATTGAGCCAAACAAGCCAGACTATCTCATAGAATAATCCTTGCCACACCCTTAATTTGTTGAGATTTACCGTACTAAACCTTGCTGATGGTGAAATAGATTGTCCAAGGATTGAGGAATACATCATGAAAGACCCCACCAATTTGCTATTCTATTCTAGAAATTCCAAGAAACGAAACGTTAAAAGAGTATATGAGATGTTGTTTCTGAACCAAAATTACAAAAGGGACATGGGTCTTCCTGTAGTGGAATATTTTTTCTTTGAGCTAAGAAGCAAATACATAACATCTTGTGCATGCCAGATCATAGAAGCATCTCGCTTTTTTTTAGGAGAAACTATTATGATTTTAGCTGTTTTTTGTAATTCAATAAATTCCTATCAGTTAGGAAGACTGTTGGTTTTTTTTTTTCTTATTCATTAGGAAACCCCCGATTATCAAGTGCTGTTAATTGTGGGAATAGATGTCGCTTTATTTTCTAACTTTCAGTTATTTACATTTTGTATTTAACTGGACTTCATGTCAATGAATGATACTGCATAATTTCCCTTTACTCATTCTCCAAATTTAATTTTACAACAAGTGGTATCAAAGCCTCCCACTAGGGCTTGATTTGAAAAAGCAGCAGCTTTCATTCTTGTCGCAGCAAGATATTCAATGGCTTCTGAAAACAACTTTGTACAACCTGCGATTCCACGCTTCAATGGTCATTATGATCATTAGAGTATGTTGATGGAAAATTTTCTGCGATCCAAGGAATACTGGACTCTCGTGGAAACCGGCATTGTTGAGCCTGCTAGTGAGATTATTTTGACAGAAGCACAAAGACAAATGTTGGAGGATCAGAGATTGAAGGATTTGAAGACAAAGAATTATTTGTTTCAAGCAATAGATCGTGCCATTCTCGAAACCATTCTAAAGAAGGACATTGCTAAAGACATCTGGGATTCGATGAAGAAGAAGTACCAAGACACTACACGAGTGAAACGTGCACAACTCCAAGCTCTTCGCAAAGAGTTTGAAATTCTTCACATGAAGGAAGGAGAGTCAATTAATGATTACTTTGCAAGAACATTGTCAATTGCAAACAAAATGCGCATTCATGGAGAGAGTTTGGAAGATGTTGCAGTCATTGAAAAAATTCTTCGCTCAATGACGCACAAATTTGATTATGTGGTGTGTGCCATTGAAGAATCAAATGACATTGATAGTCTTTCGATTGATGTGTTGCAAAGCTCATTGTTAGTTCATGAGCAGAGGATGACCAAATATGCTGTGGAGGAGCAAGCCTTGAAGGTCACTACTTATGAAGGAACTACTTCTCTAGGAAGAGGTAGAGGACTTGGGGGATTTCGAGGAAGAGGCACAGGCAAAGGCAGGGGACGCCAACTTCTCTACAATCAAGGAGTACAATTTAATAAGGCGAGTGCGGAATGTTACCATTGTCACAAGCTTGGCCACTATCAGTACGAAAGCCCTGACAAAGAGAAGGAAACCAAGGTAAATTTTGCTAAGACTGAAGGAGAAATGCTCTTGATGGCTTACATCGACAAGAAGGAGAATTCATCAGGTGATACTTGGTATTTAGATTCGGGTTGCAGCAACCACATGTGTGGAAACAAGTCTTTGTTTTATGACTTGGATGAAACATTTAGAGAAACTGTGAAACTTGGGAACAACTCCTACATGTCTGTCATGGGGATAGGGGATATCAAATTCCATATGAAAAACAACATTGTGCAGACAATTACTAGTGTGTTTTATGTCCCAGATTGAAAAGTAATCTCATCAGTATGGGCCAACTGCAAGAGAGGGGTTATATCATCATCATCCAACAAAGCCGGTGTCAAATTCATCATTCATAGAAGGGCCTAATAGCATAAGCAAAAATGACAACCAATCGTATGTTCCCTCTGCACATTCAGGAGGACGTCCAGAAGTGTCTCTCAACAAAAGTGCAAGATTCAACATGGCTGTGGCACCTTCGTTATGGTCATTTGAGTTTCAAAGGCTTGAAAACCTTACATGAGAAAAACATGGTGGAAGGACTGCCTAAAATTAATTGTCCCACAGAAATGTGTGAAGATTGTATTGTTGGTAAATAACATCGTGATTCTTTCCCGCAAGGAAAAGCATGGAGAGCTGAGCAAATCTTATAGTTGGTTCATTCAGACATTTGTAGACCAATCAATCCAACATCGAAGGGAAACAAAAGGTACTTCATTACCTTTATTGATGATTATAGTCGAAAAACATGGGTTTATTTCTTGCAAGATAAATCTGAAGCTTTTATTATTTTTAAAAGCTTTAAGGCTCGTGTCGAAAAGGAATTTGGCAAGTATATCTAGACCTTTCGTACGGATCGTGGTCGTGAATTTAACTAACATAATTTTGCAAGTTTTTGTGAATTCAATGGAATACGCAGGCAACTTACTGCTGCATACACACCGCAACAAAATGGTGTGGCAGAAAAAAAGAATCAGACGATTATGAACATGGTACGAAGCATGTTGGTAAAAAAAGGTATTCCAAAGACTTTTTAGCCAGAAGCAGTCAATTGGAGTGTTCATATACTCAACCGAAGTCCTACCCTTGCTCTAAAAAACATAACGCCACAAGAAGCTCGGAGTAAAGTCAGGCCATCAGTTAATCACTTCAGAATCTTTGGGTGTATAGCATATGCATATGTTCCAGATAAAAGGAGAACAGCTTGATGATAAAAGTGTGAAGTGTGTCTTTATTGGGATTAGTGAAGAATCCACGGTATACAGGTTATATAATCCCATTACCAAGAAAATAATCATTAGCCGAGACGTTCTGTTTGATGAAGAAAACACATGGGACTGGAGCAGTACCAAACAACAACAAAGTTTAATTGATCTAGAGGAAGTTGGAGGAGAAATTAAACAGCCATTGCAATCTCCTCTTGAAAGTCAGGAGCCTGAATCACAATTGCAGCTTCCTAGTCAGTCCCTTGGAGAAGTCTCACCAATGTTCTCAGCAAGTGCTTCAATTTCAAATGAAAATCAGGCGTCTAACTCTGAACCACAACGGCAAAGGAAAAGACCATCTTGGATGATAGATTATGTGAGTGGAGATGAATTATCTGATGAAGATACTACTGCTTATTTTGCTTTATTCGCAGGCTCTGATCCTATGTTTTTTTACAGAAATAGTGAAAGAAGAAAAGTGGAAAAGAGCCATGGATGCAGAGATCCAAGCTATAGAGAAGAATGAGACTTGGGAGTTAACCGATCTTCCTGAAGGACAAAAAATCATTGGTGTAAAGTGGATTTATAAGACAAAGCTGAATGAAAAGGGAGAAATTGACAAGTTCAAAGCAAGGCTGGTTATGAAAGGCTACAATCAAGAGTATGGAGTTGATTATCAAGAGATTTTTGCACCTGTTGCAAGATAACATACAATTCGGCTGGTTGTTTCATTAGCTGCACAAAACTCATGGCCTATTTTCCAACTTGATGTGAAATCGGCCTTCCTTAATGGTGAACTAATTGAGCAAGTTTACATTAAGCAACCCCCTGGTTATGTGATAAAAGGTGATGAACATAAGGTTTATAAATTGAAGAAGGCTTTATATGGACTGAAACAGGCACCTCGAGCCTGGTACAGTTGTATAGAAGCATACTTTGAAAAGGCAGGTTTCAACAAATGTCCATATGAGCACTCTATTCATCAAGTCTAGAGAAGGAGGTAAAATTCTGATAGTTTGCATATATGTTGATGATCTTATTTTCACGGGCAATTATGAGGCTATGTTTGTTGATTTTAAGAATTCTATGATGGCTGATTTTGACATGACTGATTTGGAAAAGATGAAATATTTTCTTGGTATAGAAATAGCACAAACAGCTACCGGATTTTTTATTGGGCAAAAGAAATATACTCAAGAGGTTTTGGAAAGGTTTCATATGGAGAATTGTAATCCAGTTGGGACTCCAACTGAACCAGGATTGAAGCTCTCAAGAGATCTTAATGGAGAGAGGGTTGATAGTACTTACTTCAAACAAATTGTTGGAAGTTTAATATATTTGACAGCCACCCTACCTGATATTATGTATGCAGTGTGTCTGATTAGCAGGTATATGGAAAAACCAACAGAGCTGCATCTCAAAGCTGCTAAAAAAGTGTTTCGTTACTTGAAAGGAACCACAGATTTCAGTATTTTCTACAAGAAAAATGAAGGATCTATTCTGTCTCGTTTCACTGACAGCAATTATGCTGGTGATTTGGACGATAGGTGAAGTACATCAGGCCATGTGTTTAAGATGGGTTCAGGTGCCATATCATGGGCATCAAAAAAACAACAAGTTGTTACACTGTCCACAACTGAAGCAGAGTTCGTAGCTGCAGCGACTTCTGCATGTCAAGCAATTTGGTTGAGAAGGATTCTTGAAGAATTATAGTTTTATCAACATGAGCCTACTATGATTCATTGTGATAATAGTTCAACTATCAAACTCTCTAGGAATCCAGTTTTACATGGAAGAAGTAAGCATATAGATGTGAGGTACAATTTTCTTCGTTATCTTGTAACTGAAAAAATCATTAATCTGGTTCATTGTCGAAGTGAAGACCAAGTTGCAGATATCCTGACTAAATCTCTAAAGCTGAAAGCATTTGAGAAGTTACGTGGATTGCTTGGAGTATGTTCAAATCCTTTCTTTAAACTGACTGCATAGATAGCATTCAATTTAAGGGAGGGAGTTAAGATTTTAGCCGTTTTTTGTAATTCAATAAATTCCTATCAGTTAGGAATACTGTTGGTTTTTTTTTTCTTCTTATTCATTAGGAAACCCCCGATTATTAAGTGCTATTAATTGTGGGAATAGATGTCGCTTTATTTTCTAGCTTTCAGTTACTTACATTTTGTATTTAACTGGACTTCATGTCAATGAATGATACTGCATAATTTCCCTTTACTCATTCTGCAAACTTAATTTTACAACAAAAACACCCATCCAAATGGCTATAGTGCATGGTTTAAAACTTCTGTATAGGAGTCGGTCTAAGATGATGGAGCATAACTTGACCGTGTAAAAACCCTTGCTATGTTAACTCTTTTAGGAGTTAGTTTAATTCCCTTTTTTTTATCATAATGTAAGTATGTATTAAAATCAAAAGGAACCGTTCTGGTTAACCAGCAAGTTCATAAACATGTATAAGATATACAAGAGCAGAATAAGGAACAGAGTCCCATCATAATAGAACTAGAGAAATATGATAACAAAAGAGGGAACATGCTCCCATAAAAGACTAGTCATGCAAGGCCCAAAACAAGTGAGTAGCAATGATTAAGAAAGAAATCTAACAAGGTTTGCAGAAGTTAAAATTAACCCAACCAACATCACAAGCCAAAGAAAAGCATCTTACAGCAGCAAACAACTAGCTATAAAATCAAGACCATAGAGCAACTAGCAAACCAATCTAAGCATAGGGAAGCCTAATTACACAAGAAGAAGCTGGTACCAGGCAAAAAAGCATCCCAAAATCCCAAAGCAAGGAATAATGGATATGTAAAGAACCTTGTCTTGAACATCTATTTTTCACAATGGAATTTTACCTTTTTGGAAGCGGTGTTAATTCTTGAGTATTGTTTTTCTTAATGACATCAATTTCATCATTCAAGGCCTTTTGCCACTTTATTTCCTTAATGACATCTTCAGAAGTCATGGGATCATGATATGACAATAGAGCAAAATAAGTAAGTAGATTATCAGATTGTTTAATTCCAATTACCTCATAAACACTTATCAATATAGGCCATTTTCTGAAATGTTGTGATCATTGATCATTATTTGCTGATATTTTAAGTGAGCTTTGATCTACTAGTTATGGTACATCTTTCATAGGCTTCTCCTTTTTCTCATGATTAAGTTTTTTCTTTTATAAAACAACTTGTTCCAACTCTTTTTCTGCTTTTTCTCTAAGTGAAGAAATATGTTGAAGCTCTCTTCTTTTCTCTAGCTCAAAGGTTGTCTATTTATCCCTTAAATAGCTTTTTATCTCTTTGCACCTTTTATCAAAACTATCCTCTAATTCTCTCTTTTGCATATCCATTCCTAACAAGAAGTCTGTCTGTTTCTTTTGAATCTTTTTGAACCATTCAGAGTGTTCTTTCTCCATTTTATTCATGAGACCTTCACGTTCATGGTTAAGTGACTCAACATCAAGCTTATATTGATCTCGTATTACTTTCTTCTCTAGTTTAAGGTTATAATGCTCATCTTTAAGCAATCTAAAAACAACTTCTCTCTCTTCAGCTACATGTTCGACTTTCTTTCTTAGCTTTTATTTTTCTTTATTAATCAAGTCCTACTCAGTTTCAGAAATTCCCTTCTGATTTTTCTTGTTTATATAACTTGCCCTCAATAAAGAAACTTCTTCTTCCTTTTCTATAAAATTAGATCTTCCACCACCATTCCTATTCAAATTAGTTTTACATTCTAGTTTATATTGTTCATACTTGTGACACCTGGAGCATTCAACCTTAGATTTTTCTAAGGGTTTTGGCTTGTAAAATTTTGAATGATTGTAGTCATATTATTTTCCTCTTCTTTAAGAATTAGAAGATTGATTATCTTTAAATTTCTGATGTGTTGAAAATTTACCATTATTGTTTGTTTGTGCTCCCTCCTACTCCTTGTCCACCTCTTTGTGAGATAGAAAAACAATTATTAGAATATAAAACTTGTAAAGCTTGCTCCTTATTGTCTTGTTGATTCAACTTTTGCTTATGATTTAGTAAGTAACTTTGCAATTCATCAATGGAAAGTTCATCAATATCCTCAGCTTCCTCTATTGTACACATAAAAAAATTTAATTTTGGTGTTAACAGTCATAGAATTTTCTCGATGATGGTAATATTCTTTGTTTTATCTTTATGGATTCGCTTCTTGTTATCAATTGCCATCATTCTTGAAAAATAGTTTGTGACTGACTCTCCTATATTCATCTTAAGCAATTCAAATTCTGATTAAAGTGCTTAAAGTTGTTGTCTATTTGCTCTAGTTGTTTCTTGGTACTTCTTTCTCATTGAATCCCAAATATCCTTAGAGGTTTCCTTACAAAGAATGGTTTTGAAAATTGATAGATCAATTGATTGGAAAGAATAATTATTTACCTTGAAATCTTTCATTACCAGAAATTCGCTTAATACCAATGGAATTACCGATGGTCTAATTCTGTCGGTAATTTGAGGTCACATTTACCGACTGAATTTTCTCCATCCGTCATTCCACCGGTATATACCGACGGACACATTTGGTCGGTATTTACCGATGGAATGACAGAATATTCGGAATAAAAAAAGGGTGGTTCACTAACATGGAAGTTTTTGGGGTGATTTTACCGATGAAATCACCGAGAGATTCAAAACTGCAGCTCCGTACAGTGATGTGACCGATTCACCGTGTAACATGCCGACGAAATCACCGAGGGATTCAAAGCGAAATTTCCGTACAGTGAGGCACCCTGTTTACCGTCAGAATAACCGACAAAATCACATATGGAATAATTATGTCGGTGAATCCATCGGTAAAAGTTAATAAATGCCCATTCTGCTGACTCTCTCCTCCTGTATTTCTCTCCTTCTTCTTTCAAATCCCAACTCTCCCCTACTGCAAACAACCACCCCCCAAAAAAACTCTCCCTCTTCTCAGCACAACAAGTCATATTTCTTGAAGTTTTATGGTCACAGCATCCGTGTTCTGATTTACCGACGGATTTTATCAGTTTTCGTAAGTAATTCTATCTTCTAAAATTTTAACATTTAAATGACAATTTTATTGCTTTTTTAGTATATGTATTTTGTTAGTATATGTACATGTTTTATTGTTATTTCTCAAACAAACTTGTAATATATGAATGTATAATTTTATACTTGTTATGGTTTGTTTTAGATTTTGTAAAATTGTATTTGTTTGTAAATTGTTGAAACTTTATTGAATTATTGAATTACATGTGTTGTTTTGAAATAATTAATAGCTTGTTTAACGGGTCCGTTTTAATTTTTATCAATGGTATTGCGGAGTTGTGATTTCCGTAAATTTATATGTATTAATTTATATGGACGTTGATAATTGATAATAAATATTTAATATTTATGAGAAGTTGTAAATGGTTTGTTGGATAATTTCGAGGTAAATCAATATTTTTGCAAATTTATTTACCTGACATAGTTAATTAATACATATTGTCATCATAATTTTATAGAGGTTCGATAGAAGTCATGGATGATCGTTCATAGATGTATTGAGATTCACCCCAAGGATTGTGGAGGATGGATTATTGTAACGGGGTTCAGGGTTTTATTAATTTCGCAACATCTATTCCTAGAAATTTTACCGGAGGTGGTATTAGGTGTCCATGCAGGAAGTTTCAAAATAAAAAGTATCTGCATCAAGATGTTGTAATGATGCATCTTCTACACAAAGGGTTTATGGAGAATTACCGGTGTTGGTATGCACACAGAGAAGTATTTGTTAGTAAGAAGAGAATGGGAGAAAGGGTGTTGGGTCAACTTCTAGTGCTAGCAACGTGCATGAAGCAGCAAATGACAACACTAATCCTTACAGGAATATGGTTATGGATGCAATGAGAATTAATCAAGGTAATGTCAGTCAATGTTCAATCGTAGAAGAAGAACCTAATGCAGATGCAGCTAGGTTTTTTTATTTGTTGAAAGATTCTAAC
>Ga0325400_1001570_pt1 | contig 19020 bp, 28 predicted proteins | sample PopdelMetagenome_2_FD_205662 | JGI IMG/M metagenome (GOLD analysis project Ga0325400, IMG submission 205662) | Populus deltoides microbial communities from Bellville, Georgia, United States - Xylem-PdKOR-R1 | ecosystem: Host-associated > Plants > Phyllosphere > Stem > Wood/Secondary xylem...
CCGGCCCTCTCTCCGAAGATGCCCGCCCGGTCGGCGTCGTGGCGGGTCTGGTCGGGGCCCTCGCCCGGGGCAAGTGTTGCCAATCGGCTTGCCTGCCAAGGCTACAAACGGTAGAGTTACTACCGTAAGCAGGACCGAGGGAGAGGGAGCGGGACATGGGACGCACGACGGCAGCGAAGGCCAGCAGGAGCGAGGCCGCCGACAGGGTCACGGCGATGCACGAGGAGGTCACCGCCGGCGTCGCGGCGCTGGTCGAGGACGGCCGCTGGAAGGCCCTGCTGAAGATGCAGGCCCGGTTCCACTCCTACTCGCTGGGGAACCTGCTGTTGATCGCGGCGCAGTGCCCGACCGCGACCCAGGTCGCCGGTTTCCGCGCGTGGCAGGCCCTCGGCCGCCAGGTCCGTAAGGGCGAAAAGAGCATCGGCATCCTCGCGCCGATGACCTTTGCCCCCAAGGGCGACGACGAGAGCGGCGAGAAGCCGACGGGCGAGAAGGCCACCGAGACCGGCCGCCCCGTGCGCAAGGTGCGCGGCTGGCGCCGGGTGTCCGTCTTCGACGTCGCCCAGACCGACGGCGACGCCCTCCCGCAGATGGCGCCCGGCGTCATCGAGGGGGAGGCGCCGGCCGGGCTGTGGGACGCACTGGCCTCCCAGGTAGAGGCCCACGGTTACCGCCTCGAGCGCGGGGACACCGGCCCCGCCGACGGGTGGACCGACCCCAAGACCTGCGCCGTTCGCATCGGCGGGCACGCCGTCGACGCCCAGGCCGTCGCCGTCCTCGCGCACGAGCTGGGCCACATCGAGTGCGGGCACCTCGACGAGGGCGCCCCGACCTACGGGACGTGCCGGGGCCGCTGCGAGGTCGAGGCCGAGTCCGTCGCCTACGTCATCGCCACCGCGCACGGGATCGACTGCCGGACCGCCTCGTTCGGCTACGTCGCCGGTTGGGCCGGGGGAGACGTCGCCGTGGTCCGCGGCGCTGCCGAGACCGTCACCAAGGCCGCCCGCCGCATCCTCGCCGCCCTCGACGGCACCGCCGACGACGAGGCCTCCACCGAGGCCGCATCGGCGGCCGTCACGTCCTGAGCGCCCCCCTGGCGCCCGGACCCGCCATGCGCGGCAGCCGGGCGCCGGGGAGGCCCCCGAGGCCGTCCGCCCTGCGCCGAGAGGAGGGCAGCGCAATCCGAACAAACGGTTGACCATCGGTCGGGTATGGCATACACTTGACCTACGGACAACGAATAGGGGAGGCTGATGCCGAGCAAGGAGATAAAGACACTCATCAAGGACCTGGAGGACCAGGGCTGGCGCGTGGTGCTGGCCCGGAGCGGCCACTACAAGGCGTATCCGCCGGACAAGAGTCAGAGCATGGTGACGATGCCCTCGACTCCCAGTGACCACCGTTCGATGAGAAACACGATCCGCGACCTGAAGCACAGCGGATACCTGGAGAAGAAGGAGCGTTGACATGACGACCACCGACGCCGGGGCCCCCGCCGGGGCCCCGGCCGCCGGGGCGCACGCGCCCGGCGGCACCGACAGCCAGCACGACCCGCAGGCCCCGCGCACCGGCTGGGCCGTCACCATCACCGCCGACACCGGCCAGACCGACGTCGACGAGGACGCCGGCGGGCGGCTGCTGGACGCCCTCGCGGGCCGCTCGCCCGGCGCCGTCACCACCGAGCGCCGCCACGGCCCCGACGGCGCAGCCGACAGCGGGACCACCGTGGTCTCGGTGACCTTCGACGTCACCGAGGCGGGGTCTGCGGACGCGGCTGGCGCCGCGGCTGCTTCCATCGCCCGCGACGCGCTGGCCGTGGCCGGCCTGCCCCTCGCCGGCGACCTGCTCGAGCTGAGCGTCATGACCTGGGACGAGCAGGAGCGCCGCCTCGACGAGCCGAACTTCCCCGAACTGCTGGGCGTGGCCGAGGTTCAGGAGATGTTCGGCGTCTCCAAGCAGCGCCTCGCCACCTTGCGCAAGCGCCCCGACTTCCCCGAGCCCATCGCCTCCCTGCGCGCCGGCCCGATCTGGACCGCACCGTCCTTGTCCCGTTTCCTCAAGTCCTGGGCCCGCCAGCCCGGCCGTCCCCGGTCCTCCGAGTCGGCGGCAGCGGCTTCGTGAACTGGGCCGTCTTCGTAGAGCCCTTCGGCATCCTCGGCGTGGCCGGTTTCGTCGTCACCCTCGCGGGGACGGCCGTGGTGTTTCTGCGGTCCCGGGCGCCCAGCCAGCACCGCCGGCGCGTCGTCACCACCGGCAAGACGCTGATCTGGGTCGGCTTCGCCCTCGTCGTCGCGGCCCTCTTCGTGATGTTCGCGGAGACCTCATGAGCGCGCAGCGTCCGACGCCGGCGGACCTGCGGGAGCTGGCCGCGGCCGCCGACGCCCTTGCCGAGCGGATCGACGCTGCCCGGGCCGCCCTGCGGGCGGAGGAGGCCGGCGCCCGCCGCCGCGCCGGCTTCCGCCTTGACGAGGCCGCCGGCAACGCCCGGCAGGCCTCACGCGCGCTCGAGGACACCGCCGGCGAGCTCGCCCGGATCGCCGCGCTCCCGAGCACGCCTGCGGGATCGAGTGGGGGGTCTACCCCCGCCACGGCTCGACCATCACCACCACCGGCGGGCGGTCCCGGTGCACCGTCGACGGCTGCGGCAACACCTGGGGCTACGACCGCCTGTCCACGCCTTGCCCCGAGCCGGTCACCCACCGGATCACCGACACCACCGGCGCCACCCAGGACGTCTGCGACGGCCACGCCATCGGCGACCGCGCCCGCATCACCGGCGTCACCGGCGTCACCGTCGAGCCCATCACCTGACCGCCAGCCTGGTGGCCGGCCGGGTCCTACGGGGTCCGGCCCGGCGGCCACGGTCGGCCGCGTGCGAGCCTGGCCGGTATGGAGGGCGACCCAGCGGCAGCGCAGGTGCCCTCGCCCCGTGACCCCGACCATGACCCCGACCAGCGGCCGTCCGCCGCCGGGTCGGCGCGGCGGCACTGCTGGGTGCAGATGCCCGACGCCGACCCGATCCCCGGCGTCGTCGCCGGCTGGCGCCGCGCCGACAGCGGCGGCTGGGAGGCCCGCGTGGCCTACGTCCTGGAGGACGAGACCGGGGGAGTGGTCATCGGCTGGCTGCCCGCCAGCATCCTGAGCCCCCACGACGGCACCCCGTCTCGCTGAGACGCCGCCTCAGGGGCGACGGAAGCCCGGTTGCAGCGCCGGCCACGGGATGACCGGGCCCTTCCACGGCACCCGCGGCAACGTGTCATCCGAGCCCAGCTGCACCGACTGCCCGCAGACCGCGCACCCCGCCAGGTACGACCCCGGCGGGTCCGCCTCCCGCGCGGCCTTGCCCGCGTCCGCGACGCCCGGGTGGAACAGGTGGACGTGCTCGGGAGGGGCCGGATGCGGGCTCATGCCCGTGGACCGTAGGAGCCACCTCGGACAGAGGCGGGGAGCAAGGAGAGGCGGTCAACCCCTGGTGAGCAGCACCGACCGCGGCAGGCCTCGCATCAAGACCATGCCTGGCTGTGCTATCGAAGTCAGAAAAAAGGGCGCCTGAACCTCGGATAAGGCGTGTGTCCCTATGCGACTAGCACGCAGTGATCCGCCATGATGCGGCCATGGCTCAGAAGACGCAGACAATCCTGACCGACGACCTCGACGGCTCCGAGGCCACTCAGACGGTGACCTTCGCCTTCCAGGGCACCAGCTACGAGATCGACCTCAACGACGAGCACGCCTCCTCCATCGAGGAGTCCTTCGCCGAGTGGATCAGCAACGCCCGCAAGACCACCGGCGGCCGCAGCACGTCGAGTTCCTCCAGCCGCTCCAGCGGGGCCCGCGCGTCCTCGACCACCAAGCGGGGCGACCTCGACGCCGTCCGCGCCTGGGCCCGCGACAACGGCCACACGGTCTCCGACCGCGGCCGCGTCTCCAACAGGATCCTCGAGGCATACGACGCCGCTCACTGACGGGCCGCCGTCCACGGACGGTGATCACTCGTCGTGAGTGCCGACGGGTGGGGCGGGACGGCATCAGCCGTCCCGCCCCTGTCGTTCAAACTAGCCTTTGCTTTCTCAGTTGTTGTTCAGCAGGGCGGCGACCACCACGCCGACCGCCTTGAGAAAGGACACCACCTCCAGCACGCCGAAGCGTCGGGGGCGCAGGGGCGTCGTCCTCGGCTGGGCCAACGGCACCTTGCGGCCGCTGGGACGGGCGACCTTCGCCCAGAAGGCGAGGGCTAGCACGAGAGCCGTGCTAGCGAGGATGATTAGGGTGAGGTGCGCGAAAACAGCCTCAGAAATAAAGATGTGCACTTTGCATCCTTCATCGATGTGGAGTTGACAGACCACAGGCATGTGGCCTGTGGTTTGACACGGACGCGTTGGGGTCCGTGAGGGCGAGACCACGCGTACGTGGCCTGCTCAGCTCCATCCGATGCACCGAATTTCGTCGGCGAGGACGTCGTGCATTGGGTGTCGCAGCAGTCTCCTGCCGCGAGGTGAGAGAACCTTTCACGGGGGGATGCGCGGTGTCAAGCCCCTGGTGCGTTCGAGTGACTCGGGTCAGTTGCGGGTCCCCGTCCGGCAACTGCCGGCGGCGCGCCGACTGGGGTCAGAAGCTCCAGCCCTGCTCGTCGACGAAGTCGGCGAGGGTGCGCCAGGGCACTCCGAGGGCATCGCAGACGTCGGGGATGCGGGGGCTGGTGAGGGTGTTGGCCTTGGTCTCCTCGGTCACCACCGTCCCGTGATGGAGCCGGGCCAGGGCGACGACGAAGGGGTCGGCGCCGTTGCGGCCGCGACCGCGGCCGAGCATCCGTTCGTGGGCGACCAGGACCTCACGGGTCGCGCGCTGCAGGTCCACGGTCAGCGGCACGAACAGCTCGGGGTGCGCGCGGGACCAGGCCTTAGCCTCATCGTCCTTGCGGGCCAGCTCGTCCTTGACGACGTCGACGCACCGGATGCTGCCCGCGGCGATCATCGCCTCGATGTTGGCCCACAGCGTGGGGAAGGTGTGCGGGCGCAGCAGGTCCCGGCGACCGTTGAGCAGCGAGCTGGTGTCGAAGGAGTACGCGAGGTCGCTCACGCGCGCTCCCGCAGGGCGGCTGCGGCGGCCAGCTGGTCGATCTGGCCGACCTTCACGTCGAGGAACGTGGCCGCGGTGTAGCTGTCGATGACGCGGCGGGTGCGGGCGTCGGCGACCCGGCGGACGTAGCCCTTGCCGAGGTCGCGGGCCTTGTTCCAGTAGAAGTTGCCGCCGGGCGGCTTGGCGCGGCTCTCCTCGACCTCGTAGGCGGCGAGAAATTCCTCGCGGCGCTGCTCGTAGGCGGCCGTCGTGACGTGCCCGAGGGTCGTCAGCCGGCGCAGGAAGGCCTCGGCGCTCACGCCGAACGGCGCTGCGGTGCCGGCGAGGGTCTTGTAGTCCCAGCCTGCAGGGTCCTGACCGGCTCCAGCGGCAGGAGAGGCCGCGACAGCACGCGGAGGCATCAGCATCGCGGCGGCCAGGGCGTTGCAGCGGGCCTCGAGCCGGGCGTCGGGCGTCGTAGGACGGGTGTCGGTGACCAGCTCGCACAGGCCCTCGCTGTGCAGGAGGAGGTGGGCGTACTCGTGCAGCAGGGTGAACAGGCGCCCGCGGGGGAAGTCGGCGCCGTTGACGACGATGACCGGCAGCTCGTCGAAGTAGAGGGAGAACCCCCGCATCTCCGTGGTGAGGACGCGGCCGCCGGCGGTGGTCATCACCAGCACGCCCAGCTGCTCGAGCCCCGCGACCCAGGCGTTGACGTGGTCGTAGGGGCTGCCGCCTCGCCCGCCCGGCAGGCCCAGGGGCGAGGCGTCCAGCACCAGGCGGCGGGCGGCGGAGGCCAGCGCCTCGTCCTGCTCGGGCAGCGGCGCCAGATGCCAGGCCGTCGGCAGCGCGTAGTCCTCCAGCTCGGCCAGCTCGAGGAGTTGCTCGCGCTGCTGGTGGGCGCGGCGGTACTCCCCGTGCAGCTCTGGTGACCAGGACGCTGCCTGCTCCCCGGGGTGGCGACGGAAGTCCCGCAACGTGTCGAAGCCTTCGGGGGGTGCAGGGAGGAAGAAGACCGCCAGCGACCGCTGGTAGACCTCGGCGGCCCTGCGGAGTTGGGCGACCGTCGGCTGCGCCTGCCCCGCCTCCCACGCGCGCACACGGTCGTCGGGGACCTTGATCTTGCGGGCGGCCGCCACCTCGACGAGTCCGGCCGACTCCCGCGCCCAGCGCAGCACCGACGGCTCCACCTCGGCGGGGATCGACGTCGACACCCCGTCATCTTCCCCTCTGACACGCCCGCCACGCCGTCAGCGCGCGGACGGTCGCAGGACCGGCCGCCTTAACGGTTCTGGTCAGTCCCGATTGCGGGTCGCCGGCAGGGCGACGTCCCGCTGATGCCCGGCTGGCGGCGCGGGGGGTCGGGCTGGGGGCACGCGTCCTGGCCGCGTGCCGGTCACGACGGGGACACCGACGGCGTTGCCCCAAGGGCGGCGGGGCCATCCGTAGTTGCGTCTCGACGGCAGCACTCTCTGACGGCTGTGTCGCGACGCCCTCAAACCATCGTTTGAGCGACAGTCCGGCCGTGGGTGCGACACGCCGACGCGCACGCGTCCGTAACCCGTGTCCGAAACCAGGGTGTTGCAGAAGGCGCCCGGGGGCCTTTGTGGACGCTGGCTTAGGTCGCGCGGGCGAGGTAGCGGCCGAACATGCCGTCGGGGGAGTGCTGGTGCTCTTCGACGGTGAAGCCGGCCTGGGTGAGCATCGGCTCGAGCAGCCAGGTGAAGGTCGAGTGCTCGTCGCGGACGTGCTCCTCGTACTCCGCCCGCGTCCACGCGCCCTCAACCTCAAGGCCGCCGTCGGCGCCGGTGGCGCACCAGGCCTCGAGCATGTTCTCGGCGTCGCCCGGGGCGGTGTCGTAGACGACGTCCCACAGCCGCAGCAGCCCGCCGGTGCGCATCGCCCGGCGCAGGCGGTGCAGGGCGACGGCTTTCCAGGCGTCGGGCAGGTGGTGCAGGGCATAGCGGGAGTAGACGACGTCGGCCGGCGCGCCGGTGTGCTCGTAAGTCAGGAAGCCGGCGTGGGCGACCTCGACGTTGCAGGCGCCGCTGGCGGCGATCTTCTCGGTGAGAACCTCGAGCATCACGGGGGAGACGTCCACGGCCACGACCCGGGCGCAGTACGGCGCGGCCGCCAGCGCCAGCTGGCCGGTGCCGGCACCCACGTCGACCAGGACCGAGTCCGGTCCCAGGCCCCAGCGGCGCAGCAGCTCCACCTCGGCGGTGGCGTCGGCGTCCTCCTTGCCGTCGTAGCGGCGGACGTGCCCGGCGTCGAGGTTCTCCCGGCCGGCGGTGACGACCTCCTCGAGCATCCAGCCCGGGCGAGGGCGGGCGCTGGTCGTCGGTGTCGTCATCCCCGCAGTCTGTTCGCTCCGCTGTGGGCGCGGAAGACTCATCTCGGCTGTCTGTTGCGGAACCCCTTGTCTGAGGGTTTCCGTACGCTCGTCGGCATGGGACACGCCCTGGGGTACGCCCGGGTCTCGACGACGGCGCAGGACCCTTCGCTGCAGCACGACGCCCTCACGGGGGCGGGGTGCGCCAAGGTGTGGACCGACGTCGCCTCCGGCGCGAAGGACGACCGGCCCGAGCTGGCCAAGCTGCTCGAGCGGCTGCTGCCCGGCGACACCCTGGTGGTGTGGCGGCTGGACCGGCTCGGCCGGTCGCTCCCGCACCTGCTCGCGACGATCACCGAGCTGGAGGGCAGGGGAGTGGGGTTCCGGTCGGTCACCGAGGCCATCGACACCACCACCCCCGGCGGCCGGCTGATCTTCTCGATCTTTGGGGCGTTGGCTGCGTTCGAGCGTGACCTCGTCCGGGACCGCACCATCGCCGGGCTCGAGGCCGCCAGGGCCCGCGGCCGCGTCGGCGGACGCCCGACAGTGATGACGCCGGCGCGGATCACCGCGGCCCGGTCCCTGCTCGCCGTGCCGGGCGCGACGGTCACGTCGGTGGCCAAGGACCTCGGCGTCAGCCGGGCCACGCTGTACCGCAACGTCCTGTCCAGGCGGGAAGGGCCGTGACCCGCCCCGCAGGCGCGGTGCGAGAGCGCTGCGTGCGGTGCGGGCCGTGCGGCTGAGACCCCTGCTTGTCGCCCGGGTGGTCAGCGTGGCTCCGGGTGCCCTGCTCGTCGCCCTCGCGCCGGTCGTGGTGGGTGACGGTGACTTCGGCGCGTGGCGGTGGCCGGTGGGTGTGCTGGCCGTCCTGGCCGGGATCTACCTGGCGGTGCGGGCGCCGGGCTGCGAGGTGGTGTGCGACCAGCGCGGCGTGGTGGTCCGCGGGTGGCTGTGGACGCGGACGCTGCCACGCAAGGCGGTCGTCGAGGTCACCGACTTCCCCGCGGTGCGCTGGCGAGATGGGCGCGGCCGCGTCCGGTGGACGCCGCTGGGCATGTTCTGGACCTCGTCTCGGATGCTGCCGGTGTTCGTCGCCCACAGCGAAGAGCAGGTGCGCCGGCTGCGGCGGTGGGTGCGCCAGCGCCGCTGACGGCGAGGGCCGGGGGACTTGGCGTCGGGACGGGAGAGGTGGCTCGGTGGTCGAGCGGGCACGGATGCGTCCGAGTGGGTCCGAGGGTGAGGCGCGCCGGCTGTCCCAGCAGTTGGCGGACGAGTCGGGGGACTACCCCGACCACCTGCCGGTCCAGGAGCAGGACGCCTGGATGGGGCGCGAGGGCGTCGCACTCATGCTCGCCGGCATGCTCGAGACGTACGCGGCCGGTGGTCGCGTCGACAAGCCCCTGCTGGACGAGGTGCGCCGGCTCGCCGGTGAGCTGGCGATGCGGGACGAGACCGTGGACGCCGCCATCGCCTTCCTCGCAGGCACCTTCCGCGGCGGCGTGTCCCGCTGACGCACCGCGGGGGTGTCTCTGGCGGGGGGCCGGCAGCGGGCGTCACCGAGAGCCGCTTGGCGCAACCAGCACCCAGCACTCACCACGGGGTCGACGTCGGCTGTCGTGGGTGACGTCTGGGTTGCTGCCCGCTGCGGACGCGGCGGGTGGCAGCCTGGCGGGACGCGTAGTCGGACGACGGGGGCCTTGTCGATGGCGCAGCGCTTCAACCCGCCACCGGGATGGCCACCGCCTCCTGCGGGGTGGCACCCGCCGGAGGGCTGGCGGCCGGACCCGGCATGGCCACCTGCCCCACCGGGGTGGCACCTGTGGGTCGACGACGTTCCCCCCGGCCCTCGACGAAGCCGCAGGTCCGGCGTCGCGGCACGGCTGACGGCGGTCACCGCAGATGTCCTTGCCGGTGGCACAGCCCTGCTCGCGCTGCTCGCAGCTCTGAGCGGCGCAGTCGTGGCTGCTGCAGCCTTGGCCTGCCTGCTCGGTGTGGCTATTGGGCTCGTCGGCCTGATCGGGGGCAGCCGCCGCTTCGGCGTCACCTCACGCCGGCGATCAGCCGGCCTTCTGATCGCCAGCTTCGTCGGCCTCGTGGTCTCAGGGACCCTGCCCCAGCAGACCTCGACCTCAGCCGGCCACCTCTTCCTCGCCGCCGCTGCTTTGACGGTCACCGCGGTTGTTGTCTGGTGGGTGGTCCGCCACCGGCGCGGGACCACGCCCGCGGCTGGGCGTGTCCCTGCGGCGGGTCACCCGTCAGCACCATCGGCTGGCCCGGCATCGACGCGCGTGCCAGTACCGCCAGCACCCGCACCCGCACCCGTGCAGTCGGCACCGACACGGCCTGCGCAGGGGCTCGCCACGACGACACCCGCCCGTCCTTCCGTACCGCCCATCACCCCCACGCCGCCGCCGCCGCGACCGCCCGCGGTCGCGCGCCCCGCGCCCGCGACGGCGACGCCCCGTCGAGCTCCCGTCCCGTCGGCCAGGAAGCCCACGTCCCCGCCGACGGCCCCGTCCGCGCAGCCACCGATCAGGGAGCGGATGCCGTACGCGGCACCCGGGCGACGAGGGCCGCTGTTCGCCTACGGCGGCCCCCACCGTCAAGGCGCCCGTAGAGGCGGAACCGTCCTCGACGGCCCCTTCGCGGTCGTCGACGTCGAGACCACGGGCTTCTCCCCGGACCGGGGCGACCGGGTGATCGAGATCGCCGTGGCCCGCGTGGACGCCCGAGGGGTCGTCGAGGAGGAGTTCGCGACCCTGCTCAACCCTCAGGGCCGCTCCACCGGCGCGGTCTTCATCCACGGCATCAGCGACGACGCCGTCCGGGACGCACCGTTGTTCAGCGACGTCCTGGGCGACGTCCTGGGCCTGCTCGAGGGTGCCGTCGTCGTCGCGCACAACGCCGTCTTCGAGGAGCGGTTCCTGTCCGCGGAGCTCCAGCGCGCCGGCGCGCAGGTGCCGACGCTGCCGGCGCTGTGCAGCCTGTGGCTCGCGCGGCAGACCGTCGATGCGCCCAACCACAAGCTGGCCACCCTCGGCCGCCGGGCCGGCCTGCCGATGCACGACGCGCACGCCGCGCTGGGTGACGTCCGGACGGTCGCCGCGCTGCTGCCCGGCATGCTCCGCGACCACGGCGGCCCGCTGGCCTACGGGGTCGACGTGCAAGCCCAGCTCGGCGGCGGCGCCCGAGGTCTCACCACGCCCAGGACCCGCGCCGTGGGACTGCACCACGGCAGCGACGGGTGGATGTCGTCGCTGATGTCTCGGCTACCCACCACCGGGGCTGAGGCCGACGACGCCATGGCCGCCGACTACCTCGGTGCCCTGGCCGTCGCCCTCGAGGACGGCAAAATCGTCGGCGACGAGGCACGACTTCTCGCGAAGCTGGCCGGGCGCGCCGGCATGGGCGCTCACCAGGTCGCCGCGCTCAACGAACGGTTCCTCGAGACGCTGCGCGCCGAGGTCTTCGACGACGGCGTCGTCACCAAGGAGGAGCTGCAGCAGCTCAAGACAGCCGCCGCTGGCCTCGGGGTCCCTCGGTACTTCGACGACGTGGTCGTCGCGGACCCCACGGCTGCGAACACGCGGACGACTGCCACCGAGCCTGTCCTGCGACCGGCGAGCACCAGGCGCTGCGGCCACTGCCGCCAGCCAGGTCACTACCGGCCGCGCTGCCCCCAGCTGACCTGACACCAACGGCGCCCTGCTCAAGACCGACGTGCCCCACACCCACCGACGGCCCTCGTGGTGTCCCGTATGACGCCCCTGAGTGGGAATCCCAATTCGGACAGGGCTATCGGGACGCCGGCGGCTTGGCGAGGCCACGGCAGGCCCCTGACCTGCGGCGTCACCGATAGGGGGTCGACTACTGATACGCCGGACCAACCAGCACCGCCTCGTGCGACAGCCACATCTTCCAGCGAAGGCGGCGGGCAGCTACGGTCACGCCCGTGAGGCACCAGCCGTCCCTGCTGTGGTGGCGCCGTCCCTGACGGCCCGCCGCGACCTCACCTGTCCGCAGCCGTCACCCCCGTGACGACCGCGGAGCCCCCAGCTCCTCGCAGGACCCGCGTCGTCGCGGCCCCCGAAGAGGAGACCCCGCCATGAGCGCACCCGAGACCGACTCGATCGGTGAGTACCTGATCAGCTGCCGCGACGCCGACGAGTACCAGGCGATGTTCGCCCTGACGAGCACCGACCTCGTGGGCAGCGTCCTGGACTGCCCCGGCGGCGGCTCGAGCTGCACACTGCTCGCCGACCTGGTCAGGACGGGAACGGCGGCCCGGGTCCGCGCGGTCGACCACGAGTTCCAGCGCGGCGCCGGTCGCATGCTCGAGCTGGATGCCCGGTGCTGACCACCGCCCAGGTCGGCGCCTTCGCCGCGGCCTGCGTCGTGCTGATCGCCGTACCCGGCCCCAGCGTCGTGTTCATCGTCGGGCGGGCTGTCGCCCTCGGGCGCCGGGCGGCGCTGCTGACCGCGCTGGGGAACGCGGGGGGCACCTACACCCTCGGACTGGCCGTCGCTCTGGGCGCCGGCCCTCTGTTCGAGCGGTTCCCCGCCACCCTCATCGTCGTCAAGCTCGTTGGTGCTGCTGTGCTGTGCTGGCTCGGCGTCCAAGCCATCCGGCACCGAGGAGACCTTGACGTTGCACCCGCGGCGCTGCCCGCGCTCCGGCGCCGAGCCGGTGCCCTGGCCCTGCGGCAGGGCTACCTAGTCGGGCTGACCAACCCCAAGGCCCTCGTCGTCTTCGCGGTGATCATGCCGCCGTTCCTGACCACGAGCACGGGACCACTGGCCGTGCAGATGGCGCTGCTCGCCCTGGTCCCGGTCACCATCGGCCTGCTCACTGACTCCGCCTGGGCCGCTGCTTCGGGGACTGCCCGCGGCTGGCTGGCCAGCTCGCCCCGACGCCGACGAGCCCTCGGCGTCACTGGAGGCACCGCGATGATCGGTCTCGGCCTGCACACCGCGATGCGCTGACACGCGCGTAGCCCGTACGGCGGGCCGCACGCGTACTAGTAGTCGATCGTCAGCGGGACGCTGACCGGACGACGATCGTCAGCGGGACGCTGACCGGACGACGATCCCTTATGGCACGGCCGTTGCGGAGCGGCGGCGCGCCGCTCGAGCGCCCGACGCGTCGCCGGCAGGGGGTCGCTTGTTGGGACGGCCTGGTTCGTTTACGGCGCCGGCTCGGTGGGCTTGTCCGCGGGGTCGTTCACCGGGGGCTGTCTGTGGTTGATCCGGGTGGCGATCCAGAGCGCGCAGCGGCGGCACAGGAAGACCCCTGGTGCGCCGCCGAGCTCGTGCACCGACGACCTCGGGAGGCGGCGCCCGCAGCAGCCGCACTCCACGTGGCCGCTGGTGTCGGCTGGTCGCCGGCCCCAGGGCCTCATCGGTGGTTCGTCTCTCGCTCGACAGCGCCGTGGCTGGCTCCGGTCGCCGTGCTCGGCCGGTGGGAGGGGTCCTGGGGGCTGTCGTGGTCGACGGGGATGACGTGGCACACGGCCGTGTCGTCGCAGCGGGCGGGGTCCAGGGCGTCGGCGCGCTCGCGCAGGCGTCGGACGTCCTCGCGCAGGGCGCTCAGCTCGGCGATGCGGTGGTCGAGGTCGCCGGCGTGAGCATCGAGGAGGTCGGCCACGTGGTGGCAGGGAGGGCCGCTGCGGTCGCGGGCGGCGATGACCTGCCGGATCTCGGCGAGGGTGAGCTCGGCGGCCTGGGCTGCCTTGACGAAACGCAGCCGTGCACGTGCGGCGTCGTCGTAGTCGCGGTAGCCGGAGGGCTGACGGGCGGGTTCGGGCAGGATCCCGGCCCGTTCGTAGAAGCGCAGGGTCTTGGGCGTCAGCCCGGCCACCGCTGCCAGCTCGCCGATCCGCACCCGGGGACCGTACCGGCCTTGACCTTCCACCGCGGGGGAAGCTCTAGCGTCCCGGCGACCGTGATGACCGGGCCTGTGGAGGGCGTCGTGGAGCAGCTGGACATGGTGGTCGTCGGCACTGGTGGTGCGGCGATGGCGGCGGGCATCCACGCCCGCGCGCAGGGCGCGAGCGTGGCCCTGGTGGAGCGGGGGCCGGTCGGGGGGACCTGCCTGAACGTCGGGTGCGTGCCGAGCAAGACGCTGCTGGCCGCCAGCGGGCAGCGCGAGCACGCCCTGCACAGCCCCTTCCCCGGGGTCGCGACCACCGCGGGGCCGGTCGACCTCGGCTCGCTGGTGCAGCAGAAGGACGACCTGGTCGAGAGCATGCGCGCCGGGAAGTACCTCGACGTCGCCGACGCGCACGGGTTCGACATCATCCCCGGGCAGGCGCGGTTCGCCGACCCGCAGACCCTGCTCGTCGACGGGCAGCCGCTGCCGGCTGCCGCCTACGTCGTGGCCACCGGCTCCGAGCCCGCCACGCCAGACCTGCCGGGTCTGGACGGCGTGCCGTGGCTGACCTCGACCACGGCGATGGACCTGGCGGAGGTCCCCGAGAGCCTGGTCGTCCTCGGTGGCGGTTACGTCGGGATGGAGCAGGCCCAGCTGTTCGCCGGGCTCGGCGCCCGGGTGAGCCTGGTCGGGCGCCTGGCACCGCACACCGAGCCCGAGCTCGCCGAGGTGCTCCGCGCCTCCTTCGCCCGCCTGGGCATCACCGTCGTGGAGCAGCACGCCCGGCAGGTGACGCCCGAGGGAGACGGCGTCAGCGTGACCACCGTCGAGGGGCAGACGCTCAGCGCGCAGCGGCTGCTGGTCGCGACCGGCCGGCGCGCGCGTACCGACGGGCTGGACTTGACGGCGGCCGGGATCAGGATCGACCAGCGCGGGTTCGTGGCCGTCGACGCCCGGCAGCAGACCACCAACCCGAAGGTGTGGGCGGCAGGGGACGTCAGCGGCGCGCCGCAGCACGTCTACGTCGCCGCCCAGACCGGCCGCACCGCCGCCCTGAACGCCCTCGGCGGGCAGAACGAGGTCGACTACACAGGCCTGCCCGCCGTCGTGTTCACCCGCCCCCAGCTGGCCAGCGCCGGACTGACCGAAGCCGACGCGCTGGCCGCCGGGCACGACTGCGACTGCCGCATCCTGCACGGGGTCGACATCCCCCGCGCCCTGACCAACCAGAACACCCTCGGGGCACTGAAGATCGTCGCCGACGCAAGCACCCGGAAGGTCCTCGGCGTGCACGCCGCCCTCGAGGGCGCCGGCGAGGTGATGCTCGCCGCGACCTACGCCATCAAGGCCCAGATGACCGTCGACGACATCGCCGACATCTGGGCGCCCTACCTGACCACCAGCGAGGCACTACGCATCACCGCCGGACTCTTCCGCACCGACAAGCCCACCAGCTGCTGCGCCTGACCGAGCCCCGCGCGGGCGCCCTGCCCGCACGCATCAGCAGGCGATGCCAGGGCGTTCCGCTTGTCGATCGACAGCGGGACGCTGTCCGGCCAGCGATCGTCAGCGGGACGCTGACCGGAGGGCGATCGATTAGCGGGACGCTGACCGGAGGGCGATCGATTAGCGGTCGCCTCCTCAACGCTACGGTCGCCAGATGTTGCGCCGGCACCCTGTGCTCATCCCGGTGGCCATCGCGCTGGCGGTCGTCCTGCTCGTCCGAGTGCTGCTCGACATCTTGGTGCAGGACCTGTCTCTGTGGGCACAGGCTCTGATCGGCGCGGCTAGCGGCGCCACTATCGGCCTTGTGATCGAACGCCGAGTGCGCGCGCTAGGTAGCTCAGACTCCGACCGCGGCTGACCAACGAACTGTTGCCGTCCTTGTCATGCCCATGGTCGACCGCTGACCGGCCAGCCATCGTCGTCCGGTCACCGGTTGGTGACGGGCGTCCGCCGGTGGCTCGGGTAGCGCGTCGACCCGACGGCGCTCACGCACCCGATGCGGTGATCGCCGCCGATCGACCTCCTCCTTCAGTCGGGGCAGACCGATGCTGACGCAGGACATCAGGGACTCGGAGGAGCTGTGCGAACTAAACGGCTGCCGGCAGGGCGCTACGCCCGCATCGCCGGCACCCAGCGTCAGTGGATGCTGGCCTACGGCTCAACCGCACTGATAGCCGCGGTGCTGCTCAATGCCAGCGACCACACCCTGGACTCGCGCCAGAGCCGCCACGCCCTGGGTCTCGACCAGGCCGACGGCTGGGCCACCAGCTGCAGCCCGACCGACAACGAGGGACTGGCGACGATCTCCCTCGAAGGTCTCAGGAACACCACCGACGGACCCATCACGGTGACCGACATCGCCACCACGAACCCCGACGAGCTTACGGTCGTCGACTGGTGGCTCGCCCGCGACGACGAAGACGCCCCGGGAGCCATGTCCGGGGCCTGGCCTCACCCCATCCAGCCGTGGCACACCACACTCGCCCCTGGTGACCACCCGAGCATCGTGGTCACCGTCAAGGCTGCTGAGCCGTCGCACGCGACGAGCGAGACGCCGGTCGACGTCGCCTTCACCACCGACGACGGCGACAGCGGCCTGGCCACCACGAATGGACGCCTCCTCACCGGCCCACCCGCCGGCTGCCCGACGACCGGCGAGTAGCGGCTCTGCCGCCTGACCGGACGACGATCGTCGTCCGGTCAGCGTTCCGCTGTCGATCGACCACTCGGTGGTCACTCAAGAGCGGGCGCTTTTGGACCGACGGCAGAGGGAGCCGGGCTGCGTCGCCCGCTACGTCTGAGGGGAAGAGCCGATGCGGATCAGCGTGACTCGTCGACACGTCGTCCCGGCGCTGGCGCTGTGTGCAGTCGGCCTGGTTGCCAGTGTGTCGGCCGTCTTGGCCACCACCGATCAGGGGGCACCAGAGGCCGCAGGGGTGGGCCTCGCCGGCGCCCAGGGGGACGGGCTCTCCCTGGTCTACCGGGGCGCTGAGACCTCCCCCGACCAGCTAAAGCGGCTCAACGCTGAAGGCAGGGCCATGGTCGGCGTGCACAACAGAGAGCTGTCCTGCCAGGGGATCGCGCTCTACTTCGACACCGCTACGCAGGCGGACGCCTACGGCCGCGAGTACGAGCAGCGCGAGAAGGAGCGTGCGGCGACCGCGGCGTCGGCCGCCACCTCCGATGAGTGCAGTGGGTACGAGAACGCGCCGCGCTTCCTCGAGTGACGTCGGTGGCGGCAGACGGCGACCACTGGACCAGTCCCACTTGCCGATGGTCAGCGGGACGGCGATGGGGGAGGGGCGCCACGCCCTCCGGGGGCGACTTTCAGGGGTTGGCGATGGCGTCCTCGCCGACGAGCTGCTCGTGCAGCGTCGCGGTGCGCTCGATTACATGGAAGGTGACGGAGCGGTTGCCCAGCCGGTACCAGTCGAGCTGGCGGGTGACCTCGTCGGGGTCGGTGATGGCCGAGCTCACGCGTGCCCAGCGCCCTTCGCGGGTCATGACGATGTCCCACTCGCGGCTGACGGTGTCCGCCAGCTCCAGGGGGCCGGCTGCGCGGGCTTGCTGAGGGTCGGGAGAGGGCACGGTCCAAGTCTCGCGGGCGGAGCGGCCCTCGTGGGCTTGACCCTCACCCCACCGTCAAGGAAACTTGACGGCATGGCGGACGTGGAGGCACTGGCAAGGTCGAGCGCGGCAAGCATCGGCGCCCAGGCGTACGCGGTCATCGTGCCGCGGCTGGAGGCCGGGCAGGGCCAGCTTGCGCTCGATGCTGTCGCGGCCGCCCGGGCGGGGCTGGACGTGCTGGAGCGCCAGGCGGTGGCGATGGCCCGGCAGCAGGGCAGTTCCTGGGCCGGCGTCGGGTCGGCGTTGGGGATCAGCAAGCAGGCCGCTCAGCAGCGCTTCGGCGCCACTTCGGGAACGGCGTGAGCGAGGTCGCGGCGGCCTCCGGCGGCGCGCCGGCGTCCACGCTGCCCGAGCTGGACGTGGCCCGGGTCAAGCGCTGGTGCGCCGCCCGGGTGCCCGAGCGGGCGCTGCATCAAGTGCGGGTGGAGTGCGAGGTCGCCCCGCGGCACCTGACGATCGTCGAGCGACGCGCGCCCTACGACGAGGAGCAGTTCGGGCCGGAGTGGACCAGCTTCCCGATCGCCCGGTTGCGGTACACCAAGGCCCGCGGTGAGTGGTCGCTGTACTGGCGGGACCGGCACATGCGCTTCCACGCCTACGACGAGCGGTTCGCATTCGCGCCGTCGAAGGACGTCGAGGCGCTGCTGGCCGAGGTCGACCGCGATCCCACCAGCATCTTCTGGGGCTGACTCCGCCGCCTCGACCCCTCTCGGTGTCTAGCCGATAATCTAGATTATGACATCCAGCCTGCTCAGAGGGCCGTGAGGCCCCTCCCCGCCTTGCGTTGATGGGCGTTCATGGCAGTGGCCGAACCAGGGCGGCGGCCGCGTCGACCACGGCGGGGTGCTCAAGGCTCAGCGGTTGTACCTCGTGCAGCGTCGGACGCTGCCAGCTGGCCAGCACGGTCCAGTGCGGGCGGTGGAAGGACCACCACTGGACGGCCTGCCATCGACGGGCCGCGTGGTCGTGCGGTGAGCGCTCGTCCCAGATGGAGTGGCCCCAAGCCTGAGTGACCGGCAGGTTCCGCGCGACGATCTGGGTGGGTCGGAGTGACCGCTTGAGGAGCTCGGCAGGGTCGTCGAGGTCAAGGACGGCGAGCTCATCGGGAAGGCGGTAGATGCCGAGGGCCCGTCGGGCCTGCAGCTGTGGGAAGTCGAACATCGAGTCTGCCCACGTCGCCAGGCTGGCGAAGGACTCGCCGACCGCGGCCTCTGGCTGGCGGGCCGTATACCAGACGAAGTAGTCGGGGTGGTCGATCCGGCCGCCACGCTGCGGACGGTGCTCGTACAAGGGGTGCCCAGGTCGGCCCGATCGGGCCGTCGGCAGGTAGGGGAAGACGCGGTAGGCCAGCACGCTCGAGGCGCCGCTACGCGGCGCTCCCCCAGGTCTGAGCGTCCAGCGCCTCCAGCACCGGCCCCGGTCCCGAGGCGGTCAGGACGTCGACGGGACGGGCCCCGCCGAGGTGGCTGTTGGCGCTGACCATCCAGACGCCTGCCGACGGCTCGGCGAAGACGAGGCGGACCCGAGCGACCACGTGCTCGAGATCGATCAGCAGCGGCGCCGCATCGACACCGGGTCGCTCCTCGCCGCGGCTCCACCGCGAGGTCTGACTTGGGCTGACGCCCAGCAGGGTCGCCAGTCGGCCCACGCCACCGACCGCGTCGGCTAGCCAGCGGGTGCGCTCGGGCGCCAGCGGGTCGTCGGCGGGGGTGGACCGGGGCCGGGCGCCGGCTGTGGTGGTCGTCCGGGGCGCGGCGGACGGTGCCGTCAGAGGGCGCGTGAGCGTCGCAGCGAGCTCCAGGGCCGCGTCCCGCTGGGCGAAGTCTCGGCTGGTCGGCTGCTCGGTCACGACGCGGCCCGTGGTGGTGCCTCGAGATGTCGAGCCAGTGGTCCGCCGAGCCTCGGTCACGGTGCCGCCGGGGTTGCGGTGGGCGCGAGAGGCCGTGACGTACCGGCCCGTAGCGGCGCTACGAGACATGCTGACCTGGCGGCTCTTGCCGGCTACCCGGATCTTCCCCACTCCACCACGATACCCACGCTTTCTTGTGGGCGACGTCCATTCGTGAGCAAGGCGAAGGGCCGCGTGCCCTCGCCGAGGCGAGGGCACGCGGCCTGTTTGGGGCCTAGC
>Ga0325400_1001572_pt1 | contig 19014 bp, 17 predicted proteins | sample PopdelMetagenome_2_FD_205662 | JGI IMG/M metagenome (GOLD analysis project Ga0325400, IMG submission 205662) | Populus deltoides microbial communities from Bellville, Georgia, United States - Xylem-PdKOR-R1 | ecosystem: Host-associated > Plants > Phyllosphere > Stem > Wood/Secondary xylem...
CTCGGGCCGGGTGCCCAGCGGCCACAGCAGGGCGTGCGCGCTCACCCAGGCCAGCTCGGTCAGGCCACCGGCCAGCGTGGCCGGGGTGCACAGCCGGCGCACGGTGCGCGCCGCGCTGGCCACGCCGGACGCGCCGCTCGCCACGAGGGAGGGGGCGCCGTGCCAGTCTGGGGCGGACGCGGACGTCGTCACCGGCACCTCCCGGGTCGGTCTGGACCGCAGGAGGCTGCGGCCGAGCTGTGGTGGGGCTCACGAATCCCTGCCCCGTTCACGTCACGGTAATGCCCCCGTGTGCTCGAGGTCACACATGGGCACGTCCCGACACGATCACGATGCGGTCACGCCCACCGGCCGCACCCCGAGGAGGTTCCGTGGCCACGCGCAGGACCGGAGACCAGCAGCGCCGTCCCGCCGCGTCCGCCCGGCGTGCCCCCGCGGGGCGCCCGGCCCGCGGCGGCGGCGCCCCGCGCGGCACGGCCCGCGGACGCGGTGGCGCACGGGACGACCGGCCCGTCGACGGCCTGGTGGTCGGCCCCGTCCCCGTGCTCGCCCGGGTCGCCGGGGGGCTGCTGGCCGCCGGCGGGCTGGTCGGCGCGGTGGCCGTGTTCCCCACCTACCTGCAGGTGGACGGGCAGCGCCTGTCGCTGGCCACCGGGCCGCTGGACGTCCTGGTCGCCCTGCTCACCCCGCTGGTCGCGCTCGCCGCCGGGCTGCTGACCGCGCTCGGCCGGGTCCCGCGGTTCGGCCTCGCCTACGCCGGGGCCGCCGGTGCGCTGGCGGTCGGCCGGCTGCTGATCGAGCTCTACCAGGGCCTGGCCTCCACCACCCGGCCCGGCGTCGAGGTGCTGGCCGGCGACCTGGTCGTCACCACCGCGGTGCGCACCGCTCCGGGCTGGCTGCTCGGCGTCGTCGCGCTCGGCCTGACCGTGCTCGCGGGCGTGGTCGCCGTGCCGGCCTTCGGGCGCACCGTGATGGAGGACGCCGGCGCGCTGGACCCGCTGCGGCCCGCGCTGGCCGGCGCCGGGGTGCTGCTCGGGGCGGTGGCGGTGCTCTGCCTGGCCCTGCCCGCCGCCGACGTGGCCGACCAGCTGGTCACCGACCCGGCGACCGGTCTGGTCACCGTCGTCACCACCGAGGGCCCGCGGGCGCTGCTGGAGCGGCCCGGCGCCGCGCTGCTCGGCGGTCTGCTGCTGGCCGCGGCGCTGCTGCTGGCCGCCGTGGTGTCGGCGTCCCTGCGGCCCCGGCTCGCGGCGGTCGGCGGCCTGCTCGCCGTCGGCGTCGTCGTCCTGCAGGCCGGCCTGTCCGGGCTGCGCGACGCGCTGCACTCCCCGGACCTGGACTGGACGCTGCCGGGCACCGGCCTGCTGCTGCTGGGCCTGGCCAGCACCGGGCTGGCGGTGCTCGCCTGGCGCTGGCAGCCCGGTGCGGGGCGGGTCCCCGCCGACGACGACGAGGACGCCGACGGCGGGGCCGCGCTCAGCCGGTGACCGGCAGCTGCAGCTCCCCGGCCGTCCCCGGCCCCGTGCGCAGCGTCACCGGCTGCGGCAGCGTCGAGCCCCGGTAGGCCAGGTCGCCGCCGGCCAGCACGACGGCGAGGGAGTGCCCGGCCTCGAACCGGTGCACGATCCCCGGCAGCTGCACGGTGACCGGCCGGGTCGCGTCGGCGACCCGGACGGGGCTGACCAGCCGGTGCGGCAGCTCCACGGCGCCGTCCGGCCCGACGTCGTAGAGCTTGGCGACCAGCACCAGCTGCCCGCCGGGGCCCAGCAGCTGGGTGCCGGCGACCGTCGGGGCGTCCAGGGTGACCGTCAGCCGGGGGGCACCCACGACGTCGAGCGGCGCGGTCAGCGGCGGCGAGGTGAACCGCACCGCCGTCCCCGGCGGGTCGGTGACCGGCCCGGTCTGGTCCAGGAACGACGTCTCCGTGTAGTTCGGGCCCACCGGTGCCACCGAGCTCCAGGACGCCGAGCCGGGGACGACGGCGGTCGGGTCCGCGACCAGGTCGCCGCCCCCCGACAGGTACAGCGACTCCGGCCGGCCGGCGGGGTAGGTGTCGGCGTGCGCGTAGGCGGCCGCCACGTCACCGGTCTGCTCGTGCACCCAGTCGCGGTAGTAGGAGAAGCCGAGCTCGGGAGCCGGGCCCTCCCCGCGCAGGAAGTGGCCGAACCAGGCCAGCACCTGGCGGCCCTGCACCGAGTCCTCGGGGTGGCGCATGTCCAGCTCGCCCGGCTGCGGGGTCAGGTCGCTGTGCCCCCAGGACTGCCAGACCAGCGCCGTCGGCGTTCCCTGGTCGCGCAGCGCGGTGTAGGTGGCCACCGACTCCTGCAGGTCGAACAGCGTGTCGGCCTGGCCCTGCGCCAGCAGGGTCGGCACCCGGACGTCGTCGACGTAGGAGGACACCGACCGCTCCCGCAGGAACGCGATCGAGGAGGCGCTGGGGTAGCCGGTCGTGGCCACCTCGAGCAGGGCACGGCAGACCCGGGCGTCGAAGTCCGCGCAGTTCCCGGTCGCCAGGTCCGCCAGCTGGGCCGGGTCGGTCACCGCCGGGAGGTCCTGCAGGCCGTTCGCGACGCCGAGGACGGTGAACAGCGCCATCCACTGGTACTTCGGGACGCCGGTGCCTGCCGAGGTCACCGAGGTGGGGGAGGCCCCGCCGTTCTCCGGGGCGAGGGAGTACGCCAGGTCGTTCCAGGTGATCAGCGGGACGACGACGTCCAGCCGGTCGGTGCCCGCGGCGTGCTCCACCGCGGCGGTGGCGAACTGCACCTGGCCCCCGTACGAGCCACCGATCATCCCGGCCGCCGGGTCGAACGGGGTGCCGGTGGCGTCGTCCTGGCGGACCACCTGGTCCACCACGACGGTCTCGCCGGTCGCGTCGTCCACGGCCCGCACCGTCGGGTCCCCGCCGAGCAGGCGCAGCAGCTGGCTGGCCGCGGCGCCGTCGTGCTCGCGGTCGTCGAGGGTGATCGGGCACAGGTCGCCGTCGACGAACCCCAGCCCGGTGTAGGCCAGGGTGACGTAGCCCTGCTCGCCGAGCCCCTGGGCGATGTCGGCCTGGTCGGCTTTCGTGCCGCCGAAGCCGTTGGTGGTCAGCACCGCCGGTGCCGGGTGGTCGGCGTCGACCCCGGCGGGGACGTAGAGGTCCGCGTCGACCTGGCAGGTGCGGCCCTCCGGGCCCAGGCCCGTGACGGTGACCGTGAGGTCCCTCGGCACGATCTCCAGCGGGACGCCCGCCGCGGCGGGCGCGGTGACGGCGCCGGTGCCCAGCAGGGCGGTGGCGAGCAGGACGGTGGTTCCTCGGCGCACGGCGCGCTCCTCGTCGACGGTGACGGGTGTGCGGACGCTGTGATGCGTCCCATAGAGGGCAACGAGGGTTCGGCGCGGGGGTTGCGGTGGCGTTACGGTGCCTGCTCGTGGATCTCTTCGAGTACCAGGCCCGTGACATGTTCGCTGCGCACGGCGTGCCCGTGCTCCCCGGCGGCGTCGCCGAGACCCCTGAGCAGGCCGAGGCCATCGCCCGCGACATCGCGGGCCAGGTCGTCGTCAAGGCCCAGGTCAAGGTCGGCGGCCGGGGGAAGGCCGGGGGCGTCAAGCTCGCCGACAGCCCGGAGGAGGCGAAGGCCCGCGCCACCGACATCCTCGGTCTGGACATCAAGGGCCACGTCACCCGCAAGGTGATGGTGGCCAAGGCCAGCGACATCGCCGAGGAGTACTACTTCTCCTACCTGCTCGACCGCTCCAACCGCACCTTCCTGGCCATGGCCAGCGTCGAGGGCGGCATGGAGATCGAGGAGATCGCCGTCAGCAAGCCCGAGGCGCTGGCCCGCATCCCCGTCGACGCGACCGTCGGCGTCGACCGCGCCAAGGCCGAGGAGATCGTCGACGCGGCGCGGTTCCCCGCCGAGGTGCGCGACCAGGTCATCGAGATCGCCATCAAGCTGTGGGAGGTCTTCTCCGCCGAGGACGCCACCCTGGTCGAGGTCAACCCGCTGGCCAAGGCGCCCGACGGCACCGTCCTGGCGCTGGACGGCAAGGTCACCCTCGACGAGAACGCCGCGTTCCGGCAGGCCGGCCACGACGCCCTCGAGGACGTCGCCGCCGCCGACCCGCTCGAGGCCGCCGCCAAGGAGAAGGACCTCAACTACGTCAAGCTCGACGGCGAGGTCGGCATCATCGGCAACGGCGCGGGGCTGGTCATGAGCACCCTGGACGTCGTGGCCTACGCCGGCGAGGAGTTCGGCGGCGTCCGCCCGGCCAACTTCCTGGACATCGGCGGCGGCGCCTCGGCTCAGGTCATGGCCGACGGCCTGGGCATCATCCTGTCCGACCCGGCCGTGAAGAGCGTGTTCGTCAACGTCTTCGGCGGGATCACCGCCTGCGACGCGGTCGCCAACGGCATCGTGTCCGCGCTGTCGATGCTCGGCGACGAGGCGACCAAGCCGCTCGTCGTCCGCCTGGACGGCAACAACGTCGACGAGGGCCGCCGCATCCTCGCCGAGGCCGCCCACCCGCTGGTGACCGTGGTCGACACCATGGACGGCGCCGCCCGCCGGGCCGCCGAGCTCGCCGCCGCCTGACCCCGACCTGCTGACCCCGAAGGACACCAGAACATGAGCATCTTCCTCACCGAGAACAGCAAGGTCATCGTCCAGGGCATCACCGGGTCCGAGGGCCGCAAGCACACCCAGCGCATGCTGGCCTCCGGCACCGCCGTCGTCGGCGGCGTGAACCCCTCCAAGGCCGGCCAGACCGTCGACTTCGACGGCACCAGCGTGCCGGTCTTCGGCTCCGTCGCCGACGCCATGAAGGAGACCGGCGCCGACGTCACCGTCGTCTTCGTGCCCCCGAAGTTCGCCAAGGGCGCGGTCGTGGAGGCCGTGGACGCCGGCATCGGCCTCTGCGTGGTCATCACCGAGGGCATCCCGGTCAAGGACTCCACCGAGTTCTGGGCCTACGCCCAGGGCAAGAGCACCCGGATCATCGGCCCCAACTGCCCGGGCCTGATCAGCCCCGGACGCTCCAACGCCGGCATCATCCCGGCCAACATCACCCAGGCGGGGAAGATCGGGCTGGTCTCCAAGTCCGGCACGCTGACCTACCAGATGATGTACGAGCTGCGCGACATCGGTTTCTCCACCGCGATCGGCATCGGCGGCGACCCGGTCATCGGCACCACGCACATCGACGCGCTGCAGGCCTTCCAGGACGACCCGGAGACCGAGGCCATCGTGATGATCGGCGAGATCGGCGGCGACGCCGAGGAGCGGGCCGCGGAGTTCATCAAGGAGCACGTGACCAAGCCGGTCGTCGGCTACGTCGCCGGGTTCACCGCCCCCGAGGGCAAGACGATGGGCCACGCGGGCGCCATCGTGTCCGGCTCGGCCGGCACCGCGCAGGCCAAGAAGGAGGCCCTCGAGGCCGCCGGCGTCAAGGTCGGCAAGACCCCCTCGGAGACCGCCCGCCTCATGCGGGAGATCGTCGGCGCCTGACCGCCGCACCCCCTGCACCGCCCGACGGCGGGGCACCCCTCGTCCGGGGTGCCCCGCCGTCGTGCGGTTGCGGGGCGTGTCGGGCGTGGGGACGATGCGTCGCGGATGCTGACATGCTGATCACGTCCACACCGGAACCACGCAGGGGAGAAGTCGAGCGATGACGAGCAGCGGACCCGACCAGACCGGGGGGCCCGGGCAGGGTCAGCCCGGCTACGGTCAGCAGCCCGGCTACGGCCAGTCCCAGGGCGGCTACGGGCAGCCGGGGCAGTCCGGTCAGCCCGGTTACGGCCAGCAACCGTCCTACGGGCAGCAGCCCTCCTACGGCCAGCCGGGCCAGCAGCCGGGGCAGCCGTCCTACGGCCAGCCCGCCTACGGCCAGCAGCAGGGCGGCTACGGCCAGCCCGGCCAGCCCGGTCAGCAGCCCTACGGCCAGCCGGCGTTCGGCCAGCAGCCCGGGCAGGGCGGCGGCGGGCTGGACCTGAAGAAGCTCAAGCTCGGTGACTACGTCGTCGCCGGCAGCGCGCTGCTCTACCTGCTGTTCTCGCTGCTGCCGTGGTTCAGCGGCGACTTCGGCTACGGCTACAGCTACAGCGTCAACGGCTTCGAGTCCGGGCTGATCATCTTCTCCTTCATCCTGCTGCTCGCCGCGACCGTGTGGGCCCTGCTGCCGGCCGTCACCGACCTCAAGCTCGGCTTCCCCCGCAGCTTCATCACCGTCGGGCTCACCGGGCTGGCGTTCCTGCTCACGCTCATCGAGTGGATCCAGACCTTCTCCGCCGGGTTCAGCATCTTCGCGCTGCTCACCTTCCTGGTGTCGGCCGTGGCACTGGCCTTCGCGGTGCTCGGCCTGCTGCCGGAGCTGAAGAACAAGCCCGCGCTGCCCGGTGGCGTCGCCAACGCCGCCTCCTGGGCCAACCAGCCCGCGCCGCAGTTCGGCCAGCCGGGCCACGGCGGCCCCGGCCAGGGCTCCCCGCAGGGCTACGGCCAGTCCGGCCAGTCCGGTCAGCAGGGCCAGCAGCCGGGCCAGGGCTACGGCCAGCAGGGCCAGGGCTACGGCCAGCCGGGCCAGCCGGGCCAGCCGGGCCAGCAGGGCCAGTCGGGTCAGGGCTACGGCGCCCCGCAGGGCCAGGCCGGTGGGTGGGGCGCGCCCCCGTCGTCCTCCGGCTACGGCCAGCAGGGCCAGCAGAGCAGCCACTCCTCCGGCGCGGCCGGCGGCTACGGCCAGGCCCCGGCCGGCTACGGCCAGGGCAGCCCGGGCCAGCCCGGCCAGCAGCAGGGCGGGTGGGGCCAGTCCGCCACCCCGGCCACGCCGCCGTCGGCCACCCCGCCGTCCTCGTCGTCCTACGGGTCGACCGGGTCCTCGGCGTCCTCGGCCGGGTCGTCGGCGGGCGGCTGGAGCTCCACGCCGTCCGGCCCCCCGCCGGCCCCGCCGACCTACGCCGCCGGCAGCACCCCGCCGCCGCCCCCGGCGGCCGACACCGACCCGGACGCCGACGGCGACAAGCCCGCCGGGTCCTGACCCGCAGCACCCCGCACCACCCCAGACCCGCTCCGGCACCCGCCGGGGCGGGTCTCGGCGTTCCCCGGCGGGTTCGGCGCGGACCACGCGCCCGGGCTTGGGAGAGTGGGGGCGTGCGCCCGCTCCCGACCCGACTCCCGCTCCGCGGCGCGACCGACCGGCTGCCCGCACCCGCCCTGGCCGCCGTCGGCACCGCCGCCGTCACCGTCGTCGGCCTGCTGGTGCTGACCCTCGCACTGGTCGTCGTCGGCGCCCTGGACCCCGACGGCGGCCTGTCGGTGGCCGGCGACCTGGCGCTCGGGGTCCGGCTGTGGCTGCTGGCCCACGGTGCCTCCCTCCAGCTCGCCGGCGGCCCGGTCGTGCTGGCGCCGCTGGCCCTCACCGCGGTCGCGGCCTGGGGCTGCTCGCAGGCCGCCCGCTGGGTGGTCGCCCTGCGCGACCTCGACGGGGCACGCCCGGTCGGCACGGTCATCGCGGCCGCGACCGGCACCCACCTGGCGATCACCCTCCTGCTCGGCCTCGCTGTCGACGACCGGGCCGCCGGCGTCGGCACCCTGCGGCTGGCGGCCGGCGCGCTGGGGCTGGCCCTGCTGGCCACCGCCTGGGGTGCCGGCCGGGAGTCGGGGACGGCGGGGGAGCTGCTCGACCGGTTCCCGGGCCCGGGCCGGGCCCTGGCCCGCGGCGTGCTGGCCGGCACCCTGACCGCGCTGGCGCTGGCCCTGGGCGTCGTGGCCGTGGCGTTGGTCGGCGACGTGGGCGGGGTCGCGGCCCTGGCCACCAGCCTGGGCGGGGCCAGCGCCGGCGCGGTCGGCCTGGTCGGGCTCTCGGCGCTGCTGCTGCCCAACGCCGCGGCCGCCGTCCTCGGGCTGGCCGCCGGCCCGGGCTTCGCCGTGGGCACGGGCACGCTGGTGTCCACCAGCGGGGTCACCCTCGGCGCGGTCCCCGCGCTGCCGCTGCTGGCCGCGCTGCCCGACACCCAGGCCGTGCCGCTGCTGGCCTTCCTCGCCCAGGCCCTGCCCGCCCTCGCCGGGCTGGTCGCCGGCACCGCCACCGCCCGCGGGCTGTCCGACGGCGACGGCGGATCGGTCACCGCGGCGCTGTGGGGCGTGGTGACCGGGGTGGGCGTCGGCGTCGCCGCCGGGCTGCTGGCGCTGGCCGGCGGCGGTGCGCTCGGCGACGGCGGGCTGGCCGAGGTCGGCGCGCCCGCGCTGGCCACCGGGCTGGCGACCGGCGCCCAGGCCGGGCTGGCCGCCGGGCTGGCCGCCGCGGTCACCCGCTGGCGACGCTGAGCGGGCCCGGGGCCGCCGGGTAGCCTCCCGGTACGTGTCGCCGGACTCCCCGCCCCCCGCCCGGGTGGTGGTGCTGATCTCCGGCGCCGGCACGCTGTGCGCGGCCCTGCTGGCCGCCGGCGAGCCCTCGTTCGAGGTGGTCGCCGTCGGCGCCGACCGGGAGGCCCCGGGCCTGGCCGCCGCCCGCGAGCGCGGCCTGCCCACCTTCGTCGTCGGGCTGGCCGACCACCCAGACCGCGCCGCCTGGGACGCCGCCCTGGCCGACGCGCTCACCGCCCACCGGCCCGACTGGGTGGTGTGCGCCGGGTTCATGAAGCTGCTGGGCCCGGCCGTGCTCGCCGCGCTCGGCGGACGGCTGGTCAACACCCACCCGGCGCTGCTGCCCGCCTTCCCCGGCGCGCACGCGGTGCGCGACGCGCTCGCCGCCGGGGTGAGCACCACCGGCGCCACCGTCCACCTGGTCGACGCCGGGCTCGACACCGGACCGGTGCTCGCCCGGACCTCCGTGCCCGTGCTGCCCGGCGACGACGAGCAGCGCCTGCACGACCGGATCAAGGCCGTCGAACGGGTGCTGCTCGTCGACACCCTCGTCTCCCTCACCAGCTCAAGGAGCAGCGCCCCGTGACCGATCGCACCCCCGTCCGCCGTGCCCTGCTGGGCGTCTACGACAAGTCCGGCGTCGAGGACCTGGCCCGCGGCCTGGTCGAGGCCGGCGTCGAGCTGGTCAGCACCGGTGCCACCGCCCGCCGGATCGCCGACGCCGGCATCCCGGTGACCCCCGTCGAGCAGGTCACCGGCTTCCCCGAGTGCCTGGACGGCCGGGTCAAGACGCTGCACCCGGCGGTGCACGCCGGGATCCTGGCCGACCGCCGCAAGCCCGACCACGTACGCCAGCTCGACGAGCTCGGCATCGCCGCCATCGACCTGGTCGTGGTCAACCTCTACCCGTTCCGGGAGACCGTGGCCTCGGGCGCGACGCCCGACGAGTGCATCGAGCAGATCGACATCGGCGGGCCGGCGATGGTGCGGGCCGCGGCGAAGAACCACCCGTCGGTCGCCGTCGTCGTCGACCCGGACCGCTACGCCGACGTGCTCGACGCCGTCCGGGCCGGCGGCACCACCCTGGATCAGCGCCGCCGGCTGGCCACCGAGGCCTTCCGGCACACCGCCTCCTACGACCTCGCCGTCGCCTCGTGGCTCGGTGACGTCGTCGCGCCCGACGACTCCGGGTTCCCGGCGTGGACCGGGGCGACCTGGGAGCGGGCCGACGTGCTGCGCTACGGGGAGAACCCGCACCAGGCCGCCGCGCTGTACCGCGGTGACCGGCCCGGTCTGGCGCACGCCGAGCAGCTGCACGGCAAGCAGATGTCCTACAACAACTACGTCGACACCGACGCCGCCTGGCGGGCCGCGCACGACCACGAGGCGCCCTGCGTGGCGATCATCAAGCACGCCAACCCGTGCGGCATCGCCGTCGGCACCGACCTCGCCCAGGCCCACCGGCGGGCGCACGCCTGCGACCCCGTCTCGGCCTTCGGCGGCGTGATCGCGGCCAACCGCGAGGTCGACCTGTCCACCGCCGAGCAGATCGCCGAGGTGTTCACCGAGGTCGTCGTCGCGCCTTCGTTCACCGAGGACGCCGTCGAGGTGCTCACCCGGAAGAAGAATGTGCGGCTGCTGCGGATGCCCGAGGCGGCGCAGCCGGCGCCGCTCGAGCTCCGCCCGGTCAGCGGCGGCGTGCTGGTGCAGCACGCGGACCGGGTCGCGGCCGAGGGCGACGACCCCTCCACCTGGACGCTGGCCACCGGCTCACCCGTGGACGCCGCCACCCTCGACGACCTGGCCTTCGCCTGGCGGGCGGTGCGCGCGGTGAAGTCCAACGCCATCCTGCTGGCCGCCGACGGCGCCACCGTCGGCGTGGGCATGGGCCAGGTCAACCGGGTCGACGCCGCGCGGCTGGCCGTGCAGCGCGCGGGGGAGCGGGCCGGCGGGTCGGTCGCGGCCTCGGACGCCTTCTTCCCCTTCGCCGACGGGCTGCAGGTGCTGCTGGACGCCGGGGTCACCGCCGTCGTGCAGCCCGGCGGGTCGGTCCGCGACGAGGAGGTCGTGGCCGCCGCCGCCGAGGCGGGCGTGGCGCTGTACCTCACCGGCACCCGCCACTTCGCGCACTAGCGCAGCCTGCGGCCCGTCAGCAGGGCCTTCAGCGCGCCGAGCAGGCCGCAGCCGGCGACGCCCATCGCGAACCAGAAGCCGACGTCGAACCGGCCGGGCTGCCACGCCCGGCCGGCCAGCGGCACCAGGACGCCGGCCACCGCGGCGCCGGCGACCAGCAGGGCGAGCAGGCCGAGGAAGCGGTGCGCCCGGGCCGGCACCAGCAGCAGCAGCCCGAGCAGGAACAGCACCGCGCCGCCGGCGAGCACCGCGCCGGGCTGCCACAGGCCGGTGGAGAACAGCCCGGTCCAGCCGGTGCGGGCCTGGTCGACCACGCGGCGGGCCAGCTCCAGGCCGGTCGCGCCGTCGGGCACCCAGGGCAGCAGCAGGCTGAGCGCGGCGGCCACCCCGGCCAGCAGCAGGAGCAGCGACCCGACGGGGTCCGCGCGGCGGACCGCGACCGGCTTGGTGGACCACGCCGGCGCGGTGGCCTGGTCGGCCGGCGGGCGCCAGGTCTGCGGCTGGGGTGGCGGGGCCACGGGTGCGGGCGCCGTCCCCTGGCGCAGCGGGGCCACCGGGTGCACCTCGGTGGTCTGCTGGTCGGCGAGGTCACGCTCGGCCCGCGTGGGCCCGGCCGGCTCGGGACGGGCGGGCTCGGGGCGGGCGGGCTCGGACCCGGCGGCGGGGAAGGCCCGGGTGCGGTCGTCGGGCTGGCTCATGGGTCCTCCTCGGCGGCAACCGGTCACCGGGAGCCTAGAAGAAGACCTCGTCCCTCCCCTCGACACGCGCCGCGGGCCCCCGGGACGGGGCCGTCGCAGGTGGTCACCGGCGTCGGGGGGTGCGGCGGGCCGCGTGCGGCAGACTGGGCGCGTGACGGCGACCCGACTGGACGGCAAGGCGACCGCGGCGACCATCCGCACGGAGCTGGCGCAGCGGGTGGAGGCCCTGGCCGCGGCCGGCCGGCGCCCGGGGCTGGGCACCCTGCTGGTGGGCGACGACCCGGGCAGCCGCTGGTACGTCGACGCCAAGCACAAGGACTGCGCCCAGGTCGGCATCGCCAGCATCCAGCGCGAGCTGCCCGCCGACGCCTCGCAGGCCGACGTCCTGGCCGTCGTCGCCGAGCTCAACGCCGACCCGGCCTGCACCGGCTACATCGTCCAGCTCCCGCTGCCGCGCCAGGTGTCCGAGGCCGCCGTCCTGGAGGCCATTGACCCGGACAAGGACGCCGACGGCCTGCACCCCACCAACCTCGGCCGGCTGGTGCTGGGCATCCCCGGCTCCCTGCCCTGCACCCCGCTGGGCATCGTCGAGCTGCTGCGCCGCTTCGACGTCCCGCTCGCCGGGGCCGAGGTCGTCGTGGTCGGCCGCGGGGTGACCGTGGGCCGCCCGCTGGGCCTGCTGCTCACCCGGCGCAGCGAGAACGCCACGGTGACCCTCTGCCACACCGGCACCCGCGACCTGGCCGCGCACACCCGCACCGCCGACGTCGTGGTCGCCGCGGCCGGTGTCCCGGGGCTGGTCACCGGGGACATGGTCAAGCCGGGGGCCGCCGTCCTCGACGTCGGCGTCAGCCGGGTCGACGGCAAGATCGCCGGGGACGTCGCGGCCGACGTGGCCGACGTCGCCGGCCACGTCGCCCCCAACCCCGGCGGCGTCGGGCCGATGACCCGGGCGATGCTGCTGTCGAACGTGGTGTCGCTGGCCGAGCGGGCCGCCGCACCCGTGGTGGCCTGAGGCGCCGGGGAGGACGTCGTGGCCCGCACCCCGCTGTACACCCGCAGACCGTTCCTGGCCGGGGTGCTGCGCCAGCTCCCGCTGACCGCGGTGCTGGTGGTGGTGGCCGCCGGCCTGCTGACGGTCACGGCGGGCAACTGGCGGCGCGGGCTGGTGGTCATCGGCCTGGCGCTGGTCGGGGCCGGCGTGCTGCGCATGCTGCTCCCGGTGCGCCGGCTGGGGTTCCTCGCGGTGCGCAGCACCACCACCGACGTCGTCCTGACCACCTCCGCCGGGCTCGCGGTCGCCCTCGTCGCGCTGGCGATCCCCCCGGGCTGAGCGGGCCCGGGGGCGCAGCCGACCGGCCCCGGCGCTAGGTTGGCGGCCATGGCGACGAAGCCCGGCAAGATCACCGTGGTGGGTTCCGGCTTCTACGGCTCCACCACCGCGCTGCGTCTGGCGCAGTACGACGTCGTGGGCACCGTGGTGCTCACCGACATCCTGGAGGGCAAGCCCGAGGGGCTGGCGCTGGACATCAACCAGTCGCGGTCCATCGAGGGCTTCGAGACCGAGGTCGTCGGCGTGGGGGGCGGGTCCTACGAGGGGACCGAGGGCTCCGACGTCGTCGTCATCACCGCGGGGCTGCCCCGCAAGCCCGGCATGAGCCGGATGGACCTGATCGAGACCAACGCCGGCATCGTGCGCGACGTCGCCGAGAACGTCGCCCGCACCTCCCCGGACGCCGTGGTCATCGTCGTCAGCAACCCGCTGGACGAGATGACCGCGCTGGCCCAGCTGGCCACCGGGTTCCCGACGCAGCGGGTGATGGGCCAGGCCGGGATGCTCGACACCGCCCGGTTCACCGACAACGTGGCCCGCGAGCTCGGCGTCCCCACCGCCTCGGTGCGCACGCTGACCCTGGGCAGCCACGGCGACACGATGGTGCCGGTGCCCAGCCGGTGCACCGTCGACGGGAAGCCCCTGGCCGACGTCCTGGACGCCGACCGCATCGCGCACCTGGTCGACCGCACCCGCAACGGCGGGGCCGAGGTGGTCGCGCTGCTCAAGACCGGCTCGGCGTACTACGCGCCGTCGGCGGCCGCGGCCCGGATGGCCAAGGCGGTCATCGAGGACTCCGGTGCGGTGCTGCCGGTGTGCGCGTGGGTCGACGGCGAGTACGGGATCTCCGGGGTGTACCTGGGGGTCGAGGCCGAGATCGGCCGGGAGGGTGTGCGTCGGGTGGTCGAGGGCGACCTCACCGACGACGAGCTGGCCGGGCTGCGCGAGGCAGCCGAGGCCGTACGGGCCAAGCAGGCGGACGTGGCCGACCTCTGAGTCGGCCTCCAACAGAGAGGGACCACCACCACGTGAGCAAGATCAAGGTCAAGGGCACGGTCGTCGAGCTCGACGGCGACGAGATGACCCGGATCATCTGGCAGTTCATCAAGGACGAGCTGATCCTCAAGTACCTCGACGTCGACCTCGAGTACTACGACCTGGGCATGGAGCACCGGGACGCCACCGACGACCAGGTCACGATCGACGCGGCCAACGCCATCAAGAAGCACGGCGTCGGCGTCAAGTGCGCCACCATCACCCCGGACGAGGCGCGGGTCGAGGAGTTCGGCCTCAAGCAGATGTGGCGCTCCCCGAACGGGACGATCCGCAACATCCTCGGCGGCGTCATCTTCCGCGAGCCGATCATCATGCAGAACGTGCCGCGCCTGGTGCCGGGCTGGACCAAGCCGATCATCGTCGGCCGCCACGCCTACGGCGACCAGTACCGCGCCACGGACTTCAAGTTCCCCTCGGCCGGCACCCTGAAGGTCGTCTTCACCCCCGAGGACGGCTCCGAGCCGATCGAGCGCGAGGTCTTCCAGGCCCCCGGCGCCGGCGTCTCGCTGTCGATGTACAACCTCGACGACTCGATCCGGGACTTCGCCCGGGCCTCGCTGAACTACGGCCTGGCCCGCACCTACCCGGTCTACCTGTCGACGAAGAACACGATCCTCAAGGCCTACGACGGCCGGTTCAAGGACATCTTCCAGGAGGTGTTCGACGCGGAGTTCAAGGAGAAGTTCGACGCGGCCGGCATCACCTACGAGCACCGCCTCATCGACGACATGGTCGCGGCCAACCTCAAGTGGGAGGGCGGCTACGTCTGGGCGTGCAAGAACTACGACGGCGACGTGCAGTCCGACACCGTGGCGCAGGGCTTCGGCTCGCTGGGCCTGATGACCTCGGTGCTGGCCACCCCGGACGGCCAGACCGTCGAGGCCGAGGCCGCCCACGGCACGGTGACCCGGCACTACCGCCAGCACCAGCAGGGCAAGGAGACCTCGACGAACCCGATCGCGTCGATCTTCGCCTGGACCCGGGGCCTGGCCCACCGCGGCAAGCTCGACGGCACCCCCGAGGTGACCGAGTTCGCCGAGACCCTCGAGCGGGTCTGCATCGAGACGGTCGAGGGCGGTCAGATGACCAAGGACCTCGCCCTGCTGATCAGCAAGGACGCCCCCTGGCTGACCACGCAGGACTTCCTCGCCGCCATCGACGCCAACCTGCAGAAGGCCATGGCCGCCTGATCCACCGCACCCCCGACGGCCCCCTGCGCGCACGCACAGGGGGCCGTCGCACGTCCAGGGGCCGGGTGATCACCCCGGGTAGGCAGCTGACTCGGTGGCCCCGAGGCAGCATCCACGGCGGGGTGATCACGGGCCTGTGGACAACTCCCGGCTGTGCGCGACGGCCCGTGCAGGCTGCGGATCGTGCCCGTGGCCCCCGCCGTCCCCCCTGCCCTCGCCGGGCGGGTGTTCCGGGGGAGCGAGGCGGTCGACCGCGGGCTGCTGACCGCGGCACAGCTGCGCAGCGCTGCCTGGCGTCGGTTGCGGCAGGACGTCTACGTGGACGCGACCGTGCCGCTCACCCACCGCGTGCGCGTCGCGGGTGCCCGGCTGGTGATGCCGGCGGGCGCGGTCTTCGCCGACCGGACCGCCGCCGCGCTCTGGGGCGTGCCCGACCTGGTCGGCGTCGACGACCCGGTCGACGTCGTGCTGCCACCGGGGCAGCGGTGGAGCCCGTCCTCGGACATCCGGGCGCGGACGGCGCCGGTCGCCGGTGACCGTGTGACCCTCGGCGGGGTCCCGGTCACCGACCGGCTGCGGACGGCGGTGGACCTCGCCCGACGTCCCGGGGCCCTGCCCGACCGGGTGGTGCTGCTGGACCGGCTGGTCGGCGCCCGCCTGGTCACGCTGGCCGAGCTGCGGACGGCGGTGCACGGACTCCCGCGGTGCCGCGGGAGCGCGTCCGCCCGCGAGGCCGTCGACCTGGCCGACGGGAGGGCGGAGTCGCCGCAGGAGACCCGGACCCGCCTGCACCTGCTCGCCGGCGGGGTGCCGCCACCCGTCGCGCAGTACCGGGTGGTCTGGGACGGCCGGTTCGTCGCGCGCGTGGACTTCGCGTGGCCCGACCGCCGGGTGGCCCTGGAGTACGACGGGCTGTGGCATGCCGAGCCGGGGCAGTTCGCCAAGGACCGCGCCCGGCTGAACGCCCTGCAGGCGGCGGGGTGGCGCGTCGTCTTCGTGACCGCGACCGACCTGCACCACCCGGAGCGGCTCGTCGCGCGGGTGCTCGCCGCCCTCGCCGCGTGATCAGGACGGGCCAGCTGCTGTCCCACGCCGTGGGAGCCAGCGGCCCAGCCGGGGTGATCAGCGGCCGAAGAGCTGGGTCCACCAGGGGCCGCCGGGGCCCTGGGCGACGCCGACGCCCAGGCGGGTGTTGCTGCAGTCCAGGATGTTGGCGCGGTGGCCGGGGCTGTCCATCCACCCGGCCACCACCGACGCCGCGTCCGGGTAGCCCTGCGCGATGTTCTCCGCGGAGGCGCCGGCCACCCCGGCCGCGGCGGCCCGGTCCCAGGGCGAGAGACCGTCGGGCGTGGTGTGGCTGAAGTAGCCGCGGTCGCGCATGTCGGCGCTGTGCGCGCGGGCCACCCCGGCCAGCCCGGCGTCGGACGCCACCGGCCCGCAGCCGGCCGTCGCCCGCTCGGCGTTCACCAGCGCGACGACCTCGCCCTCGACACCGGGGTCGGGCGCGGGCGCGGCCGGGGCGGGTGCGGGAGCCGGTGCCGGCGGGGGAGGGGGCGGCGTCGTGGGGGGCGCGGTGGTCGTGGGCGCCGGCGCGGTGGTGGTGGGCGGGGCCGTCGTCGTGGTGGCCGCGGTCGTCGTCGGGGCGGGCGCCGCGGTGGTGGCGGCGGCCGTGGTCGTGGGGGACGGCGCCGCGCTGGTCGCCGCCGCGGGCACCGGGTCGCCGGACCCGGGCAGCAGCCACCAGCCGCCCCCGACGACGGCCAGCACCGCGAGGGCGACCGCGGCGGGCCACCAGCGTCGGGCCCGCGGGCGGTGACGGTGCCGTCGCGCTCCGGTCATGGCCGACCACCGTAGCCGCCGGGCACCCCGCTGCGGAACGTCCGCGGGCGACCCGACGTTGCCGGTTGGACCCCCCGCCCGGGAGCCGCGATCCTGGGACCCCCGCACCACCACCCCCGAGAAGGAGCACGCCGCCGGTGAGCGACGTCTGGCTCAACATCGTCATGGTCGTCGTCTTCGTGCTGATCGGCGGTGCCTTCGCCGGCGCCGAGATCGCGCTGGTCTCGCTGCGGGAGTCGCAGGTGCGGGCCCTCGGCGAGCGCGGGAGCCGGGGCCGGGCGCTGACCAAGCTGCTCGGCGACCCGAACCGGTTCCTCGCCGCCGTGCAGGTCGGGGTCACCCTGGCCGGGTTCTTCTCCGCCGCGTTCGGCGCCAGCACGCTGTCGGCCCCGCTGGGTGACTGGCTGACCTCGGTGGGCCTGCCGCGGGGCGTGGCCGACCCGCTGAGCTTCGTGCTGGTCACCATCGCGATCAGCTACCTGTCCCTGGTGGTCGGCGAGCTCACCCCCAAGCGCCTGGCGCTGCAGCGCGCCGAGGGCTTCTCCCTCGTCGTCGCCGGGCCGCTCAACCGCATCGCCGCGGTCTTCAGGCCGGTCATCTGGCTGCTGTCGCGCTCCACCGACCTGCTGGTCCGGCTGCTGGGCGGGGACCCCAAGCAGAGCGGGGAGTCGATCAGCCAGGAGGAGCTGCGCGACCTGGTCGCCGCCCACGAGTCGCTGTCCAGCGACGAGCGCCGGCTCATCGACGAGGTGTTCCGGGCCGGCGGCCGCGAGGTGCGCGAGGTGATGACCCCCCGCACCGAGGTCGACTTCCTCGAGGCGTCGCTGACCGCCAGCCGCGCGGCCAAGCTGATCGCCGACTCCGGCCGCTCCCGCTACCCGGTGGTCGGCCGCACCCAGGACGACGTCGTCGGCTTCGTGCACGTGCGCGACCTGCTGCTGCCCGGCCACCCGGCCGGGCGCGCGGCCACCGTGGGCGACCTGGCCCGCGAGGTCAAGCAGCTGCCGGGGACGGCGGGGGTGCTCACCGCGCTGTCGGAGATGCGCCGGGAGAGCCAGCACCTGGCGATCGTGGTCGACGAGTACGGCGGCACCGACGGCATCGTGACCCTGGAGGACCTCATCGAGGAGGTCATCGGGGAGATCTACGACGAGTACGACGAGGACGCCGCCCCGGAGACCGACGAGCCGGCCGAGGGCCCGCACGACGTGGACGGCCTGCTCAACCTGGACGACTTCACCGAGGCGACCGGGCTCGAGCTGCCCGAGGGGCCCTACGAGACCGTGGCCGGCTGGGTGCTGGCCGAGCTGGGCCGCATCCCCGCCGTCGGGGACACCGCCCAGCACGAGGGCCGGGTGCTCACCGTGACCGAGCTCGACGGCCGCCGGATCGCCCGCATCGCGGTCTCCCCGGCGCCGCCGGCGGAGGTCAGCGCGGAGCCGGCCGGCTGAGCTCCCACGCGTCGCGCACCATCGTGGTGAGCTCGGCGTGCTGCGGCGCCCAGCCCAGGTCGGCCCGGATCCGCTCCGAGGAGGCGACCAGCTGGGCGGGGTCGCCGGCGCGGCGCGCACCGACCACCACCGGCACGGGGTGCCCGGTGACCTCGCGGACGGCGTCCACGACCTGCTGCACGCTGAAGCCGGTGCCGTTGCCCAGGTTGTAGACCCGGTGCTCGCCCGGTGCCGGTGCGGGCAGCGCCAGCAGGTGGGCGTCGGCGAGGTCGAGCACGTGCACGTAGTCGCGGATGCAGGTGCCGTCGGGGGTCGGGTAGTCCTCGCCGTAGACGGTGATGGCCTCGCGGGTGCCGGCGGCGACCTGCAGGGCGATCGGGATGAGGTGGGTCTCGGTGGCGTGCCGCTCGCCGCGGCCGAACCCGGCGCCGGCGACGTTGAAGTAGCGCAGGCTCACCGCGGCGAACCGGTGGGCCACGGCGTAGGAGGTCAGCATGTGGTCCACGGCCAGCTTCGAGGCGCCGTAGGTGTTGGTGGGCCGGGTGGGCGCGTCCTCGGTGATCGGCACGCTCTCGGGCTCGCCGTAGGTGGCCGCGGTGGAGGAGAACACGATCCGCCGGCAGTCGACGGCGCGCATCGCCTCCAGCAGCGCCAGCGAGCCGCCCACGTTGGTGTGCCAGTAGTCCTCGGGCTGGGTCTGGGAGACCCCGACCAGGCTCTTGGCCGCGAAGTGCAGCACCGCCTCGGGCCGGACGTCGGCCAGCACCGGCGCGGAGTCGTGCAGCGAGGCCTGCACGAAGGTCGCGCCCTCGGGGACGGCGTCGGCGTGGCCGGTCGACAGGTCGTCGAGCACGGTCACCTCGTGGCCCCCGGACAGGAGGGCCGCCGTGACTACGCTGCCGATGTAGCCGGCACCACCGGCGACGAGAACTCGCATGCGTGCACCCTACGGAGGCGTCCCCATGGTCAGCCCGC
>Ga0325400_1001575_pt1 | contig 19008 bp, 22 predicted proteins | sample PopdelMetagenome_2_FD_205662 | JGI IMG/M metagenome (GOLD analysis project Ga0325400, IMG submission 205662) | Populus deltoides microbial communities from Bellville, Georgia, United States - Xylem-PdKOR-R1 | ecosystem: Host-associated > Plants > Phyllosphere > Stem > Wood/Secondary xylem...
TCTTGGTGAACGAGGTGACCAGCAGCAGCATCGCCGGGGCGATCGACAGCACCGTGATCGCCAGGATCAGGGTGATGGCGCTGGACGGGCTGTTGCCCCCGATGTTGATGTCCAGCCCGCCGGTGGGGGCGGTCGGCGCCACCGGGGCGGTGGGGTCGTCGACCGCGAGTGCGGCGGTGGCGGTGAGGGCCAGGAGGGTCGCGCCCGCGGCTGCGACCACCCCCACCCGGGTGGCCCAGCGGCCGGCGCGCTCCCGCAGGAGCGCGGTCATCAGCGGCGCACCGTCCGCTCCCGCAGGCCCTCGACGACCTGCGTCCACGCCGCCCGGTCGAACACCGAACCGGCGACGAGCCTGCCCCCGCCGCCGTGCCCGCCGGCCGGGACCGGGCGGCGGGGACGGCGGGTCCCGGGGACGCCGGGCAGCGCGGGCAGCGGGATCTGGCTGGTGGGCGCGTCGTGGTCGAACGCGTCGTCGGCGGCCGCCAGGGCGGGGGCCGGGCGCCGGGCGGCGACGGCGGCGCGGCGGGCCTCCTGCGCGGCGGCCCGCTCGTCCTCGGCCTCGGCGAGCACCTCGTCGACGATCTCGGCGTCCATCTCGGCCAGCAGCGTCACGTGCTCCTCGGTGCTGCCGACCACGAGCACCCGGTCGGCCACCCGCAGCACGCTCACGGTGCTGCTGCGGCCCATCCGCTGGCGGGCCACGACCTCGATCAGCCCGTTGCCCGCGCCCAGGCCGCGCTTCTTGGCCACGCGCGCGGCGAACCACAGCACGCCCGCGACGAAGGCCAGCGACAGGATCAGCCGGATGACCATCCAGGTCATGCCGAGGCCTGCCCGAGCTCGGCGGCCGCGGCGTCGGTGACCACCTCGGTGATGCGCAGGCCGAACTCCTCGTCGACCACGACCACCTCGCCGCGGGCGATGAGGGTGCCGTTGACCAGCAGGTCGGCCGGCGCGCTGGCCGCCCGGTCCAGCTCGACGATCTCGCCGGGGTAGAGGGAGAGCAGCTCCTGCACCGTCATCCGGGTCCGGCCGATCTCGACGGTGACCTCCATGGCCACGTTGCGCAGCAGCTCGAGGCTGCCGCGCTGGGTCTGGCCCTGCGGCCGGGGCAGGGTGACCTGCAGGGCGAGGGTGGCCTGGTGCTCGCCGGCGGCCAGCAGCGGGACGGCGAGGAAGACGCCCTTGTCGCGCAGCCCGTCCAGCGCAGCCTCGGGCTCCTCCATCCGCTCGCTGGTCACGGTGACCCGGCCGAGCACGCCGGCCGCGGCCTCCAGCGCCGGGCGCATGGCGGCGGCGACGTCGAGCTTGCCGACCGGGGAGTTGGCCAGGGCCTCGACCACCGAGCCGGCGACGACCAGGACGACGTCGCCGCTGACCTCGCCCGACAGCCGGGCGGTGATGGCCGCGGGGGAGTCCCCGGGCAGCGGGGCGATGTCGGGGTCGTCGACCGGGGACCCGCAGCTGAGCGCGGAGGTGGCCGGCAGCAGCGCACCGGCGGCCTGGGCGGCCGCGACCACGGCGGCGGAGATGGTGGCGGCGTCGTCGGTGCGGGCGGCGGTTCCGGTGCTCACTGGTGGTCCCTCGCGGTGCTGGTGGAACTGGGCGGGGTGGCGACGATCTCGGCGGCGAGCCGACGGCGGTGGTTGCTGGCCACCGCGTGCGCGAAGACCACGTCGTTGGTGGTCACCTCCAGCGGGCTGTCCCGGGGGTGGCGCAGCAGCAGCACGTCGCCGACCGCGAGGCCGAGCAGGTCGGCGCTGGGCACCGTGATCGGCCGGAAGCGCGCGTTGACCTCGACCGGGACGGCGCCCAGGCGCTCGGACAGCGCGTCGGTGGCCTGCTGCCGCTCGCGCAGCGCCTGCGCCGACAGCTGCGGGGAGGTCGCCCCGTGCAGCGCCGGCGCGAAGGGCGCGAAGGGCAGCATGAGCGTGGCCTCGGTCTCGCGGTCGCCGAGGGTGAGGGAGAAGGAGCTGACGACGACGGTCTCGCTGCTGACGGCCAGCTGCGCCAGCTGCGGCTGGTACTCGAAGGACTCCAGCCCGAAGTCCAGCCGGACGACGGGGCGCAGCGCGACGCCGAGCTCGTAGAGCACCCGCTCGACCGGGTACCGGGCCAGCCGGGTCTCCATGCCCGTCATCGGCCGCTGCGGCTGCGCCGCTGAACCGGACCCGCCGAGCAGCAGGTCGATCATCGCCATCGCGACGTCCATCGACCAGGTCAGCAGGCCCCGGCCGCGCAGCGGCTCGAAGGAGATGACCGACATGAACACCGGGTTGTCCAGGTGCGCGATGTAGTCGTCGTAGGCGAACTGGTCGATGCCGCCGAGCTCGACCTTGACCTCGGTCCGCAGCACCTGGGTGAGGTTGGTGGCGGTCTGCCGGGCGAAGGACTCGAGCAGGTTCTGCAGCACCCGCACGTGGTCGCGGGAGAGCTTGGTGGGGCGCCGGAAGTCGTAGCTGCGGGCCTCCCCGCGCCGGCGCCGGGACGCCATCAACGCCGCCCCGCGGGGCGCGGGTGCGGCGTCGGCGAGGGTCACGGATCCCTCATCGGCGGTCCGGGCGGTCAGAGTGACCACCCGGACCGTCCCGTCACTGCGTGACGTACTGGGTGTAGTAGATCCCCATCACGACCTCGCCGGACTCCTCGGTGTTGTACGCGTCCTCGATGCGCTGCTCGAGCTCGGCCTTCATCGCGTCGCGGTTGCCCGTGACGTCGGTCGGCTGGGCCTCGGAGAACATGTCGATGATCACGTCGCTGGCCTGGGCGGTGCCGGGGGCCTCCTCGCCGGCCTCCTCGGTCAGCTGCAGGGTGACGCCGATCTTGAGGTAGCCGCCGCCGGCGAGGTTGATGGTGATCGGGTCGATCGGCACCTCGATGCCGGCGACCGGTGCCGGCGGGGCCGAGTCGGAGCTGGAGAAGACGAAGAAGTAGAGCCCGGCGCCGATGGCCAGCAGGGCGACGACGGCGACGACGACCAGCTTGAGCTTGCCGCCCTTCTTCCCCTCGCCGTCCTCGGCGACGTCCTTGCCCTTCTTGCCCTTGCTGTCGGCGGCCGCGACCGGCCGCTCCTTGGTGGGTGCGGTCACGGGGTGCTCTCCTGGTCCTGGGCGGTGACGGCCTGGGGGGCCGCCTGCTGAGCTGCTTGCGAGGCGAGGCCGGGCAGCAGGGCGCTGGCCTCGGCCGAGGCGGTCGAGAGGACGACGACGTCCACCCGGCGGTTGACCGACACCGAGGCGGGGTCGGAGTCGGGGAGGAGGGGCCGGGTGTCGGCGAACCCGGCGGCCTGCATCCGGTCGGCGGGCAGGCCGTCGGTCTCGACCAGGTAGCGCAGCACGGTGACCGCGCGGTCGGTCGAGAGGTTCCAGTTCGAGGCGTACGGGCCGCCGGGGGTGACCGGCAGCGAGTTGGTGTGGCCCTCCACCTTGAGCGCGTTGGGCAGGCCGGCCAGCGTGGGGGCGATCGTGTCGAGCACGGTCTTGCCCTCGCTGCGCAGCGTGGCCTGCTCGGGCCCGAAGAGCACCTGGTCGGCGACGATGTGCACGACCAGGCCGTCCTGGGTGATCTGGTAGGTGGCCGCGTCGGCGTCCCCGGCGGCGGTGAGCGCGGCGGTGATGGCGGCCTGCGCGGCGGCGAGCTGGTCGAACTCCGCCTGGGCCTCGGCCTGGTTCTGCGCCGACTGGGCGGCCAGCGCAGCGGCCCGGGCCGCGTCCTGGGCGGCCTGGTCGGGCTGCTGCGTGGGGTCGGTCTGGTTGTCGATCTGCATCGGCGAGTTCAGCTCGTCGAGCACGCTGGTCTGGGTGGTGACCGAGCCGTCGTCGATGATCGAGGTCGGGGCGCCGAAGCTCTCGGACAGGCCCTCGGCGAACGCGGCGAACTTCAGCTGGTCGACCTGGCTGATCGAGTACAGCACGATGAACACCGCGGTCAGCAGCGTCATCATGTCGGCGAAGGACACCAGCCACCGCTCGTGGTTCTCGTGCTCCTCCTCCTCGTGCTCCTCGTGCCGGCGGCGCCCCTTCTTCGAGGTGTCGTGGCTGCTCACGCGGCGGCCTTGGCCATGGCGGCGGCCTCGCTGGGCGGCACCAGGGAGGTGAGCTTCTGCCGGACGGTGCGCGGGCTGGTGCCGGCCTGGATCTCGGAGATGCCCTCGACGAGCAGCTTCATCTGCGCGGCCTGCAGGTCGCTGGTGCGCATGATCTTGGCCCCGGCCGGCAGCCACAGCACGTTGGCGGAGAGCACGCCCCAGAGGGTGGCGACGAACGCGGCGGCGATGAGGTGGCCGAGCTTGTCGGGCTGGTTGAGGTTCTCCAGCACGTGGATGAGCCCGATGACGGTGCCGATGATGCCGATGGTCGGGGCGTAGCCGCCCATGGCGGTGAAGAACTTGGCGGCGACCTTGTCCTCGGCCTTCTTGGCCGAGATCTCGGCCTCCAGCACGGTCCGCAGGTCCTCGGGGTCGGTGCCGTCGACGGCCATCTGCAGGCCGCGCTGCAGGAAGGGGTCCTGGATGTCCTTGATCGGGCCCTCGAGGGCGAGCAGACCCTCCTTGCGGGCCTTCTCGGCCAGGGTGACCAGGTCCTGGATCTTGTCCGCGGCGGGCGGCACGGCGGCGGGCATGAAGCCCTGCTTCATCCAACCGCCCATCTTCTTCACGTCGGCCATGGTCGAACCGGCCATGGCGGCGCCGAAGGTGCCCACGAAGACCAGCAGGATCGGGGGGATGAGCATGATCGCCATCGGCGACGACCCCTCGAGGATCATCGAGACCAGGATGGCGACCAGCGCGACGCCGACGCCGATCAGGGTTGCCGGGTCCATGTCAGCGCTCCTCGCGGTGGGGGAAGGGCAGGACGGCGTGGTCGCCGTCCCCGGTGGGGTCGCAGTCGTGCTCGTCGGCGCTGACGGACATCAGGGGGCGGGCGTGGGTGCCGCGGTCCATGGCGTAGGCGGTGGCGAGCACGTCGGCGCGGTAGTCGCGGATGGCGACCAGCACCTCCTGCAGGCTCTCGCGGACCAGGAACCGGACGTTGTCGTTGAGGGAGATGACGGTGTCGGGGTGCGCCTCGACCCGCTCGATCAGATCGGGGTTGAGCGCGAAGGGCTCCCCGTTCAGGCGGGTCAGGCAGATCACCGGTGGCTCCAGGTCGTCGTCGGGGGTGGCGCACTGCTCTCATCGGCGTCCCGGCCGACTCTCTGAAGCGGGACGGCCCGATCACCCCGTCGGGGTGACCGGGCCGCCTACCGGGTGACCCGGGATCAGCGCTTGAGGTTGACCAGGTCCTGCAGCAGCTCGTCGGAGGCGCTGATGACGCGGCTGTTCGCCTGGAAGCCGCGCTGGGCGATGATCAGGCCGGTGAACTCCTCGGACAGGTCCACGTTGCTCATCTCCAGCGCGCCGGAGGACAGCGTGCCCAGCGAGCCGGTGCCGGCGGCGCCGATGAGCGCCACGCCGGAGTTGTCGCCCACCGCGTAGCTGGTGTTGCCCATGTTGATCAGGCCCGACGGGTTGTCGAAGGTGGCCATGGCCAGCTTGCCGATCGCCCGGCGCTCGTTGTTGGTGTAGACGCCGGTCATCGTGCCGTCCTCGGCCAGCGAGAAGCTGGACAGCGAGCCGGCGGTGTAGCCGTTCTGGTCCACCGCGGCGATCGCGGTGCCGGCGGCCTGCGCGGTGACCTGGGCGAAGTCGAACGTCGCACCGGTGGGGGCGCCCCACCCGGGGACGGCGATGGTGTGCGCGGTGCCGTAGGTGTCGGTCGGGGTGGCGGTGGTCGCGCCGGCCGCGGAGAAGACCGGGTCCTTGCCGGCGGAGAACTTCGCGCCGTAGGTGACCGGGGCCGGCGTCGTGGAGCCGTCCTCGTTGGCCACGTTCAGCAGCCAGTAGCTGTCGCCGGTGGAGTTGTCCACCGACTGCTGGGTCCAGGTCAGGTTGAGCCGCTGCTCGACGCCGGCCTGGTTGTAGACGGTGGCCTTGGCGACCTTCACGTTGGCCCCGGGGGCCGCGTTGGGGTCGATGAGCACGTTGCGGCTCATGGTCACCGCGGTGGTGGCCTTGGGCGGCAGCGCGGCGCCGTACTGGATCTGCAGGTCCTCCAGGGTGCCGCCGGTGTCGATGTTGCCGTCGACGTCGGACATCCAGCCCTGCACCCGGTTGCCGTCGGCGGTGATGAGCTTGCCCGCGCCGTCGAAGGTGAACGAGCCGGCGCGGGTGAACAGCTGCTGCCCGCCGGACTTGGTCACGAAGAACCCGTCGCCCTGGATCATGAAGTCCAGTGCGCGGCCGGTGTTCTGGGTCTTGCCCTGGCCGAAGTCGGTGGTGATCGCGGCGAGCTTCACGCCGAGGCCGACCTGCGCGGGGTTGGTGCCGCCCTCGGTGGCGTCGGGGCCCTTGCCGCTGCGCAGCACCTGGGTCAGCGTGGTCTCGAAGACCGTGTTCTGGGTCTTGAAGCCGACGGTGTTCACGTTCGCGATGTTGTTCGCGACGGTGTCCATCTTGGTCTGGTGGGCGCGCAGGCCGGAGATGGCCGAGAACATGGAACGCAGCACGGGGGACTCCTGGGGTGGGGGTGGGCGGGGGAGCGCCGGTCAGGCGGTGAAGGCGGTGATGCGACCGACGGCCACGGTCTTGCCGTCGATGACGGCGTGCGCCTCGGTGGTGTCGGTCGCGAGGATCACCGAGCTCACGTGCCCGGTGGCGGCGGTGCCGTCCTCGCCGACGTAGGTGGCGGTCTTGCCCACCAGCGCGCCGGCGCTGGAGGCCCGCTGCATCGCGATGAGCGAGGTGTTCTGCTCGCTGAGCTTCTGCAGCGCCTCGACCTGGGAGTAGGTGGCGGTCTGGGTCACCAGGGCGCCGGAGTCGGCGGGCTTCTCCGGGTCCTGGTACTTCATCTGCGCGACCAGCAGCTTCAGGAAGGTGTCCTTGTCCATCCCGCTGGTCCCCACCGAGGTGGTGGCCGAGCCGGCCATGGCCGACAGCGACGTGGCACCGGTGGCGGCGGTGACGGTCATGGGTCCTCCTCAGACGCGGACGTCGACGCCGGAGGGCGCCGGTCCGCCACGGGTGTGACGGGTGGTGCTGCTGGTGCTGCTGTCCTCATCGGCAGTCGCCCGGCCGGTCGGTACCGCGTCCCAGCGGGTCCCGGTCGACCGGCCGTCCTGGCCGGCGGTCCAGCCCGACCCGGACTGCTGCCCGCCGCCGGTGGACACCTGGGCGTCGGTCAGCTGCAGGCCCGCGGCAGCCAGCTCGCGGCGCAGCTCGGGCACGGCGTCGGCGAGCACGGCGCGGCTGCCGTCCTGGCCGGCGCTCATCGCCAGGGACACCTGGTCGCCGGTCACCGTCAGCTGGACCTCGACCCGGCCCAGGGACTCGGGCGCGAGCACCACGGTCACCGTGTGGCTGCCCTGGCTGGAGGCCAGGGCGGTGAGCTGCGGGGCGAGCTGGGCGGCGACCGGGGGGTCGGCCGGGCCGGCCGGGGCCGGTGTGCCCGGGACGGCGGCCGGGGCGGGGGCGGCCACCGGGGCCGGGGCGGCGCCCGGCAGCGAGGCGTCGGCCCGAGGCAGGTCGGCGACCTCGGGTGCGGCAGGCGCGGTGGCCGCACCGGCCGGGCCGGACGGCGCCGCGGTGCCCGGCGTGCCGGCGGGGGCGACCGGGCCGGCGGCGTCGGTGGTCGGGGCAGGTGGCGCGGTCGCGGTCGGGGGACGCGGGGTGGCGACGGCGGGGTCGGGGTCGCCGGCCGGCGTCGTCGGTGCGGCGGACGGTCCGGGGACGCCGGTGGGCGCCGACGCGGGTCCGGTCACGGCCGGGGTCGGGCCGGGCGCGGTGTCGGTGGGCTGGGCACCTGGGGCGGCGACCGGCTGCGGCACGGCGCCGGACGGGGAGGTGCCGCCGGGGACCGGGGCGGCGGCCGTCGGCTGCCCGGCTGCGGTGACCCCGGGCAGCGCCGGGGAGACGACCGCACCGGCCGGGCCGGGCACCGCTGCGGCGGGCGCGGAGGGGGTGACGGACGCGGTCGGGGGGCTCGCGGCGCCGGCGGGCTGCGCGGTCGGGCCGGCGGTCAGCGTCGTGCCGGCGACCACGGCGACGCCGCTGGGCACGGCCGGGACCGGGCCGGCGGGGGCCCCGGTCTGGGCGGCCGGGTCGGCGCCGGCGGGGGCCGGGCCGGGCGCGACCGGTGAGGGGACGGCGCCGTCGACCTCGGCGCGGCCGGCGACGGCGGGGAGCGGGGCGGCGGGCGGGGATGCCGGGGCCACGGCCGCGCCGGGCAGGGTGGCGCCGGGCAGGGGGGCACCGGGGGACGGGGCACCGGGCAGCGCGGCGGCGGCCGGCCCGGCACCTGTCGGCGGAGCAGCTGCGACCGGGGCGGGAGTCGCCGGGCCGCCGGGTGCGACGGCGCCGACCCCACCGACCGCGGTGGCCGCGGTGGCCGGGGTGCTCCCGGCCGTCGTCGTCGCGGTGGCTCCCACCGCGGGCTGCACGGCCAGCAGGAACCACGGCGGCGCCCCGAGCGGGGCCGCGGCCGCGGTGGCGGCGGTGGCGTCCTCGTCCGGGGTGGTGGGGCGGTCGTCGGGCCGGTCGCCCGGGTCGCGCCGGGCCTGCACGGCGGTCTGCAGCGCGCCGGCGAAGGCCGCCGCGCCCTCGGGGTCGCCCGCGGAGGGGGTGGCGGCGGTGGCGGGGGGCACGGCGACGGCGACCTGCGCGCCCAGGGCCGCGGTCACGACGCGTACCCCGCGGCGGCCGCATTGACCTTGCGGACGTAGGCCTGGGTCTCGGCGAAGGCCGGGATGCCGCCGGCGTTCGCGACGGCGGTCGGGCCGGCGTTGTAGGCGGCCAGCGCGAGGTCGGTGGACCCGAACCGGGCGGTCAGCTGCGACAGGTACCTGGCGGCGCCGTCGACCGCGGAGGCGGGGTCCATCGGGCGCACCCCGAGACCGGCGGCGGTCGCGGGCATGAACTGCATGAGGCCCTGCGCGCCGGCCGGGCTCACCGCGCCGGGGTCGAAGCCGGACTCGACCTTGGCCATCCCGGCCAGGACCGGGGCGCTGACGCCGTACCGCGAGGCGGCGGAGGTGAACAGGTCGGCGTAGGGCACGCCGGCCAGCCCGCCCCCGGACGGCGCCGAGGACGGCGCGGCGGTGGGCAGCACCCGCCGGATGACGGTGGGGTTGCCGACGTCCTGCACCTTGACGACGTCGCCCTCCTGCGGTGCGGCGACCATCTTCCCGTTCCCGAGGTAGATGCCCACGTGGTCGATGCCGGCGCGGGCGGAGCTGTTGTCGAAGAAGACGAGGTCGCCGGGGCGGGCGTCGGCGAGGCTCGCGACGGCGGTGCCCGCGGTGGCCTGCTGGCTGGAGGTGCGGGGGATGGTGATGCCGACGTCGGCGAAGACCCGCTGGGTGAAGCCGGAGCAGTCCAGGCCCTTGGCCGGGTCGGTGCCGCCCCAGAGGTAGGGCACCCCCAGGTAGCCGGTCGCGGCCTGCACGACCGCGGTCTCGGCCGAGGTGCCGGCGGCGGCCGCGGTCGCGGTGCTGCCGGCCGCGGCCGCGGGGGCGGTGGTGCCCATCAGCCCGGCGGCGGACGCCGCGTCGAGCCAGGCGGCGTTCGGGCCGCCCCCGGCGAAGGTCGCCAGGCGGCTCTGGATCTCGGCGATCCTGCCCTGGACGGCGGTCAGTCCTTCCACGTGTCCTCCTCCCCGGTCCTGGTCCGGCCGTGCCGCCCGGTGACGACGTCGTCGGCCGCGCGCTCCTCGGCGGCGAGCTCGGCCCGCGCGGCGGCGAGCCGGTGCCGCTCGGCCAGCCGCTCGAGGGCCTTGGTGGCCTGCGCGGCGGCGGTCCAGCTCGCCCGCACCGCCTCGGCCTGCTCGGCGGTGGCCCGGGCGGTGGCCCGGGCATCCACCTCATCGGCGGCCAGGGCGCGCAACCCGACCATGGTGGCCACGAAGGTCGCCCCGTCCATCCGTCCCGGGAGCCCGGCGGCGGCCAGGGAGCGGGTGACGTCGGCGGCCTGCGCCTCGCTGCGGGCCGCGGCGCGCGCGGCCTCGGCGGCTGCGGCACCGGCCGCGCGCTCCTGCGCGCGGCGCAGCTCCAGCACCGGCTGCAGCCGGAAGGCGGTCCGCTTCACGAGCCCGTCACGATGCGGTGCAGCTCGTCCCAGGCGGCGTCGGGCGAGGTGGTGTCCTCCACCGACTGGCGCAGGAACCCGGTGAGCTGCGGCTCGAGCAGCCGGGCGCGGTCGACCAGCGGGTCGCTGCCCTCGGTGTAGGCGCCGATCTCGATGAGCTCGCGGGCGTCGCGCAGCGCGCCGAGCAGCCGGCGCGCCTCGCGGGCGTCGGCCATCCGGTGCGGCGCGGTGACGGCGGAGGCGACGCGGGAGATGGACTCCAGCACGTCGATGGCGGGGAAGTGGCCGGCGGTGGCCATCTGCCGGGTGAGCACGACGTGCCCGTCCAGGATCGACCGCGCGGTGTCCGCGATCGGCTCGTTGTGGTCGTCGCCCTCCACCAGCACGGTGTAGAGCCCGGTGATCGAGCCGACCGCGCCGGTGCCGGCCTTCTCCAGCAGCCGCGGCATCATCGCGAACACGCTCGGCGGGTAGCCGCGGGTGGCGGGGGGCTCCCCGGCGGAGAGGCCGACCTCGCGCTGGGCCATCGCCGTCCGGGTGATGGAGTCCATGAGCAGCAGCACGTCGCGGCCCTGGTCGCGGAAGTCCTCGGCGATCCGGGTGGCCACGAAGGCCGCGCGCAGCCGCACCAGCGGCGGCTCGTCCGAGGTCGCCACCACCACCACGGTGTTGGCCATGCCCTCGACCCCGAGGTTCTCCTCGAGGAACTCCCGGACCTCGCGGCCACGCTCGCCGATCAGCCCGATGACCCGGACGTCGGCGTCGGTGCCGCGGGTGATCTGGGCCAGCAGGGTGGACTTGCCGACGCCGGAGCCGGCGAAGATGCCCAGCCGCTGGCCGCGCCCGGCCGGCACGAGGGTGTCCAGCGCGCGGACGCCGAAGGACAGCGGCTGGGCGACGCGCGCCCGGGAGAGCGCGTGCGGAGTGCGGGTGGCCAGGTCGACGAACCGGGCGCGCCCGGCCAGCGGGGGGCCGCCGTCCACCGGGCGGCCCAGGCCGTCGAGCACCCGGCCGAGCAGCGCCGTCCCCACCGGGACCTGCAGCGGCCGGCCGGTCGCGCGCACGCGGGAGCCGACGTGCACGCCGTGCACCTCGCCGAGGGGCATGCAGGTCAGCCGGTCCCGGTGCAGCGCGACGACCTCCGCGCGCAGCGGCTCGTCCTGCCCGGTCCCCCCGCCGGCGATCTCCACGACGTCCCCGACCGCGGCGGTGACGCCCTCCACGGAGATGGTCAGGCCCATCGCACCGGTGACGGTGCCGGTGCACAGCGGGCGGGCAGCGGTGCGCGCCCGCGCCACGACGTCGGCGACGCTCATCCGCCGAGCACGTCCCGGACCCGCTGCATCGCGGGGCCCAGCTGGGCGTCGACGCGCTGCACGCCGGTCTCGGCGACGGCGCCGGCGTGCTCCACGAACGGGTCGGCGACCAGCCGGACCGAGGCGGGCAGCCCGGCGAGCACGACGGGGTCGATCCGCTCGAGGTCGTCGGGGTTCAGCCGGACGACGGTGGGCCCGTCCTCCGGGGACAGCGCCAGCGCCCGGCGCAGGGCGTCGACCCCCGGCTGGGCGGTGACCGCGAGCTCGCGGTCGAACACGTCCTCGACCAGGGCGAGGGTCGCACCGAGCACCAGCTGGTCGAAGGTCTCCCCACCCACCGGCGGGGTCGCGTCGACCTGGGCGCAGGCGGCGGTCAGCGCGGCGACGGTGGAGGCGATCCGGGACTCCCAGCGCTGCTGGACGGCCAGCAGCCGGGCCTCGGCCTCCGCCTCGACCCGCGCCACGGCGGCCTCGGCCTGGGCCATCCCCTCGGCGTGGCCGGCCGCCCAGCCCTCGGTCCGGGCCTGCTCGCGCAGCCGGTGCAGCTCGGCGGCGTAGACGTCCTCGAGCCGGGGCGCGGGGACGTCGCCGACCCGCCGGCCGGCCCGGTCGGGGGACCGGCGGTCGGCCACGAACGGGACGGCGGCCGTCGCGGCGTCGGCCCGGAGCACCGACGTCGGGACGTCGGGCTCGGCACCGACCCGCGCGAGCACGGGACGCTGCACCCGGGTCGGGGCCTCCCGGGCCACCCGGCCGGCACCGGCCGAGCGGTCCCAGGCGACCGCGCGGGCCGCGGAGTCCCCGCGCAGGACGGCTCCCTCAGGCGATGAGGTCATCGTCGCCGCCCCGGTCGATGGTGATCTGGCCGGACTCCTCCATGGTCCGCAGGACCGCGACCACCCGGGCCTGGGCCTCGCCGACCGTGGCGGCGCGGACCGGGCCGAGCAGCTCGATCTCGTCGGTGAGGTCGAGCGCGGCCCGCTCGGAGAGGTTCCGCATGACCTTGTCGCGGACGTCGTCCCGCACGCCCTTGAGCGCGGCGGCCAGGTCGGCGGGGGAGACCTCGCGCAGCACCAGCTGCATGGACCGGTCGTCGACGATGACGATGTCCTCGAAGACGAACATCTGCGAACGGACCTTCTCCGCCAGCTCCGGGTCGTTGGTGGCCAGGGCCTCCAGGATTGACTTCTCGGTCGGCCGGGACGCCCGGTTGATGATCTCGACCAGGGTCTCGACACCGCCGGCGGCGGGCAGGTCCGGCGAGGACAGCAGCGAGCCCATCCGGCGCCCGATCTCGTCCTCGACGAGCCGGACCACCTCGGGGGTGGTGCGGTCCATCATCGCGATCCGCAGCGCGACGTCGGCCTGGCGCTCGGGCTCGAGGCGGCTCATCAGCTCCGCCGACTGCGGGGCGGGCAGGTGGGCCAGCACCAGCGCGATGATCTGCGGGTGCTCCTCGCGCACGAAGGACAGCAGCTGCCGGGTGTCGGCGTTGCGCAGCGAGGTGAACGGCGGCTCCTCGTAGACGCTCTGCAGCCGCCCGAGGACGGCGGCGGCCTCGGCGTCGCCGAGACCGGCGGTGAGCGCCTGCCGGGCGAACTCCAGCCCGCCGGCGCCGACGGCCGGCGCGTGCAGCATCCGGTCGTGGAACTCGAACAGGACGTCGTCGATGTCGCCCGGGTCCACGCTCTTGAGCCGCATCAGCTCACCGGTGAGGGCGTCGATCTCCTCGGGGGTCAGCTGGGCCATGACGGCCCCCGCTTCCTCCCGGGTCATCTGGGCAAGGAAGAGGGCAGCCTTGCGGAGTCCGGAGAGGTCGCGTCGGGGCAGGCGGACGGGAGCCCGGTCGGGGTCGCCCCCGGGCTCCAGGCCCACCATCTGCTCGACGGACGCCAGGGTCATGTCCGGCTCTCGGCCAACCAGCCGCGCAGGGTCGACGCCACGGCGTCGGGCTGCGACTCGATCATGTTCGTGATCTCACCGCGCAGGCGCTGGCGCTCCATGGCCTCGACGGCGGCCGCGGTGCGCGACTGCAGGCCGGCGTCGCGGGTGCTGGCCACCTGCAGCGCGTCGAGGTCGTCGTAGTCGCCGTCCAGCTCCTCGTAGTCCTCGTCGAGGTCCTTCTTCTTCCGGTTCTTCAGCCAGACCAGCAGCAGGACCAGGAGCAGGCCGCCGACGACGGCGCCGGTCTTGACCATCGACCACATCCGCTCGCTGGCGGCGGCCTCGTTGGCCGCGGCGATGCCGGCCTGGGCGGCGTCGGCGGCGGCGGTGCTGAAGGCCATCGAGGAGACGGTGATGGCGTCGCCGCGGGCCGGGTCCAGCGAGACGGCCTGGCTGACCAGGTCCTGGATGGTGCCGTTGGGCACCGTGCTGCCGCCGGCGGTGTTCAGCGCGACCGCGACGGTCAGCCGCTCGACCTGGCCCGGGGTGGCGATCGTGTTGGTGACCGTGGTGTTGATCGGGTTGTTGACCGTGGTGGAGTTCTTGTCGTAGTCGCCGTCCCCGCCGGTGGTGGCCCCGGTGGTGCCGTCGGTGCCGAGCACGCCGCTGACGCCCGAGCCGGTGCCGGTGTAGGTCTCCGACGTCGTGGCCTCCGACGTCGCGGGCAGCTGCGCGGGGTAGCTGTAGGTGGTCGCGGTGCTCTGGCTCTGGTCGAAGTTCATCGTGGCGGCGACCGTCACGATGGCGTTGCCCGGGCCCACGATCCGGTCGAGCAGGTTCTGCGCGTTGGCCTGCAGGGTGTTCTGGAAGGTGGCCGTCGCGTCGGACTGGCCGCTGGTGCCGCCGACGCTGCCGGCGGCCGAGAGCAGCTGGCCGTCGGTGTTGGTGACCGTGACGTCGGCGGGCTTCATGCCCGAGACGGAGCCGGCGACCAGGTTGACGATCGACTGCACCTGCTCGCCCGAGAGGTCGGTGCCCGGGGTCAGGTCCAGCAGCACCGAGGCGGTCGGGTTGCTGGTGTCGGTGACGAAGACCTCCTCCTTGGGCATCGCGATGTGCACGGCGGCGGTCTGCACGCCGTTCATCGACTCGAGGGTGTTGTTGAGCTCGCCCTCGAGGGCCCGCTGGTAGGTGGTCTGCTGCTCGAACTCGCTGGTGGTGATGCCCTGCTGGTCCAGCAGCGCGTAGCCGGAGTCGCTGCCGGCCTGCGGGGTGAGGCCCTTGCCGGCCATCGACAGGCGCAGGCTGTAGACCTGGTCCTTGGGCACGAGGATCGTGTCGGTGCCCTGCAGCTGGTAGGACACGCCCTCGGTGTCCAGCTCGTCGCGGATGGCCGAGGCGTCGCTGGCCGACAGGTTGGAGAACAGCGGCTCGTAGGTCGGCGTGGTCACCCAGCGCACGAAGAAGAACGAGCCCAGCGCGAGGCCCAGCACCAGCACGGCGGCGATGGCCTTCTGCTGGAAGGTCATCGTGGCCAGCGTCGTGCGCACCCGGTCCAGCGGACCAGCAAGAACGGCGGGCATCAGACCGGCATCCTCATGATCTCGTTGAAGGCCTCGACGGCCTTGTTCTTGATGGTGACGACGGCGGTCGTGGCGAGCTTGGCCTCGTTCGCCGCGATCATGTAGTCGTGGACGTCCTGCAGGTCGCCGGTGGCGGCCTGCTGCGCGTAGGTATCGGCAGTGCTCTGCAGGCCCTGCAGCTGCCCGATGGAGGAGGACAGCAGGTCGGCGAAGGAGCTGCCGTCGGCGGTCCGGGGGACCTGCGTGGCGCCGGTCGAGCCGGCCACGCCCGCGCTGCCGGCGGTGAAGACGCCATTGGTCAGCATCCCGGCGATGTTCTCCGCCGGCACGCTGTTGCTGACGCCGTTGTTGTAGTAGCCGGAGCTGACGCCGACGCCGGTGCCGGTGGTGAGCGCGAGCGGGTTGACGGTCACAGGTTCTTCCCGAGCGAGAGGGCCGCCTGGTAGGCGTCGGTGGCGCGCGAGATCGCGCTGATGTTGGCCTGGTAGCCGCGCTGGGCGATGAGCAGGTTGGTCATCTGGGTGCCCAGGTCGATGTCGGGCATCCGGACGTAGCCCTCGTCGTCGGCGAGCGGGTTGTCCGGGGAGTAGACGAGCTTGCCCTCGCCGCTGCCGAACGCCGCGCCGGCCACCCGGACGCCACCGGTGCCCGAGCCGTAGTCGACGGCCTGGGCGACGATGAACCGCTCCTTGAACGCCTCCTGGCCCGGGGCGGCGGCGGTGTTGATGTTGGCGATGTTGTCCGACACCGCGTCCAGGTACTTGCGGTGCAGCGTCATCCCGGAGCCCGAGATCCGCAGGGCGTCGAACGTGCTCACTGGGTCCTCATCGCGGCGCTCAGGAGGTCGTACTTGCCGTTGAGGGCCTGCAGGGCCAGCTGGTAGCGCAGCCCGGTCTCGGTGGCGATGACGGTCTCGGAGTCCAGGTCGACGTTGTTGCCGTCGGTGCGGGTGGCGGCCAGCGAGCGGTGCACCGAGCCCCCGCCGATGGCCGGGGTGGAGCCGTCGGCGAGCTCGGAGCGCAGCGAGGACTCGAAGTCGGTCCGGCCGGCGAGGAAGCCGGGCGTGTTGACGTTCGCGATGTTGTCGTTGCTGACCCGCTGGCGCTGCGAGAGACCGGTGAGGGCCGCGTGCAACGCCGTCATCGTGGTGTCGGAGATGCCGATCACCGGACGACCGTCCGCTCCATGTCACTACCTCCGCGGTGCTCGCGCGGACCCTCGGGAAGGCAGGCCCGTCGCGTGCAACGGTCATCGGCAGTGCGCGGGCCCGTCGTGACCATCGTGGCCGTGGCGACGTGTGTGACGAACGGGGCTGCGCGTGCGGAGGGGGGAGGAGGGGTGGTGCAGAGAGCATCGGCACCCCGCTGCGGATGTTGAGTCGTGCCAGCTCAGAGGCCCAGCAAGCACAGGACCCCCCAGTCCGGCGGGTGCCGGGCTGGGGGGTCCTGTGGTGATCTGCCGTGCGCTGGGTCAGACCGGCCGGTCGATGAAGGAGGACACCGGCCGGGTCGGGGACTGCGACATGCGGGCGGCCAGGTCGCGCTGGCGCCGGGACTGCGTGATGCCCTCGACGAGCGCCTCGGCGACGGCGAGCTGGTGCTGCAGCAGCCGCGCCGCCCGCTCGCGCAGGTCGTCGGGCAGCGGGCCCAGTCCGCTCGGGGGCACCCAGTCGGTCGAGCGGCGTCCCCAGGCGGCGATCTCGTCGGGCGATGCGCCGGCCAGGGTCCGCTCGGCGGAGCGGGCGTCGTCCTCGAGGTCGTCGAGCGCCTCGGACCACGTGCGGGGCGGGACGTCGGAGCGGCGGCGCCGGTCGTCGAGCCGGTCCTCGGTGCGACCGGCGGCCGCGGCCGCGAGCCGCGGGTCGCCCGGTCGGAGGGGCCGCACGCCGGGGAGGCTCATCCGGCGCCCTGACCGCTCAGGATCGCCGCGGCCTCGGCCCAGGCGTCCCGCAGCGGCTCGACCACGGTGCGGCAGTCGGCCACCCGGCGGGCGTCGCCCTTGACGTTGGCCAGCACCATCTCGCTGTAGAGCCAGGTGTAGAGGGAGCTGAGCGCGCCCGCGCCCTCCCACACCTCGGGGTTCAGCGTGCTGTGCAGCTCGAGCACGATGTCCTGGGCGTGCATGAGCTGCGCGCTGGCCTCGATGCGGTCGCCCTCGCCCAGGGCCGCCTCGGCGCGCACCAGGTCGAGCGCGAGCCGGTCGTAGAGCATGACGAGCAGCCGCTGGGGGGAGGCGGTCTCGACGGCGGAGGACTGGTAGCGGGAGCGCAGCGCGGCGGTCATGAGGGTGTTCTCCTGGGCGACGGGGGAGCGGGCGGTCAGGACGACTTGTTCGGGTTGTACAGCTGGCCGATCTGCGAGCTCAGCCAGGACGACTGGTTCTTGATCGTGTTGAGCGCGGTCTCCAAGGTGGTGAACTGCTTGGTCAGCGTGGCCTGGCGGGCGGCGAGCCGGACGTCGAAGGCGTCGATCCGGTCCTGCAGCGCGTCGGCCAGGCTGTCGCGGCCCTTCGCCAGCTGGACGAGCGTGCCGGTGGACGAGTCACTGGCCGTCTTGGCCAGGGCAGCGAGCTTGCCGGCGATGCCGGCCACCGCCGGGGTGGTGACGCCGTTCGTCGTGGAGGCCGCCGTGCCCGACAGCATCGCGGTGACGGTCGACGGGTCGCTGGCCAGCTTGGCGGCGAACGCCGTCGCGTCGAAGGCGATCGTCCCGTCCTTGTTCAGCTGCAGGCCGATGCTCGCGGCGCTCCTGCCGCCGATGGCCGACGACACCGCCGAGAGGACCTGGGAGGACAGCTGGGTCAGGGCCTGGTCGCCCTGCAGCGTCGCGGCGGTCGCGCCGGCGGTCGACTGCGTGTAGCCCTTGATGACGCCGAGCGCGCCGTTGACGGCGTCGACCAGGGACTTGACCTTGGCCGTCGTGGCGGCGGCGTCCGCACCCACGGTGATGGTGGTCGGCTCGAAGGCGCTGGGGTCGGCCTTGGACACCGTCCAGGAGACACCCGGGATGACGTCCTTGAAGGTGTTCGTCGAGGACGACACCTGGCGACCGTTGCCCTCGAGGGTGATGACGGCGTCGCGCCCGGGCCGGCTGAGCTCGAAGCCGCTCTCGGCGGTGCTGCCGTCCTCGTCGGCGCCCTGCAGCGTGCGGGCACCGGCGGTGCCGGTGCCGTCGCTGGTGACCTGCAGCCGGAACTCGGTGGGCCCGAGCTGGACGATCGTGGCGTGCACGCCGTAGCCGGCACCGTTGATCGCGGCGACCGCGTCGGAGAGCGTGGCGTCGGCCGGCAGGTCGATCTGCCCGACGGTGGCACCGGAGCTGTCCAGCACCTTGATGGGCCAGGCCGGCTTCGGCTGACCGGCGACGGGCGCGGAGGCCGAGGTCCAGCTGCTGGTGCTGAGCACCTGCTTGCTGGCGGCGGTCTGCTCGACGCGGAAGCTGAGGGAGGTCCCGTCCAGGGCGGCCGAGGTCGCCGTCGCGGTGACGGCGCCGTTGGTGCTGGAGGCGGTGCGGGCGGCGGCGAGGCTCGTCGCGGTGAGCGCCTCGGCGGCGCTGCGGATGGCGTCGAAGCGGGTGTTCACCGCCCGGTAGGCGGTGCCCTTGGCCTGCGCCGCGGACAGCTGCGTCTTCAGCAGGTCCTGCGGGCGGGCCTCGACCTTCATCAGGTTGCTGATGATCGACGTCGTGTCCAGGCCGGAGGCCAGTCCGTCGATCCCCATGGTCACCATCGCGCTGTCTCCTCCTCCGGAACGGTCGTGGTCGGGTGCTGCTCCCTCTACATCGGCTGCCGCGGCCAGGTGTTGAGCCGAGGGCCGCGTCCCACCCGTGCGGGTGACCCGCGGACGGCAGTGAGGGGGGTGGCCGGGTGGCCACCCCCCTCACCGGGAGTGCAGTACTGCGGGTCTACCCCGCCTCAGCTCACTGGAGGAGCTTGAGGACCGACTGGGCGGACTGGTTGGCCTGGGCCAGCATGGAGGTGCCGGCCTGGACCAGGATCTGGTTCTTGCTGAACTCGGTCATCTCCGAGGCCATGTCGACGTCGACGATGCGCGAGTTCGAGGCGGTCAGGTTCTCCACGGCGATGTTCAGGTTGGCCGTGGTCTGCTCGA
>Ga0325400_1001578_pt1 | contig 18986 bp, 15 predicted proteins | sample PopdelMetagenome_2_FD_205662 | JGI IMG/M metagenome (GOLD analysis project Ga0325400, IMG submission 205662) | Populus deltoides microbial communities from Bellville, Georgia, United States - Xylem-PdKOR-R1 | ecosystem: Host-associated > Plants > Phyllosphere > Stem > Wood/Secondary xylem...
ATATAACTAAACTTTCTAAATCTATGAAAAAAAATAAAAAGAGAAGACAGGAAAATAATCACATTTATTTTATATATATAATCTTTGTACTTGAAATATGATAATGAAATATTTTACACTTATAAAAATATCAAATGTGTTAAATAAACCTATAAAAAATTTAGTTACATGAACGAAAATAATTATTGTTGGATGGCCAATTTTATTTTATTTTATCCGGAAATCTTGTAAATAAAAAGAGAGCACACGTAGCCAACCCCCATTCAGTTTGCCACTTTACTAGTTAATGAAAATAACTATTCAGCTTAAAAGACAAAATTAAGAAAAAAATATTAATAAAAAATTTAAAACCTAGAAATAACTTTCAATACTTCCATGTATCTATTTTGAAAAAAATATAAAAATGAAAAATAAAATATTTGAAGTTAAACTCAGATTTTTAATTATCTCTCATTTTCTCTCACGTGCTTATATTTCTCAGCTCATACGGAATACGTATCGATAATCAAGAGTGAAGTGCAAAATCATCGAGGTTATTTGGTCAGCAATTTCAAAATCTTCCAAAGCTCCATATACCTTATCATAACAAGTTATTAGTACGCATTAAGAACACACGTACTGGCAAAACAAGTCATTTAAGTTAATTAACAACAGAAACTACCAGGAATCAATGAGATTGGCAAGTTGTGCAAACAAAGGCAAGTCATCTAGCATATATGTTTATTTTCCAGAGGAGATTGAAGAAACAGGTCCATATTCCAAAGTACGAACACTAAACTACGGAAAATCTGAAAGTATTGCAAGAAAATCTGCCATTCACAGTATCCAAAGAGACCCATCCAACCTCATGAGCTCACAGTACTAATTTAGCCAGAAATAAGACTGCAGTATAGCAGCCCTTCATCAATCCTCATATTGCCATAAGATCACCATAATTCCGCATCAGAAAAATAGATCCAGCAAACAGCCCAACAGCTCGCAGCAGTTTCTGCCACACGAAAAAAGGAGTTCCTTACTAGACAACAAATGAAATCAGCTACTAGCCGTGCTCATGGAAATTGAACAAACTCTTAAGAAGAATAAAAGACATGTAACATCAGCAGAAAAATAAGTCCTAAGAAAATAATGCCAGTGAAGCTAAAATCTTTACTAGTAAAATCCTTACCAGTTGATGGAGCAAATGGTAACAGGAGCTGCATTATTCATCTAACTAAACAGCGTGAAAGTCTGGCATTTGCTAATTTCCACTATTGATTTTAGTCGATGCCTTGGCTAAGATTCAGCATTAGCAGTGCTAAAAAATTAATAAAAATAGCACTTTGAATACCATTAAGATTCTCTTAGCAAGGATATGCAACCAGGCTGTGCTTAAACATCTCTTTTAGTTACTTTAGGCAAAAAGACAAGGGCATTCCCCAACGCTTTTCCAAATGGCAGAGAGGAGATCTTGCTTTTAAAAACAGCGAGCTTTTTGCTTCAAAACCAAAACAAATCCATTTCTTTTAACTAAACCTAAGGCCTTAAACTTCATTCAACTAAATACAGAAAGCATTTTCTAAGGTCTTAAATTCCAGTTAACAGGACATAGGAGGCATTTACAGAAATCAGGTGTGGCAACCCACCCTATTTGGCGTTCTGCCACACAAAGATCTGAGTTAAACCCTGAGGTTATTAATAAGATTTCAGGTGTCGCAACCCTGGACCATCAATCTCTGTCTGATTTAGACATAACTCTTGCTATGAGAGGTTTTCGGACACTATATCCTTAATTTGTACATAGTCTTTCTCCTAGAAAGAAAAAGAAACTCTCCCTCGACTGCTCGGTGATCAAAGAACAAATTTTAGTATTTAGAATTCGAATAGGATAAAAAATCCCATCATTAGGGCAAAGAGGGCAATTGCTTCCGTTAGAGCAAATCCCAAAATAGCATAACCAAATAATTGTTTTGCTAAAGATGGATTTCTGGCTACGGAATGAATCAAAGAACTGAAGACGTTTCCACGGAAGATGAGCTTCAAGCCACACCGCGATAGAAACAGGGAGAAACTGCTTGACCGAGCAAGAATTGCCTATTCAATATACAGAAGCGCATTCTGGTTTGGATTCATGTGTAGCTTATTCGTCACCTTCAAGCTCAAAGCTAATGTTCTGGCTCTATTATATGAAATGCCCCTTCGGTTCTATTAGTGACAGCAGAACCCTAATCAAACCAAAACAAGGCCATCAATTTCAATCGCTCAGGAAGGAAGAGTCACAAGACTCCAGGACCAAGTAACCTATATGGTTTTCACTTGTTCATCTAAAAACCAAAAACCAGTGTTGCAAACAGAGCTACTACGTCAAGAACAGGGTCAAGCACAAATTCATCAGAGTTTGTTTCTCCTAATGTTGGCTGTTCTTGCGGGTTGCTGTCATCCATTAGAGTTGTTTTTGTCTCTCTGTTACTACATTATGTTCTTCTACCTCTATGTAATTATAACTTCGACTCACAAGTAAAATATAACAAGACAGACAAATTTGGGACCTCTGGGATTACTTAATAAAGGAATCATAGTACAATTTAAGGACCCAAATCTTAAACTAAATATATTGAGACAGTATCACACAGACTGTTATAACCGAATCTATCTTTCCTAGCTCCTCAGAACTTGAGGTAAAGGAGATTAAGTTCTAACACAAGTCCTCCCGTAGCATCTCTCTAAATACCAAAATTTGATGCTTCAATTCAATTCACATTCCAAATCAACAAAAAAAAAAGTTGATTAAAGGGAAGCAAGAACCAATTCAAGGAATAAATTAGTAAATTTGTGTGTGTTCTAGAGAGAGAGAAAGAGAAGTACCATGTTGAGGGCCCATTTTTCCTCATCGTGAACTTGAGAGTGCCAGAGAGCTTTTAGCTTGTCAATAGAAACTGATGAATCTGCCATTGGTGAACTTGTAAGATTGAGAGAGAGTTGTTTAGGGTTTTAGATTCTAGAGAGGCAGAAGAAAACAGGGTTTTTTCCACAGAAATTAGGGTTTTTATTTGATGCGGTGTGTCTAAAATTACAGAGGAAGCCTTGCTTGACTGCCTCTTGTGGCTTTAATATGCAGGGGCAAACATGTACGAAAGATTTCTTTCTTGTTTTCCTTGTCATTTTAATGCTTAAAAACCATTTTGTCTAGAAATCAAAGCAAATGGCACCTCTTTTTCTTTTTTATGAAAAAAAAGTCTTTTTTTTTTTTTTAATAATAGAAGTAATTGAAACATTACATATGATTTTTTTAATTATTATTAATTATGACTTGCCCCCCAGGATGTGAGTGGGCTGGGCTCATTTATTTTTTTGGAGGAAAAATAGCAACCAATCAATAATATTTAGATGAAATAAGTAGCCAAACATATACTGCCAGCTGGACACCCCTAGTGACAAAAACCCAATCCATCATCACTCCTTTGTCTATCATTCATTTCATACCATTCCATTCAGAGCTTTCCAAAATCCAGAAGATGGAGGCCACAGCATTGTGTGGCAGCAGAGGACCTCCATTCAGAATGAAAGCAGCAGCAGCAACTATATCACATACTAATTCTTCACCTCTTCTAATCAAATCCATGGCCTCCCAGAAGCCTTTGCCATCAGCTGCCAAGACTGTTAGCTCTAGAAAGGTCAGTTCTTCTCTGCTCTACCTTTCATCATCATCTTGCTATCAACTCTAATTCGTAGCAGCCATCATTTTCTTATTCTGTTGTTGCTCTGTGACAATTAATACCAAGCCAGAGCTCAAATGTCTTCCCCCTTGGCGAGCAAGGCCCTAGAAGCCGCCCACTCGCAACCTCACCTCCGATTAAGCTACTGACAAGGGTGGAGCAACTTAAATTACTAACCAAAGCTGAGAAAGCAGGCTTACTTTCAGCAGCAGAGAAGTTTGGCCTCTCCTTGTCAACAATAGAGAAACTGGGGCTACTCTCGAAGGCAGAAGAATTGGGAGTCCTCTCAGCAGCTACAGACCCGGGAACCCCAGGGGCTTTGTTAAGCCTTAGCCTGGGACTGCTGTTTTTAGGACCCTCTTGTGCCTATCTTGTGCCCGAGGATTACCCTTGGGAGGTTGCTTTGCAAGTTGCAGTTGTTCTGCTTTGCGTAGCTGGTGGATCTGCAGCCTTTGCAGCTTCAAATTTTGTATCCAACTTGCAGAAATCAAATTGATTTTCATTTGCCAAATTTATATGCCAGTTCAGATAATTTATCACTACTGCTAGCAGTCCATCTATGATGCCGCTAAAAACCAACATCAGCCTTAAACGAGAGACAAGCTCTGTGAGTGTGGGTGCAGAAATCATTCAATACGATTAACGATATCAATATCCCTTCCACATAAGCTGAGAAACAGTTTCTTTTAATAAAAGAAAATGACGGGGCGAGGGAGCTAAGAAATCATCACAACGTTAATCGATGATTGCAGCCACACCATTTCAATCTCATGTAAGCTTTTATGAAATGTCCCCCGAGAGAGGGGGGCATGAAAAAAAAAACAAAAGATTCAGTAATATTCTTACGAGCAGTTGCAAATATAAAAATACACTAAAAAATAAAACCAGAACAAAATCTATTGTCATTTGTCATCATGCCCCTCATTTGTACTGTCAAAAAAATCATCTGTCAACTTTCCTTCCCTGTGCTCATGTAGAAAATGAACTGCTTTTTGTCCCACCTTGACGCCCTCCCCTTCTGCTTCCACTCTGATTACCTTGCTGATGATCCTCTCCAGCATATCCAGTTGAACCCCTAGGCCGCCCTGAAAACTCACCCTGGTTTTTGAATTCATTCCTGCCATGTCCCCGGCCACCAAAAAAGTTCCCACGGCTCTTAAAACTGTCACTCCGAAACCCACTTCTTCCTGAAGAATACCTCCCCCTCCCACTACTGCTTCCAACTGCAAGCACCAGCAAAATTTTACAATTTTATTTATGCCTGCAGGTGTCGATAGAAGTTAAAAATGAAAAAAACATAAGGCAAATACACAACTGAACTGACAGCTCTCTTTTCCTTTCCCAAACTAAAGAGAGGGAGACTCCTATCCAGGTTCTATAACCTTCCTTTTACTAGCATATCAAAGTTCATTATCTCATGCTACTCCCTCAAGGCATGGTTCTTTACCTCCACCACCTGCTAAGGGGTGGTATAGATCCTTGCTGCTCTCAAGGCATATCTGGAGATGTCTGTCTTTTATTTTGTATTTGGTTACAATAATGGTCTCCTACAGTAGCTTGAAGCTTGTGGTGACCAGACTCAAAAGGGTGGTTTGGACTCGTCTTGGTGGAGATTGAACTTGGTAGATATTTGGATGGTTCAAGGAGATATAGGTTTTAGTGGTTAAATGGTTCTTGCCTGTTCTGTCTAAGTTTGGATTTTAGAGATATGTGGTGATGGTGCAAGCCTTAGGAGATGTTTTCTTGTCTTTATATGCCCTTACTAAAGACTGATTCAACTCTGAAAAAGGTTTATGAGAGATGGTAAGTATGGGGTAGAGGTCTTCACTGGATCTAAGAGGCAGCGATGCCAAGGAATTGCTGCAGCCGCTTCAACCCCTCCTTCATTTTTTTAGATTGTATTGTTTCTGCCATTTTATCACCAACCTTAAATCATTAGGTAGCCAGGAATTGGCCTTAATGGAACACAAGGAAGTAGATCTTATCAGGCTGTTTGGAACCCTTGGAATTGAATTCAATTCCAAGGGTTAAATCAATTCAAGTATTTAGAACTCTTTTGAAGGTGTTGATTTGAATTCCAAATGAAATTCAAATCATAAAAAATACACAAAAGTAAATCAAAGGGGAGATCTTTTGATTTGCAAAAAACTTCTCTTCACTTTAAATTGTTCATCTACGCTACCTTCTCCTAACTAATAATATGATTTTCCAGTGACTACTCAGTGACATGGGCTTGGCACGATGAACTTAGAGAGTTTTTGGAAGTATGGTAATGGTTGTTTTTCAAGGTGCTTTTCGCTCAAAAATATATCAAAATATGTTTTTTATTTTAAAAAAATCATTTTTAACATCAGCACATCAAAACATTCTTTAAATGACACCTCAATTTAGCAGTACAGTTCACAAGATGGGGTCTATATATTTATCTCCTTTGTAAGAGAGCACATGAACAAATCAATGACAATCAATGAATATTTCCTCCTCTTACAATTACAAGTCTTTTAGTGGTAATAATACGGTCATTGCCCTTCTTAAAACCCACTAAATTAAGCAATACTGGTTTTTACATCTTCCCTAAGATTAAATGTCCATTAATGATCATATAATGGCCTCTATTATAATATCCATTTCCATGGTCTACTACTTCACAGTGGCATGGCTTTTATTCCCAGAACATACCAAAGTAATGGCTTCTTTACATTCATTTGCATCTTAACTAACATTTTGAATTTTCATGCTTGTTAATCCAAATTATTATAGAAGGCAGTCATTTTCCAATGAAATATAAAATATTCACTAAGAAGTTGTACCATGCAATTCTGAATTAAGAATAAAATAGTTAAGATTGTTAATTCTATTCAATTCCATAGTATTTTATTCTAAGCATAAGAATTATAATAGGTTATCAATTGAATTCAAATCTCATGTTGAATTGAATTCAATTTCATATGTGATTTGATTCCAAACAGGCTGTAATTGTTTTGCGCCTCTCATGAAGGTGGCACGTGCCAAGCAAAGGCTTTATAAAGATGCGTCTGTAGCCTTTGCACACCCTCTTCTGGAATCTTATAGCCCACAATGGGCTTTGTTTTGAGGTAAAAAAGTGTCTGCAGTATTGTTAGTTGGTCTGTCTCTAGAAAAACTATGATGCAACCTAAGGATTTAGCTTTGACTTTAGGCAAATATTTAAGCAAGGAACAAACAAAGAAGATATTCAAGCCCCAAGAGTTAATTCTGTGGGACGAGGATTCTTTTGGAAGTTGGTTAAAGGTTTTCCAGGTTGTTTTCAGTCTCCGCAAAGGCAGCCGTCCATTTAGTAGCCAGGCTATTCTGTATTTTATAGATTTCTGGAAGTTTCCGCAGGACATACATTTTTTTATTAGTCTTTAAACAACTGACTTGTTTAGGTTTCTTGTTTAGGAATTCTTATGTATTTCGCGGTTTAAAGTCCAAGTTCCATTAGAGCAGGAATAAAGTCCAAGCACTGTTTATTTAATATGTTCGTAGTAGTCTTTCCATTTCAATGTGAGAATTTATTAGAATAAAGTGCTTAACATTTTGAGTGGGATTCTTTCATTAAGGAATGATTCCTTGATTTTACTAGTGTTAGGCTAGTAGTTTTCTATTTTGTTTTTACATTAATTTATCATATTCTACATCTATTTTCAATTTCTAAATCCCCAAAACACAATATTCTACATCCTAGTCTTGAAACCAACCATCTAAAACTTGTCTTTAATAGGACCGAAACATAAACTTCTAGTCTTTTGGACCATTTGAACCCTGGCTAGTTTCCATCTAGGCCTGGATGTAGGTTTTAGCCCTCTTTAAATGCAATCCGATCTGTGATGGTTGGCAAGGATGATAATTTTACCCGAACCCGATAGATACCCACTCTACCCGATCTAAATAGGTAGGAGTTTTTTTTACCCAATCAGGTTTCGGGTTGGGTAAAGCCTGAAGGCAAAATTCAGGTTTTGGGTCAGGTTCAAATATTGCTCTACCTACCCGGACCCAACCCGAAATACATTAATAACCTTAAGGTTTGATGAAATTACACTTATACCCAGCTATGTATATATTAATGGAAAATTTAGGTTTTTCACTTCTCCTTTCAGTTTCCAGCCGTCACTTCACTTCCTCTCACTCTCTTCTCCATCCAGTGGCGGTGGCAGCAGATCTAGCAGCAGTGGCAGCCTAGTTGTGGCCCTCTATGGAGTTGTTTGTTTTTCAACTGATTTCTATGTGTTATACTGTTTATCTCAAAATTTGTTTTGTAAAAGGGACCAAGCCTTCGATCTCTTTTGGTTTGACATTCTTTTGATTTGTTGCAAGAAAAAGACAGGTCATCATCGTCTCCTTTGCTTAGCAATCTCACAAGGAATATTTCAAGTTTAGATAAGTTTAATTGTTGCTGGAAAATAAGGTTGAAGATACAGGTTTTCATGTCTTTTCAATTTCTCAGCAGCTAGGCAAAAAGATTTGATCTCATTTTTTTTTACTCAGCTAATCATGCCCAGCAACCACGAAAGAAAGAGATGCAAAAAATTGTTATTTTCTAAGGTATGGATTGCCAAAACCTGGTCAGTTTCGGGTTTGGATATCAAAAATGCATATCCATCGGGTTTCTAGTTGCGCATGGATAGTAATTTTGGGTTAGGGTTCAGGTTCAGGTACGTATAGTTTCAAACCCAACCCATAGATACCCATTGCCATCCCCAGTGGTTGGGATTCAAATCACAGCACCAATTCAAGGACATATATAGCTTACCTCGGGTGTTTGTTCTCTTTTCCTCAACAATAGCATGATGATCCCCGATATTGATAGGTGAAGCCTGAAATTTGTTTTAGCAATTGTTAAATTAGTATAAGAGACAAGATACTTGGCATAAGCTTGCACAGTTGGAAAAAGGAGTGAAAGCACTAAATATGCCATTGACACTCGTGGCTCAAATCAATATCACCTTTTAAAAGATAAGAGAAAAGTTAAAATATTATTAAGACTGAGAACATCTGCTTGTGGCTGTGTGCAAGCATGCAAGTGTGTGTGTGTGTAGAGAGAGAGAGTTCTGCTCAAGATCAGAAAAACTTGAGTGACCTTTAGCTTTGTTTTTCTTTCATATACATGCAATGTTGGTCACGTAAAAGGCACCTCATGTGCATTTAAGTGAAGGCACCTCGGCTGAGAACCTACAAGCACAATGGCCCAAGGATCCACACCTTCATAAAAAAAACTCTGATCTCTTGATCCAATTAGTGGAAAAACCTAAGTGCCATCAATCAGTACAAAATACGTATAACCTTTCTCCAAATGTACAGGAACAGAGATTAAGAATTGAAGAAAGAAACAGGAACCAATTCAGGTATGTTGCTGGATGAGCTTAAATTGCCATAGGATCATCATTTTTTTTTTGTACTTCATAATCCATATGTTAAATCAATATAAGAGAAAACTTATAAGAAAATTAAACAGGAAGGTATTATACATTACCTCAAGAGCACCCTGCATGGAACTCATAGTTTCAAATTCAACAAAGCCAAAACAGAATCCTTGCTGCAGATCATCAGGGATAACCATAAGCATTACAGAAATAATTGTTTGGTTGGGATGGAATGCAAAAATGTCATGCAAACCAGACCTTACTACTCCTGACTTGAATGCCACCACGCTTGATTGGCCCAAAATGTTTAAATGCATCTTCAAGCTGTTCAACCGTTGCGTCAAAAGGTAAATTTTTAACAAATATAGAGTGACCTTCAGCTGCAACAAAAGCAAAGTAAACAATATGTGATCAGGAAAATAGAACAAAAACCAACAGAACATCCACCAGACTACCACACGAAAGTCAGATATAAAAAATATTGATCCTGCTGCATCCAATATAGATAACATTATGAGGCAGGCTCCTCACCTAACGCATCAATAAAGGTACCTCCCTTCTAAAGTGAGGGATATTGCCATCAGGGTATATCCACTTGGCAAAATTCAATCACTCCACTCACACCACAAACATCTTTATTCTAGAATAATACATGTGGATTGATAATAAGAGAATATGTACATACCAAACTCGAGAAAAAAATATCAAGCTGTGACAATCTATCAATTCAGAAGGCAAATGATACCTTCTTCATGAACATCGCTAGTTTCACCAGCACTGCTACCAGCTGAAGCCAAAGCCTCTGGTGCAGCTGACTTTGCAGAGTTAGCTGACTGTTGTTCAATGCTTATTGGTGCAGCTCTCATTTTAGTCATAGAAAAATGGACTGGATGAGGTGTGTTACCTTTCATCACTTTTAACTATACAAGATTAAGGTTAAAAAATTGTCAGAAGGGGTTAAAATAGTACTAAAATGTACAATAAGATAATTACGAGCATCAACTCACAATTGAAGCATATGATATCTTTGGAGCATCCTCCAAGGAAGCAGGAGCTGCATTAATAGTTGCAGGAATTTCATTCTGAGTTGAATCAGTTACAGGTTCAACCACCTCTATGTCAATCACTGAACCATCCTCCTTATCAGAATGATCACAAACTTCAGAACCATTATTTAGATCTTCCTCTTCAAAGGAAGTAGCAGGATCCACCGTAAGATGATCAGTAGCCTGAGTGGGATCTGGAGAGATTTTTAATTGCAAGTTCAGTATTTGCATTCCCAATGAATATACCGAGGATAATGACAAATATAAAAAAGGGGAGAAAAAAAGAAAAGAAGTGAGAGCCAGAATATTATGCCAACCTGGTTCTACCACATCATCCCAACCTGATTCTGCTGTCAAGGCAGGTGGAGCATTTTCAATGATACCGAGGATAATGAAAAATATAAAAAAGGGGAGAAAAAAAGAAAAGAAGTGAGAGCCAGAATATTATGCCAACCTGGTTCTACCACATCATCCCAACCTGATTCTGCTGTCAAGGCAGGTGCAGCATTTTCAACGATGCCATTAGCCAATGCAGAAGTGTTTGGCATTGGTTCGTTCTCTCCAACAAACCTAAATACATCATTCAATACAAAGTACCCTTTTTCTTGAGGAGCAAGAAAGAATGTTTGTGTGAATTTCTTTTTCACATCATCCTTTCCAGTTAAGCACCCAGTTACAAGAACAATCACTCCTTTCTCATGCGACTCTTGAGCATCTGCCGTTTTTATCTCAGCTGTGTAATCTTCATAATTCAATGAAAGGATCTTGTCATTGATTGCCTGCTCCAAGACAAAGAACAATAAAACCCCCCATCAACCTATGCCAGACTATAATAAGAATTTAAGACTCTCATTCAAGCCAGTTATCAGTACAGAATATCCAAGTTTCCTGAACAAATACGAGAGGTAAATACCATAATGAATACCAGTCTGAAGAAATTTTTCATGAAAATTTTATTCTGTGTGAGCTATATCGAGGACTAAATGCAAGTCAGAAAATGTGAATTGGCAAACCTTTGGAGTTGAAGTGATTGTGCTGATTCTGAAAGTGCATCAATTACCATTAAGAAAAATACCCATTCTTAATAGTGGGATGACAAGCTTTTCTACCTGAAGTTATATTGCAGTAATTCTGAGCTATCTAAACTTGATCATAGAGATTCCCAAAGCAATATAAGCAGATTAGACAATGGTGCACAGAACAATTCATTTACATAAAAAGGGTAATGAAAATAGATCATTCAGCAAAAAATTTTATTCCCATTTTTAAATTATTAAAAAAAAAATGTCTCATCTAATGCACTCATCAGCAGTTATCACAGAGTATGTCCCAAATCACAGTAATTGAATGAGCTTGTTAGCCTCACATTTATTAACTAGAGAAAGCAAGCAATATGCTTTACTTGGTGAACAGATTAACAAAAATAGTACAATGCACATTTGCTGCAAGAGAAAAGTCACCATATTTCATCATATTAACACGCGCAGTGCATTTGCACTGAAGGTCTTCATATAAACATACTTGCATGGTAGTAACTGTTGTCATAAAACCATCGGTATTTGGTCGGCTTAGCGAGCTTGAATCTTGATAAAATCTATGTACCAATTCCGGTGATTCGTGCAGAATGTGATAGTATTGCTCCACAAAGGCATTGCCAACAACTTCAGCACTGGGACCAGAAGCAGGAGCTGTTTCCTGCGTTGCCATCTGCACATGAAATTCAATAAGCCAATTCAATGGAGGAAGCATACCAATGAAACCAATTGGATAAGCTAATAAGACAATGACTTTTATCCAAAAAAATAAAGGAACCAATATAGTTAAGCATAACCCTGGAGAGGGGAAAAATGTAAGAAAATAAACAAATGGGGCACTATCTAAACAAGCAGAGAAAACCATCAACAAATATGTCCACACAGGATTCAAACCCATGAATAAGCAAAGCATTGACTAACTAAAATAGAAATACTCAGCGAGCTGATCCAACCACACAAGACCAAATGCTCAACAGACAGGCATGCTAAAAGCTCGTCCTTGGCATGGTAAAGCTTATTGATGCCCAAATTCCGATTCAACAGCTTGTGAAAAGGGGTGGTCTTTGATGGGAATAAAAGAGAAACAATAATAGCAAATACAGCAGTAAGAGCGAATGCAAAAGTAGCAGTAGCAATGACAAGAATGTCAAAGCATCAGCGACAAAGTCCACTCCAATACTAGTCAAATAGCATGGCAAGATCCAGAATTGAAAATCCGAAGCACAAAGCCCAATTTAACTTCAAACCCCGAAAAGAAAAGGACAAAAAAGAGAGATGCAGACAGCGATGGGAAGGAGCAAAAAAAGAGGGGGGGATTCAAGAAAGTGAAAATAAAATAGAGAAAAGTACTCAAAGAAGATAAATAAGATTAAACATGCATAAATAGACGGATCAACAAGAAATTACAGTACAAAGACAATAACAGATCAAAGGTACCTGATTGGATTGGATTCTGATTTGGGGCTTGGAGAAACAGAGAAAGAGATCTGTAACTAAAGAGCGAAGAGAAGATCAGAAAGGAAGCTAAGGAATCGCAAGAGATTTGTGGAGTGTTTAATAGTGTTGTTGGGAGCTTGAGATCATGAACAAAAACCTGTGGGTGATTTTTTTTTTTTTTTCAAGACAGTAATAAAAGTTAATTACTCCGAGTAAATTATAAATTAGTCTCTCTAATTTTATAAAATAATGAAATAGTCCCTTTATTTTCTTAAAATATTATTAGTTAGCTCTTTTCATCTATTTATTTTAGAAAATAAAAAAGAAAAAAAAAATTGACAAAAAAGAAGATATTTTATAGAACAAAGTAATTAGACTGAGTTAACACTGAACAAAGTACTAATTAATGAATTTTTTGAAATTAAACTAATTAAATTCTTTTAATTCATTTTGTAAAACTAAAGAAATAATTTATAATTTATTCTTTTGAATTGTTCTTGTAATAATTGCTTTACGCGTGTTAATTTTTTATTTAAGATAATCTTTTTAATTTTAAAAATATTTTATTTTTTGAATTGAGTATTTTTATAAGAATTGGTTTGACTAATTAACATCTTTTACATTGACAATTGATGTTGAAATTGGACATTTTATTTTTTATTATTAACGTAGACGTTCAAGTCAACTTGCGCGCATTTCGACTAATCACACGGGTTCTGAAGTTAACGACGATGTAAGTCTCCAATGGTTATCATATTAGCAACCACAAGGCTCGAACTTGAGACCATAGGGAGAGTAAACCCCTTGGTTCCAAACTCTTAACATTGAGCTATCTACTAGATGATTAATATCTTCTTTTATTAGGCTCCTCGTGACAGTTATTTACAAAATTATTTGTATACCAAATTTTTTTTTTCTATTTTAGTTGAGAGAATCAATTAGATAATGTATAGGTTTTTATTTTTATTTTTTATCCAAGTGTTTATACTCATTTATTTTCTATTAAAATGTTTGTATTATCAAATTTTGATTTATTTAGTATCTTTATTAGGATTTTTTTCTCAATTATCCTCATTTTTTAATAAATTCTCTTGTTTATGATAACATTAATAATTAATAATTAACACAAAAACTAAATGAGCATGCATTTTTGTTGTGTTGTGACCATTGCTTTTCTCTCAATTGCATAATAGATGGCATTGATTGTGCAACAATGATTGGTGAGCCTTGATATTTTTTTAGGCATGCTATGGGGTTTTTAGAAAGGTTTTGTCTTATTTACCCTTTCATTGTCCTTTTTGTTATGGTACCATTTGTGGTTCTGTGCTATTACATTTTTATCCTTAATTTGTTTATATTATGGGTTTTAGGGGGTTATTTTTTATTTTTCACACTTTCATAAATTAAATTAACACTAATAACTCATTAAATGTGCATTATCCTAGAGCTTCTTTCTTCTTGCGTTGTTGGGGTTGGACAAGGCAATGGGTTTCTCTTTCTTTTTACATTGATTCATGAATCCTTGCTTATCATTGAAACATTATTGGGTTTCTCTTTCTTTTTACATTGATTCATGAATTCTTGCTTATCATTGAAACATTGTTGTTCGCTTAATTGTTTTGCTCTTTAATTAGCCTTGTTTTTGTTTTTTTTTTCCTTTTAAAAAAAATATAGTTTTCACTTCCTTTTTTAGCTATTATGGTGTTATGTTGCTTATATGACAATTGTTGCTTGCCATGTTGAGTTCTTCTCCTCCTTATATATATATATATACATATATATATATATATATATATATATATATATTAATTTGATTGTTATTTGTCGTTGGGGTTTTATTGTGCTACTTTCAACTATATGCTTTTGAGCGCTTTCGATTGAGCTTTCCTAGTTCCATCCTTTTTTTTCCTTACTTTTTCTAATTTATTGATATATGTGATTAATTAGTTTTTGTTCTTGCTTTAAATGTTTCTGTAAAGTTCTTATCATTTGTCAAAGTTTTGTTGTTCTTTTTTTTGTCATGCAGCCTTTGAACCATGTTTTAGACTACTTCATTCTTGTTTACTTATAATTAAGAAAGATGTGAATTTGTGGTCGCTACATGTTTGTTACTATTAATGTATATGCCATATAGTTAATCATTTAGTTACACGTGACATTGACTTTATTCAAATATATATATATATATATATATATATATATATAATTTATTAATAAAAGATAATTTATCTTTAATATTCATCAAATATTTGATTAATAAATATAATATTTGATTAATGAATCTAGAGTAAAGATAAAGTTCTACACATAAAAATGATTTGCAAATAAAATTATAAATTTATTATAATTATGATACTCCTATTGCATCAAAATATTGTTCCTAAATGTTCTTGATCAATGCTATATTAAAACTGAACATTAATTAGAGTTGTTGAGAGTAATGTATATTATGTTCTTTTCTTTATGAAAGGAAACAGTTGTTCTCATAAACTAAGGTATGAGGGATACCTAAAACTAATATGTAAGTTCTTGTGAGATGATATGTACATTGAACTGACTTGCATAAGAATTTCATATATAGAGGTCACATGTGTCTATGGAAAGGCTCACATGATGGTTGTGTAAGTGATCCTTAGACTTAAGATTACTAAGTTATTTTATATAGAAAGTGTTATATTTTGATCTTGCTACACGTTATCCTAATCAAGGATAACAAATGGGTATGTATTGGGTATAACATGAACTGTATTAAAGTATTTAAGTAATCAAAAAAGGATTCATCATCCTTGGTGAATTAGGAAAAATGTTTCATTTGTTCTTAAATAGCATTAATTGTAAATCCTTACGTAAGGTGGAATGAGAATTGAAAAGAGTTTCAAATCTTATTTGAATCAATGACTATGGTGTTGAGAACAAACATAATTTAACAGAGTAGACACACTACATGCTATAATGTATAAATCAAAACATTATTGATGAAAGGATAATAATTACACTAAGAAGCTGGTCACGAAAAGATTAAATCAAACCACTTATGATTTTCTTAATATTTGGGGGATCATGATAGGTTGCTAGATATTGTACTTGATCTTCAATTATAAATCAATCAATTGTTGAATTGATAATAAATTAATTTTTTTTAATTTGTTTAATCCTATTTATTTAGGATTGTGATTTATATTTGGGCTAACTTATTAGAGAACCTAATGGGTCATACATATAAGAACCATTGGTTAAAAATTAAAATTAGATAATTAATCAAGTATGACTTGATAGTAAATAAATTTTAAAAATTAAGGACTAGAATGTAATTAATACAAAGGATTACAATTCTAAAACTAGAAATAATCAAATAAGGATTTGATTGAATAAATTTCTAAAATTAGCCTAAAATAATACATATGATATTATTTAAGGGAAAAATTTATATTTTATCATTTATAGAGTTTTTAGGTTTTCCTATAAATAGAATATTATGCCTTTTATTTTCTATGAGTAGTGATGATGTAAGGGTGAGTAGAGTGTAAAACAGTTCGTAAACACTTAAAACATAAAAGAAAAGAGCTAGCACTCTAAGGTATAACAATTTCTTTCTCCTAAAAAATTTTAGGAGATTTCTCACTGGTGGTTTGTATGAATTACTGTTAGAGGCAAAAAACTAGACGTCTTGTGATTTGCAACAACCCAACTTTTAAAGCAAATATTCAAAGTCGTAAACAACATCTAATCTTCACGTAATGTTCACATAAAACCCTAAAACAACTTTAGTTCTATCTAGCTTGATACTTTAGACTTCTAAAAAAAATTTAATTTACCATTTTTGCTACGTCTATATGTTTTGGGAAACCTATCATTGGTATTAGAGCCATCTTTAGATAATTAGGGTTATTGATTGCATATTTTAATTCTTATTGGCATTAATTTCAAATTAATTTTATGTGGAAAAATTAATTTCCCAAAATTAATTTTTCTCTCTTGTATTTTTTCAAAAAAAAAATCGAATATATATTGTTCCACCCAAATCTAACTAGATTATTCGAATATGGTAAAATCTAGTGTTCTGGATGAATATGGAAAAATCCTAAAAACAATAGGGTGGCTATGATTGGCATTGCTTGCAGCAACACCTCCCCAACTACTGTTGATGCACACCAGCAATGCTTGGTTCTGCTAGCATCACTAGCCTTCTGCCTCATGCTGGTTGCTGTTTAACGCGAGGGGTTATCCTTCGTGCTGTTAGCTGGCAGACACAGTGATGGCTTCTGCTACACTAGTTGTTGGTAGTGGGCTCTTTGCCCACTGCCAGTAGTAGAGAAGAAGGGAGAGAGGCAAAATTATGATTCTACCCTTGGTGTTTTTCTAGGGTTTTTGGGGGGGTATAATTACCATTATATCCCTAACACTTATAATTAATTATAATAGGGTTTTAAAGTGTACTTTACTAATTTTTCCATGTCATTTATTCCTTTTTTACAATATGAGATATGTGATATGCGATATAATTATAATTCTACCCCTCTGAATATAAAATGTTGATTTTGTATTTTAAAATTAAAACTTTAAATTAAATTAATTTTCCTAATAAGATTAGATTGAATTAAAATGTTTAATTAAAATTTTTTGAATTTTATAATATCCTTGTATGATTAGGATTTAATTAAATTGTTTAATTAAAATTTATTTTTTAATATTTTTTCTTAAATAAATAGAGTTTTTAAGAAATAAAATTTTATTTATTTGATCGGATGTTAATAAGAATTTTAATATGATTAATTTTCTTATTAAAGTTTTAAAATTTTATTTTATTAGATTGAATTTATTATGTTTGGAAGATTATCAAATTGCATTTGATTTAATATTTCTAACTGCTATAAATATTATTTTAAAAATTGCACATAAAGCCAATAATTAGAATTAACATGAAATAATTTTATTATGCATATTAATATGTTATAATGTGTGATGGATGATTATAAACATTATAGACCAATGCCATTATATTTTTATGGTTGAATGATTGTAATAGTATATACGGTCTGCGTGTTTTGCCTTTTCTCTATTTTTTTTATGTGTTGTAAAATTCTTTTCTCATCTAATTGACCTTAAATGTAACTTAAGGTTTCTTATACAATTATGTAAATGTTATGTGATTTAGAAATGTAGAAATTCAAATAGAAAAATTTATTTTGTAATCTAAAACAAAGAAATAACGACGAAAAGGCTACAACTATTGTGCTTGCAAAAGACTTATGAAGATTTGCAACAGCTACCTAGGTTTTGACCACATAATTTTCTTCGATGGCTTGAGGGAATTAGTTTAAATATATCCATAATCATCTAATTAGAATGACATATTAAGGGTAAATGTTTATATATAATTGTTATGCATGATATATCATTAATGCTATGGAGTGAGACTTAATTAAAATAATAAATCCCTCATTAATATATTAAGTACATGTTAAGAACATGATTTGTTGCCTTATGATTTTATATGCATAAAACCAGAGTTCTATTCATGGATAATTTGTTGAGTTACTTAAGGTTACCATTAATTGAATATGTTTAATGCTATAAAATCGAGTCCTACTTAACTAACTTACATGATTTGTATGAGTTACTCATGATCATATAAGAATAGAGGCAATAGTTAGGCAAAACATATATGATATGTTTAAATATGTTATTAACCTAATTTAATTTATTTTGATTTGTTGAGTTACATAAGATCATATAAATTAAACGTGATTTTAGCCCATTAGGAGATCTAAGCGAGATTTCCCTAATTAATAGTGATGGTTATTAATTTGTAGGAAAATAGTGGGAAATCAAATAATGATTAAAGATTTTTATCTAAATCTAGTTATAAATATTTATGCATTGAACCAGTACTCGCTATCTTCATATGAATAGGTTGATAGATTACTATAAGTAAAATAAACCAACTTCATTGGTTTTCAAGACTTTGAAAACAATCCCAACATTAGCTTTTGCTCATTGTGAAAGAAATTCAACTTCATTGGTTTCTGAGACTTTGGAAAATCTCAATATTGGCTTTCGCTCATTGCAAAAGAGACTTTAACATTCACGCATGATTTAGCATAAAAAGGGTTCTTCCCCATCACTAATTTCAGGTATGGCCGAAGGCTCTATAGCTTTTTCTTAGTTATTTTGTTCTTTAATTTTTCTAACACATTATCAAGCCTTTTTCATCTCTTTTTCATGCTCTATCCTTACCTTTCATCTTCCCAAAAAATTTCCTCAAGAATCCTAATCTAAGAGTTAATGTTTTTGTATAAAACTTACCCAAAGTACTAGAAGTTTGTGTAAGAGGATGTTAGGTTTGTTCCTAATTGCGTTTTCTGCCTCTTCAAACTCTTTCTCCCTCAAATCTTT
>Ga0325400_1001582_pt1 | contig 18969 bp, 12 predicted proteins | sample PopdelMetagenome_2_FD_205662 | JGI IMG/M metagenome (GOLD analysis project Ga0325400, IMG submission 205662) | Populus deltoides microbial communities from Bellville, Georgia, United States - Xylem-PdKOR-R1 | ecosystem: Host-associated > Plants > Phyllosphere > Stem > Wood/Secondary xylem...
TTTTTTTTAAGATCAGCCTTCTATTTTAGTCATTCATCAACTAATCAAGTAAATTCTCAATCAAGTTTTCCTAATATCTTTATATTTATCTTATTTGAATAAATTTAATAAGCTGGGCATTGTACATGGAGGCCTATTGACTAACCCTTTTAGTCACTAATAAATCTTGCCATTATAATTGCCAATTATTTTGGCATTCCGTTTGGATGTCAATAAATCTAGTAATTCTAATAGATACCAATTATTTTGGTCATCCTATTTGGATTCCATTTGATTAGGTTTTTCTATTCAGAAGTTAATAAATCTAGTAATCTTGACTGAATACCAATCTATCTGGTCATCCTATTTTGATGTCATTCAATCATATGTTTCTATTTGAAAGCTAATAAATCTGATAATCCCAACTTGATATCAATCAATCCAACCATCCCACTTGGATGCCATTCAATCTGGTATTCCCATTCAAAAGTCAATATATTACTTTCATAACTTAATTTTGTATCTCGATATTTCTATTTTCAATTATTATAAAAAATCTTACTTTTAAATAAATTATAATTGATATTGACTTAAAGTGAATTTTACTAATTATCGGTGTGTTAAACACCTACATAAAGTCTATTGTTGTATAACTATCCCCGATTATTATGCAGCTTCCACAATCTTTCATGTATCATCATGATCAAATCATTTTAAACTTAATATTCTTATAATAGGAGTCTCATTTTCAACTTTCATCCAATTCACATCTCATACCTAAAGAATTCATAATTTTTATATTCTTGCAAATGATATGATCTTTTCACCAATTCAAGTATTTTTAGATAATTCAAAATTCCATTTAGTTGCATGAATTAACCATAGCCACACACTCTTTTATTTCCTATCCTGAAACTTTATTTTTACAAGCAAAGAGAGTATAAATTTTTCCTAAATTAACTCATCATCCATTTTTATTTTAGTAATTTGAACTTGCTTTAACATCAATTTAATCAATTCAATTTCAATCCTCTCATCCACTCCTTGGTCGAACCCTTAGAAATAATAACATGTTATTTTCTTCATCAATCCATTCAAATAACATTTGACCCAATAATTTTCCGTGCTTATAAAAACAAGATTCTAGCATAACATTACAAGTTAAATCAATAAATTTCTTAAGTTCAAATTCCATAATCATACATAATATCATTCAAGCTCTCATCATTCATAGAATTACCAAAATCAAACGCAATAAAATGCATGCATATCTTGAAATAACAAAGATTCAAAAGCAATTTAAGATGGAAATCAACATTTTATCCTTCTCTTCATTCCTTGTTCTCACTAGCCATTGTTCTCACTCTTAAGTCTCTAGAACTTCTTAAACCACTCAATTCTTTGGTAGATCGCTCAAGAACTCTATTACTCATCTTAAGTCAACTCTTCTTATGTGATTTTCTAAGGAATTATGAAGTAATTTGAAGAAGTTTAAAAAAAAATCATAACCTCTCTCTTCTTACTCAATGTTATCGGCCACCCTTAATAGAAAAGTTCTATTTATAGTTAAAATTTCATATAATTTCACTTTGACCCTACTTGTTTTTTATTTTAAATTTTGCCTGTAAAACCTCCGGGCAAAAAATCGTAAATTGACTAGTTTTAGGTAAAATAAAAAAATTCATAACTCTTGATTGGATTATCAGAAAATTCTGAAAATTTGCATGGAGCCTTCTAATATGATCCCTTATCTTGAGTTAAAATTTCAGATTTTTTAGAGAAATTCTGAAATTTGACGAAAAATCACAAGTCGACTAGTTTTACGTTATTTGACGTAATTTTTAATCTGACCATCGGATTGAGCTGAAATTTTATGAGAAATCTTAAAATATACTGAATAAAATTTGGTTAAAATTTTAAGATAAATGGAGCTCATCAGTGCTAGCAAAAAACTAAAAACCATCAAATAAAGGCAAAAATACTCATTAAGGGTAGAATAGTGATTTGCCATTGAAAAGAAAACATATAAGCTCTCCTTCTCTTTTATTAACTGCTGAATGGGCAGAAACAAAAAGATAAAAAGAAAAACAGACCATAACGTGAGAGAAAGAGAGAAAAGTAAAGAAAAACAATAAGGAAATTGAGAGAATAACTTTATAAACTTGGAAGTTCAACCTAGAAAACACTAAATCAAGTGAAGGAAGGAGGATTTGAGAAGGAGAATTCAATTAACTTTGGAAGAGAAGAGAAATTGGAAGAAAAGCAATAGGTAAGCATGAGAAGTTTGGATTTAATGTTTGATTTAGATGTTTTTCTAAGCTTATTTGATTAAGTTAGGAAGTAATTTCATGAAATTTTACCTTAGTTTCCTTTAAATCCTAGATTTTTGAATTCAGGGTTCTTATGTGAATTTGGGGGAATTAGGAGGGGAAGGAAAAATGATGAAATTGAAGTGGAATAGAATGAAAACAAGTTGAAATAACAAGTAAATGAAGAAAATTTGAGGGAGGAAAAAAAAACATCACATTTGGCCAAATGAAGGAGAAAAATGGGAGAATAAGTTTTGATGTTAATGTTTAGAAAAAAAAACCATGTTTAATCATGATAAATGAAAATGTGAGAAAGACTAAATAAAGAGATAACATTTAAGTTGAGAAAATAATAATAATTATTATAATTATAAGTAAATTCAAATTAAAAGAGAAATAAACTAGTTAAAAGAAAATATGAAGACAAGATGTCTAGATTGTGTTTGAATATAGTATTTAGATAAAATAAATAATATGATGTGAGGGTATAAAGAATAGAAGAATTATTTGATGGAGGAATTACGAACAAAGAGTAAGCAAAGAAGTAGCTTGTGTTAAATATGAGGTTGTATGTAAAATAATGATGTTATATTTGAGAATGAATTTTTATTAAAACAAATTACAAATAAAAATATTACGTGCTTTGTGTTTCGACACGTAAGAAAAATATTGATGGACTAATGATGTAATGACACTTGATTGATTCAGGAGTTGTGTCTGGAGCTGGTTATCAGACAAGAGAAGCCGGGTCATCCCGAGCAGAAGATAGGTGATTCGTCACCTTACTTTGTAATTTTTAGTTTTCCTAATTATCTATGTTACTTATTTAATTGATATTAAACGAATGGAGCAAATGAATAATTTGAGTTATGATTATGTGAATTATCGGTAAATTATGTGAAATTACCGATTTTATTGGTTAACAAAGGGGTTAACTGGATATGGGGTAATTCGTATGGAATTACTGGATTGTTTGGCTAAGAAAAAAGATTAGCCGGATGCTGGGTAATTCGAATGGAATTACCAAATTGATTGACTAATAAAAGAGATTAGCCGGATACTGGGTAATTCATATGGAATTATCGGATTGAATTTGCTAACCAAAATGGGTTAGCCGGATTTTTGGGTAATCAAGAGAATTACCGGGTTTATTGGTTAACAAAGAGATTAACTGGATAAGGAGTAATTCATATGGAATTACCGGATTGATTGGCTAACAAAAAAGGTTAGCTGGATGATGGGTAATTCGAATAGAATTACTGGATCTATTGGTAGCCGAGGAAGGAAAACTAAATTTCTGAAGAATTATATGTAAGTGTTAGATTTATTTGGTAATTAAGATGAGTTAGCTAGATTTTTAAGTTTTGAAAAGATTATGTAAATTATGGGATTAAGTTAGATTGAAGTAAAAGTATTAAATTTCAAAGGTTAAAAGTAATTAATTAATATTAGACTAATATAGTGAGTAAGTTAATTAATATGGTTATTGTTGAAACAGGTACACCGCGAGGTGATGCAGATCGTTGGATGTAGGAATTCTCTTGTTTATAAATTACCATTTTGGAATGTAATATTCATGTCTTTACCATTTTGGATGTATTATATATATGTATAGTTGTTAGTATGACCAACTCATTTTCAAAATGATAAGATAAGATTTATTATAAATATAATATGACTCTTAATCTTAATGTTGTATTTATGTAGTTTAAAGGCATATATACGGTTAGTTAGCATTTATTATGTTTGTGATGAATTTGTTTATCTTTTGAGTTGTTTTGGTAGTACATTTATGTTGATTTACTAATTGATATTATGAGACTTGAATATATTGATAAGTATAAGTATTGAGTTATTGTTTGATGAATGGATCAAGATAGAAGTCGTAATGACATATAATAAAAGTGTTGTCAATAACTTGGTACCAACAAAAATAGAGGAAACTCTGCTAAAATTTTTTAAAAAAATCCCATAAATTTAGACATATTACCCAATACTTGACATTGGTAAAGAAATGTTTGGAGATTTCATGACATTATGATTTAAGAGTGTTACATTGCCCCTTCTTAATCTTTCCCTTCTATAATTTAATACCTTTTTTTCATTTAATTTGCTTTACTTTAAAAATGTATCTCATTCCTTATTATTTAAAATTTTCTGGTATTCATTTAACTCTAGAAATTTATTTATTTTATTTATTTTATCCAAGGGTTTACATATTCTACTCGTGATGTTATGGTCGATGGTAGGGTGATGCTAATGGATTTAATTTTATTGGAATTGCTAAACTTTGATATAATCTTGAGAATGAAATGGCTAGTTCAATATTATGTTTCTTTAGATTGTTGGCATAAAACAATGACATTTAGGATTTTAAAATAACAAGAGCTTTCTTTTCAAGGTGATGGACTTATATCTCATCCTAACATGATTTCAGTGATCACTAGACAAATATTATGAAAAGAATTTCAATGTTATTTAGCTTATGTACGAGATATTAGAAAAAAATAATCCCCAAGATGGATCAAGTTTCTATAGTCATAAAGTTATTTGATATATTTCCTAATGATTTGTTTGGATTGCCATCTGATAAAGAGATTGAATTTTATATTGACTTAGTCTCAGCATCGAACCTATATATATGACATTGTATAGAATGACACAATAAAATTAAAGGAGTTGAAGGATCAATTGCGAGATTTAATTGACAAGAATTTTATTCATCCTAGTGTTTCTCTATGGGGTTCACCAGTGTTATTTGTGAAGAAAAATGATGTTTTTTTTTTTATGACTTTGCATTAATTATAGATAGTTGAATGAGGTGACCATTCATAACAAATACCATCTCCCTCGTATTGATGTTTTTTTTTTTATCATTTACAAGAAGCTCAATATTTTTACAATATTGATATCAAGTTAGGGTATCATCAGTTGAAGATTTGAAAAGAAGATATATTAAAGACTACTTTCAGAACACGATATGAGCACTATGAATTCTAGTAATATCTTTTGACTTTACAATGAACCTATAACTTTCATGGATCTAATGAACATTGTGTTTAAGCCAATTTTAGATAAGTTTGTGATTGTATTTATTGTTGATATTATCATATATTTCAAAAGTAAGGAAGAACATGAACAACATTTGAAGTTGGTGCTTCAAACATTACGGGACCATATATTGTATGGTAAGTTCTCTAAGAGTGAGTTTTAGTTAAATAGTGTGGCATTTCTCGAACATGTAGTGTCATAACGGTGTGGAAGTTGATCCTCAAAAGGTAGAGGTGATGAAACAATGGCCTAGACTAATAATAGACAGTTACATAAACTTATAGTTTATTGAGTTTAACTAGTTATTATAGAAAATTTATTAAAGGTTTTTCTCAAATTATCATACCATTAACTCCTTTAACTTAGAAGGATATCAAATTTCAATGGTCTAAGGTTTATGAGTAGAGCTTTTATAATTAAAACATTGTTTAAGTTGTGTTCTGACACAATATAACAAAGTTATTATTTATGCATCTTGTCAATTATCCTACCCATGATTTAGAGGTGATAATTGTTATTTTTCTCTTAAAATATAGAGGCTTTATTTATATGGTGAGACTTGTTAAACTTTTATCGGTTATAAGAGCTTGAAATATATTTTCTAGTAAAATGATTTTAACCTAAGGCAAAAGCGATGGATGGAATTGCTTAAAGATTATAATTGCACTAATCAATATCATCCAAGTAAGGCTAATGTTGTTATTGATGCCTTAAGTAGAAACTCGTCAAAGAGTTTGGCTCACATAAATAAATTCACATTCTTTAGTGGATGAAACAATACTGATAGAAATGGATGATTTTTAGTGTTGTTTGCTCATTTTCAAGTTAAACATGTTTTGATAGATAAAATTAAAGCTACTCGAGAGAAAGATGATCAATTATGCAAGATCAGAGAAAAAAGTTATCAAATCTTAAAATTTTATGATAGTTGATGATGGTGTCTTGAGAAATGGTTTAGACTTTGTGTACCTGTTGTTGGTGAACACTAGAAATCTCCTAGATTATTGCAAACTTTATTTATTCTAAAATGAAAAGTGAAAAATGATAACAATAGATTTTATGATGGGGTTGCTTGAAACTCCAAAATGATATGAATTCATACGGATCATTGTTGATAGATTGACTAAGTTTGCTCATTTTCTACATGTGAATATGACATATGGGTTTGCTAAACTTGTTATATTTTATATTGATGAGATAATTTATCTTCATGGATTATAGTTTTCATTATATTTTATAAAAGGTCCTCGATTTACTTCTCATTTTTTGGAGAAATTTCAAGATGCTATGGTCCTTTAGTTAATTTTAGTACAACATCTCATCCTTAAATAGATGGTCAGTTATAGTAAATTATTCAGAAGTTAGAGGATATGTTAAGAACATGTGTTAATGACTTTGGTATTAGTTAGAGAAAATATCTATCATTGGTTGAATTTGCTTGTAATAATAGTTATCAACCTAGTATTGAAATGGCTCTATATAAAGCTTCTTATGATTATACATGTCTCTCTTTTAATTTCTTAGCTTGAAGTTGGTGGAAAGAAATTATTGAATTCGAAGTTGGTGCAAATAACTTCAAAAAATATCATATTATTAGATATAAACTTTAAATTGCACATAATAAACAAAAAAAAAAATGTTGATTAGAGATGACATAACTTGGATTTTTTGGTTAGAGATAATGTATTTCTAAAGATTTTTCATACCAAAGTTGTGTTTCAGCTTGGAAAAAAAAAAGAAAGAAACTCAATCCTCGATATATTAGATGATTTGAGATTTTAAAAAGAGTTAGACTAGTTATCTATCTATTAGCCTTTCCTCCTAGCTTTTTTAATGTTCATCTTATATTCTATGTTTATATGCTTTGAAAATATCTTCTTGATCCATCTCATCCAAGGTTGTCAAAAACACATTTTTAACACTGCACGGAAATACAAAATAAACTCAGATTGTATAAATGGATCATAAGAAAAAATTTGAAATTTTTACAGAAAAAATTCTTAATAAATTGTCTTCTAATACAAGCTGAAATCATTCCTAATATCTTTGTATTTCACACATCAGGGAGAAATGTGTGCAAAAAATGAGATATTTTTAAGAAAATTTCCAAGCCCATTAACCGACCTTTCAAACAAACCACTGTAACAAATTTCCCTTCACTAGAAAAGAGGATTGTCTTGCTTTCTCAATAGTCACTAAAAGATCAGAAGAAAAAAAAAGATATGGCTTTTACTCTTCACCACTATTAACTCCTTTTCTCACCTTTTTTCCATCAAAACACAACCTTCTCTTTTCAATCTTACCAGAAGCTCACCATAAAATCACAAAGATTGCCGATAACTTATTGCTCCATAAACTAGAATAACAACAAAACTCTCAGAACAAGTAAGTACTGTAAAACCCAGTTCGACCCTTCCCTTAACCACCCTCGAGCTTATCGCTTCCACACTGCTCATTTTGGAGGTACCCTTTTGTTCAATTTTTCTTATTCTTTGATGAGGTTTTTTTTTTACGAGATGTTTTGATTTTGATTAGATTATTGCTTCAAGATAAAATTTTGATTGTCAATCATTATAAAGGTTTTCAACATCAAAGAGTAATTTTTGCCTGCCACTTTCTAAACAAGTTCAAAATCGAAGCGCACCCATTCTTCTTATTCATTTTTCCAAACCAAAGAACTACTCTTAATCTCTTTCCCGTGCATAAAGCCATCAAGAAAAAGCTTATAATTCTCAATTATAGGCCTACAGGCTACATTCATCATAGCTTACAAATATATATAATATATGTAGTGTTTATATGCAAGCATATACACAAAAATTACAGCACAACATAACTACATGACCTAACAATGAAAAAAACCTCAAAGTTGCAGATCGCAGATCACTTACCGGTAGGTTGTAATTTGCAGATATAATTCTTTTCCACCCATATTGATTGATTTGCTTCCAGAAGCATAAGACAGTGGAGATTTAGATTTTGAAGAATAGTTAAAAAAACAGAGAAATGACTGAACTCTGAATATGAAAGAGAGGCAGATCGCAGAGATGGTTTGTTACTTTGTTTTGAATTTGAAAGTTTGGATTTTGGAACGCTCGAACTGGAGGCACTTTGAGAAAATGAGGCAAGCAGTCAGACACTTTGAGAAAGAGAATGTTTTTTACCTTTTGGTAGAGCCGTGCAGTTACTGCACAGTATATAATATATTCCTTATAAACTCGTGAAACCGGATTTAAAATCGTGATTTTACATGATTTCAACCGGTTTCACGATTTTAATACGATTTAGTTATTTCTCAAGTTTTTAAGCCAATTTAACGCGATAACATATATTGACTCATAAAATCGTACGATTTTACGAGTTAAATCGTGATTTTTACAACCATGATCCCATGTATTAGAAGACCAGACAAGTAAACTTCGAGATGATATGTCCTACGAAGTTCAACATGAAAGGATCGTAAACCATCAAGTGCAAAAACTTTATTATAAGGAGATTGCATCAGCGAAAGTAATTTAAAAGGTCATTCTAATAAAGAAGCAACTTGGGAGTTAGAGAAGGATATGTTTTAAAAATATCCATAATTATTTGAAAAGTTCTGGTAAGTGGATAGATTAAATTTAAGGATTGAATTTCTTTAACCAAAAGAGAATGTGAGGCCCATAAATTTATTGTAATTGTTGGCCTATGAGTTAAGCTATTTATTAGTCCACTAGTTGGCCAAAAAAGTGTGTGTGTCTATTTAATGGCTTTTCTTTCCTGATTTTCTTTCACTGAGAACATCCATTTTTTTATGTTTGGTTGGAAAATATTTCTCTTTAAACCCTGAACAACCAATCATCCATGTAATCCTTATCTTTTGAGTAAGTCTTCTTTGTATTTTTCCTAATTGTTGTATGGTATAGCTGTATGAGTTTTTTCTAAACATAAACTTATTGAAAATTTTAGGGTTTATATAAGATTAGTTGATATGCTATGGGTTTGTTTGAATTAATTTATATGTGGGTAGTAATATGTGCATTTAAATATGAATTGAATTGAAGTAAAGAAGGGATAAATTGGTGTGTAACTTTGATTAATTGATATATTTTGCTTTAATTTGAGTAAATACCTTAAGGAATTTGAATATTAGAAAGAGAATAGGGAGATATAAAAAGAATTGTGTAGAAAAATCAATATTGATGTTGGAAAATATGCTTTAAAGTTGAAGATGATGAAAGTTTAATTTGGTCATTGATTTGTGAAAATTATATTTCAATCTCTTATCATAAATAACAGGTTTTAATAAATAATTAAGATTTGTTGGTGGTTTATTATAAAATTTTTATTATTTCCTTTTGAATTGGGAATTAATTCTATTTTGAGACAAATATATTAATGTATTTTGGAAGCCCTACATACTACTCATATGTGACTGGTGGGTGTTAATGCTCATCTCGGTTTTTTTTTTTTTTATCATTGTAATAAATTATGAGTAAATAATATTGAATATGCCAATGAGAATAATAATATATGTATGATAATGAATGTGTATAATATTATATTTGAATGATTAGTTTGATTATCTAATTTTTATTTGAATTGTATGATACTCAAATATTAGTCTAAAATGCATTATAGATTTATACAAGTCAGAATATCTACGCTAACATGACAATGTTAGTCTATATACTCATAGTTGAATTTAATTACCTAACTAGTTATTAATGACACCAGCCTGTGTGAAAGGTCATCACACAAATATATTAGTATACTCTACTTAGCAAGGGTGGTTCTTTTGCTAGGACACGTGGCACAAACATGTTTTCTTCTTCTTTTCATTTTTATATTTGATTTTATAACTTGTAACACTTTAAAAAAGTAACATATCTTGGATTATGCTTATATATGTTCTTGGTATGCTTAATTACACCTATATCATGAATGAACCTAGTGGATTCATCATATTATAACTTAGTTTTTTTATTTGTATATTTGATACTATTTATTTAATGAGCAGCGGAAAACTCATAAATTTATTATTTCATTCTTTTCAAGTATATAGTGTGTAATACTTCTTCATTTGAGATTTTTTATTTTTGATACTTATTTTGTAAATATGATATATGATGTTGTGTATAGCTTGAATTCCACAGTTACAATAGTTTCTAGGTTATTCTTTTTGGGTTATGTATGCAAGTGTATATTTATATATATGATCTAGTAATAGAGAGTGATGATTTATTTTTATATCATTGCTTTAATTTTTTTTAGTTCTAATAGAATTATGTTAAGGCATAAGGATTAGCATAGACAAGGCGGTGCGTGCTAGGAGTGCCTTTATCTGTGTCTGATTATGTATTTAAATTTGGGTTATGAGACAAAAGTTGCTTATTAGTTTTTTATAAGTCAAAATAGCTTAAAAGTAAATTTTTTAATTAAAAAAAAACCTAGTTTGATTTTCCAAACACATTTTTAGTAGTCGCAAATTAGATAAGCAAATGGTGCATCATTTATTTTTTCTTGGGAAAAAATGGATGATCCACCCTATTTTCCAAATAAAAAAAAGTTAGTTGCGCTGGCCATCCAAGCCTAAACACCTAATTGGGTTCATTATGTATTTTTTTATATTAAATTTCATGAAAATAAATAACTTTAAAATATTATTTTTTTTAAATAAGATTATAGTTTTTTTTTATAAAACTATCATATGTTTTTTTATAACTCTTTGTAATTTGTATTTGTTTTTCTTGTTAAATTATTTTTTAGTTTCTTTGTGATTTTTTTTAATTATAGCATAATTAGATAAAAAAAATAAACAATTTATAGTAGATTCTTCTTATATTTTCTTAATACATCTGTGACATAATAATAAAAACATTTTTTCATTAAGATTTGATTCTATGATTCTTATAATTTTTTCCTTAAAAAAAATAAATATTATGATAAAAAAATTGTCAAAAAAATTGCATAAATAGAAAAAAGACTTTTTAATTAAAAAATAATTTTTTTTATTTCATATCATTCATAATATCTTTCATATTTATTTTTATTACCGTTAGTTTTTATTAAATGAAGTATATTATAAAAAATATATTTTTTTTGTTAAGAAAAATAGATTAATAAAAAATTATACTAGGAAATCATTTTGTTTATATAGAATTTAAATTATTAATTTTTTTATAAAAAAATTATTAACATAATATTAAATAAAAAAATTTAATAATTACTCAAATATGATAATAAATATCTTGATTTGTATTTATTATTAAAAAAATTTATTTAATTTTTAATTAATATAAACATTTCTTTTTAATATTTATTTATATATATAATTTCTAATTTACTCAATTAAACATTCTCGTCAAGATTTTATTCACAATAAAAAAAAATTACGAGTTAAAAATATGTTGTCAATAGCCGCACTTTTTTTCCTTTTTCCTTTTTCTTTTTTCTTTTTTGGTTAAAATATATATTTTAATCCGCCCGCAGGAGAAGAAGTGTAAATTGGCTGTTTGTTAAACCAAGAGAAAAAAAAGTGAAAACAAAAAGATGGCTACCTAGCTGGATCCCGTATCAAGGGAGCAAATTTCGGTGCTCTATATTGAAAAACTCTGCTTGAAACCCACCACGCTGCTTCTCCTGGTGGCGTTGGTGGTGGTGCCGGTGGCGCCCTCTTTCATCGTTGTTGGTGGCGGTGGTGCTGCTACACATGGCTGTTATGAACCTTGGCTAAGGCTGAAGCCTAACAATGGCAAAGTAATCAAAACATGGTCTTTGTTGCTAATCTTGGGTTTCGAAACTGCGAAGTTTTGATTTTTATGTAATTTGATCTTGGTTTGATGAGGACCCATTTCTGGCCTACATGTATAAGGTTGGTTGGTTTTGAGGAAATTTTTGTCTTTTTGGATCTGAAAGTTGCCATTTTGCGTTTATTTTCCGTGGGATTCTTTCACTAGACATTGTGATGTGTGTGTTTTGGTGAAAACTGAGAGGTTTTGGATGAAGGGTTGATGCAATTTAAGAAAGTAATGATTTATTTATTTTATCTGTAATTGAATCCTTCTGTGTTTCCCTTTTATGTTGGAATCTTCCTTGATTTTGGAGTTTCAGATGGGCTTGCGTGTATTTGATTATGATTGCTGTTAAGCATTATACTTTTTAGACTTGGGATTAAAGATTCCATTAATAACATGCAACAAATGGAACTGCAGTCTTGGATTTACATACCAATGGAACAAGTTGGGTTATTTTCTTTCGTTTTTTTTTTTTAAATTTAAAGGGAAAGAATTATGTTTTGATTTTATTAAGTTTTGTATTGATTCTCCTTGTTTTTATGTTGTTGTAGTTGAATATTAAATGAAAGGATGTATGTGCTTGTTGTAAGTTAAGATGTCCTTCAAAAGCATCATGCGTGAATTCAAGGAAATAAAAGAGGGGATTGGAAGCATATCAAGGCGAGGAGTTGAAGGGAAACATTGGCGTGGCAGGGCGAGATCACATATTGCACCAGATGAAACACCAGAAGAAACTGATCAGATTGACCAGGGCCAGTGGGCGAATCTACCGCCAGAATTGCTTTTGGATATCATTATGAGGGTAGAAGAGAGTGAGTCCTCATGGCCTGCTCGTGTCGTCGTTGTTCATTGTGCTTCAGTCTGTAGATCATGGAGAGAAATTACAAAAGAGATTGTAAAAACTCCTGAGCAATGTGGGCGGCTGACGTTTCCCATATCATTGAAGCAGGTACTGATATTTTTCTTCTCTTTTACCTAGTGCCTTTTGGTTTACTGATTATCTCGGATGCCTCTTGCTTACTTGTCTTTGTTGCCTGAAAATAGCCCGGTCCTCGTGAGTCGCCCATACAGTGCTTTATTAAGAGGGATAATGCGACTTCTACATTTCTGTTGTACTATGGTCTGGTGCCTTGTAAGTCATGTTATTCTCTTGTTCATGCTTGCTAAAAAACAGAAGATATATTTACCTTTGTGGCTTGGCATGAAATGCTTAAGAAAAACTTCTGTAATTATTTCTCATCGCATCTGGACTGAGTCAGAAACCTATGGTGAGCAGAATGCATACATGATTGGTGATATTAATATTAAAACCCTCTTCATTGATCGTACTAAGAACCATGACATTGCAATGGTTGGAAATTTGGGAGCTTTTAGCATTTTAATAGGAAGCAAATTACCTAACTTTCCAATGATACAAGTTTGAGCAACTAGCTGCCTTGAAGTATATGCTACTCCTTCTAAATCTTTCTGTTCTATAGAACTGTGAGTGTAGAGAGCTCCATTAAGTGCTTATTGACTGGAAATGTTATTTGCTACCTTTTTTAAAAAAACAAAAATTTAACATTACTATCAATTGACAGCTGAGGGTGAGAATGATAAGTTGCTCTTAGCAGCTAGAAAGATCAGAAGGGCAACATGCACAGACTTCATAGTATCTTTGGTTTCAGATGATTTTTCTCGGGCCAGCAACACATATGCTGGTAAATTGAGGCAAGTTTTCAAATGTGAATGGATGTTAATTATTTATCCTGAATTTTCTTCTATTCTCGTTCCTAATAATTCTTTGGAAAATTTATGCCAGGTCCAACTTTTTGGGAACCAAGTTCACCATGTATGATAGTGAACCTGCATTTGAAGTGCCAAGGCAACTGGCAAGCCGGACAAGTCGTAGATTCCATCCCAGGCAGGTGTCTCTGAGACTGCCTGCATGTAACTACTGTATAGCTACTATCACGTATGAGCTCAATGTTCTCCGCTCAAGAGGACCGAGGAGAATGCATTGCATAATGCACTCTATTCCAATGTCTTCCATTGAGGAGGGGGGCACTGTCCAAACACCAACATCAATACCAGAGGCATTTAACGGCCAATTTCCTCACCTGTCAAGTTCAATAGGGAAGGAATTGGTCTCAGATAATAGTTCTGCAAGCCCCTCTCGGTCACCAGTATTAGCCCAAGGTTCGGAAGAGCTCCTTGTTCTTAAAAACAAGGCCCCTAGATGGCATGAGCAACTACAGTGCTGGTGCCTAAATTTCAGAGGGCGTGTCACTGTTGCTTCCGTTAAGAACTTCCAACTTGTTGCTAGTACTGAGCCATCCCACAATGTGCCTGCTGCAGATCAAGAAAGGGTAATTTTACAATTTGGAAAAATTGGAAAAGACATCTTCACGATGGATTATTTCTACCCGCTTTCAGCCTTCCAAGCCTTTGCGATCTGCCTGAGCAGCTTTGATACCAAACCAGCCTGTGAATGATAACCATGGCGCTTGGAGATATTCGCTTTAGTAAACTAAAACGTTTGCCCCAATTTTTTTGAAGCGTTTCTTCACTACATGCCTAGCACATTATGCAATGCCATCACAGCTGATCTTGGCAGTTCAATCAGAGCTTTTTTGTGATCGTGGAATATGACTTGTTTCACATTTCATCATCCTAACACTACGGAAGTAAAAGAAGTTCAGTGCATAGCATCTAAACAGCTCTGTAGTTTTTTCCTGTTGGACAATTGTATAATTGGTGAGAACCTGCGTTTCATTCTAGCTATATTAACTATTAGATAGTGTTTGTCATTGTGTTAAATGTTGCTTTTCATAAATGTATTAAATTATTATTATTATTTTTAAAGATTTATTTTTAATATTAGTACATTAAATCAATTTAAAAATAATAAAAATTTTAATTTAAAAAAAAACTCAAAATTTTTTTTAAAGAAAGCATGTGTCAAAGGAAAAAGAAACATTGCCTTAGAACCACTGGTTTAGCTGTAAAAATTACCACGTAATGTAGTATCTTTATTCCTATGCTTGATATCATTCTCTGGCCAGCAAATTTTATGGTTGCACTGCAGTTTGCCTTGGGGATGTACTTGTGTGGGTCTTTTCATCGACTACCACAGGTTCCCCATCTGCAATATTGACAACGTCTTCCAGTCTTCCCTAGACTGCATTTGCTGGCTAAGTTCACCTTTTGTCAAAGCATGTCGAAAACTAGCTCCATTCTTTTGTTACTTGAAACTCCTTTTAGTCGCTTACTTCATGTCTTTTTACCCTGTTCTGATACGTTTGATGTTCCTTCATTGGGCTTTTCCCCTTTACCCTTCCCTGGTGGTTGAGCAAGAAAACCTTGAAATCGGCTGCTTCTTTGGGATTCCTGAGATTGCTGCTGACAAGCTTGTGCTTGCTTAAAGTAAAAAGAAGGTTTGTCGCCCTATCCAGCAATGGAGAAACTAAGACCGATATGAAGGCCTCCACTTGTACGATAAAGATACAGTGATTTACGAGCGTAGAAGAAATGATTTCTTCACGTAATTGTTCTCGAAATGTTTCAGGTCCAAGAATCTGGTTTAAAATACAAGATACAGCATCCACTAAAAGATTTGGATGTTCATTTGCACGAAAGAAACATGCTCAGCACTTTTGGCGGCATAAATTGCTTTTAGAAAAGCTTTGTGATTCCAGTACATCTGGTAGGTTTTGCATCTTATTTCAATAATTTTGGTCAAAGCCAGGTTCCATTAATGTTTATCAATATTGTGGGACAAAAAGAGAATTTCAGGTGCCAACTCTAGCTTCGGTTCCACCTGCTCTCAGTACCTGGAAAATGATTATAATTGCCTCAATTTTTAAGCAGAGTAACAACATTTTATACCCATGTGATTCTCAAAATGTCAAAATCCTTATGAGGCTCAAAGAAAACCCTCTACAATATGGTCCTATATTTCAAGCTGCTTTAGATCAATTACACGTAAGACAATCTGACACCGGATACGTCTCATCAGAAGAAAACCAATTAGTAATACATGTTCTTTCTTCAACAATGATTGAGATATGAACACCATAGTTAATAGACATTGGAAACCAGGAAGAAACTCTTCATCATTCTTCGATGGTCTGGCTACTTTTAGCTACATGCTTCACCTCTCCTCTTGAGACAGTTTCACAATTCTTCTCCTTTGTTGGCAAGGTCATATTTCTCATCTCACAGAGGAGTACATAACGAACTCTCTTGAAGTAAATTGAAAAGGCTGATGCGGAAAAGGGTTCCTGAATTGAGCATTTGAAAAAAAAAAGAAAAAGAGGGGGGGGGGGGGTGTTCAATCAGTATACTTGTAATCAGAAACTGGTGAACAAAAGATTGTGCACAGATAAGTAGAAGACGCACGGTCGAGGTCCATAAACTTTGATCTGGCGTACATGGGTATCCCTTCCATTAAGATGATTCGATAGCACAGCAATTTGCAACATAAATGTGTTAACAAATGTTTCCCTGCCAAAGATACAGTTCAAATATTAGGAAGTCAAATTGCTCATTTCATAAAATATTAGACAAGATCAAAACATCAATCCAGTCTCCTCCAGCTGACTGTTGCTTCAATGTTCAGTAAATAGGAGACCAAAACGATCTCATGGTTCAATCACATGTGTTTGAAATCATTTCTCTTACAACTTTATATCAATAAGTTTCAACAGAAGTGTCTATACAAAGTTTCAAAATACCAAACATGTATTATGTATCTGTTTTGTCCAGGATGCTTGATCTAAGCCCAAGGTCAGAAAAGAATACAGAACACGGTCCTATAGGACTACTATTTCAATATTAGACAAAGTCACTGAGTCATTGCTGAATTGATGTAATTGAACTTGAACCTTAGATCCTTAACTTTAAAACAATTAATTGATGGCAAATCATGGCTGCTTACTTGAAAAAAACAATAACGTGGTATAACAAAACACATTTACATGTTGTATACGATTCTCAACATAGGATGATAGGAAAATTCCAACGACTCAAGACCATCATTCAGGATTTACCCTCAGTTGAATTGAACCCATAATCTCAGTTTGGACAAGCCTGTAAACATTTCCAACTCAGTTGTACTTCAACATTCCTCAAAACAATTGATGACTTGACATCAAGAAGATAAAAAAGTAACTAAAAGTTGAAGGAAATGGTAGTAAGAATAAATATTCTATCCTTTGCCTTTCATCTTCCATAAAGGAAAGGAAGAAACTCCATCTTTGATTCTCGATTTCTAGTGCTAATAACAACTAACATATATCAATAATCATGATCAACACAACAGGTAAAACAGGTTATTTGCTTTATATTTCACGATGATAAACTTAATTTAGTAGCAGCCAACTAAGTTTATCATATTCAGAAGAGCTAGATTTGGACAAGAACAAAATGAAATGATGAGAGACTTGGATAATGCCTATTTAACATCACTAAGCAAAGAGAATTAATACAATCAGCACAGAGGCATAAATATAATGGCAGTACTTACTAATTACCTAGGGTCATTTCCAGATAAGGACAGATAAACCCACCCAGTTGGCTTCACAAGTTCCATAGTCTTAATCTCCTAAAACAAAATTTATACCAAAACCAAAATAAGCCGCCACAAAAATGATTTTCAATTACAAAAACACAGCGAAGTACAGAATACAACAAAATACCTTCAAATTATGAAAACCATCACCAGCACGAATCGAAATCTTACTAGGTGTATAACTCTCATCCAGCTTAAAATCCATGTAAAGAACAACTAACTAGAAAAACACAAAATTCCCACGAATTAATCCTAACACACAAAAACCCAATTAACCAAAATAAAATTATTACATACCTGCAGCTTCACTTTCTTCTGAAATTGAATATTAACCAAATGCGGTTGTGCTCCATCTGACCTAAAACAACAAACAGATGAAAAAGATTCAAACTTTATATTCAGAAACTCAAACCTTCATTTCTTCTTTCAATAAAGACTCAAACTTTATCAGATAAACGGAGAGACAAAAGGGTATGTTCGTTAACTGCCAATAAGTGTCAAGATTGTCATCTCTAAGAGAAGAGACCCCATTTCCAGGTTTGCAAGAACTAACACTCCAAGCAGCTTTTTTTCCCATTTCTCTAAGATCATCTTCAATTACCAAGTGCTTGTTTCCTCCTGTGATCTTCCCTTCTTCTTCTCCTTCCGATGATTCTGTTGCCATTCTTCGTTAACCAGTATCAGGAAGCACTGTAGGAAATGTAAACTTTATGCCAAACCAGAATTTGAAATCTTGCTTCTGGTGAAAGGAGGTAAGAGTTTTATAATTGCTAGACGGCTTGTCGCTTGGTTCTATAGACGGCTTGCCGTAGTTATCAAGTAACTGGCATCGCTAAACTACTTGCCGTTGCCGTTTAAAGGCATTTGACTCTATCTATCACCTTGTTGGGCATAAAAAATCTCTGATAGGATCGAATTACAGAATAACTTATTCTTAGCGTATTGCAAAATACCTGCATGAAAGGCTGCTAAAATTAATAAAACCAAATACATTTCTGCAAATTGCTCCAGAAGCGGTGGAGGATATAGTGAGAAAATTGGATATCTTTTTCCTTGTCTAGCAGAGACAAATGTTGTCATCAACTCGAGAGCAAATCGTAAGATATATCTACAACTTCATTCGTCAGATGATGGTAGCACCAGAATTCTTCAATTATCATCATCATCATCATCATATACTAGAAACATACAGTACAAATAATACAATTAAATTTTATTTTTTATTTTTTAAACGGTAACAATTACTGTTTTTATTGTAAATAAAACACAATTAATTTTTTCACTAATTTTTTTTCTTTTTATA
>Ga0325400_1001583_pt1 | contig 18966 bp, 9 predicted proteins | sample PopdelMetagenome_2_FD_205662 | JGI IMG/M metagenome (GOLD analysis project Ga0325400, IMG submission 205662) | Populus deltoides microbial communities from Bellville, Georgia, United States - Xylem-PdKOR-R1 | ecosystem: Host-associated > Plants > Phyllosphere > Stem > Wood/Secondary xylem...
AATGCTTAAATGTTAACAAATGAACGATTAGCTTCAGCTAAAGGCATCTAAAGAGATGACCTTGAACATTGAAATACCTTATCATGAATGTTGCCGTATTGTGTTAATTCAGATATCAGATTGCCAAATGCTTAAATGTTGACAAATGATTGATTAGCTTCGGCTAATGGCATCCGAATAGATGACCGGGACAAACGAATGATTTGCTTCGGCTAATGGCATCCGAAGGGATGACCGGGACAAACGAATGATTAGCTTCGGCAACAAACGATTGATTAGCTTCGGCTAATGGCATCCGAAGGGATGACCGGGATAAACAAATGATTAGCTTCGGCTAATGGCATCCGAAGGGATGACCGGGACAAACAATTGATTAGCTTCGGCGACAAACGATTGGTTAGCTTCGGCTAATGGCATCCGAAAGGATGACCGGGACAAACGATTGATTAGCTTCCACTAATGGCATCTGAATGGATGACCAGGACAAAGAATGATTAGCTTTGGTTAATGGCATCTGAAGGGATGACCGGGACAAACGGTTGATTAGCTTCGGCTAATAGCATCCGAATGGATGACCGGAATAAATGAACGATTAGCTTCGGCTAATGGCATCCAAAGGGATGACCAGGAGAAACGGTTGATTAGCTTTGGCTGATGGAATTCGAAGGGGATGGCCGGGGTAAGTGAATAGTTAACCTCGACAAATGATGTCTTAAAAGAATGGCTGGATTTAAGATTATAGTTGATTGCAAGAATTGGTGTATATATATATACTGCAAGTTATGTATACCAAGAACATGAAGGAACTACAAATGTCACGCTTCAAACATGAGATAATGTTAATGCTTCGTTAAACTGCCAGACCATTTTCTTATTGTTATTGTTATTGTTCTTATTATTATTATTATTATTAAGTAATTGCATTCTTGCAAATGTTTTGTACTGCAGTAGGGACGTCATACCAACAAGGTGCCTAGGAAACCCGATACATGGGAACCTACTTTTGCAAGGAATCATGTAGTTGCATTCTAAATCATGATGTATTTTATATGAATCAATGTAATGAATGTATAACTATATTTAGATCCTTTTAGATTAAATTTGTGATGACTATTTGTAGGATAGAATACAAACTTATGACTATGCATGTATATTTTAAATGCGAACTTCTAATCATGCAAACATAATATTATAAGTTTATGTAAGTTTCACTTTTAAATGAAATGTTGATTGTTGTTGATGTATGGATTATATATTGATGATGTGAAGGGAACATGTTCGCCGATTACCTACACGATGTGTGTCAAGTACAAAAAAAAAATTTACTGTTGTTTTGGGATTGTAAAAGCCGAGCTGTTACATTTTTCATCTCATCAAATAAATTGAGAGGATCATTCATTAATCCCCGTCTCACTTTTAAAAACATTTGTTGTCACTTGCTGGAAGAATCAAGCTGCCTTTTATAAACCAAGATACCCCATTATCTTGTTTTAGGAAACATTCATCTCTTTTTTTGGAAGGGATCAATTTTTCCTTCTAAACATAATGTTACCCCTTTGTACTAGTTATTGCCCTTAGGTGTGCTTTGTCAACAACTCTGCCAAATAATGGTCTTTTAAGCGACCATTTTCACATTTCTCCTATTTTCAGTTTAGTGAAGGAATATTTGTCCAGAATGAATCTTGAAATCTTGATCTTGCATTTTGAAAACAAAAATTGTTTTGATGTAAATTTAAAAGCATTTGCTTTTGAAATCTTGCAACTCGGTTTTTTCTTGGAAAAGTGATGTTTGCTCTTGTATTTGGCGATATTGTATTTGGTGAAAGTACATCATGAGTGACCTTTTGTTTCTTATGGGTTTCCAAAGTGAAGGACTCGAGAAAAAGCTCGAGGTTTTGTTTGAGAAAAACTTGTCTCTTTTTGAACACTTATGTTATCAACATGAGTAATAATGAATAGCTTGTTCTCAATGTCACGACTCTAATAAAGAAGTACTCTTTGCATTTTAAGAGCATTGCTTATTAATCCAGGTTGTTTGCTTGCTTGATTAGAAATGACTTTTACAGGTATGTAATGTAGGTTATGGTTTTTGGCTATGAAAGAAAAGGATTCATAAGGCTCAAAGAGTGTTTCAGGGTTTCAAAGACTAAGGATCACTATCAGCAGTTTGACTCTTTGTGTCATTCATCTTTTCTTTTACCGCTCTTCTTTGATTTGTTTTTTCATTGCTTTGCTATGGCATACTCACTTTATCTTGGTTATCACTCTTTCTTGTGATTTGGGCATGCCCCTTATTCATTGAGTTTCTTGGGCTCTTTTGCCTTTTCGGCTTTCTCACGGTTTTTTCACGGTTTTTCATCTTTTCTCCTTGAAATTGTCACTTGCCCCTAGTGTGGGGTGTGATCCTAGTCGGGTTTTTTTTATGAAAGAAAAATTATTCAGGCTCAAAAAAGGACTACAAGGGATATACTTTTTAGAATGTGAAAAGAATAACAAAGATAGCCTTTACTCATTTCAAACGCAAGCAGTTAAGATCAATAAACTTTGGCCTTATCCAATGTGATGGTTTGGTCTTTGCAAAAAGATGCATTTCGTGAGTTTATGAGCAATGAGTTCACTACATACCATTATCCATACATTTAAAACAACATGTCTCAAGAGTCATGGTGTGAGGATGATAGTTCATTTTCTATTCGTGCATTTTGGTTCAGAGTTTTGTCACCTCAATGAAGAAGTTGCTTGATTGATGTGTTATTCTACAAGTAGAATGTCATAAATATTGTTTTAAATAAACACCAAATTATTTTTGAAATCAAAATGCAAGTTTAATTTTTCAAAACTCCAATAGGAAAACTGATTTTTTGGTTGTAAATCAAAGGAAGAGACACAATTAAAGGACAAAAACAAAGATTTATACTAGCAAGGTTACACATAAAAGGGCTAAACACTTAGTAATCATCGATTGGAATTTCTTGAATCTTCCAACCATCCCTCTCCTTTGAATTCCTTGATAGGGGCACCTTTCCAATAGTCAGTTAAGGTCACACATAGACCAGTCTTGGCTTAATGACACTGTAGCTTCGTCTTTAAGACGAGTGACCTCTAGATGTCTTTGTTTTGGTAGTTTTTTCTCTCGTTTTTGTAACCACCTTTCACATTGTGAACCTTGGTTTCTTTCTTTTTCCTAGTGAAATGTTTTCTTCTCAATCGAGTCAGCAACCCTTCCTAAATTGATAGCTTGTTCGATCCTCTCAGCTATAGCGACCAGGTCAGAAAAATATTTTGCAGAACGGCCAACCAGGTATTCAAAGTACGGGGCCTTGAAAGTATTGACAAACAAATTGATCATCTTCTTTTCTAATAAAGGAGGATTAACTTGTGTGGTAGTCTCAAGCCACCTTTGAGAGTATTCTCTTATGGACTCCTTGTTGTCCTTTTACATAGCTTGCAAGTTTGATCTATCATGGCCCACATCCATATTGAACTTATACTGCCTAATGAAGGCATCAACTAAGTCCTTCCATTTTTTTTTATCTTGGTATTGTCCAATTGCATATACCAAGTAAGGGCAACGTCACTCAAACTGTCTTGAAAGAAGTGAATCAACAGTTTCTCGTCATAGACCACCTCATCCATTTTGTTATAGTATCCCTTGAGATGAGTTATAAGGTATTAAGTTCTTATATATTTGACAAACCCTGGCACCCTAAACTTCTTAGGAATGACTACGTTAGGTACCAAACACATCTTAGCAACCTTTATATAGTCATGTAGGCTAGATCCCTTGAATGCCATCAGCCTTTGTTCCAGGGCAACTCATTTGTCCAGACCATCTTCCTTTACCATCTTGTTCTTTTGAGATTCCTTCTTTGTAAGGTCAATGGTACATGACATTCTTATGGGATATGCTAGTTAAGCAAATTGGGAATACATAGCCTGTTGAGACACCTAATTTGCCCTCAGATTCTATGGATTTGCGAGCATAGGTTAAGGCTGAGTTGTAAATTTTGCTTCTTCAGGTTTAGATCTCAAGGCCTGTTCGAGTAGGCTAGTAAGCCTTGCGCTTCTTCTCTAAGACTTTCCATCTTTTTTCGGTGTTGGGCTTCTAACTAGGCTTTTTTCTTCATTTTCATTTGTCTTTTTTTTTTTTTACAGTCGAGCGTTATAGGTATGGGGGACCTATATTTCACCTGGTGTGCGGTATTATGATAGTTCATAATTTGTATGTTCAAACATGCATGAAGATGAATTCAACATATTGGGTATGGATTCACCTTTTAGGGGGTGACATAACGATCGCTATTCTTTAAATGTGTGGTCAGATCCGAATCCGATATTCATTACAATGCCAAGAGGAGATCTGTTTAACGTTTTGTCATCTGAGCTTTTAGCCACATTCTTGGTGTCTTTCATTATGCATCTAATGTCTTTGAGTAGCGATATCTTACCGACATCCAGTCTAGGGCAGTCTCCCTCAATCATTTGCAAGGATCCAGACTCGAGTCCATACTCAACAGTTGTTATCTTAGGAATAATAGTCATTATGCTACCCGAAAGCCTTGTAATAAGGATGCTTACACATTTAAGCTTATCTTAGTGAAATTACGCAGGGATCAACCTAAAAGGTAGGTTCTGATCATTAAATGTATTAGGGTAATTTTGCTATCTAGTCTCAAAGGTCTTTCGCATGCTTAGTGATCGTCCTTGAAAGGTTGATATGAGGTTTTCAAGTAGCGTGAAGATAGAGATCCTGAGTAATATCAGTTCAGCATATCGACCACTGTCGAGCAAACAATCATGCGAGAGTTGGATAGTTCGCGAGTCTTACCCAGGCTAAAGCCATTGGGGTGCTGTTACTCCTCCACTTATCTTAAAGTTAATATCATGCATATTTTAAAAATGAGATGAGTGATGTGTGAAGGCCTTAGATCCATATCCAATATATATGCATGATAAACATGAATAACTATGCATGTTAAAACAGTAAAAAGAGTAAAAACAAATAAAACTTGATAAACTCAACATAACTACAACAAGGGAAAAAAACGATACGACAAATATTGTTTAGTAATAAAAAGACAAATACAAAGCTTAGTCCTAAAGTCTCCAACGGAGTCGTCATTCTGTCACACCCGAACATCACAGTGACCCATTAAAAAATTATCTAGATAGTGGAAAAAGAACAGATATATGGCATCTTGTTCTTTGGATGAAACAATCTTGTTCAAGGAGTCGCCACCTAGTATTATGTCACTAGGAACCCTAACTGGTCAACAGAGATTATATGGTACGGGACTGGTTAAACAAAAAGGGAAGATGTTATCACCCCCTATGCGTCCTTTTTATTCTGAAAAAAAAGGGCAGGCTGCTTTGCTGATTTTGTCTAAAATTGCTAAGAATTTGTTTTTATTTTTCCCTTTTTTTATTCTTCCTTTCATGTTCCTGACTCTGGCGTCACTGAACAATTCCTACGAATATTTCCAATTCTGCATTGGTAAATATCGCACAAATCCAAAAAATACGATACTCCTGACTCTAGTGTTAGTGAATATTTTCATAAAAAAATAAATTTGAAGAAGAAATTTTCTATGTTATTTTTTCTTGTTTATCCTTTATTATTATTTGCTCTTTTTAAATGAAAAAAACATTGCATGACATATTTGCATTTAACAATAATAGGCCACCGATTTAGCACATAACTTAAAAAAAATACAATGCGCAAAGAAAAAAAATAAATCAAAGTTCGAGGCGCCCACAAATAAATCAATAAAGATCTCCAAATATTTTTGGAATTTTTTGATATCGAAAAGGGGCTCATTTGGCCAAATATCAAACTAAAATGTACATAAAAATTATGGACAAGGCACAAGGGTGTGTTTTGCCAAACACACCTTTAATAAACATAATTTGGGCCGGTTGGGCCTAAAGCCCGGTCCGACCCACTAATTACCTTCGCACTGTTTTCTTACAACAATTACACAAAAACAGAGAGAAGAAGAAGAATTTACCTAGTGAAGCCAAAGGCGAAGACGAAGGTAACAGTGCAAGCACCGACTGGAGAATGCTCTCCTCCTCCTCTTTTCAGTCTCTCCTCCCTCTGTTCTTGGTTTTTTTTTTTTTGTTCTCTCTTGTAATAGCCTCCTTTTGGGATTTTTTGTGTTTGTTCCCTTCTAGGGTTTTTTTATCTTCTCTCCTCCTCTTTTGCATCACTAAGGTCTGTATTTATAGTGCCAAAGTTCTTTCGCGTGTGAGAAACAAAGTTTCAATCAAACACATTCTCTTTTTTGAAGTTCAAATTTGATTAAGAATCAAATTTAAAGGCGAATAACTATCATTATCATGAAGATAATGATAGAATGACAAAAGTACATTGTAGTCCCTAGTTTTCACGCAAGTTGACAAATCATATTTTTCATCGAAATAAATCTCTGATATTTTAATTTTACATTTTAAACCCTGTAAAATTAAATTAAAAAGCCAAGGGGTGAAAATTAGGTTACAATAGGGAGGATGATCGTCGTGATGTTGCACATGTGCGACAATATGCATGATGAAGCACATTTCAACATATTATGAACATCCAACTTTGAATAACGATTACTTAAGCATGGATCAACCAGTTCATGAATAGCCATTATTACTTGTGCACATGCTATTTTTATTTTATTTTACCTGGTAGTTTTTATGCACCGTCTTATTACTCGTTTCGTTAATATTTTTAAACTAATTCATTAGGAACACTACCAGAAAATCATTGAAAACCAACGGAATTACCAACGGCAATATTTTATCGGTAATTTTTACCGACGGATATAATTTTGTCTCTAATTTTATTAGTCTATACCGATAGACCTTTTGTTGTCGGTAATAATTACCGACGGCATAGATTCCTTCGGTATCTACCGACCGAATTGCTGATGGAAAATATAGAATTTTGAATCAAAGAAATAATTTGATGATGTGGAATTTTTTCAAATGATTTTACCGATGGAATGATCAAGGGATTCAAACCGGGATTTCCGTACAGTGACATGGCCCATTCACCATCAAAATTACCGACAGGACGAGTCCGTCGATGATTCCATCAGTAAAAGCCAATATATCCATACTCTGCCGACTCTTTCCTCCTTTATTTCTCCTTTTTCTTCCCCATCCCAATCTCCCCTCCCAAACTGCAAACAACCACCCAGCCCCCCTAAAAATATCGCCCTCTTCTTAACACAAGCACTCATCTTTCTTATACTTTTGTACGTGGTCACAACATTTGTTCTCTGATTTATTGTGGATTTTATTATTTTTTGTAAGTAAATCTATCCTTTTTAATTTTACCATTTAAATGTCATTTTTATTATTTTTTATTTTTTTAGTATATGTATTTTGTTAACGTATATACTTGTTTTATTGTTATTTGTCAAAGAAAGTTGTAGTATGAATGTATAATTTTGTAGTTGTTATAGTTTGTTTTAGATTTTGGCAAATTGTATTTGTTTGTAAATTGTTGAAACTTTGTTTGAATTACACCGAATTAGATGTGTTGTGATGAAATAAATAATAGCTTGTTTAATGAGTCCGTTTTAATTTTTATCAATTCTATTACGGAGTTGTGATTTCCGTAAATTTATAAATGTATAAATTTGTATAGACGTTGATAATTAATAATGAATATTTAACATAAGTGTTTTTTAGTTTGTTGGATAATGTCGGGGTAAACCAATATTTTTGCAAATTTATTTACGTAACATAGTTAATTAATACATGTTGTCATCTTAATTTTATAGAGGTTCGATAGAAGTCATGGATGATCGCTCATGGATGTATCAAGACTCACCTCAAGGATAATGGAGGATGAATTATTGTAATGGGGTTCAGGGTTTTATTAATTTCACAACATCTATTCCGAGGAATTTTACTGATTGCAGTATTAGGTGTCTATACAGGAAGTGTAAAAATAAAAAGTTTCTACATCTAGATGTTGCAACGATGCATCTTCTAACCAAATGGTTCATGGAGGATTACCTGTGTTGGTATACACACGGAGAACTATTTGTTCCTAATAAGAGCATGGTAGAAAGGGTGGTTGGGTCAATTTCTAGTGCTAGCAACGTGCATGAAGTTGTAAATGACAATAGTAATCCTTACAAAAGTATGGTTATGGATGCAATGAGAATGAATCAAGGTAATGTCAGTCAATGTCCAATCGTAGAATAAGAGCCTAATGCAGATGCAACAGGGTTTTTTGATTTATTGAAAGATTTTGACAAACCATTATGGGATGGGTGCACGAACCATAGTAAATTATCGGTCGTAGCATAAGTGTTCACCATCAAGTCAAATCATGGGTTGAGTGAGGCCAGTTATGACAAAATTATGGAATGGGCGAGAAGCATTTTACCTGAAGGGAACAAGCTTAAAGAGAACTTATATCCTGCTAAGTCCATGATGGAACCCCTCGGTTTAGGATACCATAAAATTGACATGTGCTTTAACTTCTGCATGATTTACTATCTTAAAAATGTTGAGCTGACCGAGTGCATGACATATGGGCATTCCCATTACAAACCCAGAACTGGCATGGGAAAGAATCTCGTGGCATATAAGAAACTTAGATACTTCCCAACCACACCTAAATTGCAGAGGTTATTCATGTCACCAAAGACTGTTGAACACATGACATAGCACCAATCACATAATATGGTTGATGGAGTGATGGTGCATCCTTCTAACGACGAAGCATGGAAACACTTTAACAGTGTGCATCCTCACTTTTCAGTTGAATCAAGGAATGTGCGTCTTAGGTTATGTACAGACAGATTCAACCTATTCGGGTCATTTGCTGCTCTTTATTCTTGTTGGCCGATCATACTGACGGTTTATAACTTGCCACCGGGGATGTGTATGAGGTCGGAGTTGATATTTTTATCTATGATCATACCAGTTCCAAGCAGTCCAGGCCAAAATATAGATGTTTGACTTTGACCATTGATTGATGAGTTGACGCAGTTGTGGTCCTCCGAAGTTTTGACTTATGATATATCAAGGAAACATAATTTTGTAATGAAAGCGGCTTTGATATGGACTATCAATGATTTTCCAGGTTATGAAATGGTTTCTGGTTGGAGCACGCATGGAAAACTAGCATGTCCATACTGTATGAAAAACAACAAGGCATTCATACTAACAAACGGAGGTAAAGCTTCTTTTTTTATTGTCACCGTCATTTCTTGCCAACGTTTTCAAGACCAATCAAGATCGTCATGGATGTGAAGGGGAAGACAAAGGACAACATCAAGGCTAGATTGTATGTAGCATTGTTCTGTAACCGAAAAAATATGGAGTTGGTTTTTGATGAGTCATGGGTCACAAAACCTAGAGCAAGCTTCGTGTTAGAGAAAAATGCACAACTACTAGTTTACAAATGGCTTAAGAGCTTGTGTTTTCCCAATGGACATGCCTCGAACATATCAAGGCTGGTTAATATGGAGGAATGCAGATTATATGGAATGAAGAGTCATGACTGCAACATGTTTATGCAAACACTCATTCCATTAACTTTTCGTGATTTGTTGCCAAAGGCTTCAATATGTGAGGCCTATATTGTTGAGGAGATCTCAATATTTATCTCGTATTATTTCAAACCTCATTTGAGAATGAGAATCAAATGTGTTCCGCAGCATGATTGATGCGGGACAATAAATAATAAGAATTAAAGCAAGAAAAGAAAGAAGCTTTTAGAGAGGGAGCTGAGAAGATAAAGCAAAGAAAGAGAAGAAAAGGGATTGGAGATATGCAAAGTCTGCAATATTTTCATTAATCATCAAAATTGTCTAACATTTAGAAAAGTAGGATATAAATACTAAAACCCTAACTAGAACAAGCGTTTGGGCTTATGGCCCACTAAATAAAATACCAAACAATAATTAAATCAAACCCAACAAATAAAACCAAATTAATAAACCTTAACTAAAAGTTCATATAAATTAAGCCAAAAAACATAAGTTAAAGCCCAATTTCTCAATGGTTTGGGCTATCCTCCATCGTCTATGATCATACACGTGCGTAAACAATGTTTTTGGTTCGGCGTCCCCATCAATGATGATGGTGGTGAAGTGCCTTTATGTGAGAACTTGTCAATATTCTCCAATCCTGGACGACCCACACTTAAAAATATCGTAAGGGGAAGATATTTGCCCGAAATAAAGTTCAGACAAGCACACAATTATGTTCTATTTAACTGTGATGAGCTGAGACCTTTTATTAAGTAAGTAGATGTACTACCTAAACTTTATCAAGAGTGTACTATTTATATATTATGGTATCATAAACTCATATAATTTGGAACAACCTTGTAGGCAACATCGACGATATTTACTGTCCAATAACTCACAGCTGACCGAATATCAAATCTTTCAATTACAAGATGAACAATTTGCCACGTGGTTTAGAACACATGTAAGTCCTATCATAAACTCATTATCTCTTGCAATATAACTGTACATCTATATTACAGAATGTCTGTTTATTTATTATTGTTGTATTTGATATACAAGGTTTATCAAATAGGAGGTAGTGCTGCTATTTCACTATTTTTACTAAGCTTGAGCCCTGAAAGAAAAGTCAAGTGCTATAACGGGTATTTTGTCAATGGATGTGTTTCATACTAAAGAATACGGACATGGAAGAAAGACATACAACAGTGGTGTTTGTATTAAGGGATCGACTTGTAGTGAGTTTGAAGTTGACTACTATGGGAAATTAGAAGAGGTCATCGAATTGCAATATCATAGCGAGCATAATAGAGTTTTTATTCAAATGCTATTGGTATGACATAATTGATAGAGGAATCAGAGTAAATCCTCACTATGGTCTCGTTGAAATCAACTCAAAAGCTAGACTTCGCAATGTAAACGATGTATTTGTTTTCGCAAAGCAATGCCAACAAGTTTATTACACATACACTCCTTCCTTTAGAAAGGACTGATCAAAAGTTGATTGGTTATCAGTTTTAAAAACAAAACCTAGGGGTCGTGTCGAGGTTGTTCAAGATGAGAACGAACACATAAGTGTGATAAATGAAGTTTTTCAAGTTAGTGAGTTGGTTGAACCATATCGAGTTGCTCCTTTGATTGACTTAAGAAAATTTGAATTTTCGTGTTTTCGATGATAGTCTTGTTAATGTTGACGCAAAGAAGTTGAATGTTGTTTTGAGCTCTAGTGGACTAGCAAATGTTGATGAAGATGATGATAACCACATTGAAGAGTGCGATGGAGCTAATAACAATTCAATTGATGACGAAGAGGAAAATTCTGACTAAATATGATCAGAACATGAAAGTGTAAAGCCTTTTTTTATAATATAATATTATGGATGATATTTTGGAAAATAAAATATTTATTTTATAATTGTTTACTGTTCTTATTGTGTTATGTGGTAAGATTGCAATTTAAGCGTTTGCGCATGAGGATAAATAGGCAATCCAAACAAAATATGTAAAAGTATGACACAAATACCAATGTCCAAACTGATGGAAACCGTCCTCAGTATTTTACCGAGAGTTACAAAATATTTACTACATTTGCCACAAATACCGACGTCCATACTGACGGAAACCGTTCGTCGGTATTTTACCAAGAATTGCAAAATATTTACTGTCCATGCCACAATCACCGACGTTGTTTCCGACAGACAGATCATCAGTATATCATCATAGAGGTGCGTGCAACTGTCAAGTGCTAGGTTGGTCGGTGCGGATATCGATGGAATCACCAATGGCCGCTGTAAATTCCAATGCGCGTGCTCTGACACCTCTATACTGACGAACGTGCTGACGGATTTTGAAAATTTTGGAGGGACTTTTAAAATTTTAATGTGAAATTCAAAATATACCGACTGAAATTTAATGTCACCACCATGAAAATATTATTCTAATTTCTTTTGGTAAAGCCGTCGGTAAAATTGTTGTATAAAACCCAGCTCCCCCTTTGTTGTTCATTTTTTTCTCCGTTCCTCATTTCATCTTCTCTTCTCCTCTCCGTTTGTGTTTGTGTTTGTGTTTGTTTTTGCAAGAATTGGTGCGAATTTTTAATGTTTTGATTGTAGTTTTCAACATATTAAAAGGTATGTATTCTCCTTTCTTTATCTTTGTATTTTTTTACTCTTTTTTTTATTTTAGTTATGATTTTTTTTTTGTGTTTTTTGTTTTGTGTATTGTTCGTAGATAAAATCTTGAAATCAATACACTATTAAGGTAAACATTTTTCATTCCTAAAGTCTATAGTTTTTTCTTTTTATTTGTTCAATTTATTTTATTGTTTGTATTGCCATAATAATTGAAAATTTTATTAAATTTGAATTGTTATTGTTGAATTTACCTTAAAAATGTTAATTGAAATATAGAATTAAATTTAATTATTTTATCTTAATTTTATAATATTATTGCTTGTTATGTTTTTTATTATTTCGATTAATTTTAATTGTTATTTATGAATTTGTATAGATGTTAAATTTCTATAGATGTTAGGTTGTATATAAGATTTTCCAATGGAATCAAATGGTTTGTGGTTATTGTAAATATTTGCAGGTTTGAAAAAACTGTGGGTAATCTCCAGTATAGAGGAGGTGTTGCTGAATTTTTTTTAAATAATCGAATTTAATTATGTAATTATTCGTATAAATTTATGTAGATGTGTAGAATGAAATCAACAGCACGTCGTCAGCAAACGGTTCTTTTAGCAACGAGGATGACTTATCCTTAGGTGCTGATTAAGAAGAGGCACATGCACCAACTTGTGATGCTGCCTCTTCTAGCGCGGTTTCACAGCGGGGTCAATTCATCCGCAAGTACCAGGCACATTGGAAGGATGACCTTTCAATGTTAGTTTGTTTATGTTTTAGTTTTTTTATATACTTATAACATAATTTATTAACAACTAATTAAAATTTTATTAATTTAATTTAATTTCAGGTTCACAAACATTGAGGCTGCTCGGACAATAACATCAGTGTTTAAATTGTCGATGGGGATTCCATTATTTCAATGGAGTCAGGTTTCCAGGCATCCTGAGTGGAGACCTAATATCGATGCATGGTTTCGATGATTTCAAGTAGGTGTTAACTTCTAATTTCCAGCTTATTTTTAATAAATTATTTTTATAATTTTATATCTTGTACTATTTTTATTTTAAATGAATTATTTATACATAACACAAATTTGAGTGAGATAGTGCGAACAACAATGTTGTGAGGAGGGTATGGGAGAATCACGCGGCAACTAGGTAACATCGAAAATAATATAATTTTTTGTTTTATAATTTTATGTTCTAAATTCTAATTTTTTACTATGGAAGTAGGTTGCGTGATTTTTGGTATGACACCAAAAAAAAAAGCAAAAAGATATGCGAGAGATAACGGTCTAAAAGGCTGAAATGAGGTGGCGGTTTGGCGGGAATTCAAACCGTCATTCATCTCTTGGGATATATAAACATAATATATTGAGCACGTGACATCTGAGCGGTTTGCACGACGCTCATAGTTTGATGTTGACAATTGGAACCAACAAATTCATGGTTCGATGACCACGCACACCGGCAGCTCCATTCCGTTCAGTGCACATGCGAAGCAAATAGTAAGATTAATTTAAATGAAATATATCGTTAATTAATTTGTTGTTGCTTATAAATATATTTAACTTGCAACAATTTTTTTCTTATAGGCTACGTCTTTTGGACATGAGCTGAGCCCAATGGAGTTGTTTGTCAAGACGCACGTGCGGAGTGAAGACTGCCAAAAGGGGGTGCAATAGTTCGTGGATAATCGTGCTCAACATTTCGTGGTATGTTCATTCAATTATTTAATTTCATAAGTTATTATTTTCTTGAATTGAATATGATGATTTTTTTAAAAATTTTCAGGAGACTTATAATAGCTAGTTGAGGGAGAGATATGAGGACGATCCTTCGACCCATCCGGGTTTTGATCCGGATTTGTGGATGGAGGTAGGATCGTTTGGTGAACCCAATAAAAATCGGGTCTATGGGCTCTCCAACACTATAGCCGAAAACTTGCGGGTGGCCCAGAGTGTCTCAACCGTTGGGAGCTCTCCATTAGTATCGAGCACCCAGTTTGAGGAGTTCATGGCTTTGAAACAACAATATGAACGATTCTCGACGGATTATGAACAGCTCCATCAAATGGTTATGGACATTAGATCAAGGATGGGTGATGATACATGTGCAGCCCCTTTTTGGCCGCACGATCCCGGGAACAACCAGCCTCCTCCTCCTCCTCCTCCTCCTCCTCCGTCGTTATTCTAGTTTAATTTTGTTTTTGAAACACATTAAATTTGTAATGAATGTTTGGATGATTATTATTTAACATTATTTTTATATTTTTAATGTTTAATACAATTTTATTTGGTTAATTAGTTTTTTTACTATTAATCAATATAATATTTTAAAAAAAAATTATTTATTCTAAATAATTTTTTTTAATATTTTTAAATAAATATCGATCGCCTTACAGACGGAATAAGGCCGTCGATATTAGACAGAGAATTGAAAAACATTTACTGCCCATGCCACAATCATCAACGGCGTTATTCCATTGGTGATTTACCGTTGACAATACCGACGGACTCTATCCATTGGTATTTTACAGAGAATTCTGAAATATTTACTGCCCATGTCACAATCACCAACGGATTGACCATCAGTGATTTACTGGTGGAAATACAGACAAAATAATTTCGTCGGTAAAGTTCTAGCGGGAATTTTTTTTTGGCGCGCTTTGTCCGTCTGTAAGACCGTTGGTGTTTTTTTCTCGAAAGAAGTAGCGACATAAATGGGAGTTACCGACAATCAATATTTCGACAGACGGATTTCATCAGTGATGCTATCGATAAAAAAATTTCCAACGAATTGTGTGTCTTACACCAACGGAAGTATTATTCCGTCGGTAAAACTGTTTAATGGCGTAGTGGAATTTTCACCCCTAATCATAATAAAGTTTTCTTCAGGGTTTTCACAATTTTTGGTTACAAAATGCGTCATTATATATGGGGCTTATACTGATGATCAATGTTATTTATGCATAAAATCATACATTAGTTTATTTAGAACCCCACTCTATTTTTATTATTATTTACTTCTAAATATTTTCACCTGAAATCAATAAAGATTTCCTCTAAATAATCTTTTTTACCTGATTGAAAGCTTACGCGATTTTTTTCTGGACTGACATTTCACATACTGGTTTATTACTTTATTTACTCTAGACTTAAATTGATTTAATTAAAATTTTCATCCCGAATTATATAAATTTGCCCTCTTAATTTATTTATTATTTTTTTCCTGAGAATCTCCCCATTTAACATTAGTTTACTGATTTTAAACCCGGGCTTACATGTAAGAAATTGAAGAGTTTAAATGCTTTTAAGTTGTGATTATTTGATATAATAGTAAAGTTTATATGATATTATAGCACTTTTATTCCGTATATTAGATCAGATTGAGGATGATCAGATTTACATTTAAACACAATTAACAACCCCTGACAATATATTCATATATCATAAGCATCGAAAACACAAAATTAAAATTCCCCTCAGCTTCAAAATTGCCAAGAAATAGCAGCTTCAATGAGGAACTAAATGATAACAGTGGCAGAACCTAGAGATGATGATCCCTGATCGGAAAGACCAAAGGGTTCATAGCCAAATCCGAATTCGCCTATGATTTATCTCTTCAGATAGAATTTAGGTCTACTTTAAATCCTAATTGGAAAAGGATTTGTGATCATATACTTCTAACTTTTAATTTTCACAAGCATCCTAAAACGTTGAGGAAAAGGATTAATGACCACTATATAGAATCTTTCGCCAAGAACTACGTGCAGTCTATCTCAGTTACTTGTTAATTTGTTTTATTTCTCTTCCTCTCTAAAGCCTAAGAGAGATGAAGAGATGCGGAGATTACAGTGAAGATTACATCCATTTCATGTTCTCTCAGCAACCTCCGGAAGAAGTTGACCCTTTCATAAACTATGTCAAGAAAGTGAAAGCCCGGTTTCAACATGACCAGCCTGAGAAAAAAATCCGCAGCCTTATCAGGATCGCGGAAGATGCCATCATTTCAGAAGCTGCACGTGATGGTGCAGTGGCAGGGACGCCTCAAGATTTCCAAGAACGAATTAAGGCAATCCTTGGAGGTTATAATGACTTGATTGATGGGTACAACTCATTAATGCCGCCTTGCCGTCAAATCAGCGTTGATGATGTGGAGAAGAAGGAAACTGAGGAGAGTAAGAAAAGCGGATTTCTAGATGATATGGATTCTCTAAACAAGCCGAGGATCGAATGTGGTGAGGATGGTTATGAGGAGAATTTGAACTTGTTCAAGGAAGGGTCTAGGGTGTTGGCTGATGTCTACGATTTTTCTCCTAAGCTAACCGAAGGCCGTCCTGATTTGCTAGAGGACGTTCGTAGATTTATGCCACTTTTTGAAGCAAAACCGTTGGCCTATCATCTTCCAGATTTGCAATCTGCAGACCTCACCAACAGTGAGGTTGATGAACAAGAGAAAAGCAGTCCTAAAAATATTGAAGATTGCGAAATGGAAATTGTTAGGGCAGACGAGTCTGAAGAAAGTGGCTGTAGCCTTAATGATGAGGAGAAGGAGGAAACAGTTGCAGACACGGCAAGTAAGACAAACGGATTTCGAGAGGCCACGGATTTTGTAAACAAGCTGAGGATCAAGTGTGGTGCGGACGACTACGAAGAATTCTTGAAAATTTTCAGGTTTTATAAGAAAGGGTCTAGGAAGTGGGTTGACGTCTGCGATTCTGGTCTCAGCCTAACCGAAGGCCATCCTGATTTGCAAGAAGAGTTTCTTAAATTTATGGCAATTACTGAAGCAAAGCCATTGACTTATCGCCTTCCAGATTTGCAATCTTCAGACCTCACCAAAAGTAGGGTTGATGAGCAGCAGAAAAGGACTCCTGAAAAACGGAAAGTTTGCCCAAAGACTGATCAAGAAAGAAAATTTGTCAAGGCAAATGGATCTGGAAGTGTCTCAGAACAGATTGGAGAAGGAATTGGCTTCTTAGAGAACGTTAAGAAGAGTCTTTCTTGTGAGGTGAGTTACAAGAAATTCTTAAAGCTTTTCTTTGCTTACAGCAAGGGAAAAGTTGAAAGGGCAGAATTAGAAGATATGGTTTCCAGTTTGATAGGAAATTATCCTGATCTGATGGGCGAGTTCCTTCAATTCTGGAAGAATTGTGAGAGTTTAGGTGCACTTGAAGTAAGGGGATGCAAAGAGAAGGACAAAAGGAGGGAGAGGCGTAGGAATAAACCGATTGAAGAACTTGATCTCTCTACGTGTGCAAAGTGCACTCCTGGATATCTAATCCTCCCTGAAGAACATAGGAACAATACGAAGAGACATAAATCCCAAGTACTGAATGATGAGGTAATATCCGTGTCTTCAAGAGTGCGGGGCAACTCCTTTAAGAACAGGCGTCTAAATCAGTATGAAAACAACTTGTTTGAATGTGAAGATGAACAATTTGAGCTGAACATGTTATTGGAATGGTTTAAATCAGCTGATATATACGCAGAGGAACTGGGAGGAGTCACTGTCCAAAATGAAGAGAGAAACGGGAGTCCAATTAGCTTCCAGAGGTGTATCGAACGCTTATATGGTGATCAGGGAGTTGAGGTTCTTGACATATTCCATAAAGATACACAGCAGGCACTGCCCATCTTAAGAACGCGCTTGCAACAGAAAATAGCAGAGCTGACTGAATATCGCGACAGTCTAAGAAGTAGGTGGATTGAAGTATATGCTAGAAACTATCACAAATCACTTGGCCTTCGACACTGCTGATCTTCAGGGCGATGACATGGAGCCAGTATAGCTGCTTGTAATTTGCTTTTGAGATATGCGGTTCTGATCAAAGTTGATATGTAGGGATCACGTTTAAGAATCTTGATTAGCAAGTATTTTCTGTGCTTCTTTGGAGATTTGCAGTGCAAGCAATTCTGTATCGAACTTTTTTCCTTCTGTTTTTAGCTGTGGTGTTTCTCTAGTGCTCTGCTATCTTTATAGCGTTCGCCTGTTCATCTGGGCCTCTTTGCACCTTCATTTCTAAACAATAAATTGCGATTGATTTGGCTCAACTATCCCTACCATGTTAGAAATAAAAAAATATATGAAACTTGCTGACAACAATAAGTACTAGCTGTGTTATCCATATATTTTTAAGTAATTGTAAATATATATTTATGGGTTATTCATGTATTATAACATGTGTTACTATCATAAAATCTACGAACATAAATAAAATATATGTTAACATGTGTCAGTATATCATAAAATCAACTAATATAAATAAAATATATGTTAAACTTGTGTTATTAAAATTCTTGCCGATAAAATAATAATATAAATACCGATAAAAAATATTTAAATCAATATAAATATCAATAAAATCTATTTAATCTACAATGACTTCTAGGGGTTGAACTAAAAGGATAGAGATAATATTTGGATTGGTAGATAAGTTAGTTGATGGAATTTAGTGTTGAAATTGTATTTTTTTTTAATATTTTTATATTTTCAGATTATTTTAATGTATTAATATTAAAAATTATTTTTAAAACATAAAAAATAATATTATTTTAATATATTTATAAATAAAAAACATTTTAAATTTACTGTATTTTTAATCACCTTCTCATAAAAAAAAATATTACAAAAAAGAATTTAGTAATGACAAAACCCTTATAATTTGACGTTTATATTTTAAGCTAGACCTATTAGACATTAAAAAAAAAACTAAAATATAATTCACTTTTACTATGGGTTCTGTTCTAAAGCATTGATGTTTGCATCGATTTATATATTATAATTCACTTTTATTTACATTCTATTGCATGCGTAAGGTTTTTTAGAGTGTTTCTTTTGTGAATTAAA